>JAEEGL013965663.1_pt1 | contig 33215 bp, 28 predicted proteins | sample 9134231 | NCBI WGS metagenome assembly JAEEGL01 (sample SAMN16246548, study PRJNA631951) | gut metagenome | biome: gut microbiome; feature: rumen; material: fiber-attached | host: Bos | place: Iran: Karaj | collected 2018-10 | reverse complement strand
TCCGATTATACGCATGGCTGAAGTAACAGAGAAGATGAACCAGCCTCGTCGGCAACAGGCTGTCCGGGCCACGTCGCAACCGGACATATGGTCCGGAGCACATACGGCCGCAGCAGGTCGGCGACAGATCCAGCCGGCATCGCCGGCGCCGAGGAAACACAACGAACTTCGCACCGGCCAGGTGCCACACCGTGCCGCCGCATCGCGCCCATGGCGAAATACAGTACATCGGCCGGCACAGCCGCCGGATGGTGGTTATAATGGAGTATCCTGCCGTTCCGCTGCAATGAAACCGTCACATGACCGGTCGCAACCAGCAGTTTCATCAATGGTTCTTCCGATGGAGCGACTTCCAGGTCGCACAGCGCCGTCGCCGCATGGGCCCACGTCACCGGTTCGCGGGACAGTTCCTGCCAGAATTCCGTCCAAGATTGCGGCAATCCGAATACCAGCCGGTCGCTGCCAGCACCGGCCGGCTCGGAGAAAAAAGCCATGCCGTCCATGGCGCCGGGCGGATAGGGCCGGAAATACACCTCCGGCGAGTCCGGCACAAAGAAAGCACCAGGTACCCGGGTGACCAACGGAAAATCCACAAAGACACGGCAACGGCCGTATTTTAATTGCAGTGCAGCATCCTGCGCAAAAACCCGCCGCACAGCCTCCGCGTAAGCTCCGACACAAGCCAGGTCCCAGACATTGCCGGCAAAGGGTTCGACAGCGAAAGCATAGTCGCGGTATAACCTGCACACATGCGTCTCCGGCGATACGGCACAAAAAGAAAATCCATCCGGCCGCAGCAGAATGGATATGTGGTAAGACGCTGTCGAGGAAGGCTCGAAGCTACAGGACAAATCTTTCAGGCAGCGGAAATCTGTATTACTCCCAGTTACCCGCATTGTTGGTGGTTTCTGTCAGAGAACCGACGCGCAGACCGGGGAAACCCGCCATTTTCTCACGGGTGTCGTTGTAGTTGACCAGCATCTGCGGGTCGAGTCCCTTCAGGAACACATTGTTCTCAACCGCCGCTTCGAACACCTGAACCCACACGCCGGAGTTGGTCTCCAACTCGGTAGCACCGATGGTGAATTCACTGCCCGGATCGCCGAACGGCACATAACGCAACGAGTCGATGGGGTATTTCGGCGGGAAAATCGAGTCCAGGATCGGAATACGCACCGTGTCACGGATAATCTCCGAAATCAGACCGTCAGCCAACGCATCCTCATCACCAATCTGCTTGACAATCGTGAAATTGCCATATTTGATGAAATTGATGAGCGTATCGAAGTCATTGGCGAAGAAACCATGCTCCGACTTGAATGCCAGCTGGGCCGTACGGATGTCCTTCAGACGCTGGATGGTGATGCCTTCCCTGCGGCTCACTTCGCGATTGAAACGGACAGGTTCCTGAATACTATTGTAAATCAGAACTATAAGAAGAACAATAATAACAAACAAGACAATCTGAAGGATAGATTTCCAATTCATTTTCCCTTACTTTTAAGAAAGTTTTGCGCAAATGTTTTGTGCAAAAGTAAGCAAAAAAGTAAAAAGAAGCGTTATCTTAGTGAATTATTTGAAAAACTTTCGATTCGCAGGAACGCCAACGCCCATGACACCATCCCCGGACGCTCTCGGATACAGCCGCCTGATGCGGCGGATGCTGCAGCACCTCCCATTCACGCCTTCCGCCGGACAGCGCGAGGTCATGGAAAAGCTGCTCCACTTCGCCTTCGATGCCGATGGAGCGCCGCTGATGCTGCTCAACGGCTTCGCAGGCACCGGAAAGACCTCGGTCATGGCAGCGTTCGCCCGGCTGCTGCAGGACATGCACCGTCCCGTGGTGCTGCTGGCGCCGACAGGGCGGGCGGCCAAGGTGCTGAGCAGTCACGTCGGTTCCGCCGCAGGCACCATCCACCGGCAAATATACCGGCGCAAGTCCTCCACCGATGCATTCTCTTCTTTTGAATTGAATTTCAATAAACTGCATGATGCCATCTTCATCGTGGACGAAGCGTCCATGATTGGCGGCTACGCCGTGGAACAGACCTTTTTCGGCAGCGGGAACCTTCTGGCCGACCTGGTCGAATACGTCGGCAGCCGCCGGGACTGCCGGCTGCTGCTGGCCGGCGACACGGCACAGCTGCCGCCGGTCGGGCTTTCGGCCAGTCCGGCACTCGTCCCCTCCTGCATGGGACAATACATCCGGCCCATCGTCTCCGGCCAACTCACCGAAGTGGCCCGACAGGCCGAAGGATCCGGTATCCTGGCCAACGCCACCATGCTGCGCACGCTCATCGACATGGAAGTCCCGGTCGTCCCCACCTTCGAGACCGAAGCCTATACCGACATCACCCCCATCTCCGGCGGCGAGCTGCTGGAGAAACTGGAAGACGCCTATGACCGTGTCGGTCAGGAAGAAACCATCGTCGTCTGCTACTCCAACAAACGGGCGAACCGTTACAACGAAGGCATCCGCAGCCGCATCCTCTTCCGCGAGGAAACCATTTCCCCGGGAGACGTCCTGATGGTGGTCAAGAACAACTATTTCTGGTCAACCGGAGAACAGGACGACGGCTTCATCGCGAACGGCGACATCGTCCGCGTGCGCCGCATCCGCCGGTTCACAGAGCGCTATGGTTTCCATTTCGCCGAAGCGGACATCATTCTGACAGACTACGACCGCGAACTGGACGCCATGCTGCTGCTCGACGTCCTGCCTTCGGAACAGGCGGCGCTGCCGAAGGAAACCCAAAAGAAACTGTATGATGCCGTGGCGGAAGACTATGCCGGCCTTTCCCGGGCACGGCTGCGCGAAGCCATGGCCAAAGATCCCTTCTACAACGCACTGCAGGTGAAATACGCCTACGCCGTCACCGGCCACAAGTCGCAGGGCGGCCAGTGGCACACCGTCTTCGTCGACAACGGCTGGTTCCGCGACGAACCGCCCGACACATCCTATCTGCGCTGGCTGTACACCGCACTGACCCGCGCCACCGACCGCGTCTTTCTCGTGAATTTTCCGCAGAAATTTCTGACGGTGGATTAGTTTTGCTTACTTTTGCAGGAAGCAAAAAAACAGCGCATGAATCCTACGACGCAGAAAGACGAGATGTCCTTCCTGGACCATCTGGAAGAATTGCGGGGACACCTTTTCAGGTCGCTGTGGGCCGTGCTGCTGTGCGCCGTCGCCGCCTTCATTTTCCGGACAGAACTGTTCGAGAAGGTGCTGCTGGCACCGCAAATGCCCGAATTCTTCACCAACCGGATGTTCTGCCGGCTGGGGCAGGTGCTGCACTCCGAAAGTCTCTGCATCAACGCCGTGCCGTCCGGCATCCAGAACATCGCCATCGCCGGCCAGTTCTCGGCCGCCGTCATTGTTTCGCTTGTCGCCGGTCTGATTGTCGCATTTCCCTACATCGTCTTCGAAGGATGGCAATTCATCCGGCCTGCCCTGTACGAGAACGAACGCCGGAACGCCAGGGGCGCCGTATGGGTGATTTCCGCGCTGTTCCTCGTCGGCGTACTGTTCGGATACTACCTCATCGCACCGCTGTCCATACATTTTTTCACCCATTTCACTTCGAGCAGCCAGATCCAGAACATGCCGACGCTGCAGTCATATCTCTCGACCATTTCGTCGGTGACCCTCGGCAGCGGACTGCTGTTCGAACTCCCCGTACTGGTTGTCTTCCTGTCGAAAGCCGGCCTGCTTACCCCCGAATTCCTCGTCAAATACCGGCGGCATGCCATCGTGCTGCTGCTCGTGCTGGCCGCAGCCATCACGCCGCCCGACGTATTCAGCCAGGTCGTCGTGGTCCTGCCGCTGATGCTCCTCTATGAATGTTCCATTGCCTGGTCGCGCCGCGTCGTGCGCAAGACCGGCACCCAATAAACCTGCACCGCCATGATTCTGAAAGCAGAAAATCTCGTCAAGAAATACGGCAACCGGACTGTTGTCAAAGGAGTTTCCTTCAATGTCTCGCAGGGCGAGATTGTCGGGCTGCTCGGGCCGAACGGCGCCGGCAAAACCACTTCATTCTACATGGTGGTGGGATTGATCGCGCCCAACGAGGGACAGATTTTCGTCAACGAGAGTAACATCACCAAGGAACCCGTTTACAAGCGAGCCCAGTTGGGCGTGGGCTACCTGCCGCAGGAAGCCTCCGTATTCCGCAAACTGAGCGTCGAGGACAACCTCCGGCTGGTACTCGAAATGACCTCTCTTTCCGCCGCCGAGCAGAAAGAAAGGATGGAATCGCTGATCGAGGAATTCGGTCTGACAAACATCCGCAAGAGCCTGGGCATCCAACTTTCCGGCGGTGAACGGCGGCGCACCGAGATTGCACGCGCCCTGGCCGTCAATCCCAAGTTCATCCTGCTGGACGAACCGTTCGCCGGCGTGGACCCGATTGCCGTGGATGACATCCAGTCCATCGTATGGAAACTCAAGAGCAAGAATATCGGCATCCTCATCACCGACCACAACGTCCAGGAGACACTGTCCATCACCGACCGGGCCTACGTCCTCATCGAAGGCAAGATCTTCAAGTCAGGGACGGCACGCGAACTGGCCGAAGACGAGCGGGTGCGCAAACTGTACCTGGGTACCGATTACGAATACAAGCCCTACCGCCCCAAAGAGACCAGAGAAGAAAACGCAGCGGGAATGTCCATGGAAATGCCTGTTACGGAAGAAGTCCTCTCAGGCAGTGATGAAGAGACAGCAAACGGCGGACCGCAGCTGCCGTCGTAACAGCTATCTCACGAACAGCAGCTTGGTCACGGCCGATTCGGAGCCGTCGGCCGCAGCACAGAATATCAGATACACGCCCGTAGCCGGCCGGCGTCCGTCCGGCAGGCGACCGTTCCAGACCACCCGTCCGCCCGTGGAAGTCGCACGATAAACCAGACGTCCCGACACATCGGTAATGCGGACGTCCGTTCCCTCCAGCAAGCCTGTCACAGTAATGTCGCCGGCATACTCCGGGCGCACCGGGTTGGGATAGACATACATCTGGTCCAGACTAGTCTGCGCCGCCACCGCATCGCTGCTGTACGACACCAGTCCGAGCGGCGTGTTGAACCAGACCTCGGACGACACATCGGACAGACAGATGTCCGTGACCCGGTCGTCCGGCAATGGGCTGTTCGATGCCGTGAAGTGTTTGATAAGCTGCTTATTATCAGATGAAAGAAGAAATACACCCGACGTGGCCGTGCCAATCCATTTGCGGTTGGCGCCATCCACCGCAATGGACAGCACAGGCTCGCCACCCAGCAGCGGATACATTTTGTCCGGCTCCTCGATGCCCTGCACCAGGATGTGTGACCCGGCAAGTCCCTGTCCCGAAAGCAGTTGTTCCGGACTGGGATACAGCACTATCCCCGATTCCGTGCCAGCCCAGACCGCCCCGTTGCGGTCCTGCGCCAGACAGTTCACCGTAGGAAGCGACGCCCCGTAAGCAGAGGAGGGATAGAAGGCAATATGCCGGTCGTCCGATTCGTCCGTCGGGGTCCCGCCATCCGAAAACAAGAACATTCCCTGTCCGTCGGCATACAGCCAGCCACGGCCGCCGTCGTCGAAAAACAGCCGGCCCGACCGGCCGTTGTACGGCCATGCGAAAGTATGCCACTGCCCTTCCGGTGTCAGCACCGCCACCGGTGTCTGACTATAAGTCTGTGTCACCCAAAGGTTGCCCTGCCCGTCGTAGCAGACATCGCCCGGTTCCGGTCCTCCTCCGGGGTAGGACGACAACGGGCTGTTTGCAGCCGTAAAAATCTCTGTCGGATTCTGGCCGGCATAGCGCACCACCCCGGTTCCCCACGCAGCGGCGGCCCACTGCGATGCATCGCGGGGCGACACCGCCACCGAGACGAAATCTTCGGCGCTCTCATGGAAAAAAGACGCCCACGTCCCGCCCGACAGCACATGTATTGCACCCGTCCGGTGCAGGCCTGCGCCGGACGCATCCGCTCCGCCGCCCGCCGCATACAGGACCCCGTTCGCACAAACCATCCTGCCGGAAAACATCTGTGCCGGTCCGTTCGGTGCGGCTGCCGTTTCCGGCCGGCCGGCCTCGCAGGTCACCAGACCGTTGACATGGTCGGCGATCCACACCACGGACGTCCCCTGGCCGACGGCTGCGCGCGGCGCAAATTTCAGTCCCTCGTAAGAAGTGATGCGCCGCTCAACCTCTGCACGGCCATCCAATACATAGACTCCGTCCGCCCGCGTCATATAAAACCATCCGTCTTTTTCCTGCAAACCGAAGGCTTCCGCCGGCGTCGGGAGATCCACGGCATGCCATGCCGTCCCGTCATAGGCCTGGCACGCACCCTGTGCCGCCAGCACCACCAAACGCTGTCCGCCGGCCGCCACAGAAAGCTTCCTGCCCTGCAGCACAGCGGGCAATGTCACCGTCTGCCACACCGTATAGTCCGCCAGATTCGTCCCTGACACAGGCGCCTGTATCAGCCCATCTTCTGTTGCAACATAAAGTTTTTCACCAAAGAAAGCCGCGCCATACACGGGCACTGCCTGTCCCGCACTGCCGACCATGCAGGTGGATATGAGGCGGCGCTTGCCCAGGTCGAGCAGCACCAGCCCGAAATCGCACGAAAGATAGGCCACGCCCGCATGACAGTAAATATGCCGGATACTCCGGCCCGCATACTGTGTCTGTTTTCTGATGGCATCGACCGTATGCAGTCGCCGGCCCGACAACAGATCGACGGTGCCGTTGGCGTAGCCGACCACCGCCGTTCCGGTCGAAGCATCCCAGGCCAGAGCCGTAACCCCCGCCTCGGACAGTCCGTCCGCCTTGGTTTTGCCGTCAAGCGTTTTCTTATTGATGTCATAGACAAAGAGCCCGGACGGCTGGGCGCAATAGACCGCACCGTCCCCCACAGCCACCTGTCCGGCCTGCCGGAACGCTGCATGATACGTCCAGCTTCCGGCGGTCTGGGACCACACGGCCGGTGCGGCGAGCAGCATTGGCAGCCACACCGTCCGGAACCACCGGTGGAGCAAATTATTTCCCATACGTTTCCAGGAACTGCCGGAACCGGGCAAAAGCCCTGGCCCGATGACTGATGCGGTTTTTCTCGTCCAGCGACATCTCGGCAAAAGTCCGGCCGGACTCCTCCGGCATGAAAACCGGATCGTAGCCGAAGCCGCCTGTCCCGTGTTTTTCAGTGGTGATGCAACCTTCTACACGCCCTTCGAAAAAAAGTGGTGCCGTGCCGTCAAAAAAACAGACTATGGTCCGGAAACGGGCGCGCCGGTTGTCGACGCCTTCCAGACATGCCAGCAACTTCTGCATGTTGGCCTCCGAGCACTGCGCGATGGTGCCTTCCACTCCGGCATACCGGGCCGAATAGACTCCCGGCGCCCCGCCGAGGGCATCGACCTCGAGCCCCGTATCGTCGGCGAAGCACGGCACACCGAACAATCCGTACGCGTAGCGGGCCTTCTGTTCCGCATTGCCTTCGAGTGTGTCGCAGTCTTCGGGCACTTCGCCCAGGAATCCCATATCCTGCAGGCCCTTCAGGTCGTAATCCCGGCCTATCATCGCCCGGATTTCCTCTATCTTATGCTTATTGTGCGATGCAAAGAGAAGCGTGGACATGTCGTGTGATATATTGAACAAGCGAAGGTACAGAAAAAAAAAGGGAGTCGGCAGAATTTGCGCAAAAAACGTCCGCAGCGGATTCTGCATCGGTTAATTTGTTATATTTGAAATTCAGAACATGCAAACAGCATTATGGAAAAGACAAAAAGACCTGACGATTTCACAGCCATCATTCCGGCCAGGTACGCCTCCACCCGATTCCCGGGGAAACCGCTGGCGGACATCGGCGGGAAAACCATGATACAACGGGTGTACGAACAAACGGCCAAGGCCGTCGGGCGCGTCATGGTCGCCACCGATGACGAACGCATCCGCACGGAAGTCGAGCGCTTCGGCGGAGAAGTCGTGATGACCTCGGCCACGCACCGCAGCGGAACCGACCGGATAGCCGAAGCTTTCAGGAAACAGTGCGGCGCAACGGCACACACCGTCGTCATCAATGTACAAGGTGACGAGCCGTTTATTCAGCCCGCCCAGATCCGGCGGCTCATGGACTGTTTCGCCGACGGCGGCGTGCAGATCGCCACGCTCGTCAAACCGGTGGTGAGCCATGCGGAACTCTTCAACCCCAACCACGTAAAAGTGGTCCGCGACCTGACGGGACGCGCCATCTACTTCAGCCGGTGGCCCATACCGTACCTGCGCAACGTACCCGAAGACATCTGGCACGAACGACACCGCTATTTCAAGCACATCGGCATCTATGCCTACCGAGCGGACATTCTGGAACAGTTGACCGCGCTCCCGCCGTCTCCGCTGGAAACGGCAGAATCGCTCGAGCAGAACCGGTGGATCGAAAACGGTTACGTCATCCACACGGCAGAAACCGACAGCGAGGGTCTGTCCATCGACACGCCCGAAGATCTGAAGGCCGTCCTGGCGCAACTGCCGCATCTCTGAAAAAACGCAAAAAAAATTTTTTCACCGATTGTTATTTCTTAACAAAACTCCATTCACTTTTTTATTACCTTTATCATTGTAAAAACCAACTCGCATCTTTCAATAGAAAACACATGGAGAACACGCCACAGAAAGACTCCCTGCTCGTCCATCTGAAGAAGTACTTCGGGTTTTCCGCGTTCAAGGGCAATCAAGAGGCCATCATCCGGAACGTCCTTGCCGGAAACGATACCTTTGTCTTGATGCCCACCGGCGGCGGCAAGTCGCTCTGCTATCAGCTGCCAGCGCTGATGGTGGACGGCATCGCCATCATCATCTCCCCGCTCATCGCACTCATGAAAAACCAGGTGGACATCATGCGCGGATTCAGCATGGAGGACGGCGTGGCCCACTTCCTGAATTCATCCCTGAACAAGGCCCAGATACAGAGTGTCAAGGACGACATCCTGAGCGGCCTGACCAAATTATTATATGTAGCACCCGAATCCCTGACCAAAGAAGAGAACGTCCAGTTCCTGAAACAGGTGAAAATTTCTTTCTACGCCATCGACGAAGCGCACTGCATCTCCGAATGGGGGCACGATTTCCGGACAGAATACCGCCGTATCCGGCCCATCATCACCGAAATCGGCCGGGCGCCGATCATGGCGCTGACCGCCACCGCCACCCCCAAGGTGCAGCACGACATCCTCAAGAACCTGGGCATCCTCGACGCCCAAGTCTTCAAGGCCTCGTTCAACCGGCCCAACCTGTACTACGAAGTACGGCCCAAGGTCAGTCCGGACCATGCGGAAAAGGAAATCATCCGGTACATCAAGGGACATCCGGGCGAATCCGGCATTATCTACTGTCTGAGCCGCAAGAAAGTGGAAGAGCTGGCTGAACGGCTCTGCGTCAACAACATCAAGGCCCTGCCCTACCACGCCGGCATGGACGCCGCCACACGTTCGACCAACCAGGACCGTTTCCTGATGGAAGACGTGGACGTCATCGTGGCCACCATCGCCTTCGGCATGGGCATCGACAAACCAGACGTGCGGTTCGTCATCCACTACGACATCCCGAAAAGCCTGGAAGGCTACTATCAGGAAACCGGACGCGCCGGACGGGACGGCGGCGTGGGCAACTGTATCGCATTCTACAGCCACAAGGATATCGAGAAACTGGAGAAATTCATGCAGGGCAAGCTGCTGGCCGAGCAGGAAATCGGCAAGCAACTGCTGCTGGAAACCGTCGGATACGCCGAGTCTGCGCTCTGCCGCCGCAAACTGCTGCTGCACTATTTCGGCGAGAACTACGACAAGGACAACTGCGAGAACTGCGACAACTGCCGCAACCCGAAAATCCAGTTCGAAGGCGAAAGCTACGTTTCGACCCTGCTCGACGCCGTGCTGGAACTGAAAGAAAAATTCAAGGCCGACCACGTGGCGAACTTCCTGGCCGGCGTAGCCGACACATCCATCAAGACCTACAAGCACCATAAACTCGAGATGTTCGGCGCAGGCAGCGAGAAAGACGCCCGTTTCTGGGATGCTGTCATCCGTCAGGCACTCGTCAAGGGACTGTTGCAGAAAGACATCGAGAATTATGGCCTGCTACAGCTGACCGACGAGGGACGCCGTTTCATGGAACAGCCCTACTCGGTGATGCTGACGCAGGATGCCACCTACGAAGAAGAGGACGAAGACAACGCCATCGCGATGAACGCCAAGCCGTGCGCGGTGGACGACGAACTGTTCAACATCCTGAAAGACCTGCGCAAGAAGATAGCCAAGACCAAGGAACTGCCGCCGTTCGTCATCTTCCAGGACGTATCGCTCGAAGACATGTGCACCCAGTATCCCGTCACGCTGGAGGAACTGCAGAACATCGCCGGTGTCGGTGCAGGCAAGGCACAGCGCTACGGCAAGGAATTCATCGAGGTCATCAAGCGCTACGTCGAACAGAAAGACATCATCCGGCCGCAAGACATGGTCGTCAAATCGGTGGTGAACAAGTCCGGCCTGAAAGTCTCCATCATCCAGGCCATCGACCGCAAGATCTCGCTGGACGACATCTGCGAAGCGAAAGGGCTCGAACTCGACGAACTTCTCACCGAAATCGAGTCGATTGTCAACGCCGGTACCAAGTTGAACCTGAACTACTATATCGACGAAGTCATCGACCAGGACCGTCAGGACGAAGTGTACGAGTATTTCCGCGAAGAAGCCGAAACAGAATCGATTGCCGAAGCCGTGAAGGCACTTGGCATGGACGAGTACACCGAAGAGGAAATCCGGTTGATGCGCATCAAGTTCATCTCGGAAATGGGCAACTGACCCACGGCGCCGAATTCATCCAGAAAACATAGCGTCTCCAGCGCAACATACTGGAGAACAAAGAAGAAAGGGCGAGTCTCGCGACTGGCCCTTTCAATTAACTACTACAAAAATTATGAAAAAAAGCTACTCCTTATTTAGCAAATTCTATGCCAAAGGCTTACATTTTCAATACGTTTTATCATTTCATATCTGCAATAATCTGCATGCCCTCTTTCAGGTATAAATCCCTGCCCAGCGACTTCAACCACACATCGGTCCGGGCGATTTTCGCCGTATCCTGACGCATGGCTTCGAAATCCATGGCCGGCGAACGCGCCACGATGCCATTGTCACGGTCCGTCAGTTTCTCCGCTGCGGCGGTTTCCTCATTGCGGGCATCCTCCATGGCCCTGAACGTTTCCAGGTGCAGACTGACATACGTTTCGTCATTCCATTTCTTGGCAGACGCGATTTGTGCCTCCAAAGCAGCAAACTGTTCGTCGGCAGCAACCCGCGCCATGCTCTTGGCCTTCAAGTCCGCCAGATTCCATGTAGCGGCATAGCGCCGATACGGTGCCGCCTCGATTTCCGACCAGGGCAGGCAGTAATCTTCGTATTGTTCACCCACCTCGACAGCGCTGTATGAATCAGGCAGTTGAATATCCGGTGTGACACCCTTCAGCTGGGTGGCACCGCCGTTGATGCGGAAGAATTTCTGTATGGTGAAGATGAGCGACCCGTACGGCCCGCGCGAACGCAGGCCGGCCGGTACCACCTCGTCCAGTTCGAGCACCGTCTGCACCGTCCCCTTGCCGAAAGAAGAAGCGCCGCCCACAATAACGGCCCTGCCATAGTCCTGCATAGCCGCCGCCACAATCTCCGAAGCAGATGCACTGAGCGCATTCACCAGCACCACCAGCTTGCCGTCGTATTGAATCTCCGGATCAGGATCGCGATAGATCCGGGGCGCACCGGTTCGGCTTTTTACCTGTACCACAGGGCCTTCTGTTATAAACAATCCACTCATCTCAATAGCGTCCGACAAGGCGCCGCCCGTATTGCTGCGCAGGTCGAGAAGAATGCCGTCCACCTGTTCCTGCTTGAGTTTCTGCACCTCGGCCGCCACGTCGCGGGCCGAACTGCGTCCCGTCTCGGTGTTGTTGAAATCGGAGTAGAACTTGGGCAGGCTGATATACCCCACCCGCTGGCCGTCCGGTCCGACCAACACCGCCGATTTGGCGTATGTTTCCTCAATGATGACCACGTCACGGCGGATGGCGATGTCAGCCATCGTCCCGTCAGAATGTCTGACTGTCAGTGTCACCACTGTACCTTTCTTTCCCCGGATGAGTTTGACGGCTTCCTCGAGCGGCATACCGAAGAGATCCGCAGCTTCTTCCGGCGCCTGTTCCTCCTGGCGCACCTTCATAATCAGGTCGTTCACCTTGAGATCGCCCTGCAGCCACGACGGACTGCCAGGCACGATGTCTGTCACTTTGACATAATCCTCGCTCTGTTGCAGCGTGGCGCCGATACCTTCGAGCTGACCGGACATGTCAATATCGAACGACGTTTTGTCATCGGGCGACAGATAGCGCGAATGCGCATCGAACACCCCCGTCATGGCATTGACGAACAAAGCGAACCAGTCGGCATCCTTGCGGGAGGCGATGCGGTGGAACACATCCGTATAGAGCGTCTTCACCTTCTCGCGTGCCTCCTTCTCGAGCTGCGCCACCGGCTTCTGCGGCGCAGTGGCATCCTGCTCAAGAGCCTTCTCCTGCAGTTCGATGGCATCAATCAGGCGCGTCATCGTCTGGTATTTCAGCCGCTTGCGCCATTCATCCTTCAGCATGGCATTGCCGGATGGCCATCTGGCCTTGTCCGCATCGAGCTCGATATACTCTTCCAAAGCAAAGTTGAACGGCTTCGACAGAATTTCGTTGCAGTACTGTTCGGCCTCCTCGCAGCGCAAAAGATACAGATTGATGGCCGCCGTGTAGAAATTGAGCCGTCCGTTGCGGATTTCGTCATCGATAAGGAAACGCATGGAGCCCAACCGGTTTATATCCTCGACCGTGAAGAACATCTTGCTGTTATCCAGCTCCTTCAGAAACGCATGGAAGACTTCGTCGGAGTAGGCGTCGTTCATCTGCTTGGGGCTGTAATGCCACATATTCATCACCTCGGCCGTGTACCCTACGATAATCCTTCCGCTGGCATCAGGCGTGATGGTCCTGTACGACGAACACAGCATCGCGACAAGGACTGCGGATATCGCCGCCAAAACCTGTCTCAAGGCCGGGCGGAGGGGACGAATTGTCATTTTTTCTAATTGTTTATGCAAAGTAAATACAAAAATTAACATGAAATATATTTGTGTGAGGTATTTTAAAAAAAATATGATACCTTTGCAAGAACAATCTACCCTCCCCCCGGGAAGGGGGAGAAACCTTTGAAATTTTAAACATGCTTGTTTCGGACAACCTTGTAGTCATTCCTACATACAACGAAAAAGAAAACGTTGAGGCCATGGTGCGGAAAGTGTTTTCGCTTGCCGACGGCTTTGACATTCTTATCGTGGACGACGGTTCGCCCGACGGCACAGCCGCCATCGTACAGCATCTGCAGGAGACTTTCCCCGAAAGGCTTTTTCTGCTGCAGCGCAGCGGCAAGCAAGGTCTTGGTACGGCCTACATCGCAGGATTCAAGTGGGGTCTCAGCCATGACTACACCTACATTTTCGAGATGGACTGCGACTTCTCGCACAATCCGGACGACCTGTCCCGGCTGCTTGCGGCATGCCGGGAGGACGGCGCCGACGTCGCGATCGGCTCACGCTACAAATCGGGAGTCAATGTGGTCAACTGGCCCATGGGCCGGGTGCTGATGTCGTATTTTGCCTCGAAATACGTCCGTTTCGTCACCGGACTGCCGGTCAACGACACGACGGCCGGATTCAAATGCTACCACCGCTCCGTGCTGGAAACCATCAATCTCGACAATATCCGGAACAAGGGATATGCCTTCCAGATTGAAATGAAATTCACCGCCTGGAAATGCGGGTTCAACATCGTCGAAGTGCCCATCGTCTTCACCGACCGGAAAGCAGGTTCGTCCAAGATGAGCGGCGGCATCTTCAACGAGGCCCTCTGGGGCGTCATCCTGCTCAAAGTCAAAAGTTGGTTCACTAAATACCCGTCCCGCGCATAATGCATCGCAAACAACTCATCCGTCAGGCTTCGATTGTAAACGAAGATCTCATCCGCACCGGTGATGTGCTGGTGGAAGACGGAACGATTGCTGCCGTATGCTATGGCGAAGCCCCGCCGGAACTCCGGCGCGACGCCGATGTCGTCGAGGCCGCCGGACTGTATCTGCTGCCCGGTGTCATCGACGACCAGGTCCATTTCAGGGAACCAGGTCTGACGCACAAAGCCGACATCGCCTCCGAATCGGCGGCGGCCGTGGCCGGCGGTGTCACCTCCTTCATGGACATGCCGAACACCGTGCCCCCGACCACTTCGCCGGAACGTTGGGAAGAGAAATACCGCATGGCGGAAGGACGCTCCCATGCCAACTATGCCTTCTACTTCGGCGCCACGGCCGGCAATGCCGGACAATTCGCACAGCTCGACCCCGCGCGGCTGTGCGGCGTCAAGCTTTTCATGGGGTCCTCCACCGGTGACATGCTGGTAAGCGACCCGCAGGCCCTGGAAGACATCTTCGCCGCCGCACCCGGCATTCTGGCCGTGCACTGCGAAGACGAAGCCACCATCCGCCGCCAGGCCGGACTGGCGCGCGAACGATACGGAGAAGCCGTACCCATGGCGCTCCATGCACAGATACGCAGTGCCGAGGCCTGCTATCTTTCGAGCGCCCGTGCCGTGGAACTCGCACGGAAGCACGGCACGAGACTGCATCTGCTGCACCTATCCACCGCCCGTGAGCTGTCGCTGCTCGACCACTCCGTACCGCTCGACCGGAAACAGATTACCGGCGAAGTCTGCGTACACCACCTGTGGTTCTGCGATGCCGACTACGCCCGATATGGCGCCCGCATCAAATGGAATCCATCCATCAAGACGGAGCAGGACCGGCAGTCCTTGCTGCAGGCTGTCGCCGACGGCACCGTCGATGTCATCGGGTCCGACCATGCTCCGCACACCCTGGCGGAAAAATCCGCCACCTCATATTTCGCCGTCCCGTCCGGCGGTCCCCTCGTACAGCACACGCTGAACGTCATGCTCGAACTGAGCCGGCAAGGCGCCTTTTCCGTCGCCTGCGTGGTCCGGCGCATGTGCCACGCCCCGGCCGATTTGTTCGGCATTCCAGACCGCGGCTACATCCGCGAGGGATACCGGGCCGACCTGGTGCTGGTCGATCTGCAGGACAGCTACACCGTTTCGGACGACCAACTGTACTACAAATGCGGCTGGTCGCCGTTCGAAGGCACGCTTTTCCATTCCAGGGTGAAAAAAACATGGGTCAACGGCCGCCTCGCCTTCGACGACGGACACGTGACCGACATATGCGCCGGCATGCCGCTTGCCTTCAGACAGCGACGGCGGTCCCAATCCATTCCGAAAACATAAAACCTCAATAACTTAATAACTATCTTAAATGTATTGCTATGAAACGAAACATTCATCGTAGAAGGCTCACGATTGCCGAAGAAGAGATCATGCTGATCTTGTGGAAGCGTAAACACGCGCTTATCAAAGACATCATGGAAGATTGCACGGAACCTCGTCCGGCTTACAACACCGTATCGACGGTTCTTCGCGTCATGGAAAAGAAAGGTTTTGTAGGACACCGCAAAGTCGGCGTTTTCTACGAATTCCATCCGCTCATCGACAAGGCGGAATACGCGAAGAAACTGTCTAAATGGCTGATTGAGGACTACTATGACAACTCTGTCGCAGATTTGGTAGCAGCCTGCGCGGAGAACTGCCCCAAAGAAGCCTTGACGAATTCCATCGCACAAATTGCCCAGATTATCGCAACGAAGAATTAAAGGGCAGGCTTTACGGAGAAAAAAAGACGACCGGTAAGTGATTATCGGTCGTCTTTCTTTTATATGGGCAGACTGCGGCGCTTCCCTCCCCCCGGTCTGCGACGGGGATATTCCTCTGCAGGCCGAGGGTAGTCCCGGATAACCGTCAGTCTATCAGTGCCTCTCCCGTCATTTCCGCCGGTTGCGGAATACCCATGATCTTCAGCAGCGAAGGCGCTACATCGGCCAGCCTGCCCGGACGGACTTCATGCGGATCGTCCGTCACATAGATAAACGGCACCGGATTGAGCGAGTGTGCCGTATTGGGCGTGCCGTCTTCGTTGAGGGCATGGTCGGCGTTGCCGTGGTCGGCAATGATGATGGCCTCGTAGCCGTGCTGCCGGGCGGTCTCGATGACCTCGCGCAGGCAGGCATCCACCGTCCGGACCGCCTTCTCGATGGCCTCATAGACACCGGTGTGTCCCACCATGTCACCGTTGGCGAAATTCACCACGATGAAATCGAATTTCTCCTTCGCTATTTCGGCAACCAGCGCCGTCTTGACTTCCGGTGCACTCATTTCCGGCTTCAGGTCGTACGTGGCCACCTTGGGCGAAGGGATCAGGATGCGCTCCTCGCCGTCGAACGGCTGTTCCCGCCCGCCGTTGAAGAAGAACGTGACATGCGCGTACTTCTCTGTCTCGGCAATATGCAGCTGCCGCAATCCCTGCCGCGACAGATACTCACCCATCGTATTGGCCACATTCTCCTTGTCGAACAGCACGTGCAACCCCTTGAACGATGCATCGTAGGGCGTCATGGTGCAGTAGTGCAGTCCCGGCAGCGTCTGCATGCCCTGGTCGGGCATATCCTGCTGCGTCAGCACGATGGTGAGTTCCTTGGCCCGGTCGTTCCGGAAGTTGAAGAAAATCACTGCGTCGCCCGGACGGATGCGGCCGTCGACCGATGTATTGACAATGGGCCGGACGAATTCGTCGGTCACGCCTTCGTCGTACGACATCTGCATCGCCTCCACCATGTCCGTCGCCGCACGGCCCTTGCCGTTCACCAGCAGGTCGTACGCCTCGTGGATGCGCTCCCAGCGTTTGTCGCGGTCCATGGCATAGTAACGGCCCACAATCGTGGCAATCTGGCCGGCCGACTTTGCCGTATGCGCCTGCAGGGCGCGGATATATTCCTTGCCGCTGTGCGGATCGGTGTCACGGCCGTCCATGAAACAATGGATATATGTATTGGTGATGCCGTAACGCGCAGCGATGTCGCAGAGTTTGAACAGATGATCCAGCGAACTGTGCACTCCGCCGTCGGAGACCAGGCCCATCAGATGCAGGGCACGGCCGTTGTCGCGGGCATAGCTGTAAGCGGCGACGATTTCCGGATTCTGCAGGATGCTGTCATCGCGGCAGGCCATGTTGATCTTGACCAGATCCTGATAGACCACCCGTCCGGCCCCGATGTTCAGGTGACCGACCTCGCTGTTGCCCATCTGACCGTCGGGCAGACCGACGTGTTCGCCCGATGCATTCAGGTGTGTATGGGGGAAAGTGGCGTTGAGATGGTCCCAGTAAGGCGTAGGTGTGCAGGATATCACGTCCGACTTCGAACGGTCGCCGATGCCCCATCCGTCCAGGATGACGAGCAGCGATTTGTGCTTGAGATTGGTCATAATGTTTCCTTTTGCTTAAGTGCCCGCAAACGTACAAGAATTTGCGCATAAAACCCAACATCCGGCCCATAAAAACAAGCCGGGGCCGCAGGGCGGGAAGAATGGCATCCCGACCCGGCCGCAAGGCTGCCGCGACCGGCCTCCGCCGTTTGGCGTTTTTTCCAAAAACGTGTACATTTGTTCTTTTATGCCGATAATGTCCCTGCCATGAAAATATTCCGGAAAATCCTGCCGCATCTGGTAGCCGTTGCCGTGTTCTTCGCCGTGACGCTGATTTACTTCAACCCCATGCTGAGCGGCAAGACGCTGCGGGCGCACGACACGCTGCAGTCGAAAGGCAGTTCCAAGGAAATCGTGGATTTCCGCAACGAGACCGGAGAGGAGGCCTTGTGGACCAACTCCCAGTTCGGAGGCATGCCCGCCTACCAGATCTCGACCCTGTATCCCGGCAACGGCGCCAAGCTGCTGATACGCCATCTCGGGCTGGGCGTACCGGTGCCGGCTTCCTACATCCTCTTCTGCTTCCTGGGATTCTACATCGCGCTGCTCTGTTTCGGCGTGGGACCATGGCTGAGCATGGCCGGCGCCCTGGTCGCAGGTCTGTCCACCTATTTCTTCATCATCACCGGTGCAGGACACAACACCAAACTGCACGCCCTGGCCTATATGGCGCCGATGGTCGGTGCCGTATTCCTGGCCTACCGCCGCAACCGCTGGGCCGGGGCGAGCATCTTCTGCGCAACACTGGCCATGCAGCTCAGTGCCAATCATGTACAGATTACATACTACACCCTGCTCATCCTGCTCATCTTCGTCATCGGCGAGGCCTGGGCCGCCGTACGCGACCGGCAGATCCTGTCCTTCGTCAAGACATCGCTCCTGCTGGCCGTGGCCACCCTGCCGGCCATCGGCATGAATGCAGGCAACCTGATGATGACAACGGAATACCTGCCCGAATCGACACGCGGCCGCTCTGAACTGACTTCCGGCGCCGAAGACAAGACCTCCGGGCTGGACAAAAGCTACATCCTCGACGACTACAGCTACGGCAAAATGGAGACCTTCGACCTGCTCATCCCGAATTTCATGGGCGGCGCTTCGACCGGTTCGTTCAACCGCAACTCGGGCACCTACGAAGCCCTGGTCAAGAACTACGGGCTGTCGAAACGAGAGGCCGAAGAAATGGTGTCGCAACTGCCCTCCTACTGGGGACCGCAGCGCATGACCGCCGGACCGGTCTACATCGGTGCCGCCATCATCTTCTTCTTCGTGGCCGGACTGTTTCTGGTCAAGGGACGCACCAAGTGGTGGCTGCTGGCCGCCACCGTGCTGTCATTGATGCTGGCCTGGGGCAACCACCTGCGGTTTTTCTCGATGCTGTTCATCGACTGGTTCCCGATGTACAGCAAATTCAGGACGGTCTCGATGATTCTGGTCATCGCCGAATGCACCGTCCCGCTGCTCGGCATTCTCGCCCTGCAGCAGTTCTTCTCCGCAACATGTCCGATGGAGGACAAGATGCGGGCTCTGAAGACGAGCCTCATCGCCGTCGGCGGTATTATCCTGTTCTTCATCCTGGCCGCAGGCAGCCTGTTCGGGTTCTCGTCGGATTATGACCACGCCATGGGACTGCCCGATGCACTCGTGGCGCAGCTGCAGGACGACCGGCTGGCACTGCTCCGGCGCGACGCATGGCGATCACTGGCCTTCGTGGTGCTGGCCGCCGGCATCGTATGGATCTACCTTAAAGGCAAATACAGCACCTTGACCGCCACGCTGCTTCTCTGCGTGCTGTTCGTCGCCGACCTGTGGCCGGTGAACAAACGCTACCTCAACGACAGCGACTTCGTGTCGCAGCGCGGACGCGACGTCATCACCCCGACCGCCGCCGACCAGGTCATCCTAAAAGATACCGACCCCGATTTCCGGGTCCTGAACCTCACCGTCAGCACATTCAACGATGCCACCACTTCGTATTTCCACAAATCGGTTGGCGGTTACCACGGAGCCAAGATGCGCCGCTACCAGGAAATGATTACGCAGTATATTGCGCCCGAAATCAATGCGATGCAGCGCGTACTGTCGTCGGGTAAAGCGACCATGGCCGACGTGGATTCACTTTTCGGCACCCTGAAAGTGCTGAACATGCTCAACACCCGGTATGTCATCATCGACCGGGAACGGCCGCTCAGCAACCCGTACGCCATGCAGCCGGCATGGACCGTCGGCGCCATACGGACAGTGGCAAATGCCGATGAAGAAATCGCGGCCATCGCCGCAACCGACCTGCACCGCGAAGCCGTCGTGGACCGCCGTTTCGCCGACCAGACAGATGGATTCTCCGCCGCCGAAGACTCCACTGCCTCCATCACGCTCCGTTCGTACCGGCCGAACCGGCTCGTGTACGACTACCAGGCATCACAGCCCCGCATCGCTGTTTTCTCCGAAATCTATTACCAGCCGGGCTGGAACGCTTATCTCGACGGCACGTTGCATCCGCATTTCAGAACCAATTACATCCTGCGCGGTATGTCGTTGCCGGCCGGCCGGCATGAAATCGAATTCCGGTTCGAGCCGCAGACCTACCGCAAGGCCGGACACATCGCCACCGCCTCCTCGCTCGCAGCCCTGCTGCTGATACTCGGAACCCTGTATTTCAACTGTATTAAGAAGAAAATCTCATGACAAGACACATTGCAATAGCCGGCGACCTGGGCAGCGGCAAAAGCACCGTCGCGCGGATTCTCTGCCGCAAACTGGGCTACAGTTATTTCTCCACCGGTACGCTGCAGCGGAAACTCGCTGCAGAGCGTGGCATGAACACGTTGGAAATGAATTACTTCGCCGAGACAACCACGTCCATCGACGAATACATCGATGCCCAGCTCAAGCACATCGGCAACACCGAAGGCGGCGAGCGCTATGTGCTCGACTCCCGCCTGGCCTGGCATTTCGTACCGGGGGCGCTGAAAATCTACCTCACGGCACGCCCCGAAATCGCCGCACAGCGGGTCCTCTCAGACACCGAACGCCAGAACGAACCCTCGGCTGCCAGTCTCGAAGAACGCGGCCGGACCCTGCAGGAACGCCAGACCGTAGAGAACCGTCGATTCAAGAAGCTGTACGGCGTCGACTGCCAGGATCACGGCAACTATGACGCCGTCATCGACACCTCCTACCTGTCGGCCGAAGCCGTGGCCGAGCGCATCATCCTGCTTCTGTAGCGGAGCAGTACGTTATACTCCGGCATAGACGACCGTGCGGAATGGAAAGTTTTTTTTGACAACCAAGAAGTTGTTTAAATTATTTTGCGATATTTGCGTTACGAAAATTACGCAACGATAATATCGCAATCTCCTTATGGCCAAGAACAGCTTTAATCCGTTCCTTCTTACCGGATACGAATCCCCGGAGTTTTTTTGCGACAGAAAGGAAGAAACCCAGGAACTTCTGGAATCCCTGAGGAATGGCAGAAACGTAACCCTCACATCCCCCCGCAGGATGGGAAAGACGGGGCTTATCCTGCACACATTCCGTATTCTTAAAGAAAAGAATCCCGGAGTGGCCACCATCTACATGGATCTTTTCCCGACAGAGTCTTTGCAGGATTTTATCCGTATGTTTGCGTCAGAGGTGCTTGGCAGCATCGATTCCAATCCGATGAAGGTGCTTAAACAGGCAGCCTCCGTCATCAGAGGGATACGCCCGAATATCACCATAGATGGGATAACCGGAAAAACGAAAATAGGCATAGACATCGTCCAGGGTCAGGAAGAACATACGCTGGCCCAGATCTTCGATTACCTCAAACAGACCTCGAAAGAATGCTGCATTGCATTTGATGAGTTTCAGCAGATTGCCCGATATCCTGAAAAGAACGTCGAGGCTGTTCTCAGGACCTATATCCAGAATATCCACAACGTGCATTTTATCTTCTCAGGAAGCCAGTCCCACCTGCTGACCGAGATGTTTCTTTCTCCCAAAAGACCGTTCTATCAAAGCACATCGAACAAAAACATCGGGCCGATAGACCGTGGGAACTACTACACTTTCGCAGCAAGTTTCTTCTCAAAACAAGGCAGACTCCTCCCTCCTGAAGTCTTCGACACCATTTACAAGCAGTATGACGGACATACCTGGTACATCCAGAAAATCATGAACCAGCTATATGGCAATCCGGACGGAGTTATCGACGAAAAAGCCGTAAACGAAGCCGTGCTGCAGATTCTTCAGGAGAACGCGTTTTACTATCAGATGCTGATGCGCTCTTACACCAAAGGCCAGGTACGGCTGATGAAGGCCGTGGCCTGTGAGGGGGTTGTAAAAGAACTCACCGCAGGAAGATTCATTGCAAAATACGACCTCACTGCCGCAAGCAGCGTAAAAAGTGCCTCCAGACATCTGTTGGAGAACGAAATCCTGTATCGTTCAAAAGAAGGCTATCTGGTCTATGACAGATTCTTCGGCCTGTGGCTGCAACGGCTGTGAGGAACCGCCGCGAACAGCCTTCGCCGGAAACTGCCTCCTACCTGTCGGCCGAAGCCGTGGCCGAGCGCATCATCCTGCTTCTGTAGCGGAGCATCGCCTCGACATAATAGTAGTCGGCATACGTCAGCGGTACGTCTATCTCTGAACGGCCGGGCATGTTGCCTACGCCATGCATGAGCAGGAAATTGCAGTTCTCGCCGAGCGGCGCCCGGTAAGCCGGCGAACACATCGACTTCAGCTGCTGTTCCGCCACCGCCATATACGTCGCACTGCGCTCCGCATCCGTATAGTCGGCCAGTTCGATGAGCGCCGAGCACATGATGGCACCGGACGACACATCACGCAACGCATCGGGGATGTCGGGTGCATTGTAGTCCCAGTACGGAATCTTGTCTTCGGGCATATTGGGATGGCCGATGAGGAAGTCGGCGATATGTTCCGCCTGGCGCAGATAAGCCGAATCGCGCGCCTCACGGAACATCATGGTATAGCCGTACAGGCCCCACGACTGTCCGCGGGCCCAGGCCGAGTCGTCGTTGTAGCCCTGTGCCGTCTGCTTGCGGTCGGGGATGCCGGTTATCGTATCGTACGACACCACATGCCACGTGCTGTAGTCCGGCCGGAAATGGTTTTTCATGGTCGTGTTGGCATGCGTCACCGCGATGTCGGTATAAACCGGGTTATGGAACGTCTTGCCGGCCCACATCAGCATCTCGAGATTCATCATGTTGTCGATGATGACCGCATACTGCCAGCGCCGGTCGTCCCACGAACGGATGCAGCCGGTCGAAGGCTTGAAACGTGTGATGAGCGACTGCGAAGCCGTATCGATAATCTCGCGGTAGCGCGGATTGCCGGTTATCCGGTAACCATTGCCGAAACTGCAGAAAATCATGAATCCAACGTCGTGGTTGTCGGTGGTGAAACGCTGGTCGGCCACCCGCATGGTGTAGTCTTCGGCCCACATGCGCAGCGAGTCGTTGTGGCTGTAGTCATACAGGTTCCACAGCTGACCTCCGAAGAAACCGCTCGTCCACCACGATGAATTCGATGTCTTGAGACGCCCCCGGTCGATGGTCTGGGGAAGCACCTTGCGACCTTCGAGCGAAGCCGCCATCCGCAGGCTCTGCTTAACCGCCAGGTCCAGCGAAGCATTGATTTCGTCGAGCAGCGTCGGCGCGGCCGGCCGGCTGCAGGCAGCCAGCATGCAGACCGCCGTCAGGAGAAAAAGGATTCGTTTCATATTGCAATCAGTTGATTTTTTATAAACATACTGTCTTATTTGATCATATAACGGATACGGACCTTCACACAACGGTTCAACTTGGCATTGAGGCCGCGAGTACTCGAATCGGTTACAGTGCGAATGTCATTTATATTGTTGTAAATGAAAGATTGTGAGCGGACATCCTGCAACCGGGAATCATTGGTCAACCATGAGATGACCGTATTGGCACGATTGTCTGCCAAGGCTGTATTACGCTCTACACCCACACGCTCAGCATCCTCTCCGGAATAGTTGTCCTGACTTGTCGCGTAACCTTCTGTCTGGATCAGCAGAATCACGCCGTGTTCCAGCACTTCTTTAATCCTGTCCACGGTTTCCTCGTCGGCAAAGCGGGAGATGTATCCTTCGTTTGAATTGATGGCAGCATACACATCAGCGAAACTCACCAGCTCGTCCGTCTTGTCAACATCCATGTATTGGCGCACGATATCCAGACCGGCGTGGCTGTTCAGGCCGAAGGACTGGCTTTCCCGGTAGTTTTCGTCACTGATCAGTTGCTGACGCAGTGTGGCATCGTCTATACGGTATTGCCAAATGTGCAGACCGTCATCAATCGGCGCATACCAGAATCCCGCCCTGTCTGCAAAACTCTGCATGGCAGAAGGATCGAGACTCAGCGACATCGGCGTACCGGTCTGCATCTCATAACCGCGAGGAACAAAGTCGATGGCGAAATCCTTGTTGGCTTTTTCCGTGGGAAGATCCACGATTTCCCGCCTGGTCGCATCGGTATATTGTTTTTGGGTGAAGATACCGCCTGCAAGATAGTCGACAGCGTTCACTGTCGCGCCCTGGATAACCGGAGCATCGTTGCGCCCGGAATAGTTGTTGGGATAAAAGACATAGAAAGTGATTATGCCATCCTTTACCGGGCGGTTACGGTCCACCGTCCCATCGTTTTCCTTGACTTTCAGAATCGTCCTGGCCGTTTCGCGGTATTCGCGCTGATAGATGGTGCTGGTACCGCGGCGCCAGCCGTTCGCGCCCTGCTTGCCCAGATAGAAAGTCAGACCGGCATGAAGTCCAAGATTGGCATCAACATGCTTGGCGGCATGGTCTGCCTGGCCATATTCTAAATCGAAGTTCGACTCATACAACAGCGCACGCGCCTTTAAATCGAGGGAGACTTTCTTCTTGGCATTGAAAAAACGGCTGTACTGCAACTCGATGTGAGCACTGAGCTCATTGTCGGAGCCATAGGCATGTTCGTACCCCGTATGATGTACCGCACCTAATCCGGCCACAGCCATCAGCTGACCCATGTGCTCTCTGACGCCATTTCCTTCATATCCATAATACAAACGGGTAAGGTTGATGATGGCCGCTCCTCCGAGGTCCCACCAGTCCGTTCTCATCTTACGGTAGCCCGGATCTCCGTCAATCCATTCCCCGTAACCATAATGACCGGTCGGATACTCGGTGTATCCCCTGGAATTCGAACGGATATATTCAGCCTTGAGCGCCAGCCAGGGCATGAACCATTTGCCGAAACCTACACTGAACTCCGGCGAAACCGTTCCTTTAAAAGAGCCGTCTTTGGAATAATCTCCACGGAAAGTGTGAGCACCGGCCGTCCCAAATATGAACCAGTTCTGACGGAAGGGATTCGACACGACCTCGAACGGATTGCCGGAATTGTCGGAGATAATCTCAACATCCTTCGTGTCGGCAACCACAACAGAATCCCGGTAAACCTCCCGGTAATCCTTGTAGAGGGAATCAACCTGGGCGTGCAGAGACACACATGCCAGCAGTCCTATGGCAGTCAGCCATCGTTTCATATTCTTCTTCATTACTTTATTCAATGATCTCCTTGTTGTTTTCAAATCGTTTCTCCTCCATACTCCAAATGTTTCCCGAACAACGTCGCCAGGATAAACCTGATATCCGTCAGGAATGAATAATGGTGCAGGTAATACCGGTTGATCCGCACTTTGTCCGGAAAAATGACTTCGTCGTTGTAATGCACCGGGTCATCGACCGTAGAGAGCAATTGCTCTTCGTTGCGGTATTTCAGCGTAGCCGGTCCGGTAATTCCGGGACGCAGACAAAGAATTTCACGGTCTTCGCCCTGCAGCCGGTCTGCATAGCCGGGCACATCCGGTCTGGGACCCACAAGACTCATGTCTCCGACAAGAACATTCCAAAGTTCAGGGAGTTCATCCAACTTGTATTTCCTGAGCCTGGCTCCTAAAGGCAGGATACGGGATTCACCCGCCACTGTCACAGGATGGCCGTCGTTATGTACGCACATGGTCCGGAATTTCACCAGCGTGAACAACCTTCCATCTTTCCCGATGCGCTTCTGACGGAATAAGACAGGTCCGTCCGGTTGCCTGATACAGAGCATTACCGCTATGACAAGCAACATTGGAGATAGCAATATGAGTCCCAGAAATGCCATTATTCTGTCAAATATAAACTTTCCTGTCATATCCCCGGCTTTGGTCGGCATTCAACCGCCATATAGTTGTCCTTCAATATAGCAATCTGCTGTGTATCAGCACCTTTGTGGCAGGAAGCCACCGAGGCTTTGTTATCGGCAGATATGGTTGCCTGCATTCTGAGCCCCGCGCAGCGGCAGATGGCGGCACATGCTGCCCATATCGCCGAACCTATCCCCCGGTTCTGCCAGTCCCTGTCCACCAGCAAACCTGCGAAAGCCCGGCCGATGACAAAGCAACGGAGAAAAAAATAACCTGTCATCCGGCCCTCGGATTCCGTTACCTTCATCATCAGAAAAGCCGGATTACGATAGAGCCGCTCAAGCGTTCTCTGATCAAAAGGATGGGGACCAAACCAAACCAGATACTCCGGATCCTGCCGTTTAAGAAGTTCTGCCAAAGCAGGGATGTCATTTCTCTCCATTAAGGAGAAACGGCATCCTGCAACAGAGATGTCTCCAAGTATCGAATCCGCGATTGGCGGCAGTTTGCGACTACGCAGTTTAAACAACTGCCCGTTAATCCCTTCCACAAAGTTCCAAAGAAAGGGAATCCGATGTTTGATACCCACGAATGCCCCGATCATTTCAGAACCTCCCTATAAAAATCCTTCAGACACTGCCAGACATACTTCTGGTCATAGCGGGATGCCATTGTGCGTGCCTTGCGCCCCATTTCGCGGGCTGTGCCGGGATTATCCACGAAGTACGCCATAGCTCGTTCAAGCGCATCCGTATCCTTGGGCGGCACAACGACCCCGTTCTCCCCTTCAAGGATGATTTCCCTGGAGCCGTTAATGTCGGTGACAATGGCCGCCAGACCCATAGCCCCGGCTTCGATCACCACGTTCGGAAATCCTTCGCGATAACTCGGATGCACCAGGACATCGGCAGCCGCGAACCAGGGACGGACATCTTCCTGCCATCCGTCCGAGCAAATTATGTGGTCAGAGAGCCGGATGTCCTCCAGGGTTTGCTTTTCCACAGGATGCCCGTCGGGCTCCTCTCTGCCGACCATCAGCAAATAGACATTCTTCCGCACCTGTTCCAGTTTCCTGAATGCTCCTGCCAGATTGTCTATCCCCTTGTCCCGGTCAAACCGGCCCACAAAAAGAAATACAAATGCATTCTCAGGAATGCCGGAAGACTGACGCAACAGCCATCCTTCGTGCACGATCTCTTCCGTACGGGCGTAATGATTCAGGTCAATACCCCGAAGGTTGCCGTTACCCAAAACCATGACAGGCTTCCGGGTTATCTTATAATTCAACAGGTCCTCCCTGACGCCTTGACCCTCTGCAATCACATAGGTGGCACATGCTGCAGTCACACGGTCTGTCGTCTTCAGCAAATGATGCTTCCAACCTTTTTCGTAAGGGAAAATGAGACCGGTGAAGGTATGGACCCGTACCGGGACGGAAGCCATCCAGGCGGCCATCATCGACAGAAGGCCGGCCTTGGGCGTGATGGAATGAACCATGTCCGGCCGCTCTCGCCGGAATACCCGAAGCAAGCGGATAAGGGACACGACATCCCGGCTCAGACTGATTTTCCTCCGCATGGGTACGGCGATAGTCCGGATGCCCTCGCGCTGCCCGATGCCGTCCAGTTCAGGCATAGGAGAAGACAAGGCAATCACCTCGTACACAGAGGACAGTTCCCTGAACAGATTTCTGCAGAACAAGTTCAGTGAAAGAGGGATGGTAGCCGAGCGAATAATTTTCATTCTCAATCCTGTCCTTTAGAACCGGTACACAATGGCGAGGCCGGCGTTTTGCGGAGCCGGCACAAGGGAAATCTGACGGCCTTGGGGCGCAGAGACTGTGATGTTTGGCATGGATTCGGACACAAGTGCATCCACGATACTGAACGCCCAGATACCTGCCATGGCGCCCAATGTCGTATTACGGAGACGCCTCAGGCTTACTTGCTTACTATGAAAACTCTCCGGGGATTCAGAAGGCTCGTTCTTTTTTCGCCCATAATAATTGGACCGCGCATGGAACGTGACAGCCGCAGCGCCCAGCGCCACTTCAGAACCCAGGATAGAATACCCCCTGAAGGTCTGCCCTTTGTAGAGCTGGCCGGCTCCCGGGATGATACTCATCATCGCAGCCGTTTTCTTGCTGCGCACACCCTCTTCAAATTCGTCAAAGACAGGTTGCACATCTTTCTCAGATACAGCATAAAGCTGATAATACTCAAAAACGGGATTCTGGTTCGCGTCGTAATCTACCGCCGAATAAACAGCCACGCGCTGTGCATACACCACAGCCGTTCTCCCGTTGTCCGGGAACGAAACCGTATAGGTGCGCCGCTGCTGACGGGTATCAGACAAGCTGTCCACCACCATCGAAGCTGGATCGGCATTGTAACGCTCGCCCAGATAACTCAGAAGCGGGTAGAAACATCCTTCGCGCAAACGTGTCAAATTGCGGTCTTCGGTTTTGAAGACCTTGAACACATAGGTTATGCTCTTGCGTTTTTTGTTCATAAAGGATTCTTCTTTCCAGGCCCATTCGGGCAGGGGCGTGGAAAGAAGCTCCATACTCCCCAAAGCAAGAAGCAAAAGAACCAATAATCCCGACCTACTAACACGCATCATCTGAATTCCAAGTTATATTCACCCCAAAAATCTGAGATAGAGATACAAAATAGCAAAAATACGAAAAAAAAACACTCAAGCGTCCCATTCAGGCCGTCTGATACATTGAATTGTATAACCGGACCGTCTGTGCGATATCGTATTCCTGCGCTCTTTTTTTGCAGTTCATGGCAATGAGGCGGGCTTTTTCCGGATGATCGGCAATATGCCGGATAGCATTCGCAAGGGATTCGACATCGCTTTCGGGGACAAGGACCCCCGCCCCTCCCACGACCTCGCGAAGTCCCTGCACATCACTGGCGACAAAGGGCTTGCCACTGGCCATGCCCTCCAGGGCAGAAAGCGGCATCCCTTCGTGATGAGAAGACAGGACGAGTACGTCTGCCGCCGCATACAACGCGGGCACATCATCGCGGATTCCCAGAAAATGGACACGGTCTTCAATACCAAGCTCTTTTGCCAGACACCGGCAATCGTCAAACCGGGCTTTATCCGATTCGGTTTCATAGCCGCCTGCCAAAAACAACCGACAATGTTCCGGCAGTAATGCAACGGCCCGGATAAGCGTCTGCTGATCCTTGGGAGAACGGAAAGCGGCCACCATGGCAATCCTGTATCCCTCTGTATCGATTATGTCTGCCGCAGGGCAGGTCTGCGCATACTTTACGACATCTATACCGTTGGGAATAACCACCATACGGTCTGCCAGAGCCAGACTGTCAAGATGGCTTGTAAGAGCCTCTCTGGTTTCCTTTCCCACACACACTATTTGCCTGTAGCGTCCGTACATCCAGCGCTCCAACGGCCTCAGGAAAGACATTTTTCTGCGCCGGTTGGACGTGCTGTGCTCGGTTGTAAAAAGGGGAAGTGACCTGCCAAGAGACGCCACGGCCAGCAGCAACTGGCAGGGTGTATTGTGAGCATGGATAACATCGTAATGATGACTGCGCAGGAATCTGTTGAGCCGGAACAGCAGCAGAGGGTTGTGCATCGCAGCGGTTCCGGTTCCCAAGCTGTGGACGGGGATGCCCGCCGCCTCCAATTCCGCGATCAACGGCGTCCGTGTGCCGTCGAACAACAGCAACTCCACAGAATCGCCGGCCGCGCGAAAGCCCTTTGACAAGTCTGTCACCAGCCTCTCGGCGCCTCCGGTCCTGAGGGAGGTTATGACTTGAAGGATTCTCATTCTACCGGAAGACAATAAGGCCTGAGGCTCTTGAATCCGTCTGTTCGCACAGCCTTGCGGCCATCGCGGAGCCCCTTGGAATATGATGAAATAACACGTACGTCAAACTTGACGACAGACACTCCGGACATCACGAATGCCAACCATAAAGACTTGAGCCAGAAGGCTGCGGCTGAGATGATTCTGGACCAGGCCGTATCCTTGCCGTTGCGGTAGATGCTCCTGTACCAAATCATGTAAGAGGCTTTCGTTCGGATGTATATGTACTCAGCACTTTTTTTGAAACCGGCGCTGGATGATTGGGCATCGAGGTTCGTGATGCCGGTGTCGTAGAGGACACTTAGTTTGCCGGTGTTGAGGTGGAGTTTGTAGGTTTCGAGTTGGTCATCTCCGTAGGCAAAGCCGAGTTTATCCAGCCACCGTTCGTCTTCCAGGTGAATATTGAGGAGCGCATCTTTCCGCCAGAGCATTGCCGGACCACCACAACTCTGAGACCAGTAAAATGACTTGGACGGATGATTATTGTATGAGAAAGAACCGTTGCGATGAACTTTGAAGGCCCACCTGCTGCTTCTGTGGGGAAAGACCAAGTTCGTCAGTGCTGCGTACAGCTTTTTTCTGAAGGGCATCCTGTGGTTCTGGAAAACGTCGGCACCGATGCAGTCGGCGTTATGGTCTGCCATTGCTTTGAGCATCTTCTCAGCGCTGTCGGGAGCCAGCAGCACATCATCGTCCAGCATCAATATGCAGTCGTTGGTGATTTCGTCGTAGCGCAGCACCCGCTGGGCCATCATTCCCTTCCTGACCCAAACATATTCCTCCTTCCCGACTGTAAATCCGGGCCGCTCATACCCTTCCGCAATATACACCACGACCTTCTCGGGCTGAATGGTCTGAACGGCTATGGACTCCAGTTCCCGCCGGAACTTGTCTCCGGCAGTACCGAGGGTACGGATGGCAATGGAATATGAGAGAAGTGTCATTTCTTTTTCTTTTCCATCAATTCTTCAAACAGGGATGTCCACTTCGGGATTATATTTTCGAGGGAAAACGCTTGTGTGCGCTCTTTGGCAGCAGCCCCAAAATTTTTGCGCAACTGCCGGTCCTCTATCAGCCGGCAGATTCGCTCCGCCAACGCAGTTTCATCACCTTCCGCCACAAGGAACCCGCTCTGGCCTTCCGATATTAAATATCTTGGTCCACAAGGAGTTGCATACGAAACAGCAGGAAGCCCACAACTCATAGCCTCCAGCAACACAAGAGAGAAACCTTCGAACTGGGATGTCATAACAAATATTGAGGATTCCAGCATCCACTCCTGGACATTTGACTGGCTGCCCCGAAGAAATACCATGTCCGCCAATGCCAGGCGGCGTATCTCTTTTTCAAGAGCAACCCGGTCCGCCCCTTCCCCAAGGATGTCCAGTTTCCAATCGGGGTGACGGTCGGCCACAATAGAAAAAGCCCTAATCAGCGAAGCAAAATTTTTGGGAAATGATAGTCTGCCAACTGCAATGATTCTTTTATTATCAAGCGAGGCCGTTCTATTTTGCTGCAGTGTAACAGGGTTAGGTATAACGGAAACATTGCGCCGGCCTTTCCAATTTGTGTCCCGGTCTTCTTTAGTCAACAGTACGATACTATCATACTTGTCAAGGGTAAAGCAACGTTCAATCAAGTCGCCCATGATGGCGGTTGCCCTCTCAAACCAACCGGATGCAATCCTCCTCCGATAGTCCCTCACAAAATGGTATTCCCTGACGGTGGCCCAATTGCCATTAATCCGTGGAAGGAAGTTCTTTTCCGATTGGCCCACACTAACTACTATATCGGGGCATATCCTACGCAGTTCCTCTTCAACTTTTTTGTGATGGACCCTCCTTTTGATGAAAATACCTTTCAGCACATTCCAACGCGATTTCCAATCGTCTTCGTAATAATTTATCCCCAAATCTATCTCGTGAACATTCCCGGAAAGCTCGAAAACCCTCTTCCCGGAATTGTCGGCAAGCAGAACCCACACCTCATTCCCGGGCAGGGCTGCCATGGCGTTCGCCTTGGTCACCGTAACCCTTTGTATTCCGCCAATATCGTTGATACTGTCTATACAATAAACTATTCTCATATGTTCTTCGTTATTTCCATCATCTTGTGAGTAATATGGCAACAATCCACGCAAGCAGCAAGAAACGGTCGTCTCCACCTCTCAACAAACCGGATACTAATGCATCTTGGTCTTTCTCCAACAGAATCGGTTCTATTGCGGAAGAAATATCGCCATCAGGAAACATCAGATAGCTGCCTGTTGAGATTTTCTGCCCGGCATTTCTCGCCGCCCAGAGACCTCTGTTCTTCTGATGGATCACTTTCACCCTCGGATCCTTGACTGCAAATTCATCGCACAAATCACCGGAAGCATCCGACGAGCCGTCATCCACCAGGATGATCTCAAGGTTGCGATATGTCTGGTTTGTCATACTATCCAGACACCTTGGCAAATAAGCTTCACTATTAATATAGCTGAACAATAACGGAGATCAGTGCTCCTTCCATCTGAAAAGGTAATAGTATAGAAATGCACCGGGGGCCGCGGCCAACAGCGTCAGACCTTTCTTAGGAGAATTCTTAATCCAGTCATGGTTCTTTGCAATCATTGATTCCGCCACATAATGAACTGCACTGCGGTATCTGCTGAGCGGTGTGTTATGCTTGAGCGTCATCTCCAGCCGGCGCATCTTGGCGAAGCTGCGGGGACTGTCGAGATACTGGCGCCAGATGTTTCGGGACATGCTGTCGTTTTTCTGGTATTCCACCAGGCAGAAGCACTCGTTGACGACCAGGATAGGATATTTGTCCGTCACTTGGAGGAGCATGTATACCGGGTTGAAGTTCTTCTCTCCCGGGAATCCGACCTGCGGAGCCACCTGCTTCATCAGATCTGTGCGCATCACCTGCTTGGAATCACCGCGATGGATGTTCTTAGCATAGATTTCAGGGAAATAGCACTCTGTCATCCCTTCAGGGAAACGCCCGCCGATAACCTCCTGCGTGTCCATGTCGCAGTCGAGGCCGGTAATGCCCGCGTATCTCTCTGAGCCTTTTTCTTTCCAGATACGCACAATCTTCTCCACCGCGTCCGGAGGCATCGCATCATCGCTGTCGATACAGACGTTGAGCTCGGTTTCGATGGCCGCATAGGCTGCGTTATAGCCGGTGTACAAGCCTCCGTTTTCCTTGTAAAGGTATTTGACGGGAATCGATCCCTCGCCAATCCAGCCCTGGACCAGATCCTTCGTGGAATCAGTCGAGCCGTCATCCACCACCAGCCATTCAAAGTCACGGTACGTCTGCGCCCTGAGACTCTCATAGACCCGTGGCAGCGTGTGCGCCCGGTTATAAGTCGGTGTAAAGATCGTTAAAGTAGGCATACGTCACCAGAATATGGTCAGCATAAAGATGGTGAAGGCCACGTAGGCAAACAGTATCCAGCCGGTCTTGCGGTCCTGGTCTTTCCATATGGGCAGGTTGATTAACGGGTAGGCTATCACAATGGGGTAGATGAACCACGACAGATAGGCAAAGCGGTTGCTGAAAGCGGAACGGATGACCATAATCCAAAAGGCATTGCTCAGGCAATAGACCATACAGATGACCTTGTACCAATTGTCGTTTATCTTGCGCCTGATGC
>JAEEGL012125719.1_pt1 | contig 33215 bp, 28 predicted proteins | sample 9134231 | NCBI WGS metagenome assembly JAEEGL01 (sample SAMN16246548, study PRJNA631951) | gut metagenome | biome: gut microbiome; feature: rumen; material: fiber-attached | host: Bos | place: Iran: Karaj | collected 2018-10 | reverse complement strand
CGCTTCGCTCCTCACTCCAAAAGGTGATTGCCAATTACTGCTAACAGCAAAGCAGCCTGCACAAATTGCACAGACTGCTTTTGGTCACTACATAGATTATTTTTGTTTTTTGCGCTGTCTACTTGACAGGGGGCGGGTCATTTTCTGGTGACCGGTTCGCTCTTTGTTTTATACCCTGTTTCGATTTGCTGCGAAAACGCCTGCCCGGGCTCCGGGCTCACTCCCACTCAATCGTCGCGCTCGGCTTCGGCGTCAGATCGAACAGCACGCGGTTGACATTCTCCACCTCGGCAGTGATGCGCGCGGTGATGTGCTGTAGCAGCTCGAACGGCACATTCTCGACAGTTGCGGTCATGGCGTCCTTGGTGTTGACCGCACGGATGATGACCGGATAGGCAAAGGTGCGCTTGCCGTCCTTCACGCCGACCGACCTGAAATCGGGCACAGCTGTGAAATACTGCCACACCTTGCCTGCGAGACCGTTCTTCTCAAACTCCTCGCGCAGAATCGCGTCGCTCTCGCGCACAGCCTCCAGACGGTCTCGCGTGATCGCGCCGAGGCAGCGCACGCCCAGCCCCGGACCCGGGAACGGCTGACGGTAGACCATGCTGTCCGGCAGACCCAGTGCCTTGCCGACCACACGGACCTCATCCTTGAAGAGCAGCTTGACCGGCTCGACCAGCTCAAACTTCAGGTCCTCGGGCAGACCGCCGACATTGTGGTGCGCCTTCACGCCGTCGCTCTCGAGGATATCGGGGTAGATCGTGCCCTGTGCAAGAAACTCGATGCCGTCGAGCTTTCTTGCCTCTTCCTCGAAGACACGGATGAACTCTGCGCCGATGATCTTGCGCTTTTTTTCCGGCTCCGCAACGCCTGCGAGCTTGTCGAGGAAGCGGTCGACCGCATCGACATAGATCAGGTTTGCATTCATCTGGTTGCGGAAGACCTCGACGACCTGCTCAGGCTCGCCCTTGCGCAGCAGACCGTGGTTGACATGCACACAGACAAGCTGCTGTCCGACTGCCTTGATCAGCAGGGCTGCGACGACGGAGCTGTCGACACCGCCGGACAGCGCCAGCAGCACCTTTTTGTCGCCGATCTGTGCACGCAGTGCAGCGATCTGCTCGTTGATAAACTGCTGTGCTAGCGCCTCAGTTGTGATGCGCTCCATCGTTTCTGGTCTGACATTGGAATTCATAAACATCCTCCTTCTGTTCCCGCTCTGCGGTATGTTGATACATTATTATAACACATTCTGACGGAAAATGCAATGGGAGAATGCAAAAAGCGATCGCTCACTCAGCAGGAAGCAGAATCGGAGCCGATTGTACCCGAGTAAGATTTGCGCGATAAATTAAATGATGATCGTGAACGAAAAGACATTCTCATGTAATTCTGCACCGACTGTCCAGCCGAGCCTGCCGCACAGCAGCTTTACCACATACAGCCCAAGCCCTGTGCCGCCTGCCGTCCGGGCGTCCATGCGGAAAAACGGCTCGAACACTCTGTCGATATCGAGCGCGGTACTGTCCGCAAGGGTATTGGATACGCAGAATACCACACGGTCGCTGTCCTGTTTCAGTGAAACGCCGAAGCGGTCAGCGGTGTATTTCTGTGCATTGGACATCACGTTGTTCAGAATCCGTGTCAGGCAATGCAAATCTGCCTGAATCACGATCCCGTCGGCTATATCAAAATCTGCGGAGATATTTCTTTCGGTGATCCATGCATGCTGTTCCAGCACCGTTTCGGTCAGGATATTGCTGAGATTGATTTCTTCGATGTTCAGCTTTTCGCCGCCGTTTTCGATCTTCGTCAGCGCAAAAAACGCATCGGAAAGCTCCTTGAGATACCGATTCTTCTGCATGACGATACCGAGATATTCCGCATTCTTATCGGACAGCTCACCGCTTTTCTCAACCATTTGCAGATAGCCGAGTGATGCGGTCAGCGGCGTGCGGAAATCATGAGAAATGCCGGAAATGACTGAGCCGAGCTGCTTTTTCCGCTGCTCATATTCGACGCCGAGCTGCCGCTGAATGTCGGTATGCTCATTTACTTTTACGGCAAGTTCGGCTAAATCCCGGTCAAAATCCGTGACCTTCACAGGCTGCCGGTAATCGCTGTCTTTCAGCTTTTCAAGCTCCTGCGAGAAGTGACGAATATTGCGTTTCAGCGAGATATATTTCCACAGCAGTACGCACAGAATCACAAGGAGGCACACGCAGACTGTACCGAGCAGAATTTCCATCGCGTGTGCCTCCTTTTGTTATGTGAGTTGATGCGGTTCAAGGTCGATTTTCTTTTTCAGCGTGAAATAGCCAATGAGATAATATATCACACAGGAAACAACTGCCGAGACAATGACCTTTATCATAAAGCTGTCCGTTATGTCACGGACAAGCAGCGCACACTGTCCGAAGCAGAGAAACGATAAGGAAGAATGTGACAGTGCTTCCATATCAGAACCGTTCGTCATTAGCAGCATCACACTGAACAGCGGCGCAAACGAGCCCAGCTTGAGCAATGGGCTGAGAAACACAACGCAAAGCATTCCTCTGATACACAGTATACAGTAAAGAATGAGCCGTGTCACAGTCTGCGGACTGCTGTCATTCATCATACTGATAATGATTGCCGCAGCAAGATACAAGAGCAAAACAGGCATCAATGCGATGAGCTTTCCAAAGATGATCTTATGCGGTCTGAATCCTGCCATGATCTCATACATCTGTATTCTTTCAGAATAGCTGTAACAGAGGACGATCACCGGAATGAACAGAACAATAAACATCGCCATGAAACCGGGCTGTGAAAAGGCTTCCGCCGGATTCTGATTCAGCATAAATCCGCAAGCCATAGCCAGTAAAGCGGACAGAAACGCTGCGGTCAGCGGTACGGCCTTATGCTTCATGATAAACATCTGCGACCGGATGATATTATTCATTTCTGCCGCCCACCCTTTCGAGATAATAGTCCTCTAAATTCTGCCCTTCTTCGTTCAGCTTTGTGATGATAAACCCGTGATCTGTCAGCGTTTTGGAGATATGCAGCAGATTGTCAAGCTGCTCGAAAATATGGATCTCCTCGCCGTGCATGACCTTGTAATCATGTATGGACAGCTTATCTTCGAGAATTGCCGCCGTGCGGTTGATGTCATCCGTTCGCAGAGCAATGTGATTTCTGCACCGGACAAGCAGCTCTTCACGGCTGAGGTTTTCGATCAGCTCGCCGTGACTGATGATCGAGAAATCAGTGCAAAGCTCCGACTATTCAGAAAGCAGATGACTGGAGATCAGAACGGTTACGCCCCATTCCTCCTGCATTCGCTTGATGAGCTGACGCACTTCCACAATGCCCTCCGGGTCAAGTCCGTTCACAGGCTCATCCAGCACCATAATTTCCGGCTTCGGCAGAAGTGCCATACCGATTGCGAGCCGCTGTTTCATGCCGAGAGAGAATTTGTTTGCGTGTTTTTTACCTGTTTTTGCCAGCCCGACCAGTTCCAGTATTTCGTCGATGCGCTTTTCATCGGGATACCCTCGGAGATAGCGGATATATTCCAGATTCTGACGGGCTGTCATTGAGCCTGAAATGATCGGCTGTTCGATCATAAAACTCATTCTTGCGCGGGAACCGTCAAGATTATCAGGACTGCCGAACAGCTCCAGCTCACCGCTTGACGGAAAGAAAAATCCCGCCAGTATCTTCATGATCGTGGTCTTGCCTGCGCCGTTCGGACCGATCAGCCCGCAGATATGCCCGCGCTCCACCGTCAGGCTGAAATCGTGCAGGACTTCCTGCTTTTTATAGGACTTGCAAAGACCGCGCACCGTGATGACGCTGTTTTCCATAGCGCCGCCCCCTTTCGTTCTCCTGTCACCATTCTAACAGCCAAAGGTAAAGAAAAGGTTCAGCGAACTGTAAAGAAACCGTTAAGCCGCAAGCCGGTAGCCTATGCCCCAGACCGTTTCGATATACTCGCTGGCGGGATCGAGCTTTTTGAGCTTGGAACGGATATTGCTCATGTGCACCTTGACCGTGTTGTCGTCTGTGAGATAATTCTCGCCCCAGACGCTTTCAAAGAGATTCGCCTTTGACCACAGCTTTGCGGGATTTCGGAGCATCAGCGCAAGGATCGCAAACTCCTTGCCTGTCAGCGTGAGCGGTTTGCCGCAGACGGTCGCTGTGCCTGCCGTGAGGTCAAGTGTCAGGTTCCTGTAGGTCAGCAGTTCCGCTTCTTCCGCCTTTCGGGGATTCCCCTCATACCGCCGCAGCACAGCCTCCACGCGCACAAGCAGCTCGTCAAGGTCGAAGGGCTTGGTGATGTAATCATCGGCGCCCATTCGCAGCAGGTCGATCTTGGAGCGCGTCTCACTCTTTGCCGATACGACGATGACAGGAATATCCGAAAACGCACGTATCTTTTCCAAAACCATATCCCCGCTCTGAAACGGCAGCATCAGGTCTAGGATCAGGAGCGACAGATCGCTCTGCTCGCGCACGATGCGCACGGCGTCGAGCCCGTTCAAAGCAGAGCACGTTTCATAGCCCTGCGAGGAGAGATATTCGCAGATCAGGCGGTTGATCTCTTTGTCGTCCTCGGCGGTCAGTATCTTTTTCATTTTACACCTCCCGGATATCCGTGATGGATGCAATCATTATAGCACAGATCGGCGGAAAGGTCAATCAGCCGTGAGAAAGCGCCGTTCTCCGGCATCCTGATCTGTCATGCAGTATACATATAATGCGTGTTATATACAATGTAAAGCGGCTTTTTCCAAAGCGGACATGCGGTGAGAATAAAATCCGGTGCTGCCGTGCTTTTCATAAATTCTTCCATTGCGTATTATTGCCGATCTATGATATAACGGCGCAGTGCCAGAATCCGTTCTGACTTCCGATTTGCGCAGCAGCTTTTTCGCTTCTTCCCATTGCGTTTTCCGGCATAATATGATATAACCGGGCAGTGTCCGGCTCTGTTTTGACTCCCATCTTGCACGGTCTTCGCTTTTTTGCGCATTCTCCCATTGCGTTTTCCGGCATAATATGATATAACCGGGCAGTGCCCGGCTCCGTTTTGACTCCCATCTTGCACAGTCTTCACTTTTTTGCGCATTCTCCCATTGCGTTTTCCGGCATAATATGATATAATAAAGTGGAATGACCATGAAAGGAGGAGTGACAGACTGTGGATATTCTGAAGCTGCTCGGCAGACTGCTGGGTGCTGCCGCAGAGCAGCCTGTCCCGCAGCGCAAACCCAGTTCGCCGCACAAGCCAGCCAAGCGCAAGACAACAACACGCAGGCGCACATCTGCGCCGACATCGCGGCAGCGGCAGGGGCGCGCCGTCACGACCGGACAGGTCTACGGCGAGGAGCCGATCCTTCGCACAGGCGCACAGCTGCTCATGCAGACGCCCGCGATGATCCGGCAGATGCGCACGCTGTCCGGCATGCAGGGGCAGCAGCGCTCGATGGAGGCGCTGTTTTACCGGCAGGGCAAATTCATGGAGGCATTCACGGACGACTTCACCGGAAACGCGCCCTGCAAGCGCACCACACCGATGTACTATAATCTGCGGGACGATGAGCTGCGCACCTATTTTACATGGCGCACGCGGTACCGTCAGGGGATGCTCCCGGCGACTGACAGCGGTTATCTGATGCTCTACTGCTGCGAGCTGATCAATCAGATCGGTGTGCGCACCCCCGAGGAGGGCTATGCGCAGCTCGGGCGCGTGCTTGACGATTACGGCGAATCGCATCCGGATATCCGGCGGTATCTGCTGAAATGGATGAGCGACTACGCCGCATATTATGACCAGCCCTTCCGCTGCGACGACGAGCGGACGGCTGCAAATCTCGCGATGCTGCGGCACACGCACCAGACCCCCGAGAATTTCCTGCTCGCGACCGATCTGCTCTCGAAATATCACATTCTGACCTCGAAGCTCTATCTGGCATATCCGAAGGAGACCGCCGACCTCGTGCTCGCCTCCTATCGGGCACTGCTGCTGCACTATGCGGAGACAAAGGGCGCATCGTTCCCGGCATATCTGCTCGGCGGACAGACCCGCGCACAGCATGTCATGTTCGAGGGGGCTGTGTTCTATGAGCCCAGCCGCGTGATGCGCAAGACGGTTCGCATCAGCCCGATCTGTGTGTATTACTGCTACGGCGGCACATGGGCGGTCGAACACAGCTGTGCCGAGCCCAACGGCGAGCGCATCGGCGCCTTTCTGCGCACGGTCGATTCGCTCCTGCGGGAGCATCTGAAATTCAAGGGGAAGATCAAGCCCGGGGAGCTGCCAGAGGGCGATGCGGACGTCATTGCGGCGACGATCCGAAGGTATTATGCAGAGCTTGCGAAGAAGAATGCTCCGGTCATTACACTGGATTCGGACGAGCTTGCACGCATCCGTGCAGCCGCAGCGCACACGACCGACATGCTGACGCTGCCCGAGGATATCCCCGAGCTGCAGCCTGCGCCCGCCGCTGAGCAGCCGCTGTCTGCCGCTGCACCGGAGGAGCCTTCGGAGGACATGCCCGATCTGCCGCTGAGCACGCCTGCTATGGCACTGCTGGTCTGCCTGCTGACAGGGGAATCCTATCAGCCGCTGATCGACGCGGGACAGATGATTTCCGTGCTGACCGATGAAATCAACGAAGGCATGTATGAATACTTCGGCGACACGGTGCTGGAGACCGACGAGACCGGCGCGCCCGTACTCGTCGAAGATTACATCGAAGAACTGAAAGGAATGCTGGAATCATGATGAAAATACCGAAGCGCATGGCAGGAGCCGTGATCCACGCACTGCAGGGCGGTGTTGTGCCCCGCATCGGACTGCAGTATATCGCAGTCGGACGTGAAAAGGAGATCGAAGCCCTGCTCAACGACATCAACGTCGCGGCGGACGGCGGTGCAGCCTTTCGCTTTATCAGCGGCAAATACGGCAGCGGCAAGAGCTTTCTGCTGCAGACGGTCCGCAACTACGCGATGGACCGCGGCTTTGCCGTCTGCGATGCCGACCTCTCGCCCGAGCGCCGTCTGACCGGCAGCAACGGGCAGGGGCTCTCGCTCTACAAGGAGCTGATGAAGAATCTCTCGACCAAGACAAGCCCGGACGGCGGCGCGATCGGGCTGATGCTCGACCGCTGGATCAACAGCATTCGCTCGAAGGTCGCTGCGGAGAGCGGTCTGGAGCTGACCGACCCCGCATTCCACAGGCTGGTCGAGAAGGAGATCTTCGCCGTGGTCGATACGCTGAGCTCGATGGTGCACGGCTTCGATTTTGCCGCACTGCTCCGGCTTTACTACAAATCCTTCGTCGAGGACGACGCCGACATGAAGGGTAAGGTCGTCAAGTGGTTCCGCGGGGAATATCAGAACAAGACCGAGGCGAAAAACGAGCTCGGGGTCGCGCTCTGCATCCGCGACGACGACTGGTACGAGTATATCAAGCTCTTCGCGGTCTTTCTCAAGCAGGCGGGCTATCAGGGTCTGATCGTGCTGATGGACGAGCTGGTCAACCTCTACAAGATTCCGCAGAGCCAGACCCGCGAGAAGAATTACGAGAAAATCCTCACCATGTACAATGACACGATGCAGGGCAAGGCGGAATATCTCGGCATCGTCATGTGCGGCACGCCGCAGTGCATGGAGGACCCGCGCCGTGGCATCTACAGCTATGAGGCGTTGCGCTCGCGTCTGGTCGACGGCAAATTCGGCGGCGATCTCAACAATCTGCATGCACCGGTCATCCGGCTGGAGCCGCTGGGGTATTCGGAGATGCGCATTCTGGTCGAGAAGCTCGCGGAGATCCACGCCGTGCTCTATGACTATGAGCAGATCGTCACCGCCGAGGACATGGACAGCTTCATCAAGCTCGAATACGGGCGCATCGGTGCGGACAGCAATCTGACGCCGCGCGAGGTCATCCGCGATTTCATCGAGGTGCTCGATCTGATGCAGCAGCATCCCGAGCAGAATCTCGCCGCGCTGATCGGCTCTGACAGCTTTACCTTCACGCCGACAACGCTGGAGGAGCAGGAGCCTGTCGACGATGAATTCACGGAATTCACCGTTTGAACATGATTTTTTCAGCCCGGTTTCATGATCGTGCTGTATAATAAATAAAAATCTGCCCGCAGTGAGGGGGCAGACCCATAACAAAAAAGGAGTGTTTTCCAATGAATTTCAAGAAACTGATTGTCATTCCCGCTGCATTCATGCTGATGCTGACCGCCTGCGGCACCTCTTCGGGTGCTGAGAACAGCTCCGGGATCGCTGCCACTGCGGAAAACTCATTTATCATCACGCTCTATCCGAAGATCGCGCCGATCACCTGCGATAATTTTAAGGAGCTTGTTTCCTCCGGCTTCTACGACGGTTTGACCTTTCACCGCGTGATAGACGGCTTCATGGCTCAGGGCGGCGACCCGCAGGGCACCGGCGCGGGCGGCAGTGAGAAAAAGATCAAGGGCGAGTTTTCCGCGAACGGCGTCACGAACAATCTCTCGCACACCCGCGGCGTTGTCTCGATGGCACGCGCAAACTACAGCATGGACAGTGCCTCGAGCCAGTTCTTCATCTGCTATTCGGACGCCGACACCTTCCTCGACGGCAGCTATGCGGCTTTCGGCAAGGTGACCGAGGGCATGGAGGTCGTTGACAGCTTTTTGCAGGTCGAGCGCGTGATCTCGGGCGAAAAAAAGCCCTCAAAGCCCACCTCGCCGATCGTGATGGACACCGCACGGATGATCGAGGATGATTCGGAAGGCAACCCGCGCGTGCAGATCATCATGCGCGATATCCCGATCAAAAAATAACGCTCATTCATCCTCGGTGAATTCGAGAATGTCGCCCGGCTGACAGTGCAGCACACGGCAGATCGCATTGAGCGTGGAAAAACGGATGGCACTGACCTTTCCGGTCTTGAGCTTGGAGAGGTTGACATTGCTGATGCCGACCCGTTCGCTCAGCTCGTTCAGGCTCATTTTCCGGTCTGCCATGACACGGTCGAGCCGCAGGATGATCGCCATACCGTCACCTCACAGGGTCTCGTCGGATTCCTGCTGCAGGATCGACGCATAGTACATGATCAGCGCTGCAAAGAGGAACATGAGACTTTCCAGCAGGGAGGACGATGTCACCAGATAAAGGACGGCTTTGATGCCGATGGACGGGAACAGGATGACCGTCGGGACAAGCGCGTTCAGGAGCAGCAGTGCGCCGATGAGCAGCACCAGAATGATCTTCTTTTTCGTAAAGGGCAGACCGCTTCTTGACATAGTGAAAAACAGCACCGCGGAAAGCAGCATGATCGCAAGCCCGAATCCGTATCCGACCGTAATACGCGTGATGTCGGTTTCTGTCATGCTGAGTCCGAGCGTCCCGTTGATGCACTGATACAGCGCAATTCCGTTGAATGCGGCAAGTACCAGACAGAATACGCTGATCACAAGGCTGCATGTCCGGATTTTTCTGATGATCTGATTTTTCTTGTTCTGTTCCATAGGATTCTCCTTTTGCATTTTCAAAGAGTTTCGTCTGATTCGATCTGGAGCATGGCGCCGTATTTCATCATCTTTTCTGCAAACAGGAACACCATTCCTTCTGCGATGATCTGCATCGGGAACAGATCTGTCAGCGCAAACTGTGGGCTCAATGTGAGCAGAGACGCCGCAAGATGGGAGCATAATCCCTGAATGATGCAGAGGATGCCGATCGTGCGTACCGAACGGATGGTTTTCTCTTCAAAGGGCATTCCGCTGAAGGAAATGCGGCGGAACATGAATGCCGCGATCAGCAGCATCGCTGCGAGAAATCCCGCTTCGAAAATACGCTGGATCGAATCATAGGCTGTCCACCAAGGGACTGCATTTGCTGATACCCGCGCAGATACCAAAGTAATCAGCTGAAAGATTCCCCATATTGCAGTCAGCAATGCGCATGCCGCAAATGCGATCCAGAGGCCTTTGCTGCCTGTCCGGAGCTTTTCTGTAACATCCTTTTTGTTGCGCTCATTCTGTGCCATGATGGAACTCCTTTCGTCAAAGTGTTTCGTCGGATTCCTGCTGCAGGAGCGCTCCGTAGCGGATTACCCATGCGAGGAAATACAGCATGGCCGCGTTTGCAAGCAGCCAATAGGAGAAAATGCGCGGGCTGAAATAGCCGAGCAGTCCGCCGGGTTCGAACGCCCCGTATACAATTCTCATGACGATCTGTGCGATCACATGCACAAACGCTATGGCAGCATTCAGCACGGCGATGATTTGCAGGATTTTTCCGTGCTTCTCCTGAAAAGGAGATTCACTTTTCCGGATGCGTGACAGCAGAACGATCAGCGCGATGATGGATGCGATGATCATCACCGCACGGATGATCTGCTCCGGCAGGGAATCGAATTGGATTGCATTCAGATAATTCGTGAAACTGAGGCTGTTGCCGGATGCCGCTTTCTTTTGCATCAGATATGTGTAGAGTATCTCTGCCGGTCTGGAAATCAGCTCGCAAATCAGGAACACAATGGCAAATACAAGAATGCGTTTGCTGCTTTTCCGGATATCCTGCAGCAAGGACGTTTTCATCATGTCGTGGTTCTTTTCCATAATACAGACCTCCTTCGTTTCACGATGCGGGCGGATAAGTCGTTTTCAGATATTCGGTCAGCATCTCGGGGATGTACTGGTAGTGGTGCGAATCGTAGAGCTTGCAGGTGACGTCTGCGCCGTGTGCGGTGAGCCGGTCATTGAGTGCAGCAAGTCCCTCAAGCGTCGAAGGATGTCCGTTGTAGCTCTCGGCGTAATCCGGGTCCTCGAGTTTGCCGCCGCAGAGGAATACCTGCTTTGCGAGGGTTTGATTCCGGTCAAAATAGCCGTAATCCGATTCGTATGCGGCGGGGTCGAGCTCCGGGTGATCATAATAGAGCCCAAAGAACGCCGGGCTGCCGATCAGATATTTCCCGAACGGCTGATTCGCATACTGATCCGACCTGCACAGCGCGGTGTGCGTGAAGACGCCGCCGTCGGAGTGCCCGTAGAGTGCCGACTGTGCAAAGTCGATCTGATATCGCTCGCCGAGATACGGCATCAGATTGTCCGTGATGAAATCGAGCAGCTGATACCGGCTTCTGACCAGCATCTGATAGCGAAAGACTGCGTCGGTGCCGTCGAGCTCATAGGCAAAGCCCAGTGTGACGAGGATCACCGGCGCTGCCTCTCCGTTTTCCATGCATTTGCGCAGCGCCGGCACATTGCCGAAGCGCCAGACGCCGTCGGTGAGGAAGAACACCGGATAGGTCTTTGCGGGGTCGTAATCGGGCGGGCGCGTGACATGCACCAGAAATTCCGTGTCAAGCTCCTCGTCCCAGATGCTGATTTCGTCGACAAAGCCGCTGATCGCTTCGACCTCTGCGCGGTCATATTCCCATACGTCGCGGTAATCGGTCTTCTCCTCCGGCATATCGATGTCATAGAGAGACCGATCCGAGCTGTCCACCGTGCCATCCGGCAGCGTTTCGTAATTGCCGGTTTTCAGTGCTTCACAGGCGATCAGCATCCGTTCTGCGGCTCTGTCTGCCCATTCAGCGGAGTACCCTTGCCCGATGCTGTACTGTCTGATCCATTCTGTATACTTGTCAATGCTTTCAAAGGCGTACTCCTCCCGTTTCGTTTCGTCTGTTTCCGGATCATACACCGTGGTGGAGAATGTGAACGCACCGCCGTCATACGTCTCGTCAGAGTAGGGGACATAGTCCGTGCAGCGCTTGCCGTCCACAAGGATATATGCCGCAAACCGGTAGGGCTCCGCCGATTCGATGATCGGCTTCGCCTCTTTCTCTGCCTCCCGGTATTCCTCATCTGAGAGCGTTTTTTGCAGTTCTGCAAGCTGCTGCTTCACCATTTCCGGCGTGAGGGTCATGAACTCCACGCTGACCCTGTGCGCGGTCTCCGGCTCCTGCGGTGAGGATTCCGGCGTTTCATCGGAATCCTGCTCGTCAAGGAGCGTCAACGCATGTATGCTGACCCTTGCGCGCTCAGAATCGGTCATCCTGTTGGTCAGCGTGACGGGCTCGGTGCTCTGCACCGCTGTGATCGGCTCTGCAGTGCTGCTTTCTGCCTGACTGCTGCACGCTGTCAGGAGCAGCATGAGGGATACGGCGATCATGGCAAATTTCTTCATGATGATTCCTTTCGTTTTCAGAGTCCCGGGCGGCTCTGCGGTCGTTTTCATGAGTATAGCACGGCTATATTCGTTTGTCAATGATTTTTTATCGTTTATCGTAAATTTTCAGAGAATTGCACAGGGATACGCAGGCTGCGGCAGCTCCAAGTCATGCAGTTTGACGTAAAATATTTATCGTTTGTCATAAAATACATCGCCGGAGGTGCAGGATGAACGCCTTTGACCGATACGCCCCGTTTATACAGGAATACATCTACCGCGCCGGCTGGCAGTCGCTCAGACCGGTGCAGGTCGCGGCTGCCGATGCCATCTTCAACACCGAGGACAATGTGCTGCTCTCTGCGTCGACGGCATCGGGCAAGACCGAGGCGGCGTTCTTCCCGATCCTCACGCTGCTCGAGGAGGAGCCGCCCGGTTCGGTCGGGGCGATCTATATCGCGCCGCTGAAGGCACTGATCAACGACCAATATCAGCGCATGACCGACCTCTGCGCTGACACCGATATCAAGATCTGGCGCTGGCACGGCGATGCGCCGCAGTCCCAGAAAGCAAAGCTGCTGAAAAATCCGTGCGGCGTTCTGCAGATCACGCCGGAATCGCTCGAAGCCCTGATGATCCACAAGCATGCGGCAATCCCGAAGCTCTTTCACGGGCTGCGCTTCGTCGTGATCGACGAGGTACACTCGCTGCTTCGCGGCGATCGCGGCGGGCAGACGCTCTGCCTGATCGAGCGGCTCTCCGATCTGGCGGGGGTACAGCCGCGGCGCATCGGGCTCTCTGCGACCATCGGCGATATCGAGGAGACCGGGCGCTATCTCTCGGTCGGCTCCGGGCGGCAGACGGTCATTCCGCAGCTTCCTGCTCAGAAATCGACATGGCACCTCTCAATGGAGCATTTCTACGCGATGGATACGCAGGCTGCCGAGAATGCCGAGCAGGCGGCGGAGCTCTCGCTCTATCAGGATTTCTACGCGCTGGACGACCCGAAAACAGTTCAGAATCCCGGGCAGGAGCCGGTGCCGGAGGAGCGCGCGACCGATGCGCCTCCGAAGCACGCCGACCCCGCATACGGCTATATGTTCGCGCACACACGCGGCAAAAAATGCCTGATCTTTGTCAATTCCCGCGAGGAGTGCGAGGCGGTCACAACCTCGCTGCGGCAATACTGTGAGTGGAAGCACGAGCCGGACAGGTTCCTGATTCACCACGGCAATCTTTCAGCGGCATTCCGTGAAACTGCCGAGGAGATGATGAAGGACGAGGAGCAGATCCTGACGACGGTCACGACGGCGACGCTGGAGCTCGGCATCGACATCGGCAAGCTCGAGCGTGCATTTCAGCTCGATGCGCCGTTTACGGTTTCTTCATTCCTGCAGCGCATGGGGCGCACGGGCAGGCGCGGTCTGCCGCCGGAAATGTGGTTTGTCATGCGCGAGGAGGAGCCTGAGGCGCGCGCGATGCTGCCCTCGACGGTTCCGTGGAAGCTGCTGCAGGGCATTGCGCTGGTGCAGCTCTATGCAGAGGAAAAATGGGTCGAGCCGCCCAAGCTCGACCGGCTGCCGTTCTCGCTGCTTTATCACCAGACGCTGAGTACGCTGGCTGCCTGCGGGGAGCTGCTGCCGAATCAGCTCGCGGGCAGGGTGCTGAAGCTCCAGCCCTTCCACCGCATTTCGCAGGATGACTACCGCATTCTGCTCAGGCACCTGATCGACACCGAGCATATCCAGCGCACCGAGCGCGGCGGACTGATCGTCGGGCTGGCAGGGGAGCGCGTGCTCAACAATTACAAATTCTACGCGGTATTTCAGGACAGTGAGGAATTCACGGTGCGGTCGCAGTCGCAGGAGATCGGCACGATCGTACAGCCGCCGCCCGCGGGCGAGAAGATCGCGATCGCGGGGCATGTGTGGGTCGTCGATGAGGTCGATTTTGAACGGCACATCGTCTACTGCACGATGGTCAAGGGCAAGGTCCCGGCATATTTCGGCGACTGCCCGGGCGATATCCAGACCCATATCCTCGAGCGGATGCGCCGTGTGCTGCAGGAGGAGCTGCAATATCCCTATCTGCGGAAAAATGCCGTCGCAAGGCTGACGCTCGCACGTCACACTGCCGGCAATTCCGGGCTGCTCGGCTCTCCGCTGATCTGTCTGGGCGGGGAGATGTGGGCGCTGTTCCCGTGGCTCGGCAATTATGCCTTCCTTGCGATGGAGCGCCTCATCAAAGTCAAATGCGCGCAGCAGCTCGGCATTTCTGGGCTGTCGCCGTCGAGGCCCTATTTCATGACGTTCAAAATGAAGGCTTCGGCGGAGCAGTTTTTCGCGGTGCTGCGCGAGCAGGCGGCGATCGACTTTGACCCGATGGACCTTGTCTATCCCGACGAGATCCCGCTGTTTGAAAAATACGACGAATATGTGCCGGCAGAGCTTGTGCGCAAGGGCTTTGCATACGGCATTCTCAACACAGAAGAAATGCGAAGAAGGGTTCTGGACTGGACGGGAGATATCTCGCAGTGACAGAGCCGCAGAAAAAAGGGGATTGATACCATGCCGAAACTGAGATGCAGCAGTCTGGCGATCGCGGCTGCGATGCTCTGCCAGACTGCCGCTGTGATGCCGTCGCTTTCCGCACAGGCGGCGCAGGGCAAGCGCGAATCGTTTGCAGAGGCGGTCCGCAGGATGAATGCCGGAGATGACAGCCGTGCGCTGTTTGATACGCTGACCTTTGACAAAGTGTCCGGCACACTTCTGCGCGACGGCGAATTGACCGACGGTACCGTCGGCGATCTGACCGTGCGGAACGGGAAGCTGACGGTTCGGACGGGTTCGACCGAAAAAACAGGGGCAAACGGCATCCAGAGCGCGGGTGCATACCGCAGCTTTGCGCTTGCAGCCGAAGAAAACGGCTATACCTACACCGAATCCGACGGTGTGCTGACTGTGACGAACGAATTCCAGACTGCCCGCCTGATCGTCAAGGCGAAGGGCAGCATCGACACGCACGGTGCGGAATCCGAGGCATCGGGCTATCGTGATCTGCACATTCTGCAGTATGACAGCCCTGCCGATGCGTATGCCGCATATCAGCTCTATCAGACGGACAGCGCCGTGCAGTTTGTACAGCCGTCGCACCGCATCCAGCTCGATACGCAGGTCTCGGATGTCGCATCGGGCGAGTATCTGACATGGGGCGCGGATGTCATCGGCACTGAGGATTTCATCCAGACCTATCTGGATGCTGAGCTGCTGCCGGAGGTCACGGTCGCGGTGATCGACACCGGCATTAACCTGGAGCCTGCACTGTTCGAGGGGCGTATTCTCGAGGGCGGCGTCAACTATTCCAATTCCGGCGACGATTCGGTCAGCGACGATCTCGGGCACGGCACGCACTGCACCGGCACGATCTGCGAGCTGACGCCCCCGAATGTCAAAATACTGCCGGTCAAGGTGTTCGACGCGGTCGGCGGCGCCTCGGACGAGCAGATCTATCTCGGCATCATGTACGCGATCGAGCACGGCGCGGGCATTCTCAGCATGAGCTTCGGCGGACTCGGCGTCAGCCCGCTCGAGATCGAGTCGCTTGCCGTCGCGGAGGAGCGCGGCGTGATCTGTTGCGCAGCCGCCGGCAACAACGGCGACGACGCGGCATATTATTACCCCGGCGGCATCGACACGGCGATCACGGTCGGTGCTGTCAGCGCTGATATGAAGCGGGCGGCGTTCTCCAATTTCGGCGATCTGGTTGACGTTGTCGCGCCCGGTGTCGGCATTCTGAGCTACACGATCGGCGGCGCGGACGTGACCGAGCGCATGAACGGCACGAGCATGGCGACCCCGCATGTCACCGCCTGCTGTGCACTGCTGCGCAGCTATGACCCGGAAATGTCCCCGCGCAGAGCCGAAGCGCTGCTGCGTGTCAATGCGGTCGACCTCGGACCGGAGGGCTTTGACCGGAATTTCGCATGGGGTCTTGTCTGCATGAAGGATTTTCGCTGGGACGACGGCATCTGCCTGCCGGTCGGCTTTTCGGTCGACCCGGGCAACTACGGCGCAGTGCAGTCGGTCACGCTCGAAACGGAGACTCCCGATGCGGCGATCTATTACACGACCGACGGCAGCATTCCCTCGGCGGAAAACGGCATCCGATATCAGGGCGAAATCGAGATCACTGTGACGACCCGGCTGCGTGCGGTTGCAGTGCGCGCGGGCTGGGTGAACAGCGTGGTTTCCGAGGCGGTCTATTCGATCAAGGGGCAGGATGTGCCCGATGCGCTGACTGTCGAAAACGGCGTTGTCACATCCTATTGCGGTGTGCGGCGGCAGCTGACCGTGCCCGAGGGGATCACGGCGATCGGTGCGGATGCGTTCCGCGGCAATCCGTTTCTGGAATCGGTCACACTGCCGAAAACAGTCAGAACTGTCGCAGATGCGGCATTTTCGGAGTGCCCGTATCTGACGGAGCTCATGTCCCCCGGCTTGACGGAGATCGGGGACAGCGCCTTTGCAGACTGTCCGTCTCTGACAAAGCTGACCCATGCAGACCGGCTCGAAGCGGTCGGTGTCGGGGCGTTCCGGGGCTGTGCCTCGCTGCTTTCTGCCGATGTGACCGGCATTTCCGCACTGCCCGAGGATTGCTTCAGCGGCTGCAGTGCGCTGCAAAGGCTGACAGCCCCCGATGTGACGGCTTTCGGTGATTCTGCGCTGGAGGGCTGTGCGTCGCTGGATACGCTGCAGTGTGCCTGGGAGAAGGTCACTGCGCTGGGGAATTCCGCATTCAGCGGGTGCACGGTCTGGTCCGAGACGCTGCATCTGCCGGCGCTTGAAACGCTCGGCGAGGCTGTCTTTGCGGGCTGCAAATCGCTGACAGCGGTCACGCTCCCGGAGACGGTCACGGAGCTGCCGCGCGGGGTTTTCTCGGGATGCGCCGGGCTCCGGCTGCTCTCTGTGCCGGGCGTCACGCAAGTTGCCGATGACGCGCTTGCACTGAAAAAAACCTCCTACAACCTGATCTCCGACCTTAACTGCGCAGCGGTCACGTCGGTCGGGACGGGTGCATTTCTCGGGTATCCCTTCGGAAACGGGCTCGATACCTATGAATTCTCCTCGCTGAAATCGCTGAAATACCGCGCATTTGCGGGCGCACTGGCAGGCGGTCTCTCCTTTCCGGCGGTGACGGTGCTGACCGAGGAGGCATTTGCCGACGCACAGATTTCGGTGCTGACTGCGGAGCACGCAAAAGCGATCGAGCCGCGTGCACTGACAGGCTGCCGCTCAGCCGTGCTGACCGCCTCCTGCAAAACGGTCGCTGCGGATGCTTGGGCAGAGGGCATGTGGGTCGTGTGCACGCCCGAAGACCGCCCGGTGCTCGATGAGTCGCTGCCGCCATGTCAGATCTGCGAGGAACCGCTGCTCTTCGGTATCTCTGCACAGACCGTTGAGATTTCGCAGCACGGCTATGCGCCGCTGCAGGTGCTCGGCGGGGCAGTCGGCTTGACCTATCAGTGGTTCTGCGACGGCGAACCGGTTTCCGGCGGCGCTTCCGGCTTCGAGGTGCCGACCGGCACAGTCGGGACGCATGTCTGGCGCTGTGTGCTCACCGACAGCAGCGGCAAAACCGAGCAGGCAGAGTGTTCGGTGACGGTGACGGAGGGGGAGACCCACGAAGCACTCGCATCCGGTGCGTATCTGCTCTGTGACACGGCTGAGGCGGTCACCTGCACCGTGCAAGCCGGTTCGGAGCCGCTTGCGCTCTCTGTGACCGGTGCTGTTCCGGTGACCGGTCGCCTGACCGACGAAAACGGACAGACCGCAGCTGTATTGCGGCAGCAGGCAGACGGCAGCGCGTCGCTGATCGGGCAAGCGGTGTCGGGAACCTGTTATTTCACGGCGGAACCGCTCTGGCAGGGTGCATTTTTGCTGCGTGCCGGAGATCAGACCGGGGAAAAGCGCATTCACGCGGGCTGGCTCAATGTGCCGCAAACACCGATCTATACTGACATTCCGCAGATCGCGGTGACAGCCCCGGACGGTGCAGCACTCGTGAAGGAGCGCGATTATGTCTGTGAGGTCGTGCCGCACAACCAGCAGCGGGAGGTCGCGGTGTTCGGCATCGGCGATTACACCGGCTTTGCAGCCTGTACGGTCATTGCCTATCCGGCGGTCCAGGCGGAGACGGTCATTCCGGTCTCGCTGCGTAGCTCCGCCGAAACGGCGGTCTATCGCTTTATCCCGCAGGAAACTGCGAAATACTATTTCTACGCCACAGCAAAGCCCGGCTATGCTGCCGAGCAGCTCTCCTATAACCGTGCGGGGCGCTATCTCACGGGCTCGCGCTATGTCAATATCCGACCGTCATGCACGGTCAGCAGCCGCCCGGACGACCCGGAGGATGTGATCTCCGCGACTTCTGAAAACCGCGTGCTGAGCAATTATTTCAGCTGTTCGGTCACGCTGACCGCCGGGCAGACCTATTATTTCCGCTGCGGTGCCGAATCTGCCGCGGAGTACAATCTCATGATCTCGCAGCGCAAGCAGACGGAACTCAAGAGCCTATCGGTCGACGGCGATTTCGTCGCGAGCTGGCAGGGCAAGCCGTTTTACCCGGAGGTTTCGGTCACGGACGGCGAATACGAGCTGGTCGAGCATGTGGACTACGAGCGGATCGACGCAAACAACGACCGCCCGGGCAGCGCTTCTGTGACGCTGGTCGGCATCGGGAAATATGCGGGCAAGCGCGAGCTGAAATACCAGATATCGCAGGTCTCGCGCGCGGGGCTCGGGCAGGAGCTCACCCTCGGGGAGCCTGTCAATCTGACCGTGAAGGCGGGGGAGCCTGCCTATCTTTGCTTCGTGGCTTCGCGTGCGACGGGCAAAAAGACCGCGCGTTACCGCATTCTCAACCAGAAGGTCAGCGGCGGCTCGCTCGAGTACGAGCTCTTCCGTGTCGACGAACGCTCCGGCGTATGGACAGTGCTGACGCAGGAGGCGAAGAACGATTACGACCTGCAGAACGGCACCTACTGCATTCAGGTGCGGCGACGCTTTGCCGATGTGGCAGCGTCCGCGAATATCACTGTCGTGATCCCGCATGATCTCTCCGCCTGCACAGTTTCCGCGGAGGCTGTGCCGTATACCGGCGGCGAGGTGACCCCGCTGCTGACGGTCACGGCGGACGACGGCACCGTGCTGTCGCAGGACGTCGATTACACGGTCACCTTCCCCGATGACAACGGCAATATCATGTTCGGCGACGCGCGCTATACGCTCCGTGCGACCGACCGCAGCTACGGCAGCTACAGCGACACATTCCCGATCGTGGTGGTGCTGCCCGACGAACCCCCGCTGATCGGAGTCGGCGACTATGAGGCGGCACTGACTCTCGACGACCGGCTTGCGGTCTACCGCGTCACACCGGAGACCGACACCGACTACACGCTCACCTCGTCGGATGTGATGAACATTGTGCTGCGGGTCTTCTCACCCGATGCAGAGATGCTCGAGCAGACCTACGGCACCGGCACCAAGTCGCTCTCCTTCCATGTGCCTGCCGGAGAGACGCGCTATATCATGGTGAAATTCAACGGGCTACGTCGATGGGGCACGCTGCATTTCTCGCTGGAGACCGCGCTGCGGCTGCTGAGCGACTGCGAAGCCGTCACCGAGCCTGCTGTGTGGACCGGCGAACGCATCAGCCCGACGGTGCGCTTCTACGACGGCGAAAAGCTGCTGACCGAGGGCGTTGACTACGCACTGCGCTACACCTGCGACGATGTCAACATCGGCACGGCAACTGCGAATTTCATCGGCATGGGCGATTATTTCGGCATCTGTGACGTCGAATATCACATCATCGCTGCCGATTTGGCGCAGCTCGAAGCCTTCGGCTCCCATCCGATTGTGCTGGACGCGATCTACAGCGGCGCGGAGCAGGACGAGGATTCCGATTATCTGATCTACCGCTACACTGCGGGCACCTTCGCCGACCGGATGCGTCTGTCGATCTACAACTGCATGTGCAGGACGACGATTCAGCGCTACGATTCCGAGGGGCATTTCGCCGAAAGCATCTTTATCAAGCCGATCGGCGAGATCGAATTCAGCATCAAGGCGGGGGAGACCTGCTATTTCCTCTTCTCCAAGACCGATATTTCCGGCTGGAACCAGATTTTCCGGTGCACGCTGCAGGACGTCGGCTCGACCGATATCACCTATGTTGAGGACCGCGAAAACGGTGTGACCTACCGTGTTTCCAAGGAGCGCCGCTATGCAGAGGCAAATGCGCTCGACCTGACGCAGACGGTCATCCGCCTGCAGCCGGAGATCGAGGGCGTTCCGGTGCTGCTGTACCCGGAGGGGCTGTTTGTTTCGGTTCCGGCTGATACGGTCGTGATCGGTTATCCCGACTGCCCGGTCGCGGAGTATGCAGACCGCTATTGCTTCGCCTACGAGATCGACGGGCAGGCATCCGGCGCTGCCGCCTCCGGCGGTGCAGGCGACCTGAACGGCGACGGCACCGGCACGATCGCAGATGCGGTGCTGCTGGCAAGGCTGATCACCGAGCAGAACAATCTGGAGCCCGCGTCGATCTGCACGGAAAACGCCGACCTCAATTCCGACGGCATTGTCGATTTCCGTGACCTGCAAAGGCTGCTCAGCTTTCTCGCAAATGCATAACAATACCGGCTGTACCGTTCAAAGGTGCAGCCGGTTTGGTTTATCAGGAGGGATGATCTGCTTATTTGTCGGCATCGGCGAGCGCGAGCCCAAGCAGCCGAATCTGCTCTGCCTTTGAGAGCGCCGCGGCATTCTCTGTGACCGTGAAGCTGCGCGAAAGCATCGGATTGTCCGGGGCATCGGCGGCAAAAAGCGTGAGCTGTGTCAGCATCGACGTGACGGAAATCAGTTCGGGCACCTGCACCGAGACACATGCCGCGCTGTGTGCCGGGACGGAAAGCACCGTCTGACCTGAATCACTGCGCTGCATCCCGCCGCCGAAAAATTCGCGCAGCCAGCAGAGCCCGTTTTCCTGCATCAGCACGCAGGATTCTGTTTCGCCCTCAGCCGAAATCTCTGCGCGTTCTGCAAAGAGCGCCTCCGCATCGGCGGTATTCACCAGCAGAAACGTCAGCTCCCGGGTCTCCGGGTCAAATTCAAAATCCAGCATCCGCACGGGCTTTTCCTCGGTCTCGCACTGCTGAAAATATCGGAGCACCTGCTGCTGTGTGACCGCACAGCGCACAAAGCTCCAGTGTGAAAACCCGCTTGATGCGTGTTCGGCGCTGTTCTGCTCCAGCGACTGCACCTTGCGGAGCATGTCGAGCTGTTCCTCCCGCCACTCCTGAAAGAGCAGCAGCGAATCGATACCCTGCGCGGTCATCGTGCCGCCGCGGTAGGTTTCGATATATGTCATCAGCCTCTGCTCGGTGCGCTGTGTATCGCTCATGCCGGCGCGGCGGATGCCGTTGATCGCGATGCCTGCCATGATGCCGACGCTCAGGCAGATGCAGAACACTGCCGCAAGCCTTACGAGCGTCTCGAACAAGCTGATTCTGCGCGGTCTGACCGGCTCCGGGTATTCCGCTTCGCTGACGCCGAGCCGCCGCAGCATGTCTGCACGCGCCGTGTCGCTGATCTGCAGGTCGGACACGGTGCGGATGTATTGCGCAATTCCCTGATGCTTCATGCAAGCGCCTCCTCCTCAAATGCTTCGCGCAGCAGCCTTTTGCCGCGCCGGATCGCCGTTGCCGCGGTGCCGAAGTGCAGATGCAGCAGCGACGCGGTCTCGCGGACGGTGTAGCCCTCCACCACATGCAGATACAGCGGAAGACGGTAGTGCTCGGGGATCTTCTGCAGTGCGCGGTAAACCGTGCGCTCCGCCGAAAACAGGCTGTCCTCTGCGGGGCGGTCCAAGTGGTCGGAGAGCGCCTCGGTGCGGGAATGCTCCGCGGATTTCAGGTGATCCTTCGCGAGATTGACTGCCGTGCGCAGCAGCCACGGGAGAATATGCCCGTCGGTCATCGAATCGTCCTGCTGCATCAGCCTGAGGAAAGCCTCCTGCGCGCAGTCCTCGGCGGTCTCGCGGCTACCGGTGTAATGCCATGCGGCGCGCAGCACGGTATTGACATACTGCTCATATGCCGCGGCAACTCTGTCATTCTGCAACGGATGCACCCTCCCTTCACTGGAAGTACCATATGGATTACGAATGAAACCGCAGGATGTATTCACGGCATAGTGCACAAAGTTCCGGACACAGATTTGTGCACCTTCACCTGCATATATTTCCCGCCGCCGCTCGTATTCCATGTGAAACCGTCATGAAAGGAGCGGATCACATGTTCAGACAAATCCTGCGAAGTCTGCGCGGGCTGCTGCACACAGAGCGGCTCATGCTGGCGGTCATGGTGCTCTGCGTATTCTCCTCGTCGCTGCTGCTTCAATTCTCCTACGGGCTCTGGCAGAACTACCATGTGCAGCTGACCGAGTTGACCGACGAATTGAAGGAGATCAAGGCAGATACCCCGGAGGGGCAGACGCTGACCTGCGGCGATGTCCGCAGCTATGTGCAGGCGCTGCCCGCGTCGGTCACGGACAGGGTCGACATTTTCTACTGCACATTCAGTCTCGGCAGGCTGACCGATCACATCGACCGGACGCCGGAGGAATGGGCTGCGATCGACGCGGAAAACCCGATCGACTACACCGACGAAAACGGCAATTCCACAGACTGGCTGGCAGCATCCCTCGACGGCGACCTGCACTTCATCTACCGCGGGGGCTGCTTTCTTGACAGCCGGGTCTATGAGGATAATCTCAAAAAGCCGCACAACCGGCTGCGGGCGGGGCGCTTTTACACCGATGAGGAATACGCCTCGGGCGCGCATGTGGTCGTGACGAAAGACCTGCCCGACGACCCCTGCCGCGGCGAACTGCGCGCGATCCAGACGGGCAGTGACACGGTTTCGCTCTGGGGCACGGAATACAAGATCGTCGGGGCGGTGTCGCAGCCGGGCATTGCGGTGCCGCCGCTCACGGCAATCCCCGAATATGTGCCGGTCATGAACGGGCTGACGATGTTCTTCTCCGAGAGAATCGACCGCAAGACCTACAACATCCTCTGCGACACCGCCGAAGCTGTGATCCCGGGACGTCTCAGCTTCCCTGAGCTGCCCTTCCCCGATGCCGAGAGCGTCTATCTCTACCGCAATATCCTGCTGATCTCGGCGCTGATCGCGGTGCTCTCCGGACTAAATTTCGCGATGCTCTACCGCTTTCTGCTGCAGCGGAGAAGCCGCACCGTCGGCATTTTCCGGCTGCTCGGCTGTACGGCGGGGCGCGCCGTCCGCATGTATGTCGGCGAATGCCTGCTGCTCGGGATTCCCGTGTATCTGCTCGGTCTGGCGGTCTTCCGGCTGCTGCTGGTGCGATGCTTTTCCGCGCTGTTTCCCTACATGGCGGATGCCTACAGCCTGCAGATCTACCTTGCGCTCTTCGGCATGTATCTCGTCACGATGCTGCTCATCATGACGGTGACGGTCTCTGTGCATGTCCGGAAAACGATTTTGTCCGCTTTGCGCGGCGAGGGAGGTGTCTGATATGAAATATCTGCGGCTCGGGATCCGGATGCTGCGCGCGTCGTGGCATTCGCATATTCTGACGGTGTGCCAGCTTGCGGCGGCGCTGCTGGTGACGGCGGTGATGGTCAGTGCAGTGCGGCTGCGGTTTCAGCGCTATACGCCCTTTGCGGATTTCTTCCAAAGCCCCGGCATGCTCGTGCAGTATGCAGACGGCGGACATTTCGGCGATCTGCGAGGCGAATTTGAGCGATTCTGCGATTCCGACGCGCTGACGAAGCATCTGAGCGCGCCCGCCGAGGCGATCGGTCCGTATAACACGGGCACGCTGTGGGCGGTCTCGGAGGCGGAGAAGCCATACCGGCATTATTCCTTTGACGTGGATTTCTGGCGGCGCTGGAGCCCGAAGCTGCAATCGGGGCGGTATTTCGACCCCGACAGCGACACGCTTGAGGCGGTCGTCTCCGCAAATTCCCACTGTCACACCGGCGACACGCTGAACGCGGTCCGCTTTCTCGACGCATACGGAGAAGAGCAGCAGACGCTGACCGTGCAGATCGTCGGGGAGCTCGACAGCGACGAGATGATCCCCGGCGAGACGAGCACAAACACCGGCGATTTCCGCCTGTACTGGAACCGCACGGATGAGGAGAGCACCGGCGATATCTACCTGCTGTTCTCCAAAGAGCAACTCTGCCGCATCAGCGCGGACGAGCCGATCACCGCACCGACGCTCCAATGGACCGCGCTGATCCGTTATACCGGTGACGTGACGCCGGAGCAGATCAAAGCCGACAGTCAGCTGCTGACCGTCAACGGTGCGTCCCATCTCTGGGAGCTGTCCGAGCTTGACGTGAACAGCCGCGTCTATCTCTATGCTGAGTTGCGCAAGCTGCTGCCGATCGTCGTCATGCTGACGGTTCTGGTCGCGGTCTCTGCAATCAGTGCGGCGGCGATCTCCACAAGGCAGCGTCTGCGCGATTACGCGGTCTGTGCGCTGACGGGTCTGCCGTGGCAGCGCTGCATCCGCATCAATCTCATGCAGACCGCAGTCACGGCAGCGGCATCGGTCGCGGCGGCGGTCATTGCCTACGCGGTCCTCCGGCTGTCGCCGCTGCACGCACAGATTTCAGTCAGCCTCGGCAAATGGGAGCTTCTCTGCTGCGGGGCACTGCTGGTCGGCTATCTGATGATCGCCATGCTGATGCCGGTGTTGATGATCCGGCGGTCTTCGGTGCGGCAGATTCTCAACGAAAGGGCAGGTGCATTATGATTATACTGCAAAATATCAAAAAAGTCTATCACCCGAGGCGCGCAAATGCGTTTGAAGCGCTGAAGGGCGTCTCACTGGAGATCGCGGACGGCGAGCTGACCGCCGTGATCGGCAGGTCGGGCGCGGGAAAATCGACGCTGCTGCACATTCTCGCGTGCATCGACCGGGCTGAGAGCGGCAGCTATACCCTCGACGGCACCGATGTGACCGCACTCTCCGAACGAAAGCGCGCGCGCATCCGCAATGAGAAGATCGGCACGGTGATGCAGGATTTCGCGCTGATCAACGACTTCACCGCACTCGAAAATGTGCTGCTCCCGCTGGAATTTGCGCGGACGAAAAAAGCCGGCAGACGCGCGCTTGCAATGCAGGCACTCGCATCGGTCGGCATGGCGGAATACGCCGGAAAGCCCGTGAATAAGCTCTCGGGCGGGCAAAAGCAGCGTGTCGCGATCGCGCGGGCGATCGTCAATGAACCGGCTCTGATACTCGCGGACGAGCCGACCGGCGCGCTGGACAGCAAAACTGCGCAGGAGATCATGGATGTCTTCAAGGCGCTGCACCAGCAGGGCAAAACCGTCGTGATCGTGACGCATGATGCGGCGATCGCGGCGCAGTGTGACCGCACCGTCGAGATCGCGGACGGTCTGATCGTCAGCGGGTGAGGATGACGCGGCATCAGATGGGACATAGCACCTGCTTCCGGTCAAGCCAGCGCAGGTCTGCGGCGATGCTCATGAGCTCACTGCGGCAGTTCCCGGGCTCGAGGCGTGAGATCGCTTCGTTGATATCGGAGAGCAGGGTGTTGGGCAGCAGCATGCGCAGCTTCGGGACAGCGTTTTCCCATTCGTCATGCAGTGCTTCGACCGCGGGAGCGGTTTGCCCGGCATTCAGTGCCGCTTCGGTCAGAGCGCTCAGGTTTGTCAGTGTGCGGTGAACATAGACCGCAGAACATGCGACCGCGAGCAGCACGGCGCAGAGCAGCGTGATCGCAATGCGGATATGCGGCATTCTCAAGGCATTTCCTCCCGTCGTATCAGTGTGACGCTGCCGCTGCGGTCGGCTGTGAGCAAAAAGACCTCGGACGCGGCGGCATTGCGCGATTTCAGCAGCTTTTGCAGCCGCTTTTCCGAATAGCCGGCAGCCTGCATGCCCTCGGGGCAAAGGCAGCCGTCAGAGATCAGCACCTCGGGCGGGGGCGTATCGGGCTGTCTGATCTTCATATCGGCACAGGTGGGCGTGCGGTGATCCGCGTGCGGGAGAACCGAGACCGTGCCGTTCGTCTCGACGATCGCGAGCTGAACCTCGTTGATGTCGAAGATGCCGTTGGTGCGCAGCGCGGTCATGAGGTCGTCGATCGAAAACCGCAGCGTGCGCATGACCTTCTGGTCGATTTTGCCGCCGCGGACGATGACCTGCGGGGTTCCCGAGATCAGGCGGCGCAGACCGCGGTGACGCAGCGTCAGCCATGAGAAGAGCACCTCGGCGGCGATCAGCGTCAGCATGGGGACGATGCCGCTGAGCAGGGGAAGGTCCTGATCCTCGATCGGGAGGGTTGCGATGTTGGAGATGAGGATGGTGATGACGAGCTCGCCGGGCTGCAGCTCGCCGATCTGGCGCTTGCCCATCAGGCGGATGCCGAAGATCACGATCGGATAGAGCACAAGCAGCCGCAGCAGGCAGATCAGCATAGTATCACTCCCGTCAGACAGTTTCTGCGGGTAGTGTTTCACCGAAAGCGTAAATTATGCAATCGTGTAACGACAGGGAAGAGGGCGGAAGTAGCAGGGAGGAGGTAGGAGGGCAAGTTAGGCGTTAGCAGGTAGGAGTGAGGAGTTGTTCCGTCACTTTCACTTCTGCCGCTGAAACGACGGGCAACTGCGGGTTTGGTGAGTTTGCATTCTAAACAAAAAAAGCGCCGCCCTTTCGGACGGTGCTTTTCTTGTGCTGATTACGCGACAGAGTTGAGCAGCTTCATGAGCTGGGACTTCTTTCTTGCAGCATTGTTCTTGTGCAGAAGACCCTTTGCACATGCTTGATCGACACGCTTGATCGCGAAACGGATGACCTTCTCGCGGTCGGTTCCGCCGATGCGCGCCTTCTTGATCGCGGTCTTCAGTGCGGAACGGGTTGCCTTATTGCGTGCTGCGCGTGCACGGTTCTGCCGATCTCTCTTCTCGGGAGTCGGGCGCTTCTTCGGACCGGTTTTCTTTGCAACTGCCATTGTGATTACTCCTTTTTCATGCTTCGCTGTTGCGATAAAAATGAATAGAATAATTCCGGAAAAGCAGCATACAGTAAGCAGGGTTGATTATGGCGGGATCAGCCCTTCAGCGCGGGTGGGGACCGCTACACAAATACTGCCAGACCAGACCGTATATTATTCTACCACATTTCCGCGCAAATTGCAAGGGGTAAATGCAAATTTTTTTCGATTTTTTTGATTTTTTTCGCAGAGAGGGGAATCCTATGGCATATCGCACCGATCTGGCGCTGGAATGCGACGCGATCCGCACACCGCACGAGGGGATCACGCTGCAAACCCGCACGCATGTCTTTCAGATCACGGATGTCACGGTTGACTCGGACGAACACGGCAGAGCGATCAACCGTCCGAAAGGGCGCTATCTCACGCTGGAGCTGCCCGAAGCATGTGCGCCGCCCGATATCACGGCGCAGGCAGGGGCGCTCGGCGAGGAGCTCCGGGCGTTCATTCCGGAGGGCGCCGTGCTGGTCGCGGGGCTGGGCAATGCCGATATCACGCCCGACGCGCTCGGACCGCGCTGTGCCGGGAAAATTCTCGCGACAAGGCATCTGCGGCGGGAGCTTGCAGACAGCGACCCGGAGACCGCATTTCTGCGGGGGCTGCGTGAGGTGAGCGTGCTGGCAAACGGCGTGCTCGGGCAGACAGGCATCGAAACGGCTGAGCTGATCGGTGCACTGCGCGGGACGGTCCAGCCGGCATGTGTGATCGCGGTGGATGCGCTGGCGTGCTGTGGGCTGCAGCGTCTCGGGACGACCGTGCAGATTACGGATGCGGGCATTTCGCCGGGGAGCGGGGTGCAGAACCGACGCGCTGAGCTCAGTGCGCGAACGCTGGGACTGCCGGTGATCGCGGTGGGCGTGCCGACTGTTGTCGACCTGAACACGGTCGTGCAGACGGACGAGCCGCCGGCGGATATGATGGTCACGCCGCGGGATATTGACCGGCTGCTGCACCGTGCCGCAGAACTGCTCGCAATGGGAATCAATCTGGCGCTGCACCCGGGGCTCGGCTTTGCCGATCTGCAGGCACTGGGCTGACCGGAATTTCCCTGTCGCATTTTGCGTAAAGCTGCATATAATATCGGTAAGCGGCAGGTCTGCGCTCCGATACAGACCGGGAGTGACGCGCCTTTGTGCCGTCCGAAGAACAGCTCCCGTTTCTGGGAGCTGTCGGCGGCTGCTTTGATGATACCGGCGCACTGTGGTATTTCTGCAGTGCGCCGCTTGCATGGAGCCTGAGGCTGCTTTTCAAATCCGCTGAATCAAATGATGAGATTCGGATGGATCCTGTACATGAGACCTGTTTCCGCGTTGAACACACAAATGAATTCTCGATATCATCTCAAAGAAGAATCCCTGTATCCCGACAGAACACGAGATACAGGGATTTTCGTAACCCTTGCACAAACGTGGTTACATAGAATGGAGGCGGCGGGAATTGAACCCGCGTCCGAAAACCGTTCCATCCGATCATCTACGAGTGTAGTTTGTCTTTTAGATTCCCGCACCGCAGCGCCGGCAAACAGGCTTTACGGATTGGTAGCGCATTGTGCGACTGCTGTTATGCGCGTGTACAGCAGACGTTCACCACGTGATGACGCCTGACACCGGAGCCGTGGTATCAACCGGGCAGACGGACGGCCTTAAGCGGCCATCAGAACGGAATCGTTGTTCTCGTTTAAATTTAGAGGTGCACGTTTTACGGGTCATGCGCCCGACTCGCCAATCAGACTTCTCAGCCCCCGTCGAAACCTTTACGCCCCCGCATGGGCTGTCAGGCGTTTTTCAGCTTGACAGCGCGGTCGATATCGCGGTTTGCGGATCGGATCGCCGCATCCTCGCGCTTATCGTAGAGCTTTTTGCCCTTGCAGAGCCCGAGCTGAACCTTCACTCTGCCGTCCTTGAAATAGAGCGACAGTGGGATCAGCGTCAGACCCTGTGTTTTCAGGGTCCCGAAGAGCTTCAGGATCTCGCGCTTGTGCATCAGCAGACGCCGGACTCTGCGCGGATCGCGGTTGAAAACATTTCCCTTTTCGTAGGGGGAGACGTGCATATCGCGGAGAAAGAGCTCTCCGTGCTCGATCGCACACCAGCTGTCCTTGAGGTTTACATTTCCGCTTCGGATCGACTTGACCTCTGTGCCGACCAGCTCGATGCCGGCTTCATAGGTCTCCAGCACGAAGTAGTCATGCCTTGCCTTGCGGTTTTCCGCTATCTGTTTGATTCCCGGCTGTTTGATGGATAACACCTCCTCGGATCATCATGGGATCGCGGTGTGTATACAGGGGATGCTCCGGTACATCGGCGCTGACTTGCAGACACAGATTGATTTTTCTGATCGCAGATTTCCAGATCGCAAAGGATGTCATGTCGATCGCGAGCCTGTCCGCCTCATATTCGTCTGCGTTGTATGCAGCGTGTGCCGCTTCGTGCCAGAGTATGCAGATCACCTCGTCATCCGTCATGCCGACCGCTTTGAGGTGATGCTCAACGATGACGATGATCGGTTTGCCTTCATCGCCAACCTTTCGGACATACATCAGAAAGCTGCGTAAGGACTTTGGCTTGTCGGTAATAATCACCGGGATCTTATAGCGCTCGATCAGTCGTTTCAGCTTCGGTGCCTTCTCCATCAGCTGCATGCCATAGGGCTCTTCCAGGAATGCTTTCATTGCACATCTCCTCCTCTTCACAAAAAACGGAAAACGTATCTGCTTACAAGGGGATCACAGCGTGACAATCAAAACAACGGTCGCCGACCATTCGGAGGTAGATACTACTATAGCACATTCATGGAGATTTGTCAAGTTACAGTTTGGTTACATTTACGGCTTTTCGTCTTTGCTGTCGTTATCTGCAGATTCCGCGGCGGGAACCGGCGCCGGCACATCCGGAACCGCAGCGGCTGCGGGCTCCTTTGCGGGCAGGCGGTCGATCGCCTCCTTGAGCAGGGAATAGAGAATCGCAAAGGTCGGCACCGCGAGGATGATACCGAAGATGCCGCCGAGACCGCCGCCCAGAATCACGGCGACCAGCACCAGCAGTCCCGGCAGCCCGATTGAATCGCCGACGACCTTCGGGTAGATGAACTGTCCCTCCAGCTGCTGCAGGATCAGGAAGACGAGCAAAAACCAGAGCACCTTGTCCGGCGCATTGACCCAAATCAGCAGGGCGCCGATGCCGCCGCCGATCCACGCGCCGACGATCGGAAGCAGGACCGTGATGCCGGTCAGCACACCGATGGTCGCAGCAAACGGAAATCGCAGCACGACCAGCACGATCGTCGTCAGCGAGCCCATGATAATGGATTCAACGATCTGCCCGGTGAGGAAATTCGCAAAGGAGGTGTTGGTCATGCGCAGAATACGGAAGGTCTCCCGCTGATATTTCTGCGGCACAAAGAGCTCGATCAGCTTGTGGAAGACAAAGAGCACACGCTGCTTCTGCGCGAGAATATAAATCGCGATGATGACGCCGAGCAGGAAATTCGTCAGTGCCGAGACGACCGAGGTCGTCGCGCCCCACGCCGTTCCGAGCACGGACTCGACCTTGCCGTCGAACAGATTGCCGAGGAATTTGAATACCGAATCCCAGTCCATATTGAATGCGTGCAGCTCATCCAGAATAAACTGCGGCGCGTGCCATTCTGTGAGCTTGGTCTCGGCGAAGATCAGCAGCTGCTCCTCACTGCTTGGCAGCTTCTCGATCAGCGTATTGACAGCAGTGGTGATCTGCGGGATGATGAGAAAGATCATCAGCGCGAGGAATCCGGCGGCGACCAGTCCGGTCGCACTCGCACAGCAGACCGGGCAGAGCCTTTGCAGCATAGGATGTCTGGAATTCGCCATGCCGGAGAATATCTTTCTGCGGAAGAGCTTCATTACCAGATTGATGATGAATGCAATGCAAATACCGACAATCACCGGCTTTAATATTGCGAAAAACCATGCAAACACAGCACGGATCTGCGAAAAATGCTGCAAGCCCATATAGAGCAGAATGCCGTAGGTGACCAGCGCAAACGAGCGTCTTGACTTGGGCTTCCATTCCTTGTCCTGCATAGTCCGTCAATCCTCCTCTTCCGAAGCGGCTGACTCTGCACGCGCATAGGCGGCACGGTGCAGTGCCTCCTGCGAATTTTCGGCGGGGTTGCCGTTTTCCGGCAGATGGTATTCGCCGTCTGCGGTGCGGTAGCGTGCCTTGACGGGGTCATCAAACTGCAGGCGGAATTCTTCATAAATGCGGCGGCGCAGCTTCGGATCGTTGACCGGCGCGCAGATTTCAACACGGCGCTTGGTATTGCGCGGCATGAAGTCCGCGGAGCCCAGATAGACCCTCATGCGGTCGGGCGTGCCGAACAGATAGACGCGCGCATGCTCAAGATAGCGCCCGACGATGCTGCGCACCTCGATATTCTCGGTTTTTTCGGGAATGCGCGGGATGATGCAGCAGACACCGCGGACAAGCAGCTCGATCCTGACACCGGCGCAGGATGCCTCGATCAGGCGCTTCAGTATGCCCTTGTCGCAGATGCCGTTCATGCGCAGCCCGATGTATGCGGGCTCACCGTCTTTTGCATATTCGATCTCGCGGTCGATCATCTCGAGCACACGCTCCCGCAGCCCGAATGGGGAGACGAGCAGCGCGGTCTGGGGCTCGGGCAGGCGGTCCTCGCGCAGCGCCGCAAACACATGCTCCGCGTCCTCGGCGATCTGCGGGTCGGCAGTCATCAGGCAGTAGTCCGTATAGATCGCGGCAGTTTTCTCGTTGTAATTGCCCGTGCCGATCTGCGTGAAGCGTTCGGTCTTGCCGCGGTTGCGCCGCGTGATCAGCAGGAGCTTGGAGTGCACCTTGAATTCGGGCGGACCGTAGATCACATGCACACCCGCACGCTCGAGCGCCTTCGACCACTCGATATTGCCCTCCTCGTCGAAGCGGGCGCGCAGCTCGGTCAGTGCAGTGACCTCCTTGCCGCGTCCGGCAGCCTCGCACAGCGCCGCAATGACACGGCTGTCGCGTGCCATGCGGTAGAGCGTGATCGAAATGCTGAGGACATTGGCATCCTCCGCCGCCTCATCGAGCAGGCGCAGGAAGGGGCGAATGCTTTCGTAGGGGTAATTCAGCAGAATATCGTGTCTGCGGATCTGCGGGAACATTGCACGGTGCTCGTCCACCATCGCAGATTTCTGCGGCACCATGCGCTGATACTGGAGCTTCGGGTCTGTGACCAGATGCTTGCATTCGTAGACAAAGGACAGATCGAGCGGCGCCTTGGCATAGAACACCTGATCGTCGGTGATCTCTAGCTTTTTGCAGAGATACTCGAGCGCAGGCTGATAGAAGGTCTCCGAGAGCTCGAGCCGCACGACAGGCAGGCGCTTGCGCTCCTGCAGCATTGTCATCATGTCGGTGCGGAAATCGCCGGTCGCAAGCTCGCCGATATCCTCGGGCTGAATGCTCGCAGAGCGGGTCACGCGCAGGATCGTGCGGTCGACGACGCGGGAATTTGCAAATACCGTGTGCGCATAGGCAAGAATGACATCCTCCGCGAGAATGAATCTGCCGCCGCTGCCGAGGCGGATCATGCGCTGGCACTGGTCTGAGACCTGCAGTACACCCATACGGATGCCTGATTTCGATTCCAGCCGCAGAATGATATAGAGCGCGCGGTCACGCAGAAACGGGAACGGCTTTCCCTTGTCGATCACGACGGGCAAAGAGATCGGTCTGATCTCGCGCTTGAACCAGTCCGAGAGCATGAGCTGCTCGGCAGGCGTAGCAGAGTGCATCGAGACCTGCTCGAGCCCCTCGGCGCGCAGCTCGCCCATGATCTCGTGATAGGCGGCGTCGCGGGCAGGTGCGAGCGTGTGCACCTGCGCATAGATCTTCTTCAGCTGCTTGGCGGGCGTCATG
>JAEEGL017021710.1_pt1 | contig 33224 bp, 27 predicted proteins | sample 9134231 | NCBI WGS metagenome assembly JAEEGL01 (sample SAMN16246548, study PRJNA631951) | gut metagenome | biome: gut microbiome; feature: rumen; material: fiber-attached | host: Bos | place: Iran: Karaj | collected 2018-10 | reverse complement strand
GGACATGGCCATCGGCGTCATCATCGCCACAGCCTTCGGCGCCATCACAACGACCCTGGTGAACAACATCATCATGCCGCTCATCGGCTTGATCACCGGCGGTCAGGATTTCACCTCCATGCTCAACTGGACCGTGAAGGCTGCGGAGGTTGGCGCAGACGGTGAAGTCGTGAAGGAAGCCGTCGTCATCGCGTTCGGCGATTTCGTCGGCGTGATCCTCAACTTCGTAATCATCGCTCTGATCTGCTTCTCCATCGTTAAGGCATTCAACAAAGCCAACGAGATCGCCAACGCCAAGAAGCTGGCCGAGGAAGCCGCCAAGAAAGCGGAAGAGGACGCCAAAAAGGCCGAGGAGCCTGTTCCCCCTACGACAGAAGAACTCCTTGCCCAGATTCGGGATCTGCTGGCCGAGAAAAAGTAAGGAATGCTCGAAGCAATCCTTCTCGAAGGCGCCGGAGTGCTGGGAATTTCCCTCCCCTCCGGCGCACTCCCGTCTTTTCGGGCGTATCATGACTATCTCTATCAGCAAAACGCCCTTATGGATCTGACGTCTGTTCCCCCGGAAGACGAGGCCGCCAGGACCCATTTTCTCGACTCTCTTGCGCTGCTGCCCTATGTCCCGTCAGGAGCCACCGTTCTGGATGTGGGCTCCGGCGCGGGATTTCCTGGACTTCCTCTGCGTTTGGCTGATCCCGAGCTTCGTCTCACGCTCCTAGATGCCAACGGCAAACGGGCGGACTTTCTCCGCCGGCTTTGTCCCCGATGCGGCGCAGAGGACGTGTCCGTCCTGAATGGCCGGGCGGAAGAACTGGCGCTCCTTTCGGATTTTCGGGAGACTTTCGACGTGGCAGTGTCACGTGCCGTTGCGCGATTTTCCGTTCTTGCGGAACTGTGCCTCCCCTTTGTCCGGCCGGGCGGGATTATGCTCGCCATGAAGGCCGCAGGATGCGAGGAGGAGGTGGGGGAGGCGGACCGCGGGGTAGCGCTCTTGGGCGGAAAGGTCGAAGATCCTGTCTCATACCGTCTCCCCGGCACGAACGTTAACCGAGTGATCGTTCCTGTGCGGAAAATCGGTCCTACCCCCGCCGTTTACCCCAGACGCTTTGCAAAAATCAAGGCAAGACCGCTGTAAGTATCAACCGTACATGAGGTGACCCATGCAGGCACTCACCGCCGCCCTTCTGCGGGAGGCGCCCTTTACCCGATCCCTTGCTGCCTTGGAGGCCGGACGCTCTCCGGTGCTCCTCTCTGGTACTGGGCCCGTCCATCGCTCCCATATTGCCGCCGCGCTCCGCGCCCAGACTGGGCGGAGCGTGGTTGTCGTATGCCCGGACGAGGCGGACGCCCGACGTCTCATGGGGGACGTGCAGTTTCTCACTGGGGAGTCCGCGGAACTTCTTCCTGCCCGGGAGTGGATCTTCCGAAACGTGGAGACCGCATCCCGGGAGACAGAGCATCAGCGGCTGCGTGCCCTGTGGCGCTTGCTCTCCGGCGAGAGCACCATCACCGTCACTACCCCGGAGGCAATCATGCAGCGGTGCATTCCGCCCCGGCTTCTTGAGGAGACTGCGTTCTCCCTGGAAGACGGGAAAGAATATTCCCTCTCCGACGTAACCTCACGGCTTCTGCGGGCGGGCTATGTCCGTTCAGAACAGGTAGAGGGACCGGGACAGTTCGCCCTGCGGGGCGGAATCCTTGATTTCTATTCCCCTGCAGAGCCGTCACCGGTAAGGTGCGAATTCTTCGGTGACGAGATCGATTCCATGGGTTACTTCGACGTATCCTCGCAGCGCCGGACAGAACGACTCTCTTCCGCCCGTGTCCTGCCCGCCGCGGAAGCCCTTCCCAATCTCTTTCAGGGCGGGGCGGACGCCTTTGTCTCTGCGCTGGAACGGCAGCTGCGAAAAGCCACTCGGCGAAAAAACCCGCTGCCCGCCTTGGAAGAGACCCTCCGGGGCGACATCGATCGGATGCGGAACGGCCGGACCCTCCCGGCCGCGGACCGGTATCTCGCCCTCCTCTACCCCCTCGCCACCGCAGAGGAGTTCTTCCCGGTGGACACCGTGGTCTTCTTATGCGAGCCCGGTCGTCTTCGGGAGCGGACAAAGAACTGGCTCTGGCAGCTGGGCGAGGACATGGATGTGCTCATAGGCGCAGGGTGCCTGGACCCCTCCCTGTGCGATTTCACCCGGAGCTGGGAATCCGCGTGCGCGCTTCTGGAAGAATTTGCCATTTTTATGGCAGATAATTTCACCGTAGGTGATTACCCCGTTGCGCCCAAGAGCATCGAGACCCTCACGGCGAAGCAGCTCCCCTCCTACGGCGGGAGTCTGGAGACGGCCGCGAGCGACATCGCCCATTATCAGAAGCTGGGCTCCTCTGTCACGGTGCTGTGCGGGGATGCCCGCCGTTGCGAAATCCTGCGAGGATATCTTTCCGAGCACGGGGTCACGGCCTCCGTGGATCCGTCTCTCACGGATCTGCCCGGTCCCGGGGAGTGCCGCATTGCTGCGGGTGCGCTTTCGGCGGGGTTTGAGTACCCGGAGACCCGTATCGTGGTCATCACGGAAGGGCAGATGGCCGCTGGCTCATTTCGCCGGAAAGTAAAGAAACGTGCCGTTTCCAACCGGCAGAAGCTGGACAGTTTTACCGATCTCACGCCCGGGGATCTGGTGGTCCATGAGACCTACGGCATCGGCCGGTTCGTAGGCTTCGTCAAGATGCTCGTAGACAAGGTGGAGAAGGACTATGTGAAGATCGCCTTCGCGGGGACGGACGCCCTCTACGTGCCCGCCACCCAACTCGATGCGGTCTCCAAGTATATCGGCGGTGGCGAGGACCAGGAGGTGCGCCTGTCGAAGTTAGGCGGCACCGACTGGGTTCGGGCGAAAACAAAGGCCAAAGGTGCGGCCAGGGAGATGGCCCACCAGTTGGTACAGGTGCAGGCCCGGCGAATGAAGCGCCAGGGATTCGCCTTCTCCCCGGACAGCGCCTGGCAGGAAGAGTTTGAAGCCCTTTTCCCCTACCAGGAAACGGACGACCAGCTTCGCAGCGCACGGGAGATCAAGGCGGACATGGAACGTACTACGCCCATGGACAGGCTTTTGTGCGGCGACGTAGGCTATGGAAAGACAGAGGTCGCCATGCGCGCGGTCATGAAGTGTGTCCTGGACGGCAAGCAGGCGGCGATCCTGGTGCCCACCACGGTTCTTGCCCAACAGCATTACCAGACCTGCATGGGGCGTTTTGCCGGTTATCCCGTACGGATCGACGTGCTCAGCCGATTTCGTACGCCCACCCAGATGAAGGGCGCGGTGAAAAACCTCGCTGACGGATTGACAGATATCGTAATCGGAACCCATCGTCTCCTTCAGAAGGACATTCGCTTCAAAGATCTTGGGCTTCTGGTGGTGGATGAGGAGCAGCGCTTCGGTGTAGCCCACAAGGAACGGCTCAAAGAGATGGCGGAGAACGTGGATGTGCTTACCCTCTCGGCGACGCCCATCCCCCGCACCCTCAACATGGCGCTCTCGGGACTGCGGGACATGTCCACGCTTGAGGAGCCTCCTCAGGACCGCCAGCCGGTCCAGACTTATGTGCTGGAACACGACTGGGGGGTCCTCGCCGATGCCATCCGCCGGGAAGCCGGGCGCGGCGGGCAGGTATACTATCTCCATAACCGCATAGAGACCATCGACCGTACGGCGGCAAAACTGGCCTCCATGCTGGATGGGATTTCCGTGGGAGTGGCTCACGGGAAGATGGACGAGGAGTCCCTGGGGCGGGTCATGGATCAGATGGTCTCTGGAGAACTGCAGGTCCTGGTCTGCACCACCATTATTGAGACGGGCATCGACATCCCCAATGTGAACACGCTTATCATTGAGGACGCGGATCGGCTCGGGCTCTCCCAGCTTCACCAGATCCGGGGGCGGGTGGGCCGCTCCAGCCGACGGGCCTATGCTTACTTCACCTTCCGCCGGGGCAAAGTCCTCACCGAAGTTGCAGAAAAGCGGCTCTCTGCCATCCGCGAGTTCGCAGAGTTCAATTCAGGTTTCAAGATCGCCATGCGTGATCTTGAGATCCGCGGCGCTGGGAATCTTCTGGGTGCGGAGCAGTCCGGCCACATCTACAACGTAGGCTTTGATATGTATCTGCAGCTTCTGGAAGAAGCCGTTCTAGAGGAGAAGGGGGAACCTCCGAAGACTCGGACCGATTGTTCAGCAGATCTCACCGTAGCCGCCGGGATCCCGGAGTCCTACGTCTCCTCCCCGGAACAGCGAATGGATCTCTACAGGCGCATCGCCCGCATCCGCACAGAAGAGGACGCGGACGATATGACTGACGAGCTCATTGATCGGTTCGGTGATCCTCCGAAGGGGGTCAACACCCTCATCCGGGTGGCGATCCTCCGGGGTGAGGCCACGGACGCCGGCATCACGGAAATCACTCAGAAGCAGGGCGCTTTGCGATTTAAACTGGCGGAGTTCTCCATGGAGCGCATCTCTGCCCTCTACGCTCAGGACCGATACAAGGGGCGGCTCAAAATCGACGCCGGGACCGTCCCGGCGGTATCCGTGAAGCTCCACCCCGGGGATGATCCTGTCGTGGTAGCCGCAGCTTTCGTCCGCGACTTCCGCACGGCCCATTGACATGCAATCAAAAGCGGAGCGCCCTTCCCCGGAAGAGCGCTCCAATCTTTTTTCTATGTTCGTCCCGTGTATTATGCCGAGACGCTCTCGTCATACGCCTTGCGCACGGCAATGGCCAGCTGATCCGCGCAGGAGGTGGGCCGTCTGCCGCAGGTGTTCCCCCGAAGATACTGTTCGATCTTGTCTACGGTCCAGCCGTCCACCAACTTGGAGATAGCCTTCAGATTGCCGTTGCAGCCGCCTGTAAACCGGATGTTCGTAACCACATCTCCCTCCAGGTGGAAGTTGATTTCCACCGAGCAAACATTCTGCGTCTCATATGTATAGTCCATCTCTGATACTCCTTTTCACAGTGCCTTTGAGAGCGCCAAGTCTCTCATCCCTAACCGCAGTATACCGTCCTGCAAGTCGGCTGTCAAGTTCTGGGGGCGTCGTCGAAAACGACGACTCGCTCTTCGGAAAACGGTCTTCGCTTCCCCCTTCCTGTGGAAGTTCTGTCCCGCTCGGGCAGACCGGCCGGACTGTGAAAACAGGAAATACTACCAGATTCCTTCAGAAGGAGGGAACAATCGTATCATAGTGTAAAATAAACGTTGGGAAAGAGAGGCCTCGAGAAATAAAAACTCGGAGAGCTATAGCCCTCCGAGACCACCCGTGTTAAAATCTTGTTCGACCAAAAACAAAGAGAACATGAGATGGTAGATATGACTATAATCGTAGAATTTGATTTTGACAAGAGCGAATTTTCAAATTTCACCGAATTGGAAAGAAAAATTTGGCGATTCGTTCTGGAAATTGGCCGCATCCTGCTGAGAAAGATCCTGGAAGTATGGTATAATGTATCCATCTGTGATAAACTGGACTTGAATTCGAACGAAAGGAGTACTCCTCATGAAAAGGTGGTTTCTGCCGCTTCTTGCTGTGCTTCTGCTGATAAACACCGGGTGTGGCCCGTCGGACCCCATGGTATCGGATGCGCCTTCCTCTGCGCCGACCGCCAGCGGGGACGTCCCCACATATGCCGGCTCAACGGACTTCGACTGGGACAGGTACCGAGATGTGCGGATCACGATCATGTGGCAGGCCACGGATTCCACGCAGGAATCGATCGTTGAGGATTTCGCGAAACCCGCTGTCGCTGCGGTCGCGGACCAATGTGGGTTGAAGGTCCGCTGGGTGGAGAATCCCAACAGCAATTACGCCTCCCTCGCTGCAAGCGGGCAGCTTGCAGATATCTGGTTCAGCAATGTCTCCATGGATATGATCGAAGCGGGCATCCTGCTGGATCTGACTCCGTATCTGTCGGTGGATTCGTATCTGGCGGACATGTACCGCTACCCCGAGCTGAACGTGTTCCGGGACCGGATCTGGGCACTCTCCTCCGGGGTGGACAGTTTCTATAATGGTGTTTTATATTACAACACGGAGCAGTTCGAGAAGGCGTATGTGGAGAGCATCGACACCTACGACAAGTTCCTGGATTCCTGCCTGGATCTGCATGACGAGGGATACGGCGGGCTGGTGCTGGACTTCGGACGCAATTCCGTTTACTCCCGCTTTCTCTGGCAGAACACTGTGATCAGCGAGGATCCGGACGTCTATCGGGCGCTCCTCGCCGGGGATCCGGACGCATTCCTGAATCCCGCCTTTGAGGGAGCCTTTGCCCAGTATCGGACTCTTTGCGATGACGGGCTCCTGACTGTGCTGCCCATGGACGACGCCGTTGCCGCGTTTCTGCAGGGATCCTGTTCGATGATATATGTGGATTCCTGGAAGAACGCAGATATCTGGCTTGAGATCACCAAAGCGGAAACTGCAGAAGACGTGGACATCCCGGAAATCGGTGTCGCGTGGTGGCCCTCAAACAACCCGGATTATCCCACAGGATCCTATATCGCCGGTTGGGGATCCCCGCTTTCCGGATGGTGCGCCAAGGCAGATACGGAGTATCCGGAACTTGCTGTCGAGCTGATAAAAGTTATCGTCAGCGCGGAAGCGGCCCGGCACCTGGCGTTCGGGCTCGAGACCAACCACGTCCAGGACGGCGTTCCCGTACCGGTAAACGCTCTGGAAGCTCGGCGCTGCGAGCTGAGGGCGACGGTCGGCGAGTTTTTGCCCGGATGGCAGCAGAACACCGTTGATGCGGAAACGTTTTACACATTCTGCGAAATCATGGCGCAGGTCGGTGACCCAGAGCAGGACGTGGATCTGCCAGAGCTCGTAAGCGAAATGGACGTTGCTTGGCGATCAAACACCTTTTTCGATTGACCCTCGCCGTTGCGATAAACGAACAAACAGGAAAAAGCTCCCGGGACCGGGAGCTTTTTCCATTATCTCATCTCTCATGTCGTCTCTTGCGGTTTCCGCCTCTTTGCTTCCTCGACAGCCATTTCGTCACAGCGGTTGTTGAAAGGATTCTCCGCGTGGCCCTTTACCCAGCGGAAGACGACATCGTGGCGGGAGATCTGCTCGTCCAGTGCCTGCCACAGCTCCGGATTCTTCACAGGGCCGTCCTTCCGGCGCCAGCTCCTGGCTTTCCAGCTTTCGAGCCAGCCTTGCTCTATGGCATCCACTAGATACCGGGAGTCCGTATAGAGCTCAACCCGGCAGGGCTCCTTCAGCGCCCTTAGGGCTTCGATGGCTCCGGTGAGCTCCATGCGGTTGTTAGTGGTGCTGTCCTCCCCGCCGGAGAGCTCCTTTTTCCACCCTCCGTAGACGAGGATAGCACCCCAGCCGCCGGGGCCGGGATTCCCGGAGCAGGCCCCGTCTGTATAAATGACGACCCGCTTCACGGCGTCTCCGTCTCCGGAGACTCCGGAGGAGCCTCTTCGGTATCCTCTGGCCCGGCCTCGGGCTCTTCCGGCTCCGGCGTTGCCTCCGCCAGGGAGATGACTCTGCTGCCCTCGTTCAGGCGCATGATTCTCACGCCCTGCGTGCCTCGTCCGTATACGCTCACTCCGGAGACAGGCATGCGGATGATAGTGCCGTCGTCGGTGATGACAAAGACGTCGTTCTCCTCCCGGACCACGATGGCTGCGGCGGCCTTGCCGGTCTTTTCCGTGACCGCGCAGTTTCGCACGCCCATTCCGCCGCGGTTCTGGGGTCCCGCTTCCCCGCCGTTCCGGAGATATTCCTCCACGCGGGTGCGCTTGCCATAGCCGTTTTCCGTAACGGTGAGCAGTTCCGTTCCCGGCGCGGCGATTCCGGCGCCCACGCACCAGTCGCCCGCGCGCAGCCGGATGCCCCGCACACCGCCGGCATCCCGGCCCACGGGCCGAACGTCGTCCTCACAGAAACAGATGGACATGCCGTCCCGGGTGGCGAGGATGAGATTCTCGCCGCCATGAGTCTCACAGGCGAAGATCAGTTCATCGTCCTCTCCCAGGTTCATGGCGCGGATCCCGTTGGACCGGATGTTCTTCATGACGATGCTGGCCATGCGCTTGACCTGGCCCAGCTTCGTGACCATGACGAGATAACTGTCTTCCCGCACGCCGGAAACATGGAGCATTGCGGAGATCCTCTCTCCCGGCTCCAGCGGCAGGATATTCACGATGTTGGTTCCTCTGGCGATCCGACTGGCTTCCGGGATCTGATATCCCTTCTTTACATAGCAACGGCCCGTGCTGGTGAAGAGCAGGATTGCATCATGAGAGGAGCAGGTGAAGAGGGTCTCAACATTGTCCTCCTCCCTCAGCGTCTGGGCGGAGACGCCCTTGCCGCCCCGCCGCTGACTGCGGTAGACGGACACGGGCATCCGCTTGACATAGCCGGCGCTGGTGAGGGTAAAGACGCATTCCTCTTCCTCGATAAGATCTTCGATATCGATCTCGTCCTCCACGTCCTGGATCTCGGTGAGACGCGGTGCGCCGTACTTCTCTTTTATCTCCAGCAGTTCTGCCTTGAGGACGCCTCTGAGAAGGCCCTCGTCGGCAAGGAGGCTGCGGTAATATGCGATGCGCTTTTCCAGTTCCGCATATTCCGCCTCCAGCTTCTCCCGCTCCAGTCCCTGGAGCCGCTTGAGCTGCATATCCAGGATGGCCTGTGCCTGCACCTCGCTGAGGGAGAACCGGGTCATGAGGTTCTCTTTCGCGTTGTCGTAACTGGTGCGGATGATCCGTATGACCTCGTCGATGTTCTCCTCGGCGATGAGGAGCCCTTCCAGCAGATGCGCGCGGTCAAGCGCCTTCTGCAGGTCGAATCTCGTCCTGCGGGTGAGCACATCCATCTGGAAGGAAAGGTACTCGTCCAGCACGTGGCGCAGGGAGAGGATCCGGGGCTGTGTCTGGTTCTGCACCAGTGCAAGCATGATAATGGAGAAGGTGGTCTGCAGCTGGGTCTGGCTGAAGAGTTTGTTAAGGACGATCTGGGGATTTGCGTCCCGTTTGAGTTCGATGACGATCCGCATGCCGGTGCGGTCCGTCTCGTCCCGCAGGTCGCTGATCTCTTCCAGGCTCTTGTCCCTCACCTTGTCCGCAATGGCGGCGATGAGCTGGCGCTTATTCACCATGTACGGCAGCTCTGTAACGATGATCCTCGTGCGGTTCTGGCTGTACTCCTCAAACTCCGTGCGCGCCCGAACCACGATCTTGCCGCGGCCGGTGGCATAGGCGGCACGGATGCCGCTCCTGCCCATGATAATACCCTTCGTGGGGAAGTCCGGGCCCTGAAGGCAGGCCATGAGTTCACTCAGATCCGCCTCCGGATTGTCAAGCACGCAGACGGCCGCGTCTATGACTTCCGCCAGGTTGTGAGGCGGGATGCTCGTGGCCATGCCCACGGCGATCCCCTGGCTTCCGTTCACCAGCAGATTCGGGAACCGGGAGGGCAGAACCTGGGGCTCTTGCCGGGTCTCGTCGAAGTTCGGCAGGAAGTCCACGGTGCTCTTGTCGATATCCCGGAGCATCTCCTCGGAGATCCTGGAGAGTCTCGCCTCGGTATACCGGTAGGCGGCAGGAGGGTCGCCGTCCACGGAACCGAAATTCCCGTGGCCGTCGATAAGGGGGCATCTCATGGAGAAGTCCTGAGCCAGACGCACCAGGGCGTCGTAGACCGAGGCGTCTCCGTGGGGATGATACCGTCCGAGAACGTCGCCTACGGCGGTGGCGCACTTCCGGTATGGCTTGTCGTGGGTGAGATTGTCCTCGTACATGGCGTAGAGGATCCGTCTGTGGACGGGCTTGAGACCGTCCCGCACGTCTGGCAGCGCCCGGCCCACGATGACGGACATGGCGTAGTCGATATAGCTCTTCTGCATCTCCTGCACGAGCTCCGACTCCGTGATGGTCTGCTCGGGGAACGCGATGTCCTCCGGTTTGTAATCCTGCTTTTTGTTCTTTGCCAAGTTCCGTCACCTCCTCAGATATCCAGATTCACCACGTACTTCGCGTTTTGCTCGATGAATTCCTTCCGGGGCTCCACCTGTTCGCCCATAAGGATGGTGAAGATCTCATCGGCCTTCACGGCATCCTCCAGCGTGATGCGCCGCAGCGTGCGTCGTTCGGGATCCATAGTGGTCTCCCAGAGCTCCTCAGGGTTCATCTCACCGAGACCTTTGTACCGGGAGATGTCGATCTTCACGGCGGGATTCCCGCCTTTCATTTCGGCGCTCACAGCGTCGCGCTCTTCGTCTGAGTATGCCACGCGCTGAGTCTTTCCGCGGGTGAGCTTATAGAGGGGCGGAACTGCGGAATAGACGTACCCCTGATCGATGAGAGGCCGCATGAAGCGGAAGAAGAACGTGAGCATCAGTGTGCGGATGTGGCTCCCGTCCACATCGGCATCGGCCATGATGACGATCTTGTGGTACCTGAGCTTCGTCAGATCGAACTCGTCTCCGATCCCGGCTCCGAGCGCCGTGATCACAGGCTGGAGCTTGTCGTTGCCGTAGACCTTGTCCGCCCTGGCCTTTTCCACGTTGAGCATCTTGCCCCAAAGCGGAAGTATCGCCTGAAAACGGCTGTCCCGGCCCTGTGTGGCGCTGCCTCCTGCGGAATCGCCCTCCACGATATAGATCTCCGTGAGGGCGGGATCCCGTTCATTGCAGTCCCGGAGCTTGTCTGGCATCTGTCCTGACTCCAGCCCCGTCTTTCTGCGGATCTGCTCTCTTGCCTTCCTGGCGGCCTCTCTCGCCCGGGAGGCCAACATCGCTTTGTCAAGGATGGCCTTGCCCACAGCGGGGTTCTCCTCCAGATAAATCTCCAGCTTCTCTCCTACCACGGAATTTACCAGAGTACGGATCTCACTATTGCCCAGCTTTGCCTTGGTCTGTCCCTCGAACTGGGGATCTGCGAGCTTCACGGAGATTATGGCAGCAAGTCCTTCCAAGCAGTCCTCGCCCGAGATGGAATCTTCTGGCTTGAGAAGGCCGACCTTCTGTCCGTAGTTCTTGAAGACTCGGGTAAGCGCGGTCTTGAAGCCTGTCTCATGCATGCCTCCCTCTGGGGTGTGGATGTTGTTTGCGAAGGAGACGATATCCGTATGGTAGCCGTCGTTGTACTGTATGGCGATCTCTGTCATGGAGTCGCCCCGGGATCCGGTCATATAGATGACGGAATCATGGATCGGTGTCTTGTTCTTGTTGAGGAACTGAACGAACTGGCGGATGCCCCCTTCGTAGTGCATCTCGTCGGATTTCTCCCGTCCCTCACGGCGGTCCTCCGTACGGATGCGAAGGCCGGCATTGAGGAACGCCTGCTCCCGCATGCGGGTGTGGAGCGTGTCATAGTCGTACTCCGTGTCGTCGAACATCTCATCGTCCGGCATGAAGGTGACCACGGTGCCGTTGTGATCCGTCTCGCCTACCACCGTCATTTCTTCCGTGATGGCACCGCGGGAGAATTTCATCTCGTAGATTTTCCCGTCTTTATGGACCTGGACGCAGAGCCAGCTGGAAAGGGCGTTGACCACGGAGGCTCCCACTCCGTGGAGGCCGCCGGAGACCTTGTACCCGCCGCCGCCGAACTTGCCGCCGGCATGGAGGACAGTATACACTACTTCCAGAGCGGGGCGGCCTGTCTGCGGCTGGATATCCACGGGGATGCCGCGGCCGTTGTCCGTTACAGTGACACTCCCGTCAGGATTGATGATAACGTTGATTTCCGTGCAGTATCCTGCCAGCGCTTCATCGATAGCGTTGTCTACGATCTCGTAGACCAGATGGTGTAGCCCCGATGCGGATGTGGAGCCGATGTACATGCCCGGACGCTTCCGAACCGCCTCCAACCCCTCCAGGACCTGAATCTGAGACGCACCATATTCTTGTGTTACCTTTTCCATTTCGTCCATGAATAGTTCTCCGATCTTTGAAATGAAACGTTGTCATCCAACCTCATATTATTTTGATTCCGCTGCGTCCTCCAGCGTTAGAGCCGTTTCGCCGCGCTTGAGAAGCGTCTGGGTAGAGAGCTGACAGAGATACACCGTAGTCTTTTCGTCTTCGCTGCAGACCACGAAAGTCTTGGGAAGGTCTTCGCTCACGGTAACGAGCCGTCCTTCCCGCTGAGCTCGGCGAAGAAACTCCAGAGTGTGCTTCGACTGTGTCGTGTTGTCCATATCAAACACGGCCACCACCGAGGATTTTGGCACTACCGTGTTCTGCCCCAGATAGAGATACATCAGAGAATGACGCCTCCCTTCACCGAATAGATCCGGCCCCCGGTAACGTCGGCTGTGCGTCCGCCGTCACAGCAGGTGATGAAGATCTGCCCGCCTCCGATGCGGTTCAAGATGAAGTTCTGACGGTCGCTGTCAAGTTCCGAGAGCACGTCGTCCAGAAGGAGCACCGGAGTCTCTCCGCGGTCCGTCCGATGGAGTTCCCTCTCCGCGAGCTTCAGGGAGAGCGCCGCTGTGCGGGCCTGTCCCTGGGAAGCATATTCTCTAGCCGTCTGTCCGTCAATGAGAATATCCAGATCGTCCTTGTGGGCGCCGGAGAGGCACAGTCCTGCGTCCAGCTCTGCCTGTCGATGGGCAGTCTGGTGCGCCCAAAGATCCTCTGTGAGCGCCGCGGAAGGACCAAGAGGATCCCGCACGGTCTTCACGGTCTGATAATGCAGATCCAGCGTCTCTCCGCCGGAAAACTCCCGATGGATCTCCGCGGCCACAGGAGTGATGGCCTTCACGAGTCTCGCCCGATACCCGATGAGCACCGCAGAGAGTTCGCAGAGCCTTCGGTTGTAATCATCCAGCGCCTCCAGAAGAGAAGGCTTTTCACGCCGGTCCCGGAGGATCCGCGTCTTCTGCTCATAACAGCGTCCGAATTCCAAAAGAGCCGAAGCGTAGGCTGGCCGAAGCTGGGAAAGACAGCTGTCCATGAGCCGGCGTCTGGCAGAAGCTCCGTTCCGGACCATGTAGAGATCCTCAGGTAGGAAAAGGACCGCAGTGAGTCTTCCGGAGAGTTCCGAGGCTGTTTTGAGCCGGGCACCGTTGGCAAAAAACCTTTTTCCGATACCGTTTTGGAGTTGCGCTTCCAGTTTCTGGCTCCTCCCGCCGGATTCGATCACAGCGGAAACGGACGCTCTTTCACAGCCGAAGCCGATCATCTCCCTGTCGTAACGGGCACGGAAGGACCGTCCCGTCGTCAGAAAGTAGATCGACTCCAGCAGGTTTGTTTTCCCCTGGGCGTTGCCGCCCGTGATTACGTTGACCCCCGGATCCAACTCCAGATCCAGAGCCCGATAATTCCGGAATCCTTCCAGGGTCAGGGTCTTTACCAGCATATCATTCCTCTGTCCGGACCAATAGCCGCCTGCCGCCATGCTCCGCGGTATCTCCGTCCCGGAGCTTCTTCCCGCGCATGGTGCAAACTTCTCCGTTCACCCGGACCTCACCGCTTTGGATGACCATCTTTCCCTCGCCGCCAGTGGATACTTCCCCGGCAAGCTTCAGAAGATCGTCCAGTCGGATAAACTCCCCACGGACACGAATCTCTTTCGCTTCCTTCCGGCGGACGGGGACGGAGATCACCGTTTTCATTTCAGCCCTCGCCCGCCTTGAGACGTACAGGCAGGATCATGCAGATGAAATTGTGATCCTCCCCCGCCGGTACGATAACACAGGGGCTCACTCCGGTGGAGAGCTGGATGCGGATTCTGTCCGTAGGAGATGCTTTCAATGCATCCAGGAGATACTTGTTATTGAACCCGATCTCCAGTTTTTCGCCGTCGCCGTCCACCGGACAGTCGTCGCTGGCCCTGCCCAGCGCAGAAGAGGCAGAGACATGGAGCACACCTTCGTCGAAAACACATCGCACAGGGCTCTTCAGCTTGTCGCTGATAATGAGGCTCACGCGTTCCACAGACTGGATGAGGTCTCCACGGTCTGCCTCCACACTGTATTTTCCGGTGTTCGGTATGGAATTCTTATAGTTGAGGAATTCCCCCTCCAACCGCCGCGAAACAAGCTCCGTAGAACCGATTGCAAAGAGAATATGCTTCTGACCCACGTAGATTCCGACGCTCTCTTCGGAATCCCCAACGATTTTTTCCACCTCGCTCAGTGCTACGCCGGGCACCACGAACCGCAGATTCTCACCATCGCAGGTCTGATATTTCTCGCGGCGAAGAGCAAGCCGATATCCATCCACAGCAACGACAGTAAGAAGGCCTTTCTCCACCTCAAAAAGTTCGCCTGTGTGGATTGGCCGCGCCTCGTTGTCGCTCACGGCGAAGTTTGTCTGGGCAATCATGGCTTTTAAGGTCTTTTCCTGAATGGTAAGACTGTTCATACGATCCACAGTAGGCAAATCCGGAAAATCCGATGCCGGGATGCCAATCACATGGAACACACTGGCTCCGGAAGTGATGGTAGTCATGAGCCGTTCGTCACAGGAGACGGAAACGACGTCATCCGGTGCTTTGCGGATGATATCGCCCAAAAGGCGTGCATTGAGCACGACGCTGCCAGGTTGAGTGACCTCCGCAGGAAGACAGGTCCGGATTCCTGTCTTAAGATCGTAACCCGTCACATGGACATCTTTTCCTGCTTCGATGAGCAGACCTTCCAGGGACTGAATGGCGCTTTTCGCCGCCACAGTTCTGGACGCGGTGGAAACTGCCTGCAGAAGCTGAACTTTTTCACAGGAAAACTGCATAAGCTACCCCTTTCGCCGGATGGATGACCGGTCTTCTTCTGAGTTCGTTTTTAGGATTTTTTCTATAGAAGAGAATAGAATAGATTAAAACTTCCGTAATAGGAACCGTAGTGAAAAAGAAAAGTGGAAAACCTGATAATCCCTTGTCTGCCTTGCTATCTTTCATGTTCAGGGCAATGTTTCCGTGTGGAAATGTTCAATGGCATTTTTAAAGTGTGAATTTTGATGCGGTATCTTCGCAGATTTTCACAAAAAGAAAACGGAAAGTTTACCGGGTTTTCCACGGAGAATGGTACAAAAACATCAGGTCCGATTATTGATGTTGGAAGTAATGTCTTTCACTACACGGGCAAGATCCGGCATGACACGAAGGCTGCTCTCAATGGAACGGACGGACGCAAGCACGGTGGTGTGATCCCGCTCATAGAGAATGCCGATGTCCTCAAGAGAAAAATTCGTAATCTTGCGGATAAGGTACATGGAGACCTTTCTTGCGTGGGCCACGTTCTTCGTCCGTCGCTCGCTCTTCAGATCCTCCGGAGTAAGGGCAAAGTATTTGGCTGTTTCCTCAATGATGATGTCCGGAGTGGGGATATTTTCCGTCTTTTCCCTAAACATGTCCTTCACGGCGTTTGCAGCTATGGAGACGGTCAGATCACTGCCTTCCAGGGAGTGGTAGGCGTAGACTTTTTTTACGGCTCCTTCCAGCTGACGGACGTTTGAAGTGATGCTGCTGGCGATGTAGTCGGTCACGTCCTCTGGAAGCGGAGGCATGCCCATCTGGGATGCTTTATTTTTAAGGATCGCAACCCGCGTCTCATAATCGGGTGCCTGGATATCGGCGATGAGACCGGATTCAAAGCGGCTCTTGAGACGGTCGGTAAGCAGAAGCATTTCCTGAGGCGGCCGGTCTGAGGTGAATACGATCTGCTTATTCGCCTCATAGAGGGTATTGAAGGTGTGGAAAAACTCTTCCTGGGTCGATTGCTTGCCGGCAATGATCTGTATATCGTCCACGAGCAAAAGATCACAGCTGCGGTACTTTTCCCGGAATTCCAGGTTTTTTGCGGTCTGGATGGCGGTGATGAGTTCGTTCATAAAGTCCTCACCCCGGACGAGCACGATGTAGGCGTCCGGATGGCGCTGACGGGTGACCGTCCGTATGGCGTGGAGCAGGTGAGTCTTCCCAAGCCCCGAATCTCCGTAAATGAAGAGAGGATTGAAACGCTTGTTGGACTCCTCGGCCACTGCCTTTGCGGCGGCGTAGGCAAAACGGTTGCTGCTGCCCACCACGAACCGCTCGAAGGTATATTCATCTTCTTCCGCCTCCGGGGAGGATTTGGCCTGGGTGCGGAACTGCTCCGCTCCCTGGGCATCCAGCACCTCCACGGTCATCTGGCTGGAAAAGATGTCATACATCGCTTTTTGCAGTTGTTCTGTAAAGCGGGACTCGATGATGTTCTTCTTGAACGCGGAGGGCGCCTCCAGGACAAATTTGTCCGCCGTAAGCGCCACGGCGCGGCAGTCGCTGAACCAGGTGTTGATGGCGACCTGCGTGAGCGTCTCGGAAAGGATAGACAGAACCTGCTGCCATACCTCGCTGAGAGAATCCATTTCCCGCCCTCCTCTCTCTGTTTCTGTAAGGCGATATTCTGCCCTTACAGTATACCAGAGAAAGGAGCTTTTTGCAAGGGTATACCTATATTTAATATATAAAATATGACGAGCTTTTTTTCCTTCGAGGTCCGGATTCGGCAAAAGGGAAACAGTTTACAGGAGGCAGGAGATTGTGTATAATTAAAATTTGTGAGAGTATGTTCAGCAATTCATCCCGATCGGAAGAGAGTGAGGACAGCATGATCGAGTTTGAGGAATATAAAAGCAAGGTGCTCGCCCTGCAGCCGGATGTGGACGCCCTTGGCGTAGCGCTGAAACTGGACGATGCACGTCGCCAGTGCGATGAACTGGAATCCGAAAGCGCTACAGAGGGCTTCTGGAACGATCTGGAGCACTCTCAGAAAGTGCAGCAGGAACTCAAGCGGCTCAAGGTAAAGATCGACCGCTACGAGGGACTTCGTAGTCGATGGGAAGATCTTCTGACGCTTTGCGAACTGGGAATGGAGGAGGACGACGCAGAACTCTTTACGGAACTTCAGGAGGAATATGCCGCCTTTGAAAAGCAGCTGGAGGAGATGCGCCTTTCCACCCTTCTTGTTGGCGAGTACGATGCAAACAACGCAATCCTGACCTTCCACGCTGGCGCCGGCGGCACTGAGGCCCAGGATTGGACGCAGATGCTCTACCGCATGTACACCCGCTGGGCGGAACGCCACGGATATGAGTACAAGCTTCTGGACTGGCAGGACGGCGAAGAAGCGGGTCTGAAAAGCGCGACCATCCAGATCAACGGCGAGAACGCCTACGGCTATCTCAAGAGCGAAAACGGCATCCACCGGCTTGTGCGGATCTCTCCTTTCGATGCCTCCGGCCGGCGTCATACCTCTTTCGCTGCAGTGGAGGTCATGCCGGAGATCCACGACGACAACACCATCGAGATCCGGGACGAGGACATCGAGATGCAGGTGTTTCGCTCCTCCGGTGCCGGCGGGCAGAAGGTCAACAAGACCTCCTCTGCCGTCCGCCTCACCCACATCCCAACGGGGATTGTGGTCTCATGTCAGGTAGAGCGCAGCCAGTACCAGAACCGGGACAACTGTATGGCCATGCTGCGGGCGCGTCTGGCGGAGATTAAGGAGCGGGAGCATTTGGAGAAGATCAGCGACATCAAAGGAGTGCAGATGAAGATCGAGTGGGGAAGCCAGATCCGCTCCTATGTCTTTATGCCCTACACTCTCGCCAAGGATCATCGCACAGGCTATGAGGACGGCAACATCACCTCCGTGATGGACGGCAACATCGACGGATTCATCAACGCTTATCTTTCAAACCGCGCCGGTGCGGAGGAGAAGTCCTGAACCGAAAAAAGAGATTGACATAAAGCAAAATACCGTTATATAATAAATTTCCCGTCGTATGCGGGAAAATCATGTGTCAACTGCGTCCTCGGAGGACAATCTCCCAGGATGTCGAGTATGAGAATCTGGAAACAGGAGGTGCCGCACAATGAAGAGAACGTATCAGCCCAAGAAGCGTCAGCGCTCCATGGAGCACGGCTTCCGGAAGAGAATGTCCACCGCCAACGGCCGCAAAGTGCTTGCCAGCCGCCGCGCGAAGGGCAGAGCGAAGCTGTCCGCCTGATCGCAGAACGGCCTTCGCCGGTTTGTGACATGGAGCGGACATCCTCGCTCAAAAAGAACTACGAGTTCCGCCGCCTCTATTATAATGGAAAAAATGCGGCGGGATCCAGGCTCGTTCTCTACGTACGGCCGAATCGGACGGAGACGAACCGCCTGGGGATCACCGTAGGGACAAAACTCGGCAAGGCGGTGGTCCGCAACCGGGTCCGCAGGCGGATCCGCGAGATCTACCGACTGAACGAAGCCAGGCTGGCGCGCGGCAGGGACCTTGTGGTCGTCGCGCGCTCGCGGAGCGTGGACGCAAAGTTCCGGGAAATGGAGGAGGAATTTCTCCGTCTGGCGGGAAAACTGGGATTGCTGGTGGAGTCATGAAAAAACTCCTGCTCGCGATCATTCGCTTCTATCAGCGCAACATATCTCCAACACGGCCGCCATGCTGTATTTTCACCCCCACCTGTTCACAGTACGCTCTGGAGGCAATCTCCAGGTACGGCGCGTGGAAAGGGGGCTGGCTTGCGGTATGGAGATTGCTGCGCTGTCACCCGTTTCACGGAAAAAACTTCAATCCCTATGATCCGGTCCCGTAACGTCCTCAAAACGGAAAGATTGGAGAAACGGTATGCTCAATGCCATTGCAAAGCCGTTCGGAATCCTGCTGCTGTGGCTGTATGATTTTCTGAACAACTACGGCCTTGCTATCATCCTATTCGCGCTCATCGTGAAGGTCATTCTGCTGCCCTTCATGGCCAAGAGCAAGCGCGGTTCCCTGCGTACGCAGAGCATCCAGCCTCTGGTGGCTGAACTGCAGAAGCGGCACGGTGCGAACCAGCAGAAGTTCAACGAAGAGCTCCAGAAGCTCTACCGGGAGGAGAAGATCAGTCCCCTGGGCGGCTGTATCTGGTCACTCATCCCGTTCCCCATCCTCATCGCCCTGTACCAGGCGATCCGCTTCCCGCTGACCATCATGATGCGGGTGGACGCCGATCTCGTTAAGGAAGGCGGCGCCCTATACACCCTGCTGCAGCAGAGCGGCTACAGCGAATGGCATGCGGAGAAGTTCACGAAACTCAACGCAGGCTACGAGCAGATCGCCATGAGCCAGTTCATCACCGAGAAATGGGACGCGCTCAAGGATCAGTTCCTGGCCGTGAGCGACCGGCTCCGCGCCATCGATTACAACTTCCTTGGTTTGGATCTGGGCGCGCAGCCCTCCTTCAAATTCTGGACGTTCGATTATGCTGGCGGTACGGCGAACTGGCTCCCCCAGTTCTGCCTGTTCCTTATCCCGGTGATCGCGGCGGCCCTGACGCTGGTCTCGTCCCTGTTGGCCCAAAAGCTCAATCCACCCGCAAGCACCGCCGACCCCAATCAGAGGAGCACAGCGGGCACCATGAAGATCATGACCTACATGATGCCCCTCATGACTTTGTGGTTTGCGTTCCTCATGCCTGCCGCGTTGGGCCTTTACTGGATCGCCAGTACCCTCTTTGGCATCCTGCAGGACGTGGCGCTCACGAAGTACTACAAAAAAAAGATGGCAAAGGAGACCGCCGAGCGCGATGCGCGCATGAAGAGAAAAATGGCGGAAATCCAGGCCAAGCACGAGGAGACCGAACGCCTCCGGGCGGAGAACGCCACGGAACAGAACCCAAACACCTCCAGCCGCAAGCAGCAGCAGAAGCAGAGGGAACAGCAGCGGCAGAAGGCGGCAGAGTGGGAGAAGAAAAACAATCCCACGGAAGAGAAGATCGAGCCCGGCCGGGTGGGCGACCGCCGCTATGCCCGGGGCCGCGCATACGATCCGGACCGGTTTGCCGGGGCCGAAGACAGCGCGGAGGAGCCGGAGACCGAGGACAACGGAGCGTCCGATGCGCTGGAGACGGACAACGGACTGAAGGATTAAGGAGAGAAAAATGATCGTATCTGTGGAGAAGACGGCACGGACAGAGGAAGAGGCCGTTGCCGCCGCCCTTGCGGAACTGAACGTCTCCCGGGACGAGGCCGACGTGGAGATTCTTGAGAAGGCCAAGGTTGGCTTTCTCGGCATCGGCAGCACCCCTGCCCTGGTGCGGGTGAGCGTTGAGCGGCCTGACGAGGAGATAGAGGTGACCGCATCTGCCGTGAAGGCGGAACCTGTTCCGACTGACGACCCCAAGGCCGCGAAACTGGACGCATTCCTTGCCGGACTTCTGGAACATATGGGCGTTGAAGCCAAGCGGGATTACACCCGCGGCGAGGACGGCAGTCTCAACGTGGAGCTCTCCGGTGCGGAGATGGGTGCGCTCATCGGCCGCAGAGGAGAAACGCTGGACGCCATTCAGCACTTGGCCAACTATGCCGTCAACCGCGGTGAGGGCGGCCGTGTGCGAATCAACGTGGACGCGGAGAACTACCGTGCCAAGCGCACCGAATCCCTGCGCCGCCTGGCGGACAAGGTGGCCCAGAAGGTCATCAAATACCGCCGCAGCATCACGCTGGAGCCCATGAACGCCTATGAGCGGCACATCATCCACACGACGCTCCAGGACTATGAGAGCGTGACGACGTATTCCACCGGGACCGAACCGAACCGCCGGGTAGTGGTGGCCTTTGACCGTCAGAAGAAGACCGGCGACGACAACGGCTATACCAGCCGGGAGTGGTCCTGAGGCAGTAATGAGCAGTAAGGCAGAAATCAAAAAGGAGGAACCTGAAATGACTTTTGAGCGGATCCGCAAGGCGCTGGCCGAACAGCTGGAGATTTCCGAGGATAAGATTTCCATGGAAACCAACATCATCGACGATCTGGGCGCCGACTCCCTGGACGTGGTGGAACTGATGATGTTCATCGAAGAGAGCTTCGATCTGGCCATCCCTGACGACGTTCTGCACACATTCCATACTGTGGGCGACGTGGTCACTTACGTGGACGGCGCGAAGAAGTGATCCGGGACCGGCGCAGATGGACAAGACATTAGGCGTTTATCTACATATCCCTTTCTGCGCCGGACGCTGCGCTTACTGTGACTTCTACACCTGCGCGGGACGGGACAACCTCATCCCAGCCTATCAGAAGGCACTTTTGCGCCACATTGGCGAATCCCGGACGCAGCTGCGGGAGTACCTCACAGACACAGTTTACTTCGGAGGCGGTACCCCGACATATTACGGCGCGGATCGTCTCATCATGCTTTTCGATGCCATCAAGGACACCGCACGCATTCTCCGGGACGCGGAGGTCACTGCAGAGGTGAACCCCGGCACCGTGACCTTTGAGCAGCTTCGCAGAATGCGCAGAAACGGGTTCAACCGCCTGTCGATAGGAGTACAGTCGGCAAATGACGGCATCCTCCGCTCTCAGGGGAGAAAACACACTTTTGCCCAGGCTGCGGAGACCCTGCGTCAGGCGAGGCTGGCCGGATTTGAGAATGTCAGCTGTGATCTGATCTACGGACTTCCCTCACAGACCAGGGACGACTGGGCCGATACGATCATGAAGGTGGCGGCGCTCAAACCGGATCATGTTTCCTGCTACGGGCTGAAGATCGCCCCCGGCACGCCCCTCTGGCCCTATCGCCAGGCCCCGGAACTGCCAGACGGCGACGCCCAGGCGGACATGTACCTCTATGCCGTGGAAGCGCTGGGCCGGTACGGATACCGGCAGTATGAGATTTCCAATTTTGCCCTGCGGGACCGGGAATCCAGACATAATCTGAAATACTGGACCGGGGGGGAGTATCTTGGTCTCGGCGCGGCGGCCCACTCCTATCTGGGCGGACGCCGGTACTCCAATGTGGCCGACGTGAAGAAGTACATCACGGCAATGGAGCAGGGCCTCCCCGTAGTGGATTACGAAGAGCAGGTGGGGCCCTACGAGCGGGGGACAGAATACCTCATGCTAGGGCTGCGCACGGTGAGGGGGATCTCCGAGAAGGAATACCGGGAGATCTATCCCTGCAGTTTCGAGCTCATCCGGATTCAGCTGGAGGAGTTCCGTGCGCACGGCTGGGTGGTGGAGAGCGGCGGCCGCTGGCGCTTCACTCCCCAGGGGTTTCTCATCTCCAACGTGCTCATCGGTGATGTGCTGGACGCACAGAACCGCCAGCGGGAGAAGGACGGTACGCCCTGGCAGCAGGGCGCGGGCGCGCGGGAGATGCAGTATTCCATGTTCCGCCGGCGCACGGAGACGGTCCCGGCGTTCCGGGGCATGTGAGGGGAATGAACCCGCTTCCCGTACGGATTTCGGGCGGGGGCGTTTGATGACAGACCGCTGCTTCGGGCGGCGGACGGTTCCTGGGAAGGGGACAGACAATGGCCAGAGAGACACAAAAGAACAGACACGGCAAGCACGCCGCAGAGAAACCGAAGGCGCCGAAAACCCGGAAGAAGTGGGTCACCGGCGTGGTGATCGCCGGCGCCTCCGTGATCCTTCTGGGCGCGGGCGTGCTGGGGTTCTCCGCCTGGGTGAACACGCAGGAGACCGTCTATCCCAACGTATATGTGGACGATGTGGCCGTAGGCGGCATGACGCTGCGCCAAGCTCAGGCCGCGCTGGAGAACGCCGGACTGGACATGGGGCAGGACGCCTCGGCCATGGTGAATGTCCTGGACGAATATACGATCACCGTCACCGCCGAACAGGCGGGCTACGCAGTGACGCCCGGCGCAGCGGCGGAACTGGCCATGGCGCAGGGACGGGAGGGCGGATTTTTCACTAACGCCGCCTCCTGGCTTCGCAGCAGCGGCGGACGGGTGGATGTGCACACCGCTGACCTGCAGAACTTCGACGAGGAAGCCGTGCGCAAAACCATCCACGACCAGTGCGAGGCCATCAGCGCCACCGCAGTGGACAGCGCCTGCAACATCCTGGAGAAGACCATCGAGATCACCAAGGGCGTTACGGGCATCTCCCTGGATGAGGAGGCCGTCTTCGATCTGGTACGACAGCAGTTCGTCTCCGGGGACTTCACGCCTGTGACCTACGAGCCCATAATCACCGAAGCCAATGAAACGGATCTAAAGGCGATCTACGACCGGATCTTCGTGGCCCCAGTGGATTCCCAGTACGATCCGGAGACAGGCGGCGCCACCCCTGCGGTAGTAGGCGTTTCCTTCGATCTGGCCGCGGCACAGAAGCTCTATGACGCAGCGGAGGACGGGGAAAAGATCGTGGTGGATCTGATCTTCACGCAGCCGGAGATCACGGAGGCAAATCTGGAAGAAGGGCTCTTCCGGGACCTGCTCTATGAGCGGACTACCTCCATGGCCGGTTCCGCGGACAACCGGATCAACAACATCACCCTGGCCTGCCAGGCGATCAACGGCACGGTGCTCCAGCCGGGAGACGAGTTCTCCTTCAACGGCATCGTGGGCGAGCGCACCTGGGAGAAAGGCTACCGTGAGGCCGGGGCCTACGCCGGCGGCGAGTCCGTTGCGCAGGTGGGAGGCGGTATCTGCCAGATGTCCTCCACCGTTTATGTCTGTGCCCTCTATACGAACCTGGAGATCACCGAGCGGGAGTGCCACATGTTCATGGTGGGCTATCTGCCGCAGGGACTGGACGCCACTGTGGACTGGGGCAACCTGGATCTGAAATTCGTGAACACCCGGAACTATCCCATCAAGATCGTCTCCTTCGTGGAGGATACCGACCTCACCGTTCAGTTCTACGGGACGAAGGAAGACGACTCCTACGTGGAGATGGAGATCAACTGGGTAGGCTACTATCCCTTCAAGACGATCTACCGGGAAGACGCTTCCGTCACCAGCGGGGAGCGGGAGAAGAACGGGGGCGAGGATGGCGGCGCGGTGGAAGTGTTCCGCCATGTCTACGCCGGCGACGGTACGCTGATCTCTACGGAGGCGATGGGCGTCGATATCTACGAGGCCATGGACCGGATCGTTCTGGTGCCGGTGGGCTCTCTGAGCCCCAGCCCGGGCGTGTCCCCCTCCGCAACGCCGGAGCCCTCTCCTGATCCCACAGCGGATCCCTCACCAACTCCCGATACGACTCCGGAACCCACTCCGGATCCCACGCCGGAACCCACCCCCGATCCGACTCCGGATCCGACACCGGATCCAACCCCGGATCCCACGCCGGAACCCACTCCGGATCCGACACCGGACGGAGACGGCGGAGAGTCCTGAACAGGAGCATGACAACAGGAAACACCGACCCTGAATGCAGGGCCGGTGTTTTTCTCTGAAACCATCTTGACAAACGTTGCGTCTCGCGTTACGATGCCGCAGAGAAGCCAAGAGTACACAGCGGCGGCGATCCGCGCCCGCTTCTCGCCGCAGAAAGGCAGCGCCATGGAACAGACGAAACGGGAGATCCTTCCCATAAAGGAAAAGATCGCCCGGCACCGCTGGAAGCTGGACAACCGCAGCATTCCCATGGGGATCGGCTGTGCCGAAGTCTCCGAGTATTACGGCAAGGGGAGCGAGGGTTCCGATCTGCTGCTCCGCTGTTACGACGAGGGGTTTCGCTATTTCGACACCTCCCGTTCCTACGGGAACAGCGAGCTGGTGGTTGGGGATTTTCTCCGGCAGATCGACCGGAAGAGCATCTTCTTGTCCACGAAGTCACATTTCCGCCCCCGGGATTTCGGGGCAGAGGCCTTTCTGCGCTTTCAGAAGAATTTCTTCGAGAGTTTCGAACGTCTGGGCACGGACCACATCGATCTGTTCCTGATCCACGATACGGAGAATATCGAGATCTGCGAAAAGGAGATCATTCCGTTCCTGCGGGAACAGCGGGAAAAGGGCCTCGTCGATTATATCGGAATGGGCACCCGCAGTATCCAGGCGCAGATCGAGGGCATCTCCTCCGGAGCACTGGACGCATCGGAGAGCTATCTCACCTACAGCATCCTGAAGCGCTCTGCCGTGAATGCGATCCGTCTGGCCGCCCGGAAGGGCACCGCTTGGATCAACGCCTCCCAGCTCCACTTTGGTGTTCTGAAGCTGGAGGATCCCATGCGGGAGGCAAAAGGCGCATCCGCCGCTCGTCGCAGGGAGCTGGAGATGGCGGCGAAGATGCAGGCGCTGTGCGGGGAGATGGGCGTGAACATCATCTCCGCCGCCCTGCAGTATTCCCTTCTGGATCCCGACGTGGACGTGGTGCTCAACGGCGTCCACAGGGCCTCCAACATTGATTCCACCATCCGTGCCATGCGGGATGTCATCTACCCGGATCAGTGGGCCAAAATCTTTGCATTGCAAAGGACGGACCCATGCATGGAGATCGAAGACTGCAACTGGTGGTTCTGAGAGCGGGTGCAGACATGAGAAGCGAGGAAAGAGATATCCTGCCGATCAAGGAACGAATCGCACAGTTCCGGATGACGCTGGACGGACGCAGCATCCCCATCGGCGTGGGCTGCGCCTGGATGACCGACTGCATCAAGGACGGGAACGATGCACCGGCTCTTCTGCGCCGCTGCTACGACGAGGGGTTCCGATTCTTCGACACCGCAAGCGACTACGGCGACAGCGAAGATGTGGTCGGGGCGTTTCTCCGGGGCATTGACCGGAAGAGCGTTTTCCTCTCCACAAAGTCCCCCTATTACGGAAAGACGCTCGGTGCAGAAGAGGCGTTTCCGAAGTTCCGGGAAGCTTTTTACCGAAGTTTTGACCGGCTGGGAACGGAACATATCGATCTTTACCTGATTCACGACACCAACAACATCCAGATCTGCGAGAAGGAAGTCCTGCCGTTTTTGCAGGAGCAGCGGGAGAAAGGGCTCATCGACTATTTCGGCATGGGCACCCGAAGCCTCCAGGCCCACGAGGAGGGCATCTGTACAGGTGCGATCCAGGCATCCGAGAACTACCTCACCTACAGCATCCTCAAACGCTCGGCTGCCGGCGTCATCCGCATGGCGGCGGAGCACGGCGTCGCATGGATCAACGCCTCCCCGCTGCACTTCGGCAAGCTGAAGGACGAGGATCCCCTGGCGCAGGCGGCGGTCTCGACCGGTGGGCGCCGCAGGGAATGGGAAATGGCGGCGAAGATGCAGGCGCTTTGCCGGGAGATGGGCGTGGACATCATCGCAGCAGCTCTGCAGTATTCCCTTTTGAATCCGGACGTGGACATGTCGCTCAACGGGATCCGCAGGCCCTCGAATCTGGAATCCACCCTCCGGGCGCTTCGCACGCCCATCTACCCCGATCAGTGGGCCAGGATCTTCTCCATGCAGCGGACGGATCCCTGCATGGAGATCGAAGATGCGCTCTGGTACAAATTCCTGTGAACCGAGAAAACAGAAAAGCGGAGGCGCAGCCTCCGCTTTTCTGTTTGACGGCCGTCATTCGTAGATGCAGTCCACAGATGCCTCCGAGAGGGAACTCATCCATTCGGGAGACGGCTGCTTTTCCGTGACCACTGCGTCCAGATCGGTGAGCTCGGCGATTCGGACGAAACTAGTACGGTCGAATTTGGAACTGTCTACAGCAAGGATCTTCTGCCGGGCCGAGGCCATCATGGCGCGTTTGACCTGGGAGTGGAAGTCGCTGGAATCGGTGACGCCGTTCTGCAGATCCACGCCCTTGCAGGAGAAGATGGCACGGTCCACGTGGTAATTGCGGATCATCTGTTCCGCCTGGTGGCCCACAAGAGCCATAGACTCATATTTCAGCATGCCGCCTGTGGAGAGGATGTTCCACCCCTGGACATCCGAAAGCTCCATGATGATCTCCACGGAGTTGGTGATGATGGAGAGATTTTTCTTTTCCCGGATCTGCTTTGCCACGAATAGGGATGTGGAACTGTCGTCCAGCATGATGTGATCCCCGTCCCGGATGATTCGGGATAGGAGCCGGGCGATCTCCCGCTTGGCCTCTACGTTGGTTTTGTTCCGGATGGTATGGCTCAGATCCGTTCTGGTGCTGTCGCCCCAGATGGCGCCGCCATAGGTCTTGGTGGCGTAGCCCTCGCGGGAGAGCTTGTCCAGATCCCGGCGGATGGTCTCCTCCGTGACGGCGTAATGCGCCGCAAGCTCACTGACCAGGACCCGCTGTTCCGTGCGGAGCTTAGCGAGGATCTCGTTTTTCCGCTCGATGGCAAGCATGAGCGCGCCCCCTTCTCACAGAATGATTCAAAAAACAGGATACACCCCGCGCTCGGGGTTGTCAATCGGGCCGAAGCAGGAGCACGGCCAGATCCGCAGCCTCGTCACCCGCGGCCGAGAGGATGGCTGCCAGTTCATCGAACCGACGCCCGGAACACAGGGCACGGATCCGGTCCGGAAGGGCGACGTCCAGTGCGTCGGTATAGAGCGCTGCCTCCCGGACGGTCCCGTCCGCCACGGAAAGAGAAAACTGCGCCTCGCCCCAGGCGAACCGTCCTTCTGCGGTGAAGTCGAAGGCGGGGCTTTTTCCGAAGCGCCACTGCCAGGAACGCTGCTTTTCCTCGTAGGGGGCGATTCCCGCGAGGACCGTTCCATCCGGCTCGAAATCCGCGAGGGGTCCGAAGGCACGTTCACAGGAAGACCGGAGGGCCTGGGCAACCCGTTCCACGGTGAGGCCGGGCACAAGCTCCGTGAGATTGCAGACCCGAGACTGAACGGATGCCACGCCCTTGGACCGAAGCTTTTCTGCCGACGGGCGCAGATACCGGGGCATGCGGGAAAGATCGGCGCGTATGAGAAGCGTCCCGTGGTGCTGGCGAATCTCCCCTCGGGCACAGAAGGCCCGACCTGAGAACTTGCGCCCGTCTGTGGTGATGAGATCGTTGCGGCCGCTGCGCTCCGCGGGGACGCCCAGATCCCGGACCGCCCGGAGGATGATCTCCGCCTGACCGTCGGGGTCGTAGACGTCTCTGCCGCACAGGAAAGAGTAATTGAGGTTGCCGCCGTCGTGGAAAACGGCCCCTCCGCCGGTCACACGGCGCACCAGCTGTACGCCGTCCCGATCCATGGCCTCCAGATCGCACTCCCGCCAGGGGTTCTGGTTCCGGCCCAGGATGACGGCGTTTTCGTTCACAAAGAGATAGAGAAGGAACGACTCCGGTCCCAAAGTGTCAAGGAAGTATTCGTCCGTGGCCAGGTTGTGCCAGCCGTCGCCGTAGGGGGAGAAGTAGAAACCGCCTTTCATGCGCAGCGCCTCCCTTCGTCGCCCCGCCGGGAGCGGGGCCGGTCCCAGTATAGCAGAATCGGGACTGCGGAGCAACCGAAAGGCGCATTGACAAGGCGGAAAGCGGCCTTTATAATGGGCGTAAATCCGAGGGCAACGCCCGGAAAGGGAAGCGTATCATGGCTGTGACACGGATCGACACATACGGAGAACTGCTCCTTCTGACGCTTGAGCAGGACACGCTGACCCGGGGCGAACAGGACAGGATCCTTGCCATGGGGGGCGAGGATGAGCAGGAGGAGATCGGGGACCTGCTGTCGGAGGCGGAGGCGGTCGCCCGGCCGAAGATGCTCTGGCGGGTGGCGCCCATCCAGGAGAAGGGAGAGAACAGCGTCCGCATCTGCGGCGTGGAGGTGGTCTCGCCCCTCATGCGGAAGAACTTCGACCCCGTCGGGCGGGTATTTCCCTACGTGTGCACCTGCGGAGCCGAGCTGGAGACCTGGGCAGAAGCGTACCGGGACGATCCGCTGGCGGAATTCTGGTGCGAGGAGATCCGGAAACTATACCTGGCCCACGCGATCCAGGCGGGCAGAGACCACATCATAAAGACATACGGGTTTACGGGATATTTCGCCGCCATGAACCCCGGGTCCATCCGGGAATGGCCGCTCACGGGTCAGCTGCAGCTTTTCGCCATGCTTGGGCGGGAGGCGGTACTGGAGCATGCGGGGGTCCGGCTCACCGACAGCCTTCTCATGCTGCCGTCAAAGTCCACCAGCGGCGTGGCGTTTGAGAGCGGGAAGAAGTACGAAAACTGCTCACGCTGTCCCATCCTGAAGTGCCCCAACCGCCGGGCCAAGCCCGACCCGGACATTGTTACCCGGTGACGGAGCAGGGGGAAGCGACGACGAAAAAGCCCCCTTGAAATGCGCCGCGTTTTTGAATATAATATAAAAGAGCAAGTTTGCGCGATCCGGGAGGGCGACATGGGGAAGACGATCGTATTCACCAGCGGCAAGGGCGGTACTGGAAAGACCACCGCTGTGGCCGCGGTGTCCTCGTGTCTGGCGGCTCTCGGGAGCCGGGTCCTGTGTGTGGACTGCGACGTGGGACTGGGAAACCTGGATCTGGCACTTGGCCTGGCCGGCACGGCGTCAACAGATCTGGGAGATGTGATCTTGGGCGGCAGGCCTCTTTCTGAGGCGGCGCAGCCCCATCCGGAGATCCCGGGCCTCTGGTTTCTAGCGGCTCCCCTGGCCCTGCGGGCGGAGGACATCCCCGGCGACGGGATGGAGAGGGTGCTGCAGGAGGCCGCTGCGGCCTTTGATTTTGTGCTTCTGGATTCCTCCGCAGGAGTCGGCGCCGGATTCGAACTGGCCCGCTGTCACGCAGATATGGCCGTGCTGGTTTCCACTTGGGACGCCACGGCGTTGCGGGACGGCCAGAAGGCGGTTTTCCTCCTCTATGAGAGCGGCGTGTCAGAGGTCCGGCTGCTTGCAAACCGCGTGCAGCCTGGAGTGTTCCGTAAAACCGGATTCACCCTGGACGACATGATCGACGCAGTGGGCGCGAGGCTTCTTGGTGCGGTGCCGGAGGATCCTGCGGTGCAGCAGGCAGTCTTCCGTCAGATGGCGCTGGCCCTTTACGGCGGCACTCCCGCTTCCCGGGCATTTCTGCGGGCGGCGAAACGCCTGCGGGGGGAAGACGTCCCCCTGGGCCGCATCTAAGTAGCAGGGCAGAGAACAACAGCGAAAGGTGGTCAGGACGGATGAATATCGCATTGATGGCGCATGACGGCAGAAAAGAACTGATGGTACAGTTTTGCATTGCGTACTGCGGAATCCTCGCGGGCCATTCCGTCTGCGCCACGAGCAGTACCGGGCGGCTGGTATCCGAGGCTACAGGGCTGAAGATCACGCGGTACATGTCCTGCCGGCAGGGAGGCTACCAGCAGATCGCCGCCCGGGCGGCCTACGATGAGCTGGATCTGGTCATCTTCTTCGAGGACCCCAAGGAGGAACACGGGTACGAGGAAGTGGAGACCATCGGCCGGATCTGCGACCAGCACAGCATTCCCTTTGCCACGAACATCGCCACGGCAGAAGTGCTGATCCGCGGCCTGAAGGACGGGTATCTGGACTGGCGGGACATCGTCAAACCTAAAAAATAAAAATCGGTTCCGTGAGGAACGGGCAGGAGTACCGGAGCACGCCCCGCACGAGAGAAGGACGCCGTCGGCTGGAAGCGTCCGCGGCGGTCCTTCGGGAAGACAGCCCGGGAGCGGGGGCGGAAACGCCCGCGCCGCCCGCCGCGCCGCGCGGGCAAGAGGACGGCTGCGCCGTCAAAATTGGGTGGCACCACGAAGCGAAATGCTCTCGTCCCATGTGACGGGGGCATTGTATTTTCTTCTGGAAAGGAATGAGAGAGAATGGAACGGATCAAACCGAGGACCCTTTCCGGGTTCATGGAACTGCTGCCGGAGAAGCAGGCGATGTTCGACCGGATGGCGGCTGTTCTGCGGGAAACGTATTCGCTCTACGGCTTTACGGCTCTGGATACCCCCGTCATGGAAGCGGCGGAGATCCTCCTTGCCAAGGGCGGCGGCGAAACGGAAAAGCAGATCTACCGTTTTACCAAGGGGGACAGCGATCTTGCGCTGCGCTTTGACCTCACTGTCCCGCTGGCAAAATATGTTGCTCAGCACTATGGGGAACTGACGTTCCCCTTCCGGAGATTCCAAATGGGGAAGGTGTACCGGGGAGAGCGGGCCCAGCGGGGCCGCTTCCGGGAGTTCATGCAGTGCGACATCGACGTCATCGGCGACGGGAAGTTGGACATCATGAACGACGCCGAGGTGCCTGGCATCATCTACCGGGCGTTTACACGACTGGGCCTGCGCCGGTTCCAGATCCGGGTGAACAACCGCAAGGTGCTTGCTGGCCTCTTCCGGATTCTGGGGCTGGGCGACCGGAGCGCGGACGTGCTGCGCACCGTGGACAAGCTGGAGAAGATCGGCCGGGAAAACGTGGAGGAGATCCTCACCGAGGACTTCGGCGTGACTGTCGAAACCGCTGCGGCGCTTCTTGACCTTCTGGAGGCGGCGGATCCCGTCGCGGCCATGGAGACATACAGGGGCCGGGATCCTGTCCTGGACGAGGGCATGGAGGAACTGACTGCCGTTACGCGGTATATGGCGGCTTTCGGCGTACCGGAGGAGGCTTTCCGCGTGGATCTCACCATCGCCAGAGGCCTGGATTACTACACAGGGACGGTGTATGAGACGACGCTGCTGGATCATCCGGAGATTGGGTCCATCTGCTCCGGCGGACGGTACGACAATCTGGCAGAGTACTATACGGACAAGAAGCTTCCCGGCGTGGGGATCTCCATCGGCCTTACCCGCCTCTTCTTCGTCCTGGAGGAGCAGGGATATCTGAACGAAGGCCTCCTCACCGCTCCGGCGGATGTTCTCATTCTGCCCATGACCGAGGATCAGACTGCCGCCGTGACTCTGGCGACCGCCCTTCGGGAAGCGCAGATCCGCACACAGATCTACAGTGAGCAGAAGAAGTTCAAGGCAAAGCTGGCCTATGCCGACAAGCTTGGGATCCCCTTCGTCCTTCTTCTGGGGGAGGACGAGCTGAAGGCCGGGACCGTAAGCGTGAAGGACATGCGCGCCGGGACCCAGGCGGCCGTGCCGACGGCAGAGGCAGCGGCGTGGCTCAACAACGCTCTCGCGTCCCTGCGCACCGGCACGCCTGTCCGGGAGCCGGAGACGGCAGGGGTCTGAATCGGAAAGAATCTTTTGAGAGGGAGAACATCAAAATGACACAGATGCGCACCCATACCTGCGGCCAGCTTCGGCTTGCCGACGCGGGAAAGAAAGTTCAGATCGCAGGCTGGCTGGAAAACGTCCGGGAAGTGGGCGGCAATCTGGCCTTTGCGGTGATCCGCGATTTCTACGGGACCACGCAGGTGGTGGCGGAAACGGAAGAGATGGTAAAACGTTTCCGCGACATCTCCAAGGAGAGCACCGTGGCCGTCTGCGGCGTAGTCCGGGAGCGGGCCAGCAAGAACCCGAAGCTCCCAACCGGTGACGTGGAGATCGTTCCGGAAAAGGTGGAGGTCCTGGGCCGCTGCCGGTACCGGGAGCTGCCTTTTGAGATCGGCCGCAGCAGGGAGGCTGACGAGAGCGCGAGGCTCAAGTATCGGTTCCTGGATCTGCGGAACCCGGAGGTAAAACGGAACATCGTTCTGCGGTGCAACGTGGTGGCCGCCCTGCGTCAGGCCATGACCGAGCACGGTTTTCTGGAGATCACCACTCCGATCCTGACCGCGTCCTCGCCCGAGGGCGCCCGGGACTACCTGGTGCCCTCCCGGAAGCACCCGGGCTGTTTCTACGCACTTCCCCAGGCGCCGCAGCAGTTCAAGCAGCTGCTCATGACGTCGGGATTCGACCGCTACTTCCAGATCGCCCCCTGCTTCCGGGATGAGGACGCCCGGGGCGACAGATCCCCCGGCGAATTCTATCAGCTGGACATGGAAATGGCCTTCGCCACCCAGGAGGACGTGTTCGCGGTCCTGGAGGACGTGCTGCCCCCGATATTCGCGAAGTTCGGCACCTATAACGTGGCGTCTCCCGCGCCCTTCCGGCGCATCCCGTATCTGGAAGCGCTGGAGACCTACGGCTCCGATAAGCCCGACCTTCGCATCGACCTTACTTCGAAGGATGTGACGGATCTTGCCGTGGACTGCGGCTTCGAGCCCTTCGCGGGCGGCGAAGTGAAGGCTGTGGCAATCGACCGGTGCACCCTCACCCGCAAGCAGATCGAAAAGCTCCTCTCGGACTGCGAGGTGCAGTCCGGGGTGAAATCCTACTGGGTGAAGACCGACGAGACCGGCGCGCTGGCCGGCGGAGTGGCAAAGTTCCTTCAGGAAAAGAAGGACGCCTTCTGCGAACGGCTGCACCTGGCTCCCAACACGCTCGTGATCCTCACCTGCGGCAAGCGCGCCGCTGCCCAGAAGGCCGCCGGCGTCGCCATCAAGACCTTCGGGGCCGCCTGCGAGGGCCATATGGACCGGGAGCGGTACGAGTTCTGCTGTATCGTGGATTTCCCGATGTACGAGATCGGTGGGGAGTTCGGGGATCTGGAGTTTTGCCAGAACTCCTTC
>JAEEGL012710933.1_pt1 | contig 33228 bp, 23 predicted proteins | sample 9134231 | NCBI WGS metagenome assembly JAEEGL01 (sample SAMN16246548, study PRJNA631951) | gut metagenome | biome: gut microbiome; feature: rumen; material: fiber-attached | host: Bos | place: Iran: Karaj | collected 2018-10 | reverse complement strand
GTTAACATTTATGACATTTACATTTTTAATAATGTATCTAAAACGTTTAATAACAATAGCGTTCTTGATGATTATTGCGCCATTAGTAACAATTACTTATTCAATAGATAAGATGGGTGACGGAAGAGCACAAGGATTAAATAACTGGTTCAGAGAATTCCTATACAATATAATTATTCAACCTTTCCATTGTATAGCATTTGCGGCGTTAGGTGGAATGGCAACAACACTTGCATCATCACCTGATGCAGGATTAGCAGAAGGTGTTGCTTGTATTATTATAATAGGATTTATAATAAAGTCAGAAAAAATATTAAAGACAATTTTCCATATGCAATCAGATTCAATGATGGATGCATTAAACTCTGCAGCAATTGCATCTAATATTTCAAATAGAGCAATGCAATTTAGTAAGCAAGTTACAGGAAGTGTTAAGCAAACTGTTAAAGCTAATAGAGCTAATGCTGAAGAAATTAGAAAAGTTAAAGATGAAATCAAAATTGCAAAAGGTAAAACTACAAGAGCTCAAGTTAATGCAAACAATCAAAAGAGATTACAAAAACAAAATGATAGAGCAAAGAAGAGAAAAGAATTCGAAGAGAAACATCCAAAGATTTCTGGATTCTCAAGAGACTTACTTGCATTCCAAGGAGATGCAAATGCCACATTATTTAATGGTGTAACAGCATTCTCTATGGGTCTAGCACAAGGCGATGAGAGAGCAGCAATCATGACAGGATTAAAACAAGCAGAAGCAACGCATAAAGAGAGAAAGAAACAAAGCCAAGAATTCAAACAAGCAAGATTACAACATAAGATGGCAACAGCATATAATGATTACAGAGACAGAGAAATTAAAGGCATAACAGAGAAACTAAAAGCAGATCCTAATTTCTTGAAGATGAAAGAAAAGGATCAAACAGAATTAATTGAAAGAACATTTGATAGAAAAGTCCAAGACTTACTTAACAAAGGTACAGTTACAAATCTTGATGATAAGTTAGAAACAAACTTAGTTCATGCAATGGATGAATTACAACATGAATTAGAACTACAAGGATTAAGTGGTGATAATGCAATGAAACAAGTTCAAGCAGTTGCAGGCAAGATTGGTAGAGGTGAAATAGGAGAAGTAATAGAAAAAGATATTACATTCAATCTAGGAGACAGAGAAATACATGTACCTCTTGGAACAATGGCAGATTACGAGTTTGGTGATTTAGATGTTGGCGGACATAAGACAAATACAGAAATAATAGAAGAGCAACTAAAATCAGGAACAAGTAGAACAAATAATACTAACGCACCAAGACCAAGCGGTAATACTGATAAGCCAAATGGCCCATCAAAGCCATCAGGAGAGGTTAAACGTGTTGAAGGTAGAAGACCAGGCCCAGGAAATCCTGGAGGAGTGAAGAGAACTAGAGAAGAAGCTAGACAAATTGGTAGAGAAATCAAGAAAGCAGACAAAAAAATGAAAGGCGGTAAAGGTCCAGGAGGTCCTAAAATGGGATTTGGAAGTGAACCACCAAAAGGATTAAATTCTTAACAATAGATAAATAATAGCAGAGGAAATTATTAATGAAATTATTTACAAACTGGAAGAAGTTAATAAAAATCATTGCAATAATATTGTTGATTATAACAATGTTTAATTTCCTATGCACATCAGGAATAGTTTATGCAGAAGACGGAAGCGTTACATATAGTACTGAAAACAATGTACTAGGTGGAATAGCAGATGGAATCATAGGATTCCTAACATTGCCGATGAGAATGCTAATAGTTTTAGCAGGTGGTGCTATTGACGTATTGACGAGTTTATTTGTTAGTCCAGGGGAAGACGTAGATGTTGAGACAATCTTATTTAATAATCTAGATTTAACATCAGTAAACTTCTTTAGAAGTGACGGAGCAACAAACGAAGTTGTTAAAGCACTAAGAGACAGCGTAGGGGTTTGGTATACAGCAATGAGAAACATTGCGCTTGCATTCTTAATAATAATTTGTATCTACGTTGGAATTAGAATGGCACTAGCGACTGTAGCAGATGAAAAAGCCCAGTATAAGCGAATGTTAATGGATTGGGCAGTCAGCTTAGCATTAGTTTTTGTAATACATTACATAATGGTAGGAATAATACAATTAAACAATATATTGGTTAAAGCGATTGAAGGAGCTTCGATTGACGGAACGTCTGTTTCTGACATGTCGGACTCGTTTAGATCAAATGCATTTACAATATTCTTTATAAAAGGAACGTCGAGTGCAATAGCATATTTTATGTTGCAATTAATGACAATAACAATTCTATTAATGTACATAAAACGTATGATTACTGTAGCCTTTTTAATGATGTTAGCACCATTAGTAACAATAACATATTCGATAGATAAAATGGGGGATGGCAAAGCACAAGCGTTAAATACGTGGTTGAAAGAATTCTCATACACAATATTAATTCAACCATTCCATTGTCTGGCTTTTGCGGCTTTAGGTGGAATAGCAAAACAAATAGTTGAAGTATCAAAAGAAAGCCATGATTTGCTGGCAGGCTTATTCGTTGTTTTATTAATAACATTTATTTTACAATCAGAAAAAATAGTAAAGAAGATATTCCACTTCGAGTCTTCATCAGTACAAGACGTATTAGCTTCTGCTGCTATAGCATCTTCATTTATGGATAAAGGAAGAGGTTTTGCTAAGAAGACTGCAGGTGCAGCAAATGCAGCTAAAGAATTAAAAGGCAATATGCCTATGATAAAAGAAAGATTAAAAGATGGAAAGAATCTAAAAGATGGTGAGCAAAAACAATTACCAAAAGAAAAACCAGAAAAGAAGAAGAAAGAAAAACCAATAGATTATAGTAGCTTAACAGACACAGAAAGAAAGAAGAAAATTAAAGAATTACAAGACAGAAAATTAAGATTACAAACTGGTGCTACTAAAAAAGAATTGGCATTCAGAGCATTCATGGGTGCAAACAAAATTGGATTATCAACAGCTATGGGAATGGGTATTGGAGGAGCAACAGGAAGTGATCAAGCATTACTAACTAAAGGATTCCAAGATTTCACAAACTCAGCAGCTGATGCGATGAAAAAAGGAAAAGAATTCTCTAAAGGTAGATTAAAACATGAAATTGCTAAATCATATAATACTGCTAGAGAAGGCGTAATGGACAAAATAAGAGAACAATACTTTGGTTCAGGAAAAGACAAAGGCAAGAGTAAATTTGAACAAGAAAAAGAATTGGAAAAATTGTTCGATGATAGAATGAAAGGTTTATTAACTGGCAAAACTCCAGTAGATAGTTTAGGAGATGAAGAAAAAGATTTATCAAAATTATTAAATGAAATGAAAGGTTCATTAATAATTGAAGGACATAAATCAAATGATGCAATCGAAGGATGCTTATCATTATTAAAAGAAATAGAAGCTGGAGAAGTTAGTGAAGTTTGGAGTGGAGAAGGAGTTGGAGCTGTTCCAACATACATTTTAGGAGATAAAACTCAAGATAGAAATATAGAACGAACAATTGAAGAAATGAAACGTGATTACAACAACTTCACAGATTCTACAGATAAATTCCCTGAAGTAGCAGACTTAGAGAAAGGATTACCTGATGGGGATAAAAAATAAGTAAAAAGGAAAAAATATGGGATTCATGACGAAACATAAGAAGTTAATAAAAGTCTTAATAGCAATGTTAGTTATATTAACAGTGTTTAATTTCTTATGTCCTATTGCTAATGCAGATAAAACAGAAGAAATGGAAAAAACATCAAATGAAAGTTTCTCATTAGGAAAAACAATAGACGGAATTTTAGGTGTTTTATTGATAGGTGAGAGAGCACACATATCTTTCATTGGAAAAGCAATGGATCTTATAATGGATTCCTTCAACAACTTTGAAAAAACAAATATCAGTACAATTTTATTTAACCATGTTGAATTAACAGACATTAATTTCTTTAATGTAGAAGGCGCTACTAGTGATGTTGTAAAAACATTAAGAACATCAATTTCAAGTTGGTATCTTGGAATTAGAAATATAGCAGCAGCACTATTAGTAATTGTTTGTATATATGTTGGAATTAGACTTGCATTAGCATTAACAGCAGAAGAAAAAGCAAAGTACAAACAAATGTTAATGGATTGGGTTGCTAGTGTATTATTACTATTTGTATTACACTTTATTATGGCATTTATTATAACAGCAAACAATGTAATAGTCCGAGCTATTGAAGATGGACTAGTAGATGCAATGGGATTAGAATCTATCAGTGATTTAGCAGAACAATTCTTTACATTCACATGGGTTGATCCGGATACCGGAGGTTTCCAATGGTCGTTTATTGCAGGAAACGTAAATGCAATTTTATATGTAATATTGCAAGTAATGACACTGGTATTCTTAATAATGTATATAAAACGTATGGTAACAATTGCATTCTTAATTGTAATTTCACCACTTGTTACTATTACGTATTCAATTGATAAAATTAGCGATGGCAAAGCGCAAGGAATGAATACATGGCTAAGAGAGTTTGCATATAACGTATTAATTCAACCATTCCAATGTATTATATTCGCAGCACTGGCGTCCATCGCATGTACTTTAGCAAGTACAGCAACAGTAACGTCTGGATTTATGGCGTTGTTCTTATTAATATTTATTTTTGAAGCAGAAAAATTAGTAAAGCATATATTCCATATTCAATCAAGCTCATTAGGAGATGCAATTGCTTCTGCAGCACTTGCAGCACAAGTTGCACAAAAGAGTATGGCATATGCTGATCAAGTTAAAGGTAAAGCAAAGAGTAAGATTGCTGCTAATAGTAAGACAAGACCTGAATTCAAGAAACAACAACAAAGCAAGACTTACATGAAGTTAAAAGAAGGTAAACATACTAAGAAGTTGGCACCTCTATATAGAAAGAAACTTCAAACAGAAAAGAAGATTAAGAAGAAATTCAAAGCTCTTGATAGCAAGATTAATAATAATAAGGCGTTAAGATTAGGAAGAAGCTTTGGAAGAGGTGTATATAGATTAACATCAAAAGCAAACAATATTGTATTTAGAGCTGGAATGGGCTTTGCTATAGCCGGAGCTATGGGAGAAGATGAAGTTGCAACAGGATCAGCAATCTATCAAGGATTCCAAGGTGTAAAAGAAAATATGGCTAAAGAAAGAGCATACAAGGACGGAGCACACAAACATAAAATTGCTAGAGCTTATAATGACTTAAAAGACGAAGAATTAGAACAAATCACAAGAGATTATCTTGCAAGTGGAAAGAACGCAGGAAAAACAGAAGCTCAACAAGCAGAAGAAATTGACAAAATCTTTAATGATAAAGTTATGGATTTATTTACAGGTGCAGAAACAGCTGTTACTGCTAAACAAAATAAACTATTAGCCAATATGCAAGATTATGGCGTATTCTTAGCAGCACAAGGAAAAGATAGAGATGAACAATTTACTGAGCTTGAAAAGATTGTTGATGGAATTGATTCTGGAAGCATCGGAGAGTTATGGTCAGGTGATGATGCAGCAGGATTAGGAGTAGTACCAACATATCAATTAGGCGAGATCAATAAAGGTGCTGGCAGATCACATAAAACAATTATCAAAGAAACACTTACAAGTGCAAATGGAAAGAACAAAAAAGCAAATGCAAATCAAGTTGCAGATAAATTTAAAGGTGGCGTAATTAGAAAAGATGCAGAGCAACGTGAGATCGAAAGCAATACTGATATAGATTTTGATGCACTAGATGAAGATTATGAAAAAAGACTAAATGGCGGAAAATAAATTAGTAATGGAGTAAGAGATGGATAAAGAGCAAAAGAAATGGATTTTTATTTTAATAATTTTAATATTAGGACTTTTGAATCTTGCAATTTTAATAAATGAGATAAAGTTGATTAAAGGTGAAGACAAATCAGCTGAAGTTTCTAATGCGGTTGTTACAAATGCAACAAATGAATTGGACGAAACAACACAATATATACAAAATCATATTAAAGATCAAGAAGAAAATGTTAGAGTTCAATATTATGTAGCAGATTTCTTAGGTTTAATCGAAAGCCAAAAATATGATGATGCATACAAATTATTAAATGAAGATTTTAAGAAAACTAATTTTGATACAGTAGAAAAATTTATAGATTTTTGCAAAATTTATCCTACAACAGATGGCGTATGCAAGTATTCTGATTTTGATAGAATAGGATCTTCAGTATATGTTATTACAGCTACAGTTGGTAAACTAAACACAACAAACGAAAAAATGTTAAAGCAAACTTTTGTAGTTAGAGAAAACGATTATAACGATTATAGAATTTCACTACAAATGGATTATTCATATGTAGATAGTGAAGGAAATGTTATCAAATAAATAAACCAAAGATAACAGAGAAGAGGAGAAAAAATGAATTTAAATGCGAGATTTTTGTTAGCAGTTAATAAGTTTTTCAGAAGAAATGGAAGAATAATTGTAATTACCATAATAGCACTTATAGTATTACTATTGTTAAACAATATGCTAAAAGATAAACAAAGCAATATAGATAATCGTTCTTCATATAATCCAGACAAGCCAGTCATAGATGATGGAGGAAAGGTTCCTGCAGGAGAAAGAGATAAAATAAAGAAAGCAATAGATGATTTCTTTAATTATTGTAATAATAAAGATTATGAAAATGCATATAAGTATTTAACAAAAGATGTAAAAGAATATTATTTCTCTAATAGAGTAGATTTGTTTAAAGGGTATGTAGACACATATTTTAAGACAAAGAAGATATATGAATTACAAAATTATTCAAATAAAGATGGAATTTATATTTATACTATAAAGATGACAGATGATGTTGAAGCAACTGGAGCAACAGGAGGATATAAAGCACAAGAAGATAAATGGGTTGTAAGAAAATCTAAAGAAGGTATTGAAGAAGGTGTAGATGGATATTGCTTAGCACCACATGGCTATATTGGAAAGACAGCACTTTCATACGTAGCAGAAGATGAAAACATGAGAATTGAAATAACTTCTAAAGATCAATCATATTCAAAAGTTGGTTATAATATTAAATTTACTAATAAAACAGATTATTATATTACTTTATACAATGGTACAACATATAGAGAAATTACATTAAATGTTGGTGGAGAAGAAAGAACACAAACAAATACAGGTTTTTGTTTTGCATTAGAACCAGATAGTACAACAACAGAACAATTGATATTTGAAAACTTATACGATTCAGATAAGAGTACTAGCAAATTAAAATTCAACTTAGTTCGTTTTAATGAAAAAGAAGAAGAATGTTTAACAGATGATGGAACAGGCACAAATAAGAAGTATAGTTTCAATATTGATTTAAATGAATAATACTTATTATAATAATTAGAGAAAGGAAAGAGCCAATGAAGCTTTTAGCAATAATTTTTATACTTGCGGTTTTCATTGTGATATTAATTGTTTCTATAGTTATGCAAATGCGTAATGCAGGAATTAAAGTTAAAGACTTCATGGGATTCATAAGAGCAAGTCAACACTTAGATGACTTATACGAATTTGCAAAGCGATATGAAAGAATGTCACCACAGCAACAAATCATATACTTAGCAGAAGCTGAAAGAATGTTTGAAGCTTTTGATAAAATTCCTCGAAGTGTATGGGAGGAAGAACAAGATAAGTATGATGAAGTCTTAGATAAATATAAGGATATAAGAGTTATGAGATGGAACGAAGAAAACGCACTTTCTACAAAAGTGAAAATGGTAAAACCACGAGAAATCAAGGCGAATAATTAGAAGGGAGGTGGATTGAATGAAATTAGAAGATTTATTTAAAAAGTATTTTGATGATGAAGAAGAATATGAAGATGATCCATTTGGTGAAGATCCAGATGATGACGATGATGACGACGATGGCGATGATGGTGATGACTATGATGATAATGATGATTTAGATGATGATGACGATCAAGATGAAGATCAGGATCAAGACGACAAAAAAGATGACAAAGACAGAGATAGAGACAAAGATAAGGACGATAAAGACGACAAGAGTGATCAAAAAGAAAGCTCTGACGACAAAAGTAAAGAAGGCGATCAATCATCAGATCAAGGTGATGCTCAAGGTGAAGATAAAGGAAAAACTGATGCCGGCCAAGATCAAGAAGCTAAAGATAATTTAGATAAAAACATTGATGATAAAGATGTTGAGAATAAAGTCGGCGAAGCTCAAGAAAAAGAAGCTAATGGAGCCGAAGGACATTCATCATCAGATACAGGAGCAAAAAATCCACTTGAAGATGCAGATACTTCTGGCTTAGATGGTCAAGGTGGCGAAGCAGGAAAACCAACTGATCCTGGTAAAGGCGCAGGTGATGCTGGCAAAGGTGCTGGAGACGCTGGTAAGGGTGCTGGCGATGCAGGCAAAGGAATGGGCGACGCTGCAGGTAAAGGCGCAAGTGATGCTGGAAAAGCTGGAGGCGAACTTGCTAAAGATGGAGCAAAAGCCGGAGGTGAAGTTGCCAAGGAAGGAGCCAAAGTTGGAGGCGAAGCTGCAAAGGATGCAGCAATAGCTGGAGGAACAGAGGCTGGAAAAGATGCAGCAATAGCTGGAGGAGCAGGTGGAACTGCAGCTGTCGGAGGAGCAGCAGGTGGAACTGCAGCAGCCGGAGGAGCAGCTGGAGGAGCCGCAGCAGGTGGATCAGCAGCAGGTGGTGGTGGATTAATTTCATTAATCGGTGCCACAGTGCCATGGAGTCTTATTGTTATTGCGGTAATAATTATTATAATTATTATCATTATTATAATTTCATTCTTCCAAACATTACCTGGATCAATACTTGAAAACTTAAAACGTACAATTAAACAATGGGCTGCAAATTTATGGGCTAATACATTAGAAACTTTAGGTGTTCCGGACAACACTGCAAGAATCACTAAAGATCAAGTAAATGATTTAGCAAAATATATCAACGACATGGGATATGATATACAGACATATGGATTTGGTGATATTATAGTAAAACACTCTGACAATAACTACGATAGTTCAAAAGACACAAAAAACAATAGAGTAGATAAAGAAGTTGAAGATGATGGTGAAACAAGTGAACTTAAAGTAAAGAGTAAATACTTAAAGGCATATCTAGCAGCAGATGAATGTACGTACCATTTCAGAGAGACGAACTTCTTGCGTAAATTGTTTGATTGTGAAGGCGATGAGCAATTAGGATTAATCAATGTTCATACGACGGGAGATGGCTGGTTTAATGATGACGGAGATAAATTAAAAATCGATAGATCAAGCGAAAGCTTAATCATGTACAATCACTCGTTAGATATTCCAGTTATCGGATTCTTTAAGAAACTATTTACAGGAGATAGAGCATTTAAGTGGGGCGAGATGATGCGATATGATCTAAATACTTGGATTGGAAGGTATAAGAGACCAGTCGAATTATTCTTAGCATTACACGTAGCTACAATGATGCCAGATTTAACGTATACAATAGCGACAGATGGTAGATTTAATACACAAGTTGATGTTCATTTTGAACCAATTAAAGTATATTTAAGAGGTAATTTGGAGTCTGGTACGGGCAACGATGCTTACATGATGGTAAATGGCCAAAAACTTACGGCAAGACAAATCATATTAGATTACTTTGACTTGTTTGAAATTAAAAAAGGTTTATTTGACTCTAGTTCTGAAAACCAACAAGATAGAGAAGTATGGGAAGATTTTAAAACAAGTGATCTTGCTTCAGCACAAGAACTTTGGGAAGTATTTGATAAATTATATGATAAGTTTAACGATATAGAAACATTTTTCAATACAGTATGGAACTGGTTTGTCGATTGGAAAAAGATAACTTTAGAAGATTATGCTTGTGCTCTATATGACGACGATTTGGTTTTTGATGACTGGATAGATTTGGAAAAAGAAGGTAAGGCTCAACGATACCATTTCTATGACTATTTTGGATGTGGACCAAGTACACTTGCATCAGCAAAATATCCAAATGTAGATTCGCAATGGTATACAGACCACCCAGATGATGTTTCAAAAAAAGGCACACTAATTCGTGGAAGTGGCAAATTCCATATGAGCGACATGAGAAAGATGGTTAATATTTGGAATACAGATAGAGGCGGTAAAGATGGCTATGGACCGGCAATAAGTTTATCTGATGAAGATGAAAAATGGGGTGGCGAAAAGGACCCTGAACTAGAGATTAGATATATAGATGAAGGAATTAAGTTAAAATTCAGAAGTGACATAGATAAAGATTCTGATGCATTCAAAGAAGTAGTTACTAAAGCATATATTGTATATAAATTCAGTACAGAAGATATCAAGGATACAGACTTAGATAATATGTTCTGGCCATTCGTATCTGATGTAAAGAAACATTGGTATTATAAAGATATAGATTTCTTAGGAACATCAGAAGACAATGCTACATACAGATTAGCAAAGGTTGGATATAAAACTATACAATATAAAACAAGTGCAAATGCAGTAAACTATGATTTCCAAATGCCATGTGCATTCTATCCAAAAACTTCAGAGAAATGGGACTTCATAGTATATCAAGTTGCAGAACCTGTTACAGAAGGATGTAACGAAAATATTAAGAATGTATTCTCAGATAAATACTATAGATATGATGGTACAGAGCAAACAGCTATGATGATAGCTAATACTAGACGTATAGAAGAGCTAAAAGATAAAGGTAAATCAGAAGACCAGATAAAAAATGGTAAATATACATACTATTATGGCTCGGAAGAATATGATGTTGATTTAAGCAATACAGTAGAAAAAGAAGAGGTATCAATGCCAGATTCTCCAGAGAAAGCATTAAATGCATTGGCAATTGTAAAGAATATGCATTCAGTATCAAGTGATTATATATACAGAGATCTTAAAGAGTTATTTGTTAAACTAGAATACTATACAAAAGAAGAAATGACTGAAGACTTGAAACTAATGATGGTATGGCCAATTAAAGTTGACAACAAAAATGAGACATTTGATTTAGTTGAAACACATGATAGATTCGGTAAAGCAATTGTTTCACATACAGGTGCTGAAGTCATAGCTCCTATGGATGGTACAATAGTAGAATGTGATGGCGGATATGAAATTCATATGGATACATTAAATGATGATGATGCAAAATTATTAGCATTCATATTCAAAAATGATTTCTATCGTATCAATAAAGATGCATTAAAGACAATGAAAGTAAGACTTTCTGGATTATCATTAGATAATAGTATTAATATAGGAACAACATCAATAACAGTAAAAGGCGAAACAAAACAAGGAGCAAAAGTAAAAAGAGGACAAAAGATTGGTACAGTTAATGGTGCACAAAAATTATCTGTAATGATTAGAAAGAATGATGAAACTGTTGTTGAAGATATAGCAGAGTATATGCGTGAAGATCACAATAATAAGTACGAAGAAATAATGAAAAGAAAGATGCTAAGTAAAGATGGCACTCTTCCTCCAATTCCATTAAGAGATTTATTTGATGGCACCGATGGTGGCGGAAGTGGATTATCTACTGCAGGATATAATACAGACAGACTTGGAGTTACAGTTAATGATGCAGCAAAGGCTGTATATCAAGAATTAAAAGCAGCAGGATACACAGATGAACAAATTGCAGGCACATTAGGAAATATTCAACATGAGAGTGGCGTAATATCAAACAACCTTGAAAATGGATATAATAGTGGCTGGAATGTATCAGATGCAACTTATACATCAAGAGTAGATGCTGGTACATGGACTTCTACTGCTTTTGATCACAGAAACTCTGAAGGAAAAGGTTATTGGTCTCCAGGAGGTGGAACATTTACTACAGACCGTGGAGGTTATGGACTTTGCCAATGGACATCAGAAGGAAGAAAAACTAACTTAAAAAATAAAGCAAATGCTAAAGGCGTAAGTGTATCAGATGTTGGTATACAATCGCAGTTGCTACATGAAGAGTTAGATGCTGATAGTACTTGGGCAGGACACTCAGATGCGAAAAACGCATTTAGAAATCCTGGCTCTGGAGAAGATGGTGTAATGCTTGCAACAAAAGCATTCTGTCTAGGTTTCGAAAGACCAGCTGATCCGGAAGGAAGTATGCAAAGAAGAATTAGTTATGCATTATCATTCTACGATAAGATTAAAGCAGGTGAACTTGGGTCTACAGAAGTAGGAAATGCAAACATGAATGATAAAGTTGGTGGAACCACTATAGTATGGCCAGCTTCTAAGACATCAAAAGGGAGTAATTCCAGTAGATTTGGATATAGAATAAATCCTGTTACAAATGAGGCAGAATACCATCATGGAGAAGATATTCCGGGAAACTATGGAGATCCAATTGTATCAGCAACACCTGGTGTTGTTTGTGGAAATGGTTGGACAAATGCTAGAGGTTGGTACATCTTAGTTTTTGACGAATCAACAAAAACTAAATTTGTTTATCAACATATGAATGCACAATCTTCACTTTCAGTAGGAACAAAAGTAAATGCAGGTCAACAAATAGGAACTATAGGTAGCACAGGAATGTCTACTGGACCACATTTACATTTTGAGATACATGTAAACGATAGTAATACAGATACTATTCCATGGAAAAGTGGTGGAATAGCTGATGGTACAGTAGATCCAAAGAATTACAATTATATTAGTGCAAATGGTTAAAAAAAGAATTACGAAGGAGGAAAACTAAAAACAAATGAAAGAATTTAATTATAAAAAAGTAATAATAATTTTAGTTGCTTTATTAGTAATTCAAATAATCATTTATGCAATTACAAATGCTGTAATGTCTAAAGACAATAAAGGAATTAATCAAGCTCCAGACACACCAGTTTCTAGAGCAGAAGATAAGGAATACCTAAAACAGTTAGATATTGCATATGCTGACAAAGACGCAGAAATTATCAATCCTGCAAACTTAAGTTATTACTATAATGATAATTTCAAATGTGTTGTAAGTATGGTTGATCTACAAAAAAGTTTATATAAATTAGTTAACGAAGGTTTCCCAACTATTTATAATGCAACAAAAGATAAATCTAGAGAAGAAGTATCAAACTTCTACAAAACAGATTATGCAAAAATAAATAGCTGTGGAATTATGGATGAAGAATCTTATCTTTATACAGGAAAAGACTTAGTTGACCAAATATATAAAGGAAGAAATACATTCAAATCGGTTGAAATGGATTATGAATCAATCCAAACAAACCAAAATGGTTATATGACAGTTAATTTTAAAGTAAACTACACAAATGAAGCTACTATTAATATGACAGCATGTTTAGCAGAAAGAGAAGGTGTTTCACCAACAATTAAGTTCAAATCAAATTCTAATCTAAAGAAATTATTTGAAAAATATAAAGGTGAAATTACACCAGATGACTTTACAGAAAAGCTTAAAGATATAGCTGAACACATATCAACAATTAAAGTTAAAACAAGATTAAAATCTAACAACTTCAAGAAAGAATATTATAAAGAAAATATTGAAGAATTCACAAATTTAGGAATTGTTTCAGAAAACGATTTCATGAATCTTGTAAGAGCAATCAGCAACGAAACTGTAATTAGTGATGATTTCTATAACTATATCATTAAACTTGATACTGTTAAGGAATTAGATGACAGATATGAAGTAAAGATTAACTTAGTATTCTTAAGCGGACAAGAGTACAATCTTGATTTAAAGATGTACAAAGCTAAAAATGCAGGCGGAAGATTAATAGAATTCAAGTCATCATTGTATGATGAAAACTACAGTGATACTAATGCTGAATAGTTAAATATTAATAAATAAGATGTCGAGATTTATCGCAAAACAAAATGCGAAAATCTCGACATTTTTTCTATTATATAGATATTTCTTAGTAATTTTGGTATAATATACGTGTTTTGAGAAAGGAGAATTATGAACGAATTCGACGTAGATAATTCACAAAAAGTAATTGAATTAAGATCAAAATATCCTAATTTTATATATGATTCTTTTTCTGCAACAGAGGATGACGATAACATTTATTTAAGTTATCGTTTTATTATCGAGGGATTAACAGAGTTCAATCCAAGTATTACTATACCTAAAAAGAACTACATAAAGAAAGAATTAAACGAGTTCTCAAAAGCCATAGCTTTTAATATAGGTATGGTTGAATTAATTTCATATTGGAAATCAACTTTTTCACCAAATGTGTGTGTAAAATGTGGAAGCCTAACAGAAAAGCAAAAAGCATTTTGGAAAAAGTTATATTACAACGGACTTGGTGAACTTAGATATAGAAATAATATTGACATTTCATTTGAAGACTTTATGCAAATTAATGCAGACGAAAGCAATGCTATGCATCCTGAGTTGAATGCAATTGAAGCAATCGATTACACAGGATACATCGTACCAATAGGCGGAGGTAAAGATTCTAACGTTACATTAGAAAACTTACCAATTGATGTAGATGAAGATTATTGCTTAATGATTAATCCAAAGCAAGTTGGATTAGATTGCTGCTATGCCAGAGGATTCAAGGATAGCAATATAATAGAAGTTAAAAGAACATTAGACAAAAAGATAGTTGAGATGGGACACGAAGGATATATCAATGGACATACACCATTCTCAGCAATGGTATCATTTGTTACATACTTCATTGCATATCATACAAATAAAAAATACATTGCACTTTCAAATGAATCAAGTGCAAATGAATCAAATGTAAGAGACAGCAAAGATGATATTATAAATCACCAATATTCAAAATCATTTGAATACGAAAATGACTTCAATAATTATGTTGGAGAATTCTTACCAACACCAATTAAATACTTTAGTTTTTTAAGACCTTTAAACGAGCTACAAATAGCCAAATTGTTCGCAAAAAGCGAAAAGTATCATTCTATATTTAAATCATGCAACGTAGGCTCAAAATCGAATCCTTGGGTTTGGTGTGGCCATTGTGCAAAATGTTTATTTGTTTACACAATACTAGGAGCATTCTTATCAAGAGATGAGATACAAAACATCTTCAAAAAAGATTTATATGCAGATGAAACATTATTAGAAACATTTGAAGAACTAGCAGGACACAAAAAGGTAAAACCATTTGATTGTGTTGGAACATTTGAGGAAGTAAATTTTGCAATTGCATTAACAATTCAAAACTATGAAAAGGAAGGAATTGAACTTCCATATTTACTTCAATACTATAAAGATCATTACGAGCTTGTTGATACAACAGAAGACATCACAAAGAGATATAATGAGCAAAATAATCTACCAGAAGATTTAGATGAAATTTTAAGAAAGGCTGTTTTATGATTAATAAATTAATTAAGTTTTTTGAAAATAAAAATATATTAATTTTAGGTTATGGAAGAGAAGGAAAGTCAACATACAACTTTTTAAGAAAACACTTTCCAGTTATGCCTTTGACTATTGCTGACTTAAATGAAGAGTTAGCTTCAGATTCAGTTTTAAAAGAGGACCAAAATCTAAAATTTATTTTAGGAAAAACTTATTTAGATCATTTAGATGAATATGATGTAATCATGAAAGCACCAGGAGTTTCATTTAAAGATGTTGATGTGGAAAAAATCAAAGATAAGATTGAATCACAACAAGAATTAATGCTTAGATTCTTTGAAGTTAGATCAATCGGTGTTACCGGAACAAAAGGAAAGAGTACAACTTCATCATTGATTTATCAAATGTTATTGGATCAAGGAAAGAAAGTTGCATTCTTGGGAAACATCGGTATACCAGCATTTGATCACATAGATGAAATTAAGAAGCATCAATTTATTGTTTTTGAATTTTCAAGTCATCAACTTGAATTCATGAAACATAGTCCAAATATCGGAATATTCTTAAATGTATTTGAAGAACATTTAGATCATTACAATAGCTACGAAGAATATATAAATGCTAAATGCCAAGTATTTAGAAATCAAAAGAAATCAGATAGATATATTTATAATTGTGATTCAGAGATTATTAGAAACAAGAACGAAGAGTTCAAAGTTCCATCAAAGAAATTTGCAATCACATACAACAACTATACAAATATAAAAGTTTCTGAAAACATCATTAATGTTAACGATGGTTTTGTTAAATACAATGGTAAGAAAATGTATGACGTTAATTCAGAAAGACAACTAATTGGAGAGCACTACTTAAACGATATAATGTTTGTTTTAACAGTAGCGAAGATTCTTCACTTAGACTTAACAAAAGCTGCAAAAACAATTGCAGAATTTAAAGGATTACATCATAGATTAGAAAACATCGGAACATATGATGAAGTTACATATTATAATGATTCAATTTCTACTATTCCAGAATCATGCGAAAGTGCAATTACAGCATTAAAGAACGTAGGCTCACTTTTAATTGGGGGAATGGATAGAGGTATAAACTACGAAGGTTTAGTAGAATTCTTAAACACAGGAGTAGTTAAAAATATCATTTGCATGCCAACATCAGGCCACAAAATTGCAAATGAACTTACTAATAAAGACATAAAAGTATATAAAGTAGAAGATTTAAAAGAAGCTGTTGAGATAGCAAAGAAGGTAACTCCAAAAGGAAGTATTTGCTTACTTTCACCAGCAGCAGCTAGCTATGGATATTTTAAAAATTTCGAAGAAAGAGGAGAGAAATTCGAAGAATATGTCAAAGAAAGTTAAGAAGAAAGTTAAACAAAAAAACAAAAATAAGAATGTAAAAGAAGGAAAAGAACTAGATACAGTTGTTAAGGAAAAGAGTAGTAATGGCGAACTTCCAATTACAGACGAAGAATATCAAGCAAACCAAAAAGATTCAAAGAAAAAACTATATTTGCTTTATATAATTCCTCTAGTAATAGCAATTGCTTTGGCCATCGTTTACATCTTATTAAGAGGAATACTTTGGTTAATACTATTCTCAATTGTAGCAGCAGTAGTTGTTTTTGGCTGGGATACATGTAACAGAACTTGCCCAAGATGTAAGAAATGGAACACAATTTCTTGGGTTGGATATAAGAAAATTGAAAAAACAACCAATATTAAGGTAAAGACCTTATTTGGTAAAGGTAAAACAAAGGATAAAGTGGAGAAAGTTAGAAGAAGCACCGGAAGATGCACACATTGCAACCATACATTCGAAAAAGACAGCAAGTCACTCTTCTAAAAAATACCAAAAAATAACAATAATTTTAACAAATTATGTAGACAAAACCCTTAAATCGTGGTAAAATAATGAGTATGGACGAAGGGATTAAGGCACAATAGGAAAAGTTAAATAAGGAGAAATATAATGGAAACAAATTTTTTAGAGAACAATAGCTTAGTTCTAATGGGAAAAGTTGCAAATGAAAAAACATTTAGTCATGAGATATATGGTGAAAAATTTTATCAATTCAGTTTAAGCGTACCACGTTTAAGCGGAAATGCAGACAATATTCCAATTACAATATCTGAGAGATTATTCAAAGATGAAGATATTGCTATCGGAAAAAATGTTAAAGTTAATGGACAATTTAGATCTTATAACGGATATGAAAACAACAAAAACAGATTAGTTTTAACAGTATTCGTTAAAGATATCGAGTTCTTACCAGATGGAGACGAAGTATTATCAGATAAAGACGTTGTTTCAAATGAAGTTGATTTAACAGGATTCATTTGTAAGCCACCAATCTACAGACAAACACCATTTGGAAGAGAAATCACAGATATATTAATCGCAGTAAATAGAGCATATAATAAATCAGATTATATTCCTTGCATTGCTTGGGGTAGAAATGCAAGATTCTGCTCAAAAATGCCTGTTGGAACAGAAGTTAAAGTAACAGGTAGAGTTCAATCTAGAAACTACGAAAAGAAATATGAAGATGGAACAGTAGAGCAAAGAGTTGCATACGAAGTTTCAGTATCTAACTTAGAAGTAGTAAACGGAGAAGCAGGAGAAGAAGCTCCAGTAGAGGAAGCAGCAGAATAATCTAAAAATAATTACAAAGAATTTACAGAAATAAAATTATTATATATAAAAAAACACTAAAGTGCCCTTTAAATGGGCACTTTTTCTATTTTAGTGCTGTAATAATACTGTAACAAATATTGACTTTTGCGCCAAAAGAAAATATAATGTTGCAAGATTATTGCCAGGAGGAAACTATGGGTGAAGTTATAGTCGTAACATCAGGTAAAGGTGGAGTAGGAAAAACAACTACAAGTGCCAATGTAGGTGCTGCTCTCGCTATGCGAGGAAAGAAAGTTGTTTTAGTAGATACAGACATTGGATTAAGAAACCTAGATGTTGTTATGGGCTTAGAAAACAGAATAGTCTATGATATTGTCGATGTAGTAGAAGGTAAGTGTAAATTAAGACAAGCCTTAATCAAAGACAAGAGATATACAGATTTATTCTTATTACCAGCCGCACAAACAAGAGATAAGAGCGCAGTAAATGAAAGCCAAATGAGAGAGTTAACATCAAAATTAAAAGAAGAATTTGATTTTATAATTGTTGACTGTCCAGCTGGAATTGAGCAAGGTTTTAAGAATGCTATCGCTGGAGCTGATAGAGCTCTAGTAGTAACAAATGCCGAGATTTCATCTATCAGAGATGCTGATAGAATTATCGGTTTATTAGAAGCATCTGAAATTAAGAATCCAGAATTAATTATTAATAGATTAAGACCTGAGATGGTTAAAAAGGGAGAAATGATGGATGTCGAAGATATTCTAGATTTACTTTCTATTGATTTGATTGGTGTTGTTCCAGAAGATGAACACATCATTACTCAAACTAATAAAGGTGAACCTGCAGTTTCAAACAAGAAAGCACCATCTGGAAGAGCTTATATTGAAATAGCTAGAAGAATTCTAGGAGAGAACGTTGAAGTTACTATTCCTGGAAGAAACAAAGGTGGATTATTTAGTAGGATCTTCAAAAAAGACAAATAAAATTTAATATTGGAGCAATAAATTGATGTTTGATAATTTTAAGGAAAGATTCAACAAGAAAAAAGTTGAACCACAAAGCGATGAAAAGAAAGTGAATAAAAACAAAGATGAAGCTAAGGAAAGACTTCACTTAGTTTTATTACAAGACCGTGCTAACGTTTCTGCAGATTTCCTTGAAATGATGAGAACTGAAATTATAGATGTAATTAAAAAATACGTTGATGTAAATGAAGATGAAATCGACGTTAAGTTAGCTAACCAACCAAAGGCTGATGGAACAAACGGAGCTCCTGCATTATATGCAAATATTCCAATCAAGAGTATTAAGAGCGAAGCAAGAAAACTAACAAATGCAAAAGTTTTATCAGGAGAGGTTAAAGCAAGCGACAATAGAATTGCTGATCAAAAAGTTAAAGAAGCATTAGAAGATGATAACGACACAAAAACAACAATCGAGGACAATCCAATTGTTGCAGGTGTTAAAGAAGTAAAAGAAGCTTTATCAGAAGGAAATAGTATTGAAGAAGTAGATAAAGCAATTCTTGAACAAACAGGATCATTAAAAGTTTCAGACATCGAAGAAGAAGCAGAAAAACAAAAAGAAACAAAGAAGAAAACAAGTTTAAAAAATAAAATTAAAGAAGAAATAAAATCAAAAAGAACAAAGTCTGCTGATAAAGAAACATCAAGACTTTCAAAATCATCAAAAAGAAATAAAACTAAATAGACCAAACTTTGGAGTAGCAAGTGAGAAAAAAGTTTTTTAAAAATTTAGAATGGTCAATAGTAATCGTAACAATCCTATTAGTAATAATAGGATTGTTTGCTATATATTCAGCTGCTGCAAGTACAAATGAGTACGAATTCCAAAGACAATTGATGTGGACAGCAATTGCAATACCAATCACAGCATTAGTTATGTTTGTTGATTATAAATTTTGGGCGAAGTTATCACCATTTTTTTATGGAATAGTTTTATTATCATTAGGTGCAGTTCTTTTTACATCTGCTAGAAATGGTGCATCAAGCTGGTTTCAAATTGGAGACATTCTAATTCAGCCATCAGAGTTTGCAAAAATAGCAGTTATATTATTGTTATCATTACTTATTTCAAAAATGAGAAAACGTAGCGAAGATGAAATGAGTAGACCAACAAGAATTATATTATTACTTATTATCTTTGCAATACCAACAGCATTAATTGTTTTACAACCAGATTACGGTACAGCTGCAGCATTCATAATAGCATTTGCATTAATTTTATTTAATAGTGGAATTAAAAAGAGATGGATTATTATTACTATAATTATAGTTGCAGTTGCAGTTCCATTACTATATACATACGTGTTACCAGAACACGCAAAAGCAAGAATTCAAACTTTCATGAATCCAGAAAGTGATCCAAGAGGAGCGGGATACAACATAGCTCAATCAAAACTAGCAATTGGTTCAGGCCAATTATTAGGAATGGGTTACATGAAAGGAAACCAAACTCAATTAGGATACTTATATCCAAAAACATCAGACTTCATTTTCTCTGTTATCGGAGAAGAGATGGGATTTGTTGTTGCAGGTGGAATAATTATTTTATATGTAATACTGATTACCAAAGCACTGACAGTTGCTAAGACTGCGAAGGATAGTCTGGGTACAGCAATTGCATCAGGTATCGCAGGAATATTCTTGTTCCACATGATTGAGAATATTGGAATGACAATGGGATTATTACCAATCACAGGAGTACCATTACCATTTGTAAGTTATGGTGGAAGTTCATTAATTAGTAACTTTATCATGATTGGATTATTATTAAACATAAGCGGAAGAAGACAGAAAAATTTATTTGAAGAAGAGTAAACAGGAGAAGATTTGAGTAAACTAAAAATCGGAAATGTTGAATTGAATAGTAACATTATCTTAGGACCTATGGCTGGATTAACAGATAGGCCCTTTAGATTTGTTTGCGAAAAGTTTGAACCAGGATTAGTAGTTACTGAAATGGTAAGTGCTAAAGCTATTTTTTATAATGATGAAAATACAAAAAAACTAATGGTAACAGACAATGAAAAACATCCAATCGCTATCCAAATTTTTGGAAGTGATGAAGAGTCAATGGCTTGTGCAGCAAAGTATGTTTGCGAAAACACAGATGCAGATATAATTGATATAAATATGGGATGTCCTGCACCAAAGGTTGTAAAGAATGGTGATGGAAGTAAATTGCTATTAGATTTAGATAAAGTTTATTCAATTACAAAAGCGGTAGTTGATAATTCTACATTACCGGTTACAGTAAAGATAAGAAAAGGTTGGGACAAAGATCATATTGTTGCTGTTGAGGCGGCAAAACAAATAGAAAAAGCAGGAGCAGCTGCAATTACTATTCATGGAAGAACAAGAAGTGAATTCTACACAGGCCAAGCAGATTGGAATATTATAAAGCAAGTAAAAGAAAGTGTAAGTATTCCTGTAATCGGAAATGGAGATGTTACTTGTCCACAAGATGCACAAAGAATGTTGAAAGAAACAGGTTGCGATGGAGTAATGATCTCACGTGCAACTCTAGGAAATCCATGGATATTCTCACAAACAAAAGAATTTCTTGAAACAGGAACATATACAGAACCAACTAATCAAGAAAAACTACAAACTATAATCGAACATATTAATTTAGAAATAGATGAAAAAGGCGAATACACTGGAGTAAGAGAAATGAGAAAACACGTTTGTTATTACTTAAAAGGAATGCCTAATGCATCAGAAATAAGAAATGAAATAAATCATCTTGAAAGCAAAGAAGAAGTCATAGAAAGATTAACTGAATTTTTCAGTGATAAATAAAGGAGATTTTATGGATTTTAAAGTTATAGCCATGGATTTTGATGGAACTTTACTTACAAGTGATAAGAAAGTTACTGAAAAAACAAGAAGAGTATTAAAACACTACCAAGATAATAATCATATTATTGTAGGTGTAACAGCTAGAAATCTAACTAGCGCTAGCAATGTTTTAGATATTAATATATTTGATTATATTGTTCTAAATAATGGAGCATTTGTTTTAAATGTAAAAACAAAAGAGATTACATCTTATGGAGTTCTTAGCAAGGACGACATTGATAGAATAGAGCATGTTTTTGAAGGCACAAGTGCTAAGTGTGAGTATTGTTCTTTGAATAAGTACTACATGATTAATGCAGATGATCCAAGAGGATACATAGAAAATATAAGTTCTACTGACGAAATCGATGAAGAAATTGTAAGAATGAATATTTACGTAGGAAATGTAGAGCAACAAGAACATTATAAGAAAGTTATAACAGAAAATATCGATACAGTTAATGCTGTATCAATGAGAGATACAGACAATAAAAATAGTAGACTATGGTTAACTGTTAACAATAAAGAGACAAGTAAATTAAACACATTAACTAAATTGTGTGAAGAGTTATCTATATCATTAAATGAAGTAATATTCTTTGGAGATGGAGAGAATGATTTACTTCTTTTAGAGAATGTTGGTATGGGAGTAGCAATGGGAAATGCTATTGATATTGTTAGAAAAAAATCAAAAGCAATTGCTCTAAGCAACGATGAGGATGGAATATATAATTATTTGATTAAAGAAGAGTTTAATTGTTCGACTTGCATGGATATGCAATATGATTTATTAGATAAAATGTTCTTTGATAAGAGAGAAGAAACAAAGGATTATATTTTATGTACATCTGAAACTATGGACGATACATTCTGGAATATGGCTTATTTAAAAGACAAAGCAACAGATGAAACAATAGCTGAGTTAGAAAATAAATTAACTAAAATGAATCGTACACCATGTTTATACATTGGAAGAGATGATAAGTTCTTTAACGAAAACAAAGAGTTAATATTGAGTAAGAACTACGAAATATTAGACACCGATGTTTTTATGATCTTAGATGAGTATAAAGATGTAGATATTAATATAAACGTAAAAGTTGTAGAGACAGAAAAAGAATACAATGATTTTATGAAAGTTTTAGCATCTGCTTACAATGATAGTGTTGAGAATGCAGATGAAAATGTATACGCAGATGCAGTTACAAAATGTTATTATGATGCAGTAAAGATGTCTATAAATAGTGGAAAGACATATCATATAATTGGATATGATAATGATACTCCAGTAAGTGTAGCAACAGTGAATATATCTAATGGCGTTGGTGGAATAAATAATGTTGGCACAGCACAAGGGCATTGGAACAAAGGATATAGCAAACAAGTTTTGACATATCTTATAAATCTATTCAAAGAAAAAGGCGGCAAAGAATTAACACTTTGCACAGAATATCATAGCAAGAATCAAGCATATTATGAAAAGCTAGGATTCAAAGAAATCTATGTTATGGAACAGTATGTTCTTAAAGGAGAATAATTTATGAATAATAAATTAGCCATAATAGAAATAGGCAGTAACAATACTAAAACTCATGTGTATGAAGATGGAAAAACTATTTATGATAACAATACTACAATAGAGTTTAAAGCAAATTATAAAAAGAATAATAAGATAGAGAATGCTGATTTAGAATCACTATATAAAGTAATTGAAACAGCCAAAAAACACACAGAAAATATTCACATATATGGATGTAGTATTTTTAGAAATCTATCTCAAGAAGAATTAGATGACATCAATAATACTATTGATGAAAAATATGGTTTTAAAATAGAAGTTGTATCACAAGAAGATGAAGCAAAGTACACTGCAATGGGATGTTATTCAAACATCGATTATGATGGTACTATTTGCGTATTTATCGGTGGTGGCGGGTCTACTGAATTATTATTTATTAACAACAAAGAGATAATAGATAAGAAATATTATAACTTTGGAGTTGTAGATGTTACCAGCAAATTCGAAACATTAAAAGAAGATGTTCCAACCTGCACATTTGATGAAGTTTATGACTATATAGATGGCTTAGTAAATGATATCAATGTTAAAGCTGATGTTTTAATATTAGCAGGCGGAGATCATTTCTATTGGTACAATAACGCAGGATATGAATTATTAGAAAACACTCTTTATAAAAATGAAAATCAAAAATATATGATAACAAAAGAAATGAGTGATAAATACGATAGAGATGCATTAGTAACATCAATGGATAGAATCAGAAGCAATAGTGATAATCCAAAGTGGTTTGATGGATCTAGAGCTATGAAAGTAATTACAAACTTAATATCAAATAAGATAGATGCTAAGTACATCATCCCAACAAGAATTAATATGGAAGATGGACTAAAGAGCGTTCTAATAAAAAACAAAAAATAAAAAATAAAAAAGTGAGCGATAAGCTCACTTTTTTTATTAAACTTTTAATTTCTTTATAATCTTAATTTCGTTGTATAAATCTTTAATTCTTTGTTCTCTAACAACTAGAGCACCTTTGTATTCTTCTAAAACAGTTAAATAGTTGAACTCATTTTCACCATTTTGGAATAACATTGTCATTCCGGCTTGGAAGTAATCTTTTTGTTCAGGTCTTTTAGAAGCATCTCTCTTACGTCTATAAGCTGTTATTTGCTCTAATCTCTTAATTTGAGATTTTAGATAATCTGTATAGTTCATAACACAGCTAATTTCATAAAGAATATCATCAATAACGCACTTAAACATAGCTTTAAGAGGCTTTGGATTAAGTTTTCCTAGACGCTCATTTTGTTTTAATTGATCAAGCGCAACTAATGGTTTAGCTGGTTTTGTATCTTTAATTAAATCCTTTAAAGTCTCAGAAATATTAACGTGAGTCTTATAACTTCTCTTTGTAACTAAGGCATCATATTCATCTGCAACTCTAATAACTTGAGCAGAGTATGGAATATCACTCTTCTTTAAACCACGAGGATAGCCTGTTCCGTTAAGTGATTCATGGTGATACCAAGGACCATCAGAATAAGGACGCAAATACATGTCTTTCATACAATACTCATAGCCTAGAGTAGTATGAGATTTAACAATTGCGTATTCTTGCTCTGTTAAAGGGCCAGTTTTTGAAATTATTTCTGGAGGAATGAACAATTTACCAAGGTCATGGATATATCCGGCAATCATACAATGTATTGTAAATTGGTTGTTTTCCCTCATATATTGACAGATTCTAGTTACCAAGTTTGCAACGTTTTGAGAGTGTTTTTGAGTTACTTCGTCTAGACGAGTCATAACGGTCAAACTGTCTTTAAGATTCTTATCAATATCTTTTAAACTTACGTTACTTGGACTATAAAAGTCGAATTTTTCCTCTAGCATAATTTTCTCCTTTGTACACGATAATTTTAACATTAAAAAACTAATAAAACAATAGGAAAATAAGGACTTTTTGATTGATATTAAAAATGTTTTGTGATAATATGATAAAGTCTAAAAAGGAGAGAGAAATGTACTTAAAGAGATTAGAACTACAAGGCTTCAAGTCATTTGCAAATAAGACTGAATTAGATTTTAAACCAGGTATTACTGTTGTTATTGGACCTAATGGTTCAGGCAAGAGTAATCTTTCTGATGCTATCAGATGGGTTCTTGGTGAGCAAAGCATGAAAGCCCTAAGAAGTGGCAAGTCTGACGACGTTATTTTTGCAGGAACACAAAGCAGAAAATCTTTAGGATTTGCTGAAGTTTCAATTGTTTTTGATAATTCTGATGGAACATTACCAATTGAGTTCACAGAAGTAACAATATCAAGAAGAATTTATAGAACTGGTGAAACAGGATATTTCATCAATAAAGTTGCATGCAGATTAAAAGATATTCTTGAACTATTAATGGATACTGGTATTGGTAAAGATGGATACTCTATCATTGGACAAGGTAAGGTTGATGAAATCTTATCAACTAAGTCAGAGGATAGACGTCATATTTTTGAAGAAGCTGCTGGTATCATCAAGTTTAGAACAAGAAGAGCAGAGACAGAGAAAAAATTAGAGCAAACTAAGGTTAATTTAATTAGAATTAACGATATTTTAACTGAGATTGAAAACAACTTAGAGCCTTTAAGAATTCAAGCAGAGAAAGCAAAGCAATTTGTTGAACTACGTGAAGAATTAAAGAATATTGAAGTTGGTCTTTATTTGTACAAAATCGACTCTTTCAAAGAAAAACTAGAAAAACTTGAGAAAGACAAGGAAATCTTCGAAGCACAAAACAAGGAAGAAGAAGAAAAACTTGTTAAGATGCAAGAATTAAAAGAAAAGCTTAGAACAGAGATTGAACAATTAGATCAAGAAATTGAGAGAATTCAAAACTTAAGTTTCGAAAGCAAGAATGAAATTGAGAAGATTAACTCAAACATCAACATTAGCAATGAGAGAATTTCAAATAATGAAGAAACAAAACATAGATTAGAACAAGAGATTTCAGAATCAACAGAGTTAATCAAATCTTTAGAAGAAGACAAGAAGAACAGAGAAACAAGAAGAGAAGACTTATTAAGAAATAAAGAAAGATTTGTTAATGAGTTAAAAGAGAAAGAGAACGAACTTGCTGAGATTAGCAAGAAGTTATCTGACAAACAAAAAGAAATCGAAGATAAGAAAAAACAAAACGATGATATCATCGACAAGAGATATAATCTTCAAAATAGCATTACTATGTATGATACAAACTATGAAAACATTGAAGACAGAAAGAAACAAGCAGAGAAGGATTTAGCAAAATCAATTTCTGAACTTGATTCAAAGAGAGACGATAGAAGCAAAATCAATCAAAATGTTTTGGATATTGAAAATCAAAGAGATAAAAATAAAGCAGAATTAGATAAAGTTCAAATTCAAAAAGATAAGATTGAGCAAAAAACTAAAGAGTTTGATCAACAAATCGAAAGCTTAACAGATAGCAAGAGAATGAAAACTCAAAAGCATGACTTCTTAGTAGAAACAGAGAAAGAAAGAGAAGGATATGCTAAGTCTGTAAAAGATTTATTGGATGCAGCAGACACTAATAGTGAACTTAAAAAAGGAAACAATGGTGTTTTAGCAGACATCATTTCAACAGACGATCAATATCAAACAGCTATTGAAATGGCACTTGGTGCAGCTATGCAAAACATCGTAACAGATACTGAACAAGATGCTAAGAGAATGGTTGAATACTTAAGAAAGAACAACTTAGGTAGAGCAACATTCTTACCAATCACAACAGTTAAAGGAAAGAAGTTAGACAACTATACTTCACAAGAAGGTGTAATTGGAGTTGCTTCAGACCTTGTTAAAACAAACGAGAAATATGAAGGTGTAATCCTAAACTTATTAGGAAGAACATTAATCGTTGATAACATTGAAAATGCAATCAAGGTTGCAAAGACAAATAAATATTCATTTAAGATTGTAACTTTAGAAGGAGATGTTTTAAACTCTTCAGGAGCTATGACTGGTGGTAGTGTTCAAAAGAAGAACTTCAACCTACTTGGTAGAGGACATCAAATTAAGAAGTTAGAAAAAGAGATTGCTGAAATCGATAAGAAATTAGAGAAGACAGTAACTTCAAAAGAAGAATATTTAAAAGATAACGAATTAGTAATTCAACAAATCGTCGAATTAAGCGAAAAACTTCAACAATCAGAAGTTGCATTGGCAGCTATTAAAGAAAAATTAACAGCTCAAGATAATGAAATCGCTAAGATAAATGAAGGCAAAGAAAAACTTCAAGCTGATATTGAAAACTACAAAAAGCAAATGGAAGAGCAAGTTTCAGAAAAACAAAAAGTTCAAACTGAAATTACCGCACTTACTGAAGAATCTAACAAATTGTTAGAAGAAATTAAACAATTTGCTGAGTTAAATAAAGACGATCAAGAAGTTCTAGATAACTTAAATGAAGACATCACAGATCTTAAGATCTCTGTTTCTTCATTCGATGAAAGTAACAACTCTATCGATGAAATGATGGAAAGAATTGATCAAGACATCAAATCTGAACAAGAAAAAATCGAAGAGAATAAGCAAGGAATTGCGAAATCAATTGAACAAAACAAAGAACTTGCCGAAACTATCAAAGAGTTACAAGCTAACATCGAGAGAATTCAAAAAGAAGTTGAAAACAGTGGAAACAAAACTGAAGAACTTAAAGAATCTAGAGTTAAAAAGAACGAAGATTTAGCAAAATCAGAAGAAGATATTACTAAGCAATTTGAAACAATTCAAAAAGTTAAAGAAGGTTTAGTAAAAGCTGATTCTAAATACACATCAATGAATCAAGATTTATTAGAAATAATAAATGACTTATGGGCTGATTACGAAATCACACCTAACAATGCAGCAGAGCAATACTCAAAACCTGAGAACATTGTTGAAACACAAAAACACTCAGACAAGTTACATGCTCAAATCAAAGCATTAGGTGATGTTAACGTTGCAGCAATTGATGAGTACAAGAACACTAAAGAAAGATACGAAACAATGTCTACTCAAAGATATGACTTAGAAACAACTATTGCAAAACTAAGAGATATCATTACTGAGATGACAGATAAGATGAAGGAACAATTTGTTAAGAAATTTGAACAAATTGAAAAGAACTTCCAAGTTGTATTTGCTGAGTTATTTGGAGGCGGTAATGCTTCATTAATGCTAGAAGATAAAGAAAATGTTTTAGAGTGTGGAATTGAAATCAAAGTTCAACCTCCAGGAAAGAAATTACAAAACATGCTTCAATTATCTGGTGGTGAAAGAGCGTTAACTGCAATTGCATTATTATTTGCAATTCTTAAGTTAAACCCAGCACCATTCTGTATACTAGACGAAATCGAGGCAGCACTTGATGATGTTAACGTATATAGATTTGCTGAATACTTAAAGAAATTTAGCAAAGAAACTCAATTCTTAGTAATCACACATAGAAAAGGTACAATGGAAGCAGCAGACACAGTATATGGAATTACAATGGAAGAGAACGGTATTAGTAAATTACTTTCTATAGATTTAAAAGGAAAATAAATTTAAAGTAAAGGTAACGTCTAATGGGTAAAGAAGTAAAAAAGAAGCCTACTAGCGCCGACAAGAAAGTGCAACAATTAAAGAAACAACAGTTGGCTAAAGAAAAAGAGAAGGCTGAAAAAATTAAAAGAATAAAAGAACAAAAGGTAAAGCAGGCAAGAGAAGAAAAAAAGAGAAAGTTAATTGAGCAAGAAAAGATCAGAAAAGAACAAGAAAAAGAAGAAAAGAGATTACAAAAAGAAGCTCAATTAAATGATCCTGAGTTCCAAAGAAAGAGAAAGAAAAGAAAAAAGAAGATAATAATCTTTGTAGTATTCTTTGGAATTCTTGCTAGTTTACTTGGCCTAGCTTGTTCACCAATATTCAGTATAAAGAATGTTGAGATTTCAGGAAACAACCATGTTTCTGAAACAGAAATAAGAAACCTTCTTAATATTAAAGAGGGTGATAATCTATTCTTAACATTTAATCTTGCAATCAAGAAAAGACTTGAACCAAATGCATACATCAAAGATGTTAACGTTAGACGTAACTTACCAGACACATTATTAGTAGAAGTAAAAGAAAGAGAAATAGAATTTGTTTTTGCAAAAGAAGATACATATTATTACTTCGATAAAGATGGAAAATTCTTAGAGAAATCTACACAACCAATCATGGGAAAAATTGAAATCAAAGGTTATAAAACAGATGTCGATAAGTTAGAAATAAATGACACTTTCACAAACGAAGACTTGAAAAAACTTGAAGATATAACTGAAATTATCAAAGCAGCAGAAAAACAAGGAATAGCTGACATGATAACATACATAGATATTTCAAGTACAAAGAATAATGTTTTATATTTACAAACAGAGAATAAAATAGTTTATGTTGGAAATACAGATCAATTAGAATACAAAATGATATTCCTTAAAACAATATTAGAAAAAGAAAAAGGAAATTCAGGAGAAGTACATCTTGAAGAGATAGATTCAAACAAAGATCCATTCTTCAGACAAAACATATAAAGGAGGTATACATTGAAATTAAATGCAAAGAGTATATTAGTATTAGTTATTTGCTTTGTTCTTTCTACAGCTATTACTCTACAACTTAGAACAATGGCTTCTGAAGATGCAATTGCTTCAGGAACATTTGGAAATGGAGAGTTAAGAGACAGTCTTTTAAGAGCAGAAGAAAGATATAAATCAATGCAGTCACAACTTTCTGAATCAACTAAAGAGTTGGAAAAAATCAGAAAGGAAACAACCAAAGAAGGTGCAACAGATAAGAATGATGAACTTAATAGAAACAATATGATATTGGGTTTAACAGATGTTACAGGACCTGGAATTGTTATCACAGCAAAAGATGGATCACCAACAGGAGCTACTGATAATATGAGTTTATTCTTAATTCATGATGCAGACTTAAGAGAAATTATTTCTGAATTATGGAATGCAGGAGCACAAGCAATTTCAGTTAACGATCAAAGAATTGTCAGCTCAACTTGCATAATGTGTGCAGGAAATATTATCTCAATTAATAATGAAAAAGTTAATTCACCTTTTGTAATTAAAGCAATAGGTAATCAAGAAAGTTTATACGGAATTGATAGACCAGGTGGATATATTCAATACATGAAAGCATATACTTCTGTAGATATAAAGAAAGCTGATTCAGTTGAAATACCAAAATTTGAAGGAGCTATTTCACAAAAGTATATTACTCAAGTTAAAGAATAAATTACGCAGCTTTAATTTAGAAAGGAGAAGTAATGGAAAACGAAAACAAAAAGAGATCTTGTAAACATTCACCACAAAGTATTTTTTTAGCAGTTATAGTTTGTTTAGTAACAGTTGTTATGGTTGCATCTGTTAGTATTCAATTAAAAAGTGTTGATGAATACAAAGATGCAAACATCGAAGGTTTACGTGAAGATGAATTGAAAAAACAAATTGCTTCATACAAAGAAAAATATGAAGAAGCACAATCAAAATACGAAGAGAATCAAAACAAGATTATAGAATATAAAGCAACAGAAACAAAAAATGAAGAAGCTGAAAAGCTTTTAAATAAAGAACTAGAGCAAACTAAAATGCTACTAGGTTTAACAGATGTAAAAGGAAATGGAGTAACAATTACATTAAAAGATACATTTGAAGAACAATATACTTCTGAAAACTTAAGATACTTAATTAATGAATTAAAGTATGCAGGTGCAGAAGCAATTTCAATAAACGATAATAGAATTATAAATACAACTGATATAGTTACAATCAATAATTCATTTATTGTATTAGATAGTGGAAGAACAAGAATTGCATCACCTTATGTAATAAAAGCTATTGGTGATCCAAAATATTTATTAAGTACATTAAACATGAAGAATAGCGGATTCGTTGATTTAATGGAAAGTATGGGACTTAAAGTTACTGTTGAACAAACAAACGATATGGTAATTAAAAAATATGATGGAGAATATAAATACAATTATTTAACCGAAAGCAAGGAGGAAGAATAGTATGAACTTAATAGCAATTATCGTAGGATGTTTAGCTGGAATAGGAATGGGATTCTTAATTCCAACAATACCATATACAGCATCAAATTATTTAGCTATAGGAATTGTAGCTGCGATGGATACTGTAATTGGAGGTTTTGCATCAAACTTAAAAGGAACATTTGATATAAAAGTTTTTGTATCAGGATTCGTAACTAATACATTACTTGCAATTCTTTTAACATTCATTGGACAAAGATTAAATGTAGATATTTACTTAGCTGCAATTATAGTTTTCGTTGGAAGAATGTTATCAAATTTAGGAATTATAAGAAGAATATATTTGGAAAAATTAGAACAAAAAAAGCCAGGACATAGAAGAAAAATTGATCTAGAAAAAACTGTAAAAGTTGCTGACGACGAACCTAAAATTATATAAGAGAAACAGCAGTTTGTTAACATAAATTATTTATGTCAACAAACCTTAAAACAGTTGATAATAGCGAAGTTGAAGAAAGTCAATAAAAACTGAAAAATAAATTACAAACTAATTACAAAAACATTACAAAAACATTTCAGTTTTTATTGACTTTTGCTATTTAATATTATAATATAACTCTCGTAATTAAATAAATATAATAGACTGGTTGAAAGGGGAGTTTACTTTGGCTGTAGGAGATATAATTGTGGGCATCGATATTGGCGCATCAAAGATCAGCATTGTGGTTGGCGACGTGAACAATTTTAACCAAATCGAAGTCATATGCAAATCAAGTAGCAAAAGTAGCGGAATCCAAAAAGGCAAGATAATTGATGAATCAGCATTAGCAGATTCAATTGCAGAAGCAGTTAGTACAATCGAAAAAGAAAACAACATCTCAATCAATTCTGCATACATCACAATACCTGGCAAGTACGTTACTATTGTTCAAAACAGTATTACAAAAGAAGCTAAAGATAAATATTCAGGCATATCTTCTAAAGATGTTGCATCTGCAATATCACAAGCTAAAGAAGTAGAAATACCTGAAGACAAACAATTAATAGATATACTTGCAGAAAACTTTGTTCTAGATGATGGAAGAATTACAGATGATCCAATCGGAGCATTCAGTGAATCATTTACATTGAACGCACAAGTTTTATTAGCAGATAGAGAATTTATAAAATCAATAGAGAGTGTATTTAGAAGAATAAATGTTAAGATTGATGGAATGGTTCCAGCAACTTTAGCAAATAAATCGATAGCTCTAGATGAAACAGATTTAAGAGACTTTGTTATGTTGCTAGATATCGGAGCAGCAAACACAGACATCGGTGTATTTGCATCAAACACAATTCTTTATACAAATACAATTCCGGTTGGTGGTAGAAATATAACAAACGACATTAAACAAGTTTTAAATATTTCATACGAAGAAGCTGAAAAATTAAAGAAACAATATGGACTTGCATTAAAGTCTTACATGGACTCTGATAACGAAGTTGTTTTAACAACAGTTAAAGAGGGAGACAAAATAATCAAGAGTTCACTAATTGTAGAAATTATAGAAGCAAGGGTTGAACAAATCTTTGAATTAGTAAATAAAGATATTACAGCAAACGGTTTAAAACCAAATATTAATACTGTTATATTAATTGGACAAGGCATTGCTAATATTAGCAAGAGTGATATAGTCGGAAGAATTGTATTAAACATTCCAGTAAAAATGGCAACAACAAAAGCATTAAATTCTGTACGAC
>JAEEGL011705930.1_pt1 | contig 33228 bp, 31 predicted proteins | sample 9134231 | NCBI WGS metagenome assembly JAEEGL01 (sample SAMN16246548, study PRJNA631951) | gut metagenome | biome: gut microbiome; feature: rumen; material: fiber-attached | host: Bos | place: Iran: Karaj | collected 2018-10 | reverse complement strand
TTCAATCTTGTTATAAATAAGCAGCTTAACCCCGATGCCGGCTCACCAATAACTATGAGTGAGGTGGTACGCAAGGTTTCAGACGCCACACGCAGCGAGGCGATACTTGTTACAGACGTAGGTCAGAACCAGATGGAGGCTGTGCGTTACTTCCGTTTCAAGAAGAGACGCAGTGTGGTAACATCGGGCGGTGCCGGAACTATGGGATTTGGTATTCCTGCGGCACTTGGAGCCAAGGTTGGAGCACCCGAGCGCACTGTCTGTCTATTCTGCGGCGACGGTGGTTTCCAGATGACAATGCAGGAGCTTGGCACAATTATGCAGGAGCAGCTTGGTGTGAAGATTATTCTTATGAATAACAACTACCTGGGAATGGTACGTCAGTGGCAGGAGCTGTTCTGGCATGAGCGTTACTCCTCCACCCCGCTTTCAAACCCTGACTTCTGCGCCATAGCAGCCGCCTACGGCATGGGCACAAGCCACGTTACTGAGCGTGCAGAACTGGATGCCGCCATAGCGGACATGATAAAAGATGACAAACCATACCTGCTTGTGGTTGAGTGTGATGAGAAGGGGCTTGTATATCCAATGACACCGGCAGGCAGCAAGGTTACAAATATTCTTACAAGCAATAACATCGGGTAGAACTTAATGGAGAATGGAAAATGGAGAATGGAAAATTATATACAGTAACCGTCTTTTCTGAGAACGTACCTGGTTTGCTGAACCAGATTACAATTGTGTTCACCCGCCGCCAGATAAATATTGAGACACTCTCAGTATCGCCGTCTGCGCTGCCGGGAATACATAAGTTCACCATAACCGCCTACACTGACCAAGACACTATAGAGAAGGTGGTTAAGCAGATAGACAAGCGTGTTGATATTCTAAAGGCTTATTATAACACCGATGATGAGCTTGTGTATCAGGAAATAGCCCTCTACAAACTTGCCACAGACAAGGTGCTTTCAATGGGTGGCATAGAGCCGCTCATACGTAAGTATAACGCCCGTGTGATTGAGATTCTGGAGAACTGCATTGTTATAGAAAAGACTGGTCTTTACACAGAGACACAGGATATGTTTAACGAGCTACAGGCGCGCATCGGGGTGCTACAGTTCATACGTAGCGGCCGTGTGGCCATAACAAGAGGCAAAAAAGAGCGCCTCAGCGATATGCTTGCAAAAATTGAGGAACGCAGAAGAGAGGAATCTAAATAATTATTGTAACTTTGCACATCTAATTGTGAGATGCTTCGCAAAGCTCAGCATGACGAAAGAATTTTAACTATTAACTTAATAAAAAATGGCTCAGATTAATTTTGGCGGTGTAATAGAGAATGTTGTTACCCGCGAGGAATTTCCACTTGAGAAGGCACGTGAGGTGCTTAAAAATGAAACTATCGCTGTAATAGGTTACGGCGTACAAGGTCCTGGTCAATCACTTAACCTGCGTGATAACGGTTTTAACGTGATTGTAGGCCAGCGTAAAGGCAAAACATGGGACAAGGCTGTTGCTGACGGCTGGGTGCCAGGTGAGACCCTGTTTGAGATTGAGGAGGCTTGCAAGCGCGGTACCATTATACAATACCTGCTTTCAGACGCAGCTCAGATTGAGCAGTGGCCAGTTGTAAAGCGTAACCTTACCCCAGGCAAGGCACTTTACTTCTCACACGGCTTTGGTATTACTTGGAATGACCGCACTGGCATAGTTCCACCAAAAGATGTTGACGTTATCATGATTGCTCCTAAGGGTTCAGGCACATCACTGCGCCGTATGTTCCTCCAGGGCCGCGGTCTTAACTCTTCATACGCTATCTGGCAGGATGCCACTGGCAAGGCTTTTGACCGTGTAATAGCTCTTGGTATTGGTGTAGGTTCAGGCTACCTGTTTGAGACTACATTCCTTAAAGAGGCTACATCTGACCTTACTGGTGAGCGTGGTTCTCTTATGGGTGCAATCCAAGGTCTGCTTCTTGCACAGTATGAGGTTCTCCGTGAGAATGGTCACGAGCCATCTGAGGCCTTCAACGAGACAGTTGAGGAGCTTACTCAGTCACTTGGCCCTCTATTTGCAGAGAACGGTATGGACTGGATGTATGCTAACTGCTCTACTACAGCTCAGCGTGGTGCTCTTGACTGGATGGGCCCATTCCACGATGCTATCAAGCCAGTAATGCAGAAGCTTTATGCAAGCGTTAAGTGCGGTAACGAGGCTCAGATCTCTATTGATTCAAACTCTCAGCCAGACTACCGTGAGAAACTGAACAAAGAGCTTGAGGCACTCCGCAACAGCGAGATGTGGCAGGCTGGTGCAGTAGTTCGTAAACTCCGCCCAGAGAACAACTAATATCCATTAGTATTATATAAAAAATAGGCTGACTATTCTTTTAGTCAGCCTATTTTTGTAAATTTGTAACTCAGATAGAGCAAGTTTTGAAACAGATAACTCATTATTAATAATATTATGAATTACACTCAGAGTGATATCAGTAACATTGTGCTGTCTCAGCGTAAATTTTTCCGTACGGGAGTTACACTGCCTGTAGATTGGAGAATTGAGCAGCTCAAGAAGTTGAAAAAAGAGGTGATAGCACATCAGCAGGAGTTTATAGACGCTCTGGCAGCAGACCTTGGCCGCAGTGAGCTGGAGGCCTACCTGTGTGACGTAGGGCCTATCATAGTGGAGATTAACGAGATGCTGGCAGGGCTGAAACGCTGGTCACGTCCTGAGCGTCACTTTAGCGGACTGATGTGCTTCCCAAGCCTGATAACAAAGGTGTACAAGATGCCATACGGAGTGTCTCTTGTAATAAGTCCGTTCAACTTCCCTATTCTGCTCACCATAGGCGTGGTGGCTGCAGCCATGTGTGGCGGCAACACAGTGGTGATTAAGTCAAGTTCCAAATCATCAGCCAGTACAGCAGTGCTTAAGAAGTTCTTTGCAGAGGTTTTCCCTCCTGAATATATTACTCTCATAGATGGCGGACATGATGTGGCTGACATGTGCCTTGCCGAGCGTTTTGACAAGATTTTCTACACTGGCTCACCTGCTGTAGGCAAGCACGTGCTTGCTGAGGCGGCAAAGAATCTTACGCCTGTGGCGCTTGAACTTGGAGGTGAGACTGGCAACTGGTGCGTGGTTCGCAAGGATGCTGACCTAAAGGATGCCGCACGCAAGATTGCCTTCTTCAAAGTGCTCAATGCCGGGCAGATTTGTATAAATATTAACCAGATTGCTGTGGCAGAGGAGGTTGCAGAACCATTCCTTAAAGCCTTGAAGCAGGCGTTCACAGCCCAGGTTGGAGAACATCCTGAGCTGAACCCAGAGTATCCTAGGCTCATAACATCGGCCGCATACAACAAGTGTGCCAAGCTGGCTGACGAGCACCGTGACAAAATAGTCTTTGGCGGAGTTGGCAACCCTGACACTTGCAAATATGCTCCTACAATACTTTACCCTATAGATATTAATGACTCCATTGTACAGCATGAGCTCTTCTGCCCGCTGCTTCCGGTTGTCACTTTCCGCGATGCTGAGGTGGATGCGCTGATGGATACTATAGCTGACCGTGAACATCCGTTGGCCATGTATCTGTTTACCAAGAATATGCGCTGGGCTAATCATGTTATGCAGACACAGCAGTTTGGAGGCGGATGTATAAATGAGGTGTGCATACACATGATGGTGAAGGGTGTGCCCTTCAACGGCACAGGCCACTCAGGCATGGGAGCATATCATGGTGAATGGGGATTCCGTGAATTCACCCACCCACAGACAGTTCTTAAGGGCAGCACGCTTTTCAATCTCTCCCTGCGTGAGCATCCGTACGGAGGCTCCATTGGCAAGAAGAAGATGTGGCTACTGAGGCTTTTTGAAAGATAATTTTTGGGGATTATGAAAATTAGTAATCTATTAAATATGCGCCTTACGTGGATGGCGCTGCTGCTGAGTGCCGTAAACCTGGTTTTCTTCCATGTTCCGTTTTTCCGTGTGGTGGCTGAAAATGTGGAGGCTGACTTTAACGGCGTGGCCATAACGGCAAGCATGGTTCTCATAATGCTGGCGGCAAACTTCCTTGCCTTCTACCTTATACTCTATCTATGCAGGGTTGTGGGCAAGGCGCTTATGTCAATACTGTTCATTGGCAACGCCATAAGCATCTATTTTATAAATACTTACGAGGTTATGCTTGATGACACCATGATGGGCAATGTTTTCAACACAAACACCACTGAGGCCACAAGCTACTACTCCACCGCCGCCATACTGTACGTACTTTTCATGGGCGTTCTGCCCGCACTTTTCATCTGTCTCACAAAAATTAACTACGGCAGTGTGAAACGCTTCTTTGCCAATATCGGGGTGGCATTGGGCATAATACTTGTGGTGGCATTCTCCAACGCCCCTAACTGGACGTGGATAGACAAGCAGGCCCCTGTGATAGGCAGTCTGCTGCTCCCTTGGTCATACATTATAAACTCCATAAGGTATCAGAGCCAGCAGCGTGAGCGTAACCGTGTGGCCATTCCCCTCCCCGATGCCACCTTTAGCAATGATGAAAAGGCTGTGGCTGTGCTTGTTATAGGCGAGTCTGCCCGCCGTGACCACTTCTCACTCTACGGATATGAGAGGGATACCAACCCGCTGCTTTCAAAGACTGACGGAGTGCACTGCTATGCGGCAAAGTCAAGCGCTACATACACCACTGCAGGCGTTCAGGCCATACTTGAGCACGCCGCTACGGGTGATTTTTATGAGGTGCTGCCAGACTATATCTACCGCTGCGGCGGCGATGCGGTGTGGCGCAGCACAAACTGGGGAGAGCCGCCTCTGCACATTAGAAGCGTGACATTTGATTATAGCAGCCGTGAGGGCTGCAAAGTGTGCGGATATGATGAAGAGCTTGCATCGGGGCTGAAGGAGGAGATTCTTTCAAGCGGCAAGAACAAGGTGTTAATTGTACTGCACACCAGCACAAGCCACGGGCCGTCATATAACCAGAAATATCCCGCTGAATTTGAGAGGTTCTCACCTGTATGCACCAGCGTGGAGCTTAGCAAATGCTCTCAGGAGGAGCTTTTTAACGCGTATGACAACTCCATAATCTATACAGACTATGTTCTCAGCCGTGTAATTGAGGAGCTAAAAGGTCTTGACGGCTGGAAGAGCTGCATGCTCTTTGTGTCTGACCACGGAGAGTCACTTGGAGAGAAGAATCTTTATATGCACGGGGTGCCTCTTAACATAGCCCCCAAAGAGCAGTATGAGATTCCGTTCATAGCGTGGGTGTCAGACTCGTCGAGGGTTATGAAGACGCTGCCAGAAGTTTCACAGCACCACGTTTTCCACAGCGTGGTTGACTTCCTAAACCTTAACACGCCTGTGCTTGACCGCAGTCTGAGCATCTTTGAGCAGGAGTAAAAGTTAAAGATTGTTAAACTTTTTGTAGGAACTGTAACTATTGGTTTAATCACTGTAACTGCCAGTTACAATTTGGCCTAAATGTTGATTATTTTAGGTTTTCTCCATTTTGAGGGGAAATTTTTTATGACTACCTTTGCGCTTAAAGATAACATCGATTCACCGATTAACCGAATAACCGATTAAACAATTATATATGAGCGAAGAAAGACAACAACCGGCTCTGGAGAAGCTGAAGGCACTCCAGCTTGCCATTGATAAAATTGAGAAGGACCACGGCAAAGGCACCATTATGAAGATGGGTGATGACCATGTGGTTGACGTACAGGTAATACCTACAGGCTCCATTGCACTTAACAACGCACTTGGAGTAGGCGGCTACCCACGTGGAAGAGTGGTTGAGATATACGGTCCTGAGTCATCAGGTAAGACCACACTTGCCATTCACGCCATAGCACAGGCTCAGAAGGCGGGCGGCATTGCAGCCATTATAGACGCAGAGCACGCATTTGACCGCTTCTATGCTGAGAAGTTAGGCGTTGACGTGGAGAACCTCTTCATTTCACAACCAGACAACGGAGAGCAGGCACTTGAGATTGCTGACCAGCTAATACGTTCATCGGCGATAGACATCATAGTAATAGACTCAGTTGCAGCCCTTACTCCTAAGGCTGAGATAGAGGGCGACATGGGCGACAACAAGGTAGGTCTGCAGGCACGCCTTATGTCACAGGCGCTAAGAAAACTTACCGCCAACATAAGCAAGACAAACACCTGCTGCATATTCATAAACCAGCTGCGTGAGAAGATTGGCGTTATGTTCGGCAACCCTGAGACCACCACCGGCGGTAACGCTCTTAAATACTACGCATCAGTGCGTCTTGACATCCGCCGCGTATCAGCTATTAAGGAGGGCGACGAGGTTATAGGCAACCAGACCCGCGTTAAGGTTGTTAAGAACAAGGTGGCTCCTCCGTTCCGCAAGGCAGAGTTTGACATTATGTTTGGCGAAGGCATCTCACGTGCAGGCGAGATTGTGGACCTTGGCGTTGAGACCGGCATCATCAAGAAGAGCGGTTCATGGTTCAGCTACGGTGACAGCCGTCTGGCTCAAGGCCGCGATGCTGTCAAGAAGCTCATTGCAGACAACCCAGAACTCGCCGATGAACTTGAGGGCAAGATAATGGAAGCACTTCAGAAATAATTGAGAATTGAGAGTTGAGAATTACAATATGAGTGATATTATATTTGGTCTGCGAGCCATTATTGAGGCGATAGAGGCCGGCACAGAGATAGAGAAAATCCTTCTGAAGAAGGACATGAAAAGTGAGATAGCAAAAGAGCTCTTTGATGCAGTCAAGGGAAAGAACATTCCTGTGGTAAGAGTGCCGGTTGAGAAGATTGACCGCATCACCCGTAAGAACCATCAGGGTGCCATTGCCTTTATATCTCCTATAACATACGCCCGCACCACCCAAATAATACCTCAGCTCTATGAAGACGCCAAGTCACCGTTTATAGTGGTGCTTGACGGAGTTACTGACGTACGTAACTTTGGAGCCATAGCCCGTACCTGCGAGTGCGCAGGTGTGGACGCCATAGTGATTTCACAAACAAACAGCGCACCTGTTAATGCGGATGCCATCAAGACATCAGCGGGTGCGCTGCTTAACATACCTGTCTGCCGCGAGCACAACTTAGAGTACATTGTGAACTTCCTCAAAGAGTCTGGACTCAAGATTGTGGCGGCAAGCGAGAAAGCAGCTCTCAACTACACTGAGGCCTCATACACAGAGCCTATAGCCATTGTCATGGGGGCGGAGGATACTGGCATATCGCCGGAGATAATGGCACTTTGTGACGAGCAGGTACGCATACCAATATTGGGCAACATCCAGTCTCTCAACGTATCCGTTGCAGCTGGAATTCTTATTTATGAGGCTGTAAAACAGAGAAATAGCAACATATAAGCACGTCATGCTGAGCAAAGCGAAGCATCTCAGAAACATTATGGAAATCTTATATGAAGATAATCACATCATCGCTGTAAACAAGGCTCCTGGAGAGATTGTGCAAGGCGACAAAACCGGCGACACCCCGCTGGTGGAGATGCTTAAGCAGTGGCTAAAGGAGAAATACAACAAGCCTGGCAATGTTTTCTGCGGTGTTATCCACAGGCTTGACCGTCCTGTGAGCGGTGTGGTTGTCTTTGCCAAGACCAGCAAGGCGCTGGAGCGCTTTAATGAGATGCTACGCGACCATGAGATGAAAAAAACATACTGGGCCATAGTGAAAGGCACACCTGAAAACCCTGAGTGTACTCTTGTTCACTATCTCATAAGGAATGAGAAGATGAACAAGTCATTTGCGTATGACACTGAAAAGTACGGCTCAAAGAAGGCCATACTCAGTTACCGCACAATAGCCCGTTCTGACAACTACTCCCTGCTTGAAGTTGACCTTCAGACAGGGCGCCACCACCAGATACGCTGCCAGCTGGCAGCCATGGGTTGCCCTATAAAAGGAGACCTGAAATATGGGTTCCCACGCTCGAACAAAGACGGCAGTATAAGTCTTCATGCACACAAGGTTGAATTCATTCATCCGGTAAGCAAACTTCCTATAACGATTGTGGCGCCAGCACCGTCTGATACGCTTTGGGATACTTTAACATCTAAGGCCGAGTCTTAGTTAAAAAACATTAAATAAGAGAAACTTATCTCATTTCTTCTTTTATCTCAGCAACAAAAAAATTATATTTGCGAGGTTAATGTTTTTAATTTGCTGATTATGGCCCCCCTTGATTTCCCAGTTCACTACAATAGTTTTGATGACTACCCTGTATATAATGGGCAGGATTTGGAAGTAACTTACTCCCCTGAGAAAACAATATTCAAAATATGGTCACCCGATATTGATGACGCCATTGTCCGCCTTTATGAAGAATGTGAAGGCGGCACCGCCTTTCACACACAGCAGATGAAGAAGGCAAAGGACGGTACATGGAGTGCCACCGTTACGGGAGATATCAGGAACAAATTCTACACATTTCAGGTAAAATTTGAAGAGCAGTGGCTTGAAGAGACGCCAGGATCTTACGCTAAGGCTGTGGGTGTGAACGGGAAGCGCGGCGCCGTGATAGAGTTGAAAGACACTGACCCGGAAGGCTGGAGCGATGACAAGCGCCCTGAGCTTAAAAACTTCTCAGACATTATATTATATGAGATTCACGTGAGAGACTTCTCCATGTCTCCGGAATCAGGCATACAGAACAAAGGCAAGTTCCTCGCATTCACTGAAGAAGGAACAAAAAATTCCACGGGGCAGACTACTGGTCTTGACCACCTTAAGGAGTTAGGCATCACACACATACATCTAATGCCAGCTTTTGATTTCGCCACAATTGATGAGACAAAACTACAGGACAACAAATACAACTGGGGATATGACCCTCTAAACTACAATGTACCTGAGGGCAGCTACTCCACTAACCCGTATGACCCATACTGCCGCATACGTGAGTTCAAGCAGATGGTTCAGGCTCTGCACAAGAACGGCCTGCGAGTTATTATGGATGTGGTTTACAACCACACCTACACATGGGAGCATTCAGCTCTCAGCATGACCACACCTGGGTACTACTACCGCCACAACTCAGACGGCAGTTACTCTAACGCCTCAGGGTGCGGTAATGAGACCGCCAGTGAAAGGCCTATGGTACGCCGCTACATAATAGAGTCCATGAAATACTGGGCCACAGAGTATCACGTGGACGGTTTCAGAATGGACCTCATGGGCATACATGACACAGAGACCGTAAAACAACTAAGGGCTGAGCTTGACAAGATAGACCCTACCCTGTTCCTCTATGGAGAGGGCTGGAGCGCCGGAGACTCACCGCTACCATACGAGCAGAGAGCCGTGAAGCAGCACGTGAACCAGATGACAGGTGTGGGTGTGTTTGGAGATGACCTGCGTGACGCACTTAAAGGCAGCTGGGCCAACTCACGTGAGCCTGGGTTTGCCAGCGGACGTCAGGGTTATGATGAGACCATAAAGTTCGGCACAGTGGCGGCCACATCTCATAGCCAGATTCACTACGGACTTATAAACTACTCAAACTTTGCATGGGCTAACGAGCCATATCAGTCAATAAACTACGTATCGTGTCATGATGACCTCTGTCTTGTGGACAAACTGACATACGCCGCACCAGAGAACGCTACACATCAGGAGATAGGCAAGTTTGTACGTCTGGCTCTGTCGGTTATAATACTCTCACAAGGAGTGCCTTTCATCTATGCAGGCGAGGAGCTTATGCGCACAAAGAGAGGCGTGCATAACACATATCAGTCACCAGACAGCATAAACCAGATTGAATGGGAGAACAAGAGCAAATATCAGCAGAGTTTCCGCTATATAAAGGGTCTTATAAATCTGCGTAGAAAACACCCTGCCCTACATCTTGCCACTACAAAGGAGATTCAGGAGCATCTGCATTTCCTTTCTGCAAACCAAGCTTGTCTAGTGGCCTACACCATTGATGATAATGCCGGCGGCGATATGTGGAACCGCTTGCTTATAATACATAACGGCAACCGTTACCCAATCAGCATGGATATTCCGCAAGACAACTGGTGGGTTGTAGGCAACGGTGAGGAGATAAATGAGAACGGCATCTACAAATGGAACCGCCCTAACATCTCCGTTCCAGCCTCCAGTTCAATGATTCTTTGTAAAAAACAGTAAATTCTACGTCATTCTGAGCATTAGCGAAGAATCTACCTCTCAATTATGAGATGCTTCGCAAAACTCAGCATGACGTGCGTAAATCAAATATGATTAGATTAACAGATATAGCAAATCTAATTGAACAGACCGCCCCGCTACGTCTGCAGGAAGAGTGGGACAACTGCGGCTGGCAGGTAGGACCGCTCACCAATGAAGCCACAGGAGCACTGCTATGCGTGGACGTAACGCCAGAGGTGCTTGATGAAGCCATAGCCAAAGGTTGCAACCTGATAGTGTCACACCACCCGCTCATATTCTCAGGGCTGAAGAAACTCTCTCCGTCAGACACCACAGCGGCACTTGTCATAAAAGCTATAAAAAACGGAGTCTCAATATACTCGTCACACACAGCCATGGACCGCGCGGCAGATGGAGTGAGCGGTATGATGTGCCGCAAGCTCGGACTGAAGAACTGCACTATTCTTGACAATCCTGAGGGCACAGAGGGGCTTGGCATGATAGGAGACACAGAGTTCCCATATACAGAAGATGATTACCTCAGCAAAGTCAAAGAGACTTTCAACTGCCAGAGCGTCAGATATTCAGACCTGCGTGGCAAAAGCATAGAGAGAGTGGCCGTATGCGGTGGCAGCGGCTCCTTCCTTATAGATGAAGCTCTGCGCCAGGGAGCTGACATTTTCATCACCGCCGATGTCAAATACCACCAATACTTTACATCGCTGGGCAAAATGATTATTGCAGACATAGGACATTTTGAGAGCGAGCAATTCACAAAAGAGATATTTTTTAATATAATTTCAAAAAAATTGCCTACATTTGCACTCTATTTTTCAGAAACAGGAAAAAGTCCTATAAACAGTTTATAACAGACATGGCAGAAAACAACGAACAGACTAAGGATTTCTCAGTTGAAGAGAAACTTAAAGCTTTGCATCAGCTCCAGAACAAAGTTACTGAAATTGACAAGATAAAGATTCTCCGTGGTGAGCTACCTATCGAGGTTCAGGACCTTGAAGATGAGATTGAGGGTCTTAACACACGTATAGCAAACATTAAGGCTGACATAGCCACAATTGCTACTGAAACAGCAGCTCGTGGCAACAAGATCAAGGAGTCTGAGGCTCTTACTCAAAAGTACAAAGAGCAGATAGACAACGTAAGCAACAGCCGTGAGTTTGACCACCTCTCTAAGGAGATTGAGTTCAAGACTCTTGAGATTGAGCTTGCTAAGAAGCAGATTAAGGATTTTGAGGCTGCCAAGGAGCGCAAGGATGAAGAACTTGAAAGCGCACAGAGAAGCCTTGATGAGAAGCAGAGCATACTTGCTGAGAAGAAAGAGCAGCTTGAAGAGATCATAGTTGAGACCAAGCAGGATGAGGAGAGACTCAGAAAAGAGGCCAAGGATATTGAGTCAATGATTGAGCCACGCCTCCTTCAGGCATTTAAGCGTATCAGAAAGAACGCACGTAACGGTCTTGCCGTAGTATCTGTAGAGCGTGACGCCTGCGGCGGCTGCTTCAACAAGATTCCGGCACAGCGCCAGCTTGACATCCGTTCACGTAAGAAGATCATAGTTTGCGAGCACTGCGGACGTATTCTTATTGACCCAGAGATGGGAGCAGAGAAGTAATAAAACTATAACACATACGCATACAAAAAGAGCGGTTCCAGATGGAACCGCTCTTTTAATTTGTCAGAGGTTTAGATTACTTAGCCTCAGCAACAGCCTCAGTATTGTTAGCAACACTAATCTTAGCGCCAGCAACAAGCTCCTCATAGAATGCAGCATGAGCGTTCTCCATATAAGGTGCCACAAAAATAAATCCAATACCAAAGGTTAACACACTAAGGATAATCCAGCCAATGAAGCTCAGGTCAAGAAGGAAAAGCTTCATCTTGTTACCATCCATAATCTTCATACTTGCAAGAACAGCCTGCTCTGCAGTAAGGTCTGGATTATCTTTTGCAATAAAGCATGTCATTTCGTAAGAGTATGCCTTGATGATACCTGGGATGACAAGCAAGAGTGACCACAGAAAGGTGTAAAGGAATGTGAGAGCACCTACACTTAAGCTTCTTTTATAGCTCTCTTGTGTCTTTACATAACCAAGCATGTTGTTTGTTGCATCCTCAATGTCGCCACGGTAGAAACTAAGCATAGCGTTAGCGTATGCAAATGTAGCTGGTGCTGCAATGCATAACCAAGTAGCAAGGTTCAACAAGCCTCCTATATACCCTGTAGAAGATCCGTATGGGAATATCTGGTTGAAGCATGACGGAATGCTAACAGCAACAATATAGATTATTGTTGCAACAAGCGACTTTTTCCAATTTGGCTTTACAACATTGTAAGCCATTTCTCTAATTTCTGAATTCTGTTTCATAACTGTTAATGATTGGTTTAACGCCGTAAAATTACTAAAAAGTTGAAAATTGAAAGTTGAAAATTGAAAATTATTAACTATTAACTGTCAATTAACTATGATGATATGGCTCTCCTTTAAGAATTGTCATAGCCCTGTAAAGTTGTTCCGCAAATATGGCGCGAACCATCTGGTGAGAGAACGTCATTTTGGAGAGCGAGAGCTTTTCATGCGCAGCCTTGTAGACATCGGGGCTGAAACCGTAAGGGCCACCAATAATGAAGACAACGTTCTTCTGCCCGCTGTTCATATAAGCGGAGATTTTTTGAGAGAACTCCACCGATGTGTACTCCCCACCTTTCTCATCAAGCAGCACAATGCGTGAGCCGGCAGGCACGGTTTTCAGAATCAGCTCGCCTTCACGCTGTTTCTGTTCCGCCTCACTCATGGCCTTGGTGTTTTTTAGCTCCGGAATCACCTGAAACTGAAAGTCCAGATAGTGTTCCAGACGCTTAATATACACGTTTGTAAGACTTTCAACTAACGTATCAGTGGTTTTACCTACCACAAGAAGAGTAACTTTCATTTTTTTTTGTATCTTTGCCTTTAACAATTCACAAAAATACATAATTATTATGGAATACGACAATCTTGACGCTTTAATAAAGTACTGGTTTGCAGAAGACATAGGTGACGGAGACCACACATCGCTGTGCTGTATACCACCCACGGAGATGGGCTGCTCACAGCTTATCATCAAAGACACTGGCGTGCTGGCTGGCGTGGAGGTGGCAAAGCGCATATTCAACGCATTTGACCCTACCCTGAAGATGACCCAGTTCCTGCATGACGGCGATGAGGTGAAGCCGGGCGACATTGCCTTTGAGGTGGAGGGCAAGGTGCTCTCACTGCTACAGACCGAGCGTCTGATGCTGAACATCATGCAGCGCATGAGCGGCGTGGCAACCATAACCCGCAAATATGTCAAGCGTCTTGAAGGCCTGAAGACCCGTGTGCTTGACACTCGCAAGACCACCCCGGGCCTGCGCCTTTTGGAGAAACAGGCTGTTAAGATTGGCGGCGGAGAGAACCACCGCATAGGCCTTTATGACATGATTCTGCTAAAAGATAACCATGTGGATTTCTCAGGCGGTGTTACAAACGCCATAACACGCGCGCAGCAGTACCTTAAAGAGAAGGGCAAGAAACTCAAGATAGAGGTGGAGGTTCGTAACTTTGACGAGCTTCAGGAGGCTATGGCTGTAGGTGGCATTGACCGTATAATGCTTGACAACTTCTCCATTCCTGACACCCGCAAGGCGGTGGAGATGGTGGCTGGCAGATTTGAGCTGGAGTCATCTGGCGGTATTACATACGATACTATCCGTGACTACGCTGAGTGTGGCGTTGATGTTATATCAGTAGGCGCACTTACTCACTCTGTCAAGAGCCTTGACATGAGTTTTAAGGCAAAGCACTGACATTATCCCATATAATGGAGAAAAAAAAGGTACTGTTCATTATCAATCCTGTTTCAGGCATCACAAAACACAAGTTTTGGGTGGACTTGGCAATTAAGGCACTCCATGAGACATACGATTTTCAGGTGTGCCACACTAAGTATGCCGGTCACGGAAATGTGCTGGCCAAGGAGGCTGTGGCCTCTGGCACAGACATAGTGGTGGCTGTAGGAGGTGATGGAACAGTTAACGAGGTGGCATCGGCGGTAGTGGGTTCAAAAACATCTCTTGCCATATTTCCAATGGGCTCCGGCAACGGACTGGCCAGAGAGCTGAACATCAAGACCAAGATTCCTCACAAGTCAATTGACGCCCTTAAACGTAACGAGCCCAAGCCTGTGGATTACGGAACGGTCATGGGCCACCCATTCTTCTGCACCTGCGGCACCGGCTTTGACGCTGAGATTGCACGCCGCATTTCCGGCAGCAAGATAAGAGGGTTCCTCAGCTACGCCTATCTGTGCGGTAAGGCGCTCTTCTCCTATAAGCACGTAAATGTAACCTACAGCGTTGAGGGCGGTGAAACAATAACCCGCCCTGTGTTTGTACTCAACGCAGCTAATATAAAGCAGTTTGGTTTTGGTGCCCAGATAGCGCCGCTTGCCAGTGTGCAAGACGGCCTGCTAGACGTAACCATAGTGCCGCCAATAAACTTCTTCCAGGCCTTGAAACTTGGCATAGGAATGTTCACCCACACATTCCATAAGATGAGCCCGGTGGAGACCTTCAAATGTACAGAACTTACCGTCACCATCCCAGATGACGCCCCATTTCACATAGACGGAGACTACGTAAAACGCACAGAGAACACCTTCACCATAAAAGTTATCCCTGGCGGTATAAACATTCTCACATAATAGTGCGCGAGGCGCTAAATCCTTATAACTTTCGGGCTAATAGACATTTCTTTCCATTGCACTTCATTCAGGATGACGTTCGCCATTAAGCGTTCACGTACAGACATAAAAAAGCGGGACTTGCACTATTGCAGTTCCGCTAGTTGAGGCCTTCGCATGCCCTGTATTTTGATTACATCTATACGGAGGAAGCGCTAATCTACCTTCAGTCCTCTCATTTTTATGTAGGCGGAAAGGGTGTTGCGGTCCACTTTGCAGCGGCGGGCAATGGAGCGCAGGGAGTGCTTGCGCCTCAGCAGGAAGCAAATCAAATCCTCCTTTTTTGAGAGTTTGTACTTGTCAGGGGCGTTACGGCTGCCCTTGGGCCTGCCAAGTTTCACACCTTCAGCCTTCTTGCGCGCAAGAGCCTCCTTGGTGCGCTGGCTTATAAGGTTACGCTCTATCTCAGCACTCAGCCCAAAGGCAAACGCCAAAACCTTGCTCTGAATATCCTCCCCCAGGCGGTAGTTATCCTTGATGGTCCATACACGGCACTCTCTGTTCATGCAGATGTTAAGAATCTCCATAATCATAAAGAGGTTACGCCCCAGGCGTGAAAGTTCACTGCAGATAATTATGTCATCTTTATGAACCTTTTTAAGCAGTGTGCCCAGCTGCCGCTTGTTGTAGACTTTGGTGCCGCTGATGGTCTCCTCTATCCAGTCATCAACGTGAATTCTCTTGTTCTCACAGAATCTGTTAATCTCAAAACGTTGGTTCTCAACAGTTTGTTTGTCACTGCTGACCCTAATGTACCCGTAAATCATAGCATTAAATCTTAAATAGTTAAACAAATTAACCAAATTTAAGCAACGATACGGAGATTACATAACTTAAATTGAGTTTTCTGACCTTATCTGTGTGGAAGATATTGGGAAAGTGGGAGCTCCGGTAAGAAGTTTCATTGACGGATATTTCTCTTCGATGAGAGACTCAGCATCATAGCCTGGGCGTGGATATACAAGTATCGGGTGTTTTTCAAGTATCTCTTTATAGCCGTACCAGCGGTCAAAAACAAAGACATTGTCTGAGCCTATTATAAGAGTGAACTCTATGGCTGGATACATCTGCTCAAGCACATTTAATGTGTTTAGTGTGTAGGACGGAACAGGAAGCTGCATCTCAATGTCACACACCTTTATGTTTGGCATGGTGGCTGTGGCCTCACGAGCCAAACGCAGGCGTGTCTCATCATCCATAAGGTCTGAGAGTTTTTTCAGCGGATTCTGCGGTGACACCATTAGCCAGATCTGCTGAACATCTGTATTTTCAAGAATGAACTGCGCAAGCCCAGTGTGACCGTAGTGTATTGGGTTGAAGGAGCCGCCAAAGAGCCCCACCTTTTTTATAGAGGCGGCGTCTGCTCCCAACCAGCGGTCTACAGCGGGAGTCTCACCTGTCCAGAAACTGGCGGACAATTCTTCCTGCTTCTTCTGTGGCTTCCTGTAGGTTATCATTTACCACTATTTTGTCAAACTCCGATGCAAAACTAATCTCATATTCAGCCTTACGCACACGCTCATCTATCACATCAGGAGCATCTGTGCCCCTGCCCTCAAGGCGGCGGCGCAGCTCCTCTATACTTGGCGGCATAATGAATATGGTAAGGGCGGCATCGCCGTACTGCTTTTTAATGTTCAGTCCACCTTTTACGTCAACGTCAAACACAGTGGCGTTACCCTTGCGGTCTATGCGTTCAATCTCACTCTTGAGCGTGCCGTAGAACCTACCCTCATAAACCTCCTCATACTCCACAAAATCACCTTTGGAAATGCGTGAGCGGAACTCATCGGCAGTAAGAAAGTAGTACTCCACTCCGTTCTGCTCCGTTCCTCTGGGCGGACGGCTGGTGGCACTTATGGAGAACTCCATTCTAAGGTTCTCTTTTAGCAGTGCGTTTATTATTGTGCTTTTGCCAGACCCTGACGGGGCTGAGAATATTATTAGTTTCATAAAACCGGTTATTTCAACAAAATCATCAATTCTTATAATAATAATCAATAATAATAGTTGTAGTGGCGGTAATACCATTATGAGCCTTAGCCTCTATTATACATACGTCCCCATCCCTTGCCGTCCCTATAGACAGCACACCGTCTTCAGATAGACGGAAACCACCTGAAGATTGTTTAATACGGAGTGTTATATCCTGATAGCATGCGTGTTCAGGACGTACACTCGCTGTAATATGACAGGTTTCATTAGGGGCTCGCAAATATGCCATAGTGGGGTTCAACCAAATATACTCAACCGGCACATCTTCAACTGTAACAAATGAAGCCCCTATTACACCGTCAACAGTACAAGATATAGTGGTTGTACCTGGATAAAAAGATGTTACAACACCATTCTGATCTACCGTAGCCACACTCTCATTTGATGATTTCCAAACCACTTTTGAGTATGGAGCATCTTCAGGCTCTACAGTAAACGACAGAGTACTCTGCCCCCTTCCAGACATGGAATATTGGGAATGTTTCATCTTTACCTTTGTCACAACCAGTTTACTTACAGTTACCTTAAACTGGTGGTCCGTCATGGGTACTGAGCCGTATAACATTGGAGTAACCACAACCTCTCCAGGTTTTACACCTGTAACAATGCCCTTACTATCTATGGTGGCAATCTTTTCATCACTGCTCTTATAAGTAATGACTGACATATCAAACACTGACGGCTCAACCTTGTATTTTACTTTGACAGATCTTGTCTCAATGAGTTCCACATCGGAATATAGCAAAGACTCAAGAGTAATCTCATCATTGCTTACACAACGAACGCTCTTACCACTATTCTTGCTATTATTGGCATTTTCCTTACTTACATAAAGGTCAAGCAGGTCTGTGTTATATGCCAACACCCCACTCACAGCGTAATTGCTACCATTAGCGTCAGCAGTCCAAAATTCTGTAAGATAACCTGTATAGGAGACATTCCGGGAAAGAGAGCGTCCTGCCGGATAACCGGCAAAGCCAAACTTATCTGTGGCATTACCTGAGTACCAGCCTGATTTTGCCTTAAGAGCGGTTCCAGCACCATTAAAGCGCCCTGCCGTGAATTTTGAGGGTTCTCCGCCAACCGCCATAGCAAGGTCACTAAAATCAGACACAGTAGGCAGATGGAAACCATTTGGGCATATTCCCTGTCTATTACTGGAAAACACATCAGTAATAGCCTTAGCGTCAGCCTCTGTAGCAACACCGGCCGCCGCAGCCCAATTATATAGACAACCTAATTTAGCACGCACATCATCTGTCACATTAACAGCATACTGCTTAGTGCTTTCACTCCAATACTCCGCATCGGAGGCGTCAGCGTACCACGGATCATATACCACTGTACTCTTATCAGCATGTAGAGGAACTACACTACCCGATGCCTCGCTCTCAGTGTCATATTTGTCACAGCGCATGTTTTCTGTCATCCAGTAGCGGTTACCTATCTTAACTACATTATAAGTGTTCCCACATTTGTCAATAACCTGCCCTTCAATTGGTGTGTCACCTCCGCCTGGTGTATCCGAACCACCTCCATCTTGAGCCGGCTCCTTTTTCTCATTACAGGAACTTAAGCATAATAATGCGATAAACGCGATAAATAAGAGAGGTAATTTTTTCATATTACGGTGAATAAGGTTTAGAAGTTATTGTCAAATTATCAAAGTACATTAAGGACTTGTTCCTTAATCTGCTCCAGTTCATCCTTCATCTTCACCACAATGATCTGCATTTCGCTGTGGTTTGACTTGGAGCCGAGGGTGTTTATCTCACGCCCCATCTCCTGAGCTATGAAACCGAGTTTCTTGCCCTGTCCGTGCTCTTCCGCCATAACCTCACGGAAATATTTAATGTGGTTTGCAAGACGCTGTTTCTCCTCACTGATGTCAAGTTTCTCAATGTAGAAAATCATCTCCTGCTCCAGGCGGTTGGCGTCATATTTAATAGTCTCACCTAACTCTTTAAGGTTATCCTCAAGGCGTGATTTTATCTTGTCAATGCGGGCTCGCTCATACTGAGGCACCTCTGCAAGCAGTGCAGCTATGTTGTCAAGTTTGGAGGTGAAGAACTTCTCAAGTCCTGCGCCCTCCTGTTTGCGGAACGCCACCAATTGGTCAATGGCTCCCTCCACTGCTTTCTGTGCGGCCTGCCACTCTTCATCAGTAAGTTCAGCGGCCTCTGTATGCATGACATCGGGGATGCGGAGAAGAACCTGAAACCAATCCTGCGGCTCAGGTATCTGGTTCTGTGAAGCCAGTTCTGAAAGGTAGTTCTTGTATAACTTGAAAGCCTCAGCATTTATCTGCATAGCCGAGCTCTGCGCCGATGTATCATAATAGAGCGCAAAATCAACCTTGCCTCGCTCCAGACGTTTGGATATCAGATTCCTGATTTCAATATCCTTCTCTCTGTAAACACCTGCCACACGAGTGGAGGCGTCAAGCTGCTTACTGTTAAGAGACTTTATCTCCGCAATTATCTTTTTGTCAGCAAACGCCACAGTGCATTTGCCAAAACCCGTCATTGATTGTAACATTTCACCTGTTTTTTTTGCAAAGATAACTATTTTAATTCTCAATTCTCAACTCTCAACTCTCAATTTATATTATCTTTGCAGAAAAATATGAACACAATCCTAACTATAGACACCTCCACCACCGTATGCTCTGTGGCTCTGTTTGCAGGCACCGAGTGTCTTGCTTCACGCAAAGATGAAAGCGGCAATAGTCACAGCCGTGTGATAGGCGTGTTTACACAAGAGATTCTCAAAGAGGCGGAGGCCAACGGCTGGAATGTGGCTGCTGTGGCACTCAGCATGGGGCCAGGCTCCTATACAGGCCTGAGAATAGGCACCTCATTTGCCAAGGGTCTCTGTTACGGCATGGAGATTCCGCTAATTGCCATACCCACACTGAAAATAATGGCATGGGCTGTGGCTCAGAGGCTGAAGGCTGAGAGTGCCAACGGCGATGCGCTGCTCTGCCCTATGATTGACGCCCGCCGCATGGAGGTTTACAGTGCGGTCTATGATATGAACCTTAATGAAACGGAGGCTGTAAACGCAAAAATCATTGACCAAGAGTCATTTTCAGACCAGCTTGCCAGCCATGACATATACTTTTTTGGCAACGGCAGCACTAAATGCAAGGATGCCATAACAAACCCTAAAGCACACTTCATAGACGGTGTCACACCACTTGCCACAGATATGGCGGTGATGGCACAAGAGGCGTATGACAAAAAAGAGTTTGTGGATGTGGCTTACTTTGAACCTTTCTACTTGAAAGATTTCATTGCCACTAAACCTAAGAGCTTATTTAGTTGACAATTCACCGATTCACCATTATGAACAATTTACCAGAAAACAAAATAATCCTCACCGAGTACGGGCGCAACATCCAGAAGATGGTGGAGTATGCAATGACCATTGAGGACAAGGAGGAGCGCACACGCTGCGTGAACTCCATTATTGACACAATGGGCATATTCTTCCCGCACCTAAGAGATGTAAATGATTTCAAGCACAAACTTTGGGACCATCTGGCCATGATGTCAAACTATAAGCTTGACATTGACTATCCATACGATGTACCCAAGGAGGCTCCTGAGCGCACCATACCGGAAAAGATACCATACCCTACAGGACGTGTACGCTACCGCTACTACGGAAACTTCATAGACCAGCTTGTAAAGGCGGCAGAGAAGCTTGAAGGAGAGGACCGCGAGCGTTACATAGGGGTGCTGGCAAACCACATGAAACGCTGCTACCTCACATGGAACAAGGACACTGTGGAGGATAGCACCATAATTGGTGATTTGTATGAACTATCTGAGGGCAAGATAAACCTGAACGGCACAGGATTCCGTCTGCGCAGCACTGATGACATAATGCAGCAGATCAAAGCCGCACAGGCCCACACCACACAGGGTAAGAAGAACGCTAAGAAACAACAATTCAGCAAAAAGAAGAACTGATGGCATCATTTGTAATAGAAGGCGGACGCCGTTTAAGCGGCAGTATAACCCCACAGGGAGCCAAGAATGAGGCGCTGCAGGTTATATGCGCCACTCTGCTAACACCTGATGAGGTCACTATTAACAACATCCCTGACATTGCAGACGTAAACAACCTTATAGAGCTTATCAGCAACATGGGGGTGAAGGTTAACCGCCTCAGCCGCCACAGTTGCACCTTCAAGGCTGAAAGCATAAACTTTGACTATCTTCACACTCAGGAGTACCGCACTAAAAGCAGCAACCTACGCGGCTCCATTATGCTTATAGGTCCTATTCTGGCACGCTTTGGCAAGGCGCTCATTCCCCAGCCAGGCGGCGATAAGATAGGCCGACGCCGTCTTGACACCCACTTTGAAGGTCTTGTACGCTTGGGTGCGGAGTTCAACTATGATGCTGAGAACCGCCTCTACAACGTAAGCCGCCAGGAACTTAAAGGATGCTACATGCTCCTTGACGAGGCCTCTGTTACAGGTACGGCTAACATCATTATGGCTGCAGTCACAGCCACAGGAACAACAACTATATACAACGCAGCCTGCGAGCCATATATCCAGCAGCTCTGCAAGATGCTATGCTCAATGGGGGCTGACATCAATGGCATAGGCTCCAACCTGCTAACTATCAACGGAGTAAAGAGCCTGGGAGGCTGCACTCACACCATACTGCCAGACATGATTGAGGTAGGCAGCTTTATAGGCATGGCCGCCATGACAGGTTCTGACTTGACCATCAAAAATGTATCAATCAAAGACTTAGGGATGATTCCAGACAGTTTCCGCAAGTTAGGCATTAAACTTGAGGTGAACGGAGATGACATACACATCCCAAGTCAGGAGCGCTTCAAAATAGAGTCATACATTGACGGTTCCATCATGACCATAGCTGACGCACCGTGGCCAGGCCTTACGCCAGACCTTCTCAGTGTTATGCTTGTGGTGGCTACAAAGGCCAAAGGTAGCGTGCTCATACACCAGAAGATGTTTGAGAGCCGACTCTTCTTTGTGGACAAGCTCATAGACATGGGAGCCAAAATAATACTGTGTGACCCGCATCGTGCCACAATAATTGGCATGGGAGACGAGTTTCATCTAAGAGCAGCCACCATGTCATCACCTGATATACGAGCCGGAATTGCGCTGCTTATTGCAGCCATGAGCGCTGAAGGTGTGAGCACCATACATAACATTGACCAGATTGACCGTGGCTACGAGCGCATTGACGAGAGACTTAATGCACTGGGAGCGAAGATTAAGAGAGTCTAATTGAAAATTGAAAGTTTTTAGACATATTGCAATATTTGTGGTTCTTGCACTGATGTTGGTATCGTGTAAGGAGACACCAACTGACGTACATTCAGTTCATCCTGATTTTGAAGAGTACGTTCAGCGCTTTTTTGCATACGCTGAGAGCTACGGGGTGCCTATTGAGGACAAAAATATAATAATGCAGTTCAGCAACAGTCTGGCGTCAGGCAAGGCGGGTGTGTGCCACATGAATTTCAAGCCTATTAAAATTGAGATTAACGAGGGCTATTGGATAACATTTTCAGGCAGTCCTATTGAGGATGAGATTAAAGAGGACCTGATATTCCATGAGATGGGGCACGGATTCCTACGCCGATACCATGATAACACAGAACTTCAGAACGGCGACTGGAAGACCGTAATGCTTGGTGACGCACTACCGCACGGCAGAGCCGCAAACATAAACTACCGTGGCATGAGGAAGGATTACTACATAAAGGAGCTATTCACCCAGACCACAGAGGTACCATCATGGAGCACATACGTGCCTGATTTCTCCAAACTGGTGGAGAACGAATACTACCATGCCACCCCGGATAAAGAGAAATATTGGTCCGTTGGCAATACTGAAAAATACAACGCCCGTATTGAGGACGGACTGTACAAATACACAAGCAAAACTAACAGAACCATGTACGCACCGCTTCTCAGCGATGACGGCACAAGCTCCATACTTGATGTTACTGGCAATTTCTACTACGAGGTGGAGGCAAAGATAAGTTCCACATCTGTGGCAGACCCGTCAGGTGGAATGGGTTTCTCAAACTACACTAACGCGGAAACATCATCTGACCCGCTGCACTTCATATACGGCAGCAACAAAAAACTTATTGGAATAGGTGAGAACAGCTGCATAGCGCTGTTCATTCAACTCTACTCAGAACTTTTCAAGCCTGACGAGTTCAATAAATTTGCCATACGTAAAAACGGGGACACACTCTATTACTACCTGAATGACACATTCATATACCACAATGACCTTAGAGGCATCCCTATTAAGGGTTCGTCATTTGGATTTACAATAGGCTCCAATTGTGAACTTGCGGTAAAGAACGCTTTAATCAAGACATCGGGGGCGCCAAAGCGTGCGCCTATGGCAGAAGGTATAAAGCCTGAGCCTGTGGAGTTAGGCCCTAACTTTGCATTAACAAGAAAGTCTTACTGATGCTACGACTCATAGCCTCATACATAGAGAAAAACGCCCTGCTTGAGAAAGGTGACACTGTTATTGCAGGCTTGAGCGGCGGAGCCGACTCTGTTTGCATGACACATATTCTGTGCCGTCTGGGATACCAGGTTATAGCGGCGCACTGCAACTTCTCACTGCGTGGCAGCGAGTCTGACCGCGACCAGAAGTTTGTGGAGGATTTCTGCTACCGCAACTCCATTGAACTGCACACCACCCGCTTTGACACCACCGCGTACGCCACAGAGCATAAACTTGGCATAGAAGAGGCTGCACGTGAACTACGCTACCGTTGGTTTGAGGAGCTCAGACGTAAAACTGGCGCTGCCGCCATATGTGTGGCGCATCACCGTGATGACAGCATAGAGACCAGCCTTCTTAACCTTGCAAGGGGTACAGGCATCACAGGTATTTGTGGCATACGCTGCCGTAACGGCCGCGTGGTGCGTCCGCTCTTAGGAGTCAGCCGCACAGATATAGAAGAGTATCTTAACGAGCAGGAACTCAGTTACGTGACAGACTCCACAAACCTTGAGACCCACTATAACCGTAACAAGATACGTAATATAATAATCCCTGAGTTTCAGAAAATCAAGCCTGGATTCTGCGATACCATGGCGGCAAACATTGAGAACTTCACTGCCGTAAACGCCATTTATCAGGACTCTATAAACAGAGAAAAAGAGAGAGTGCTCACAAAAAAAGAGAACACTCTATACATTAATTTAAATAAGGTGACTGAGTTTGTAGAGCCCGCCACCCTACTCTATGAAATTCTAAAGCACTACGGTCTTCATCCACGAGAGATACCAAAGCTGCTGACAATGGAGCGTGGCAAGCAGGTAAACACTTCAACATGCCGCATATCCATAACAAGAGACAAGAGGTCCCGCCTGCTCGTGGTTGAGAGCGTCAACTGTTAGAGCAGCCGTCACAACCGCCACCTTGACAGCCGTCACCCTGACAACCATCACATCCATCGCCGTGGCAACCTCCACAGCCTCCGCATGAGTGCTTGGCAAGAAGGTTTGCTATCTCATCATCGGTGGCCTCACGCTTGACTATAACCTTACCTATAAAATGAAGGTCCTCACCTGCAAGCGGATGGTTCAAATCCACAGTAACTGTGTCCTTACCCACCTTTACCACTGATGCGTTAATACGGTTTCCGTCAGCATCCATAAGCGGTATCACGTTACCCTCAAACAGTATGCGTTCATCCACCTTGCCGTCAACCTCAAATGTGCTTTTTGGAAGGTCTATCACACCCTCGTCATCATACTCCCCGTAAGCGTCAGCACACGGAATCACAAAATCAAAGTTGTCACACACGTCAAGAGGCATGAGCTGAGCCTCAAACTTGTCAAGCATCATACCCAGACCGCTGTAGAAACATAGAGGGCGCTCTACCGTGGCCTGTTCCATAAGTTCCTGTTCCTCACCTACCTTCAAATCGTAGGTCACTGCAAAATAATAACTTTTCATAATATATTTTTAGTACCAGTTAATTCTCTCAGACGTATCGCTCTGCTTGGTGTACTTCAAATCCTGAAGAAGGCTTGACTTAACACCAATCATGAAGTTATACGTTGTATAAGTTCCAATAGGCACAAAACTGCATGACATCTGCCAGCAGTGCAGGTCCTTGGATATGGTGCAGTTCATATAGCTCCACTTGTTGTTTGTTATATCATAATATGTGGAGATACTGAAATGCCATGTCTTTGTAAAGTCTATGCTGCCTGATATGCTCAGGTTATGGGTGAGTTTACGGTCATACTCCATAATGTCATAGTTAAATGTGGAATAGGCGTACCTGATACTGTAGTTGAGGTTCAAAGACCAAGGGATATTGAACTTCTGGTAGTCTGCGTCAGCCTTTTTCCAGCGTTCACGCTTAAGCTGACGTTCCGTAGGTGTTGAAAGCGGGTCCACCGATGCTATGTTCTCCTCAAGCTCAGACCCCTCCTTAGGTTTTTCCCCGTCACCGCCAGGAGCGTCATTTTTCTTATCGGCGTCCTTATCCTTGTCTTTCTTCTTTTTGAAAGTGTCATTATTGAAAGTATAACCAAATGACGTACCAGTACTCATAAGGCGGCCAAGCACATGGTTCTTCTTAAGCTGGCTCACATTAACCCTTGTAACAGAACCGTATTCATTAAGCTGGTATGTATACGGGTCAAACACAAAGTCAATATTCATTGAGAACTTGTTAAAGAACTTCAGACGCAGGTTCACGTTAATGTTTGACCAGTTAAGGGAGTCCGCAAAAAGGTTATAGGCGGAGCCAAACGACAAATTGTCAATAAGAGTAATCTTCTTGGCCTTGCCTGTGGTGTCACGCCTTGACCAGTACTTCATCTCAAGGTTGTTTGCCACAGAGAAAGATATTGAACCAGTGGCCCCTCTTGAAGGAGAACCGCCATACACGCCGCCGGCATATCGGTCATAATAGACTGTGCTGGTCCCGCCTCCGGCAACAGGGCGCTCATAGCTGCCCCAGTATTTCCACATGTCAGCCCCATAGTCAGGTGACACACTGAATGACACGTTAGGCACAATCTTATGGCGGAACACAGGTGCGTTCTTCCCCTTCTTCACCTTAGGCGTAAAGAAGCCGAACAGCTGGGTCTGCAGGCCCACCGATGCTGACATGGCATAAATATTATAGAATCCGAATGTGGTGTCAGCCACCGCCGCACCGGACGCATCCCCCTCCCAGTGCTGGTCCACACGCCTAAAGTACCACTTTAGGGAGTTATTCAGGTTTATATTCAGATTCAAATATTTAGCTATGGTAAAAGATGCGTTGATAGACACCTCATGCTTTATACCGTTATTCCAGTCACGCAAAAAGTTTGTGTGCGTAAAATTCTTCTCCTTGCATACAACACCGTTTGTCATATTCATGGTGTATAATATTGCAATCTTCTCATACCACTTCTCCTTGCCTACAGGCTTCTTGCGCTTGAACGGGTAGACACGGCTCATACTAAGTGTCACCTGCGGCAGGTTAAGGTTTATGGTGGAGTCACTTGTACGCTGTGTTACAGAGGCGCTCACCGTGAGAGTGAACGGGCTGTTAGGGAAAGTCTGCACCACAGACACAGTACTGCTCTTAGTGTTCTGGGAAATAAGGGCCGGATTATAATAGCTGTCCACATTATTCTTTTCATAACTCGATGTGGAAAAGTTCACACTTGCAGAGAATTGAGTGAAAGGTGACATCTTAGGATCCTGAGTGTGTGACCAGAGCAGGCGGAAGTCATTTGAGCGGACATAATCCTTAGTGTAAGGTTCACCAGATACATTCTGCAGAAAACTCAGATTGAAAGAGCCGTTGAAATGATAGCGCCACTTGTATACAGAAGCCGCAGTAATAGACCATGAACCCTTTGTATAGATATCTGCGGTCAAGGCCAGATCCACATAGTCATTTATGGCAAAATAGTATCCAAAACCTTTGGCAAAGAAACCTCTTGAAGACTCATCACCAAACGTAGGCATAAGCAGGCCCGACGAATACTTCTGATTTATAGGGAAATAGCCAAACGGGATAGCCAGCGGTAGCGGCACATCCTCCACCACCATATAGGCCGGGCCTGAAACAATGTACTTACCCTGCTTCATCTTAGCCTTTGTGAGAGCAAGATAAAAGTGCGGATGGTCATGATGGTCACAAGTGGTGTACTTACCGTTCTTGAGACAGTAGACATCATCCTCCACCCTCTTTGTCTGGCTTGCGGTTATGTATCCCTCTCCCTGCTTGGTCACCGTTCCCTTAATCAAACCCTTCCTTGACTTGAAGTTGTAGCGCATCTCAGTAGCCTCATACTCCTCGCCCCCCTCCTTGAACTTAGGTTTGCCGGTCATAACGCCAGTGGAGTCTGTAACACCTGTGGCGTACACAGTGCTACTGTCAAGCTGCAGGCGTATGAACGCAGCGTTCAGCTCTATATTGCCGTAAGTCACCTTGGCCTCACCATACAGCTCCGCAGTCTTGGTCCCCACCATAACCACAGAGTCCTTGGCGGAGTACACCACGTCAGTAGTTATGGCCTGAGAGTCAGACTTCTTCTTTTTCTTTGCAAAGCACGGCGATGCAAAGAAAAGGGTGATGAGCAATATGGAGATATACCTCTTCAGTTGAAAGTTAAAAATTGAGAGTTGAAAGTTACAGCCCTAAAAAGCAACAAAGTTAAACAAATTATACCTTTATTCCGTCTATTTATAGTAAATTTCCACATCGCCCGTACATAAAAAAGAGACATATTGCGTATTTTGAGAAAAAAAATTAACTTTGCAGTTTAATTAGAAACACATTTTTAACAGTCATGTCATCTAAACACATACTCACACTGCTTGCCGCATGCGCATTGGCAGTAAGCTCACATGCATTCACAATAGTTATTGACGCCGGCCACGGAGCCCATGACGCCGGAGCCGTAGGCTCATTCTCAAAGGAGAAGAACGTAAACCTGCGCCACGCCATGCTTTTGGGAGACATTATCAAGGAGCGCAACCCAGAGATTAAAGTTATCTACACCCGTGACAAGGATGTGTTTGTAGAGCTAAACGAACGTGCCCGTATAGCAAACCGTAACAAGGCGGACCTTTTTGTGTCAATACACACAAACTCCTCTAAAAACAAGAGCGCCAACGGAATAGAGGTATTCACCCTTGGTGCCTCACGTTCCAAGGAGAACATGGAGGTGGCAATGCTTGAGAACTCCGTAATTCTTATGGAGGAGGACCACGAGAGCAAATACCAGGGATTTGACCCTAACAGCACAGACTCCTATATAATGTTTGAATTCATGAAGGACCAGTATAGCCAGCGCAGCATTGCCTGTGCAGACTTCATCCAGAAGGAGCTTGTGGAGAGCAGCGGACGCTATGACAGAAGCGTGCGCCAGGCCGGATTCCTTGTACTGAGAGCCACATCAATGCCTTCAATCCTTATTGAGCTCGGCTTTATCTCAAACAAGGAGGAGGAGAAGGCCCTTAACAACGAGGATAAGCAGATTGCCAACGCAGAGGCTATATATCGTGGTATAATATCTTACATACATGACCTTGAGAAGAAGGGAGGCAAGGCTATTCTTAAAGAGAGCCAGGCTGAAACCGTAACCCCTGCCCCTGCTGACACTGCAAAGGCGGTCCCTGCTGCGGAGACTCCTGCAGAGACCCAGAAACCTGCAGAGACCCAGAAACCTGCAGAGGAGGCCAAACCAGCCCCAAAAGCAGACACAACTGGAACCGTATATAAACTCCAGATTCTTGTATCTTCCAAGAAAAGGTCTCTTAATGACCCTATATTCAAAGGGCGTAAAGACGTGGAGGAGCTAAAGGAGAACGTGGGCTACAAATATTTCATAGGCTCGTCTACAAACTATGATGAGGTGGCCGCTCTTAAGAGCAAACTTGGAAACACATTCTCAGGAGCCTTCATTGTGGCATACAAAGACGGCAAGAGAGTTAACGTAACAGCTTCGCTTAAAAACAAATAACATACCGCTATGGCAGAACAGAAGAAAAAATTCCTTAACAACGAGACCAAGATTGGCATAATAGTGGTTATTGCCATCGCCGTGCTTTACTTTGGTATCAACTTTCTGAAGGGCATAAACATCTTTACGCCTAACACCACACTCTATGTACAGTATGACAGAGTTGACGGCATTGTGAAGACGAGCCACGTGCTTATAAACGGCTACCAGGTCGGTCATGTGAGCGACATTGTATTTGACTATACAAAAGAGGCCCCAATAACCCTTGAGCTGACAGTAGACCGCAAACTTGTGGTGCCAAAAGGAACTATTGCGGAGGTATATGAAACCGGAATGTTAGGTGACAAGGCCATCCAGCTCCGCCTTGGCAAGAGCTCGGAGATTTGTCAGAAGGGTGACACTATAGAGGGCACAATAACCGGCGGTATGCTGGCACAGGCCATGGAGTCTCTGATTCCGCCTATAAAAGAGATGATACCTACTATAGACTCCACCATCCAGGCTCTTAAAAAAGTTATTGAAAGCGAACACGTGGAGAACATTCTGGCCAACGCCGATGATGCGGTTAAGAGCCTGAAAGACGCCTCACGCAAGCTTGACATCATGATGGACAGCGATATCAAGCCTTTTATGTCTAACGCTAACAGCATGGTGGCTAAACTTGACAAGGTGGCCGCCGATGTCAGTGACGCAGACCTGAAGAAGACCTTCGCCGAACTTGACGCCACAGTTGCCAACATAAAGATGGCCACAGCCAAGCTAAACAGCACTGACAATACGTTAGGACTGCTGTTGAACGACCGCGAGCTATATAATGATGTGGATTCCATACTTATTAACGGCAATGCTCTGGTTGTTGATTTGAAACAGAATCCTAAACGCTATGTTCACTTCTCTGTTTTCGGTTCCAAGGAAAAAAAGACTGACGAACAAAAAAAATAAAAAATTAACACTTTTTTAACATATCGGGGAATTTGCTGAAAACTAACAAGTTCCCCGATATTTTTTAAGATTTTATAAAATTTAACATACTCGCTATAAATTAGTGAAGTTCAACAATTTCAACTGTTGCATAAAAACAAACCGCTAAAAATCAGTAATTTACAATAAGTAGCTAAAACCCATAACATTACACCATTTTTCAAAAATCCAAATAAAAAAAGGTTTTTTTTTTCAAAAAATTCGTTTCAAATTTGCAAGTCCAAAACCGAACGAAATCGAATACTAAAAAAAAACTTAAACGTAATGAGTGCCGAAATTACACAACAGTGGGACCAATGCCTGACCATCATTAAAGACAATATTGATGAACAGGCATTTAATACCTGGTTTGAGCCAATCAAACCGCTAAAATACACAGAGAATACTCTCACATTAGAGATTCCTTCTGCTTTCTTTCAAGAGTTGCTTGAGCAGAATTTTGCCAATCTTATCAACCTAACCCTCAACAAGGTGTTTGGGGATAAGACAAGGCTTGTGTATCGTTACGCAGTAGATAAAGAGAACAAAAAGAACGGCTACACAGATGTTTCCGGCACAAACAGACCGAGTGACGCCAAAACCACATCAAACTCATTTGCTAGTAATCTGAACCAGCGTTACAGCTTCTCTACATTCATTGAGGGAGACTGCAACAAACTGGCACGCACAGCAGGCATAAACATTGCCAGCCAGCCGGGCAAGAACATATTCAACCCGCTTTTCATCTACGGCAAATCAGGAGTGGGAAAAACACACATTGCAAACGCCATTGGTCTCAAGGTGCTTGAGCTGCACCCTCAGAAGAGAGTGCTCTTCATATCATCAAGCCTCTTCCAGTTGCAGTACACTGAGGCTGCCCGCACAAACCAGGTGAATGACTTCATTAACTACTATCAGTCACTTGACGTACTTATAGTGGATGACATTCAGGAGTTTGGTGAGGGCAATAAGAAGCAGACCCAGAACGTCTTCTTCCAGATATTCAACCATCTGCAGCAGACAGGCAAGCAGCTTGTATTCACTTGTGATAAGAAGCCTGCCGAACTTGACGGTATGGAAGACCGCCTGCTCACCCGCTTCAAATGCGGTTTGAGCGCAGAGATTGAGCTTCCTGACTTTGACACACGCAAGGCCATTCTTAAAGCAAACATTGAGAAGGACGGCCTCAAGATTTCTGACAATGTGATAAATTACATTGCTGAGAATGTAACAGGCAGCATCCGTGACCTTGAAGGCACAATAATCTCCATCGTGGCGCAGTCTACAATGAACCAGCGCAGCATTAACATTGAGCTGGCAAAGAAGGTTATAAGCAACATTGTGGCTTCATCACAGAAGAACCTAACCGTGGCTGAAATACGTGACAAGGTTTGTGACTTCTACGGAGTTTCACTTGAGAGCCTGCTCTCTGACAGCAGAAAGCGTGAGATTGTGCAAGCACGTCAGGTGGCCATGTACTTTGCAAAAATCAAGACCAAAGATTCACTTACAACCATAGGCACCACCATTGGCAAGCGTAATCACGCCACAGTGCTGCACGCATGCAAGACCGTTCAGGATCTTATTGACACTGACAAGTCTTTCCGCTCAAGCATTGAGGAGCTTAACAGAATGTTTAAAAACTAAAACCTACGCATTATGGTTTACAAGTTCGTCCTTATATCAAATGAAGTTGATGACTTCATGAGAGAAATTTCAATTGACTCAGAGGCCAAGTTCATTGACCTCCACAATGCAATCTTAGATTCCGTAAAGTATACAAAAGACGGAATAACCACATTCTTCCTCTGCAATGATGACTGGGAGAAGGAACAGGAGATATCGCTGTTTGAGATGGAGACAAGCATGGACGTGGATTCATACACAATGGACAGCACTGTGCTCAGCGAGCTTATAAGCGATGAAGGACAGAAGTTAATCTACGTGTTTGACAACATAACAGACCGTTCTTTCTACATTGAGCTCAAAGATATAGTGCCTGGTGAGGACCTTAACAAGCCAAAATGCACAGCCAAGGTTGGCGTTCCGCCAGAGCAGTATATGATAGAGGATTTCTCTGACCTTACAAAGAACGTCAAGGGTGGCAAGGATGATCTTATTGACGAGAACTTCTACGGCGATGAGGAGTTTGACATAGACGAGCTTGACTCTGAGGGTTTTGGAGACCTCAACTTTGACAACGAAGATTTTAGATAATTCCAATCTACTGTGAAAACCCTGTACGTACTGTTAGGACCTACAGGTGTGGGCAAGACCGCACTCTCCATCAGTATGGCGAAAAAACTTGATACCCCTGTTATTTCTGCTGACTCAAGGCAGATCTACAGGGGTATTCCTATTGGAACAGCAGCCCCCACCCCGGAGCAGCTTTCAGAGGTGAAACACTACTTTATAGCCACCAAAGAGCTTGATGAATACTACAGCGCAGGCCAGTATGAGTTAGACGCACTGCAAGTTATAGAGGAGCAATTCCGCCACGGTGATAACGCCCTGCTTGTGGGCGGCTCCATGATGTATATTGACGCAGTGTGCCAGGGACTTGATGATGTGCCGCGAGTGGATGAAGAGACACGCAGCTACGTAACAGAACTTTACAAGACCCAAGGGCTTGACAAAATAACTTCAATGCTCCGCCTACTTGACCCTGAGTGGTACGGCCGTGTGGACCTTAAAAACCCTAAACGGGTCATGCACGCTGTGGAGGTATCCCTCTTTGCAGGCAAGCCCTACTCCTCAATTCTTACTCAAAGCAAAAAAGAGCGCCCTTTCAGCATCATAAAGATAGGCCTTAACCGTGAGCGTGACGAGCTCTACGATAATATAAACCGACGGGTGGAACAGATGATTGCAGACGGTCTGGAGGATGAGGCGCGTTCTGTCTACCCCATGCGCCATCTAAACTCTCTTAACACCGTGGGGTTCAAAGAGATGTTTGCATACTTTGACGGAAGTATAACATTTGATGAAGCTGTGGAGCAAATCAAGCGCAACACACGCCGCTACGCCAAGAAACAGCTCACATGGTTTTCCCGTGACAGCTCCATCAGATGGTTTCATCCAAATAGCCTCTCCTCATCATTATCACTTCCTTAGTTCACACAACCTCGTCATTCTGAGCGAAGCTAAGAATCTTATAAAGAGCCAAATTATTTGGTTACAAATTATTTGGCAAAAACCGCTAAATTCATTAACTTTGCAGAATTGATGGCAAATTCAATTCATTTATTCATATTTAACTAAACAACAAAATCTTATGTGGTTATTTAACTCTTCTGTAG
>JAEEGL016252622.1_pt1 | contig 33229 bp, 21 predicted proteins | sample 9134231 | NCBI WGS metagenome assembly JAEEGL01 (sample SAMN16246548, study PRJNA631951) | gut metagenome | biome: gut microbiome; feature: rumen; material: fiber-attached | host: Bos | place: Iran: Karaj | collected 2018-10 | reverse complement strand
TCCGTCATCACCGTGCCGAAGGGAGACCCTGTCAACTTGATTCCAGACAGCGAAGAAATCAATGTTACTATAAAAGATGGGATGGTTACCGTAGGCGGCAGTCCGCTTTCGGAAGAACTCCAGGAACTCCAGCAATGGATGATGAATCTATTTACGAGCTACAGCAACAAGTCGATGGCGCTGTCGGAAAGCGGGGATGAAACAGGTGTAGAAGCTCTCATGGAAGAAATGGAAAAAGCCATGGCCGAACATTGCAAGGAGATTTATCTGAATCATTTGCAGGATCCTGTAGGGGTGCAGGCCATGTCCATGCTTGTCTTTTACGCCTCTGATAAAGAGTTCGTCAGTTTATATGAACAGGGCGGGGAGTGCATCCATGCTGATGCTAGGATTGCAGGTCGGTACGAGTCCCTTACCGCGAGCAGAAGAACAGTCATCCAGTTGGACACCGCAGGGAAAGATTTCATCGAAACCAAGGGTGACATGTCTGATTATATCGGTCACGGGTCCTATGTCCTGGTGGATTTCTGGGCCTCATGGTGCGGCCCCTGCCGGGAAGAGACGCCGTTTGTCGTCAAAGCCTACAACGACTATAAGGACAAAGGCCTAGTCGTTCTGGGAATACCCGTCCAGGACAAGTCGGATGCTACAAAAGAGGCCATGAGACAACTGGGGATCCATTACCCACAGTTGCTGGATCCGGGAGACGCCCTTGCCGAGGAATATGGAGTGACCGGCATTCCTCATCTCTTTCTCTTCGGCCCCGACGGGAAAGTCCTTCAGGACGGAATGCGGGGCGAAGGAATCGATGCCGTCCTGAGGCCATTATTTCAGAAATAATCACTATCTTTGCATCGAATTTCAAAACAGAAAGAAAGTTATGAATCTTCGTGACATCAAGAAAGGTCATAAAGAATTGTAATCTTATAGGAGAATGACGTTTAACGTTTTGCGATATATCATATTTTGATATATCGCTTTTTGTTACTACCTTCGCCTTCTGATTAATGCCTACAGAGATATGAAAACTCCATTTATTTTCGGCAAACTGGCCAAAGACGACAATTTTACTGACCGCACAAATGAAACTGCCCGTCTTGTAACTAACTTCAAGGCTCTTATCAATACCATCTTGATTTCCCCCAGGCGATGGGGAAAGAGTTCGCTTGTGCATAAAGCAGCGGATATTGCCGAGAAAGAAGACTCGGGCTTGAGGATTTGCATGGTGGACCTGTTCAACGTGCGGACAGAAGAACAGTTCTATATGGCTTTAGCCCAAAGTATCATTGCATCCACAGCCACAAAATGGGAAGAAGCTTTAGCAAATGCGACCCGTTTTCTCTCCCGCTTTGTCCCCAAGGTTTCTTTGGCTGGAGAACCGATGAGTGAGATTACCGTAGATCTTAATATGGAGGAGCTGCGCAGAAGTCCTGACGAGATTCTGGATTTGGCTGAAAAAATAGCCGGAGAAAAGAGAATCCGAATCATGGTATGTGTAGACGAGTTTCAGAATATCGCCAATTTCAATGATTCTCTTGCCTTTCAGCGTAAACTGCGCGCTCATTGGCAACAACACCAGAATGTGTCATATTGTCTTTACGGGAGTAAACGCCATATGATGCTTGAAGTATTCACCGACTATTCCATGCCTTTCTATAAGTTCGGCGACATGATGTTTCTCGATAAGATAAAGACGCCGGAGTGGGTGGATTTTATCAGCAGGAGATTTAAGGAAACTGGGAAAAACATTGACGAGGATACATGCAAAGAGATTATTTCCCTTACAGATAACCATCCATATTATGTCCAGCAGCTTTCCCAGCAGGTCTGGCTTCGAACAGAAGGCATGGCGACTCTTGAGACTGTCCGCGAGGCTCACTCCGATATTGTCGCGCAGTTGAGCCTGATGTTCGATAATGTTACGCAGACACTGACCAACGGACAGATATGTCTGTTGAAAGCGATGTCTGCCGGAGAGAAAAACATTTCGTCAAAGGCGGTTATGGACAAATACCATTTATCATCTCCTACTATGATTTCACGGGCGAGAAAAGCTCTCGTCGAACGTGATATCCTTGATTACATTTCAGGGGTATACACGTATCAAGATCCTATCTATGCTTATTGGCTTAAGAAGGAGTATTTCCGTTTGTAGCATGCTTTGTTCCTCTACTCGCAGTAAGTGTTGCGTATTGAAGGAAAATGATTATCTTTGTAAAGTACCTTCCCCGTGTTGTTTATCGGGGGGGGAAATTGCTTATTATTAATAAGTTGCGCTATGAGAAAATTATTTGGAACCTTCTTGGCGGCTGCCGTTGTTATTATACTGGCCGGATTGTTCATTGGTTGCGATAAGAAAGAGCCTACCCCTTCGGGAGGTAACGGAGGTAACGGAGGTAACGACGGCCCAAAGACCGTTGCCGTGACCGGAGTGTCGCTCAGCAAGACAACTATCAGCCTGACAGAGGGCGAAACCGAGACCCTGGCGGCGAGCGTGTCGCCGGATAATGCGTCCGACAAGTCTGTCAGCTGGAAATCCTCCGCCACAGATATTGCCACGGTCGATGGCAGTGGCAAGGTAACGGCTGTCAAGGCAGGATCAGCAACCATCACGGTCTCAACTACTGACGGAGGCAAGAGCGCTACTTGCGCCGTAACTGTCATACCTTCGCCATACGAGGTCGAACGTGCCGCACTGGAGGCCTTTTATGAGGCAACGGGTGGAAAAAATTGGACTAATAGTGACAACTGGTGTTCTGATAAGCCACTGGGAGAATGGTTTGGCGTCACCACCGACGATAATGGGCAGGTGACCGGTATTATGCTGAGGCAGAATAACCTTACTGGGCATATCCCGGCAGCTATTTTCACTTTATCCAAACTGGTTTCCTTCGATTTGCAATACAATGATCTGACAGGAGAGATCCCTACGGAAGTGGGAGATGCGAAGGGGCTGATAGAGATCAAACTGCAACACAATCAGTTGATAGGGACAATCCCCGAATCGATATATGGTTTGGACAACCTGCGTATTCTCGATTTATGGTCAAACAAACTTTCCGGTGATCTTTCCGAAAAGATATGGGGTATGCCTTCGCTGGAACAGCTGACGATTGACGATAACAAGATTACAGGACAATTGACGTCGGCTGTCGCAAAAGCGAAAAAGCTGACGTGGCTTGGTTTGGGCTCAAATCTTTTAAAGGGCACCATTCCTTCAGAAATAACGGAGCTGACAGAACTCCAGTATTTCAGTATTGAGAATCACGGCCTATCCAATGGTTCGATTGCCGAATCTCGAAACGAGTTTTCCGGAACGATTCCAGACAATCTAGATAAACTTCAGAACCTGTATTATTTCCTGGTAGAAAACAACAATCTCGAAGGTAACCTGCCGGCTTGCCTCGCTAAAATGCCGGGGTTGCAGTGTCTGGAAGTTTACGGAAACAGATTATCCGGAGAAATCCCGGAAGAAGTGGTGGCTTCTGAGAACTGGGATGTCTGGGCCCCGGACGCGAACATTATGCCTCAGCAGGAAGGCTATGTCCTCTCTTTCAGTCATTATGAGTCCAGGGACTTTTCTGAAGACGGAAAGGTGATCAAGTTGCAGACCCACGAAAAGGGCAATGGTATCAACGTCGTAATCACAGGAGACTGCTTTACAGACAAAGATATCGCGGCCGGGGAGTTTGATGCGGTTGCCAGACAGACCATGGAAGATTTCTTCGGAATAGAGCCTTTCACGACGTTCCGGAATCTTTTTGATGTTTATGCCGTAGTGGCGGTTTCCAAGACGCGCTATGGGAATTACGGAACGGCTATGGATGCCGTTTTTGGCGAGGGATCCTATGTCTATTGCGATAAGGATAAGGTTAAGGGCTATACCCGCAAGGCGGTTGATGATCTGAACGAAACCCTTACCATAGTAATAGTCAACAAGAATAGGAACTCAGGGACGGCGTATATGCCTAATCCATCGTTTGATACTGACTATGGCTCCGGCTTTTCCTACGCCTGTTTCGGTCTGATAAGCCAAGGAGATGCCCGCCGTCTGCTCATCAATCACGAAGCAAATGGCCACGGTTTCACGAAGCTTCAGGACGAATATTATTATAGTGGGAGCGGAACATTCTCTGCCGAGAATATACCATATTATTATGAGCAAGCTTTCCCAAGGGGCTTCTATGCGAATGTCGATTTCGAATCCGATCCGTCAAAGGTAAAATGGGCGAAGTTCCTCTCCGATGAACGCTATAAGTATGACGGCCTGGGCGTGTTCGAGGGAGGTATGACTGTTGAAAAAGGAGTTTGGCGTCCTTCCAATAACAGTATTATGGGACACGAGCAAGTCGGATATGACGGCGACCGCTTCAATGCCCCTTCGCGTGAGGCCGCGTACATCCGCATCCATAAACTCGCCTATGGCCGTGATTGGAAATACGATTATGAGGAATTCGTCAAGTATGACGAGATAAACCGCAAGACCTCGGAATAGCGCGGATATTCGGGAAAAATCATTATCTTTGCATCGAATTAAAACAGAAAGACAATGAATCTTCGTGACATCAAGAAAGGCATTAAAGAATTGTAATAATTGATGTTGCCTTATAATATAGGCCTCGAGGTTATTCGGAAACCTTGGGGCCTTTCTTTTTCAAGAGTCATGTTGGCCCTGCCGCTTTAAATGACGGAAGCATGCTGCCGAGTACACATTTTCGCGTTTTGAAAGTCGACGGCATGTTTTGAAAGTGCCGTTTTTTTCGTTTTGAGTCAAGATGAATCAAGACGGGGACTATCTTTGGAATTCAAATACAGCGGTATGAATTCAACTGATCGACAAAGGTATGAAGCACCCTCGATCAAGGTAATCGAGGTTGCACAAGGCAGCGTGATTTGCGCAAGCGAAACGGTGACGATAGAGTCTCCGGATTTCAACCCGTTCAATGATGAAGAAGAGTGGTAAAAAGGAGGACAAGGTTATGAGAATGTGTTTTTTGATGATTGCGACGATGTTCGCGCTTGTGTCCTGCGGGACGGAAATCCTTGAACCGGCGAAAGAGATGGGTGAGCCGGCAGCAGCTTCCATCGCTTTTAACCTTAAGGTAAACCATCCTGATGCGTCCAGGGCCCTCAAGAGCGGCTGGGAAGCCGGGGATGCCATTTTTGTGTTCTTCAACAATGTCCCGGCGCCGAAGTTCCTGAAGATGAGCTATGACGGCTCCGCATGGACGAGCGCGGAGATGGACGGTGGCACGGCTACGGACGGAGCCCTTGGCCTGAAAAACGGCGATACCGGCACGATGCGGGCCGTATTCCTGCCCTTCGGCAGCGATGCGACGGTGTCGGCCAGCGGTACGGACTTCGTGTTCAACAAGACCTGGTACACCTATTATCTCACGGCAACGCTTGACTACACTGTAGTAAATAACACAGTGTCCGGTGCTTTCAATATGACGATTCCCGAGGATTATGTACAGTTCTTCGTGGAAGACGCCGCTGCCACCGATGAAGCCTATACGCTGGGCTGTGATGCCGTCATCCCTACGGGCTTGGCCTCCATCACCTCTGCCGGTGCCGTTACCGAAACCAGCGACAAGACAGCTGCCGACGACATGCCCGGCTACGCCTACAGCGGCGGATACCTGTTTAGCGGAAAGCTCGGCTCATGGGGATATGGCTCGAATTACTACTTCACTAAGACAAAGACCGCAGACAACTCCCGCGCCGACTATTTCGTCACCGGCAAGACCCTTGAGAGCCACAGCGCCGTGAAACTTCCCGCCAATGACGACATCTATGCGGTAGTATCCGGAATACCGAACGACGGGAAATGGGTCCCCGTCGGCAGTGGCATACCTGTAACGCTATATCATTCTGATCTGACCACTTCGCTCGGTACGTGGCATACCTGCAACTACAACCAGTCTGTCCCGGAATCTTACGGCACGTTCTACAAATTCGACGAAGCCAATGCCCAGGGTGCCACATTGCCGACAAAAGAGCAGTTTGAGCTGATTGCCGATTCCGGCAATTGTTCCTATATCTGGGTAAAGATTCATGGTCTGGAGGGCACTGTAGTCAAGGCCTCCCGGGGTTTCCTGTTTATGCCTAAGCAGCCCAACGATGATTGGAGTGGCGGCTATTGGTCTTGCGCTGATGGTGGCGACATTAACTACGGGTGGTGCTTCATAATCGGCGGCGGCTACCACAACGTATCAAACGTCGCCCGTATTCGCAGTTATGCCATACGCCCCGTCTTAAATACACCGTCGACAGTGGAATTCAGCGTCTCGTCCACGAGTAAAGTCGCTATCGCACCCGGCAACCTGCAGACTACCTACGACGCTTCGGCGCAAACCTGGACCTGGGACTTCGCGGCCCATCAGTACGACCGCATCGGCAATGCGCCCGGCAACACGACCATTACGACCGAAGTGAAAGAGGCTACCGAGCCCTATGCGAAACTGTCCGAAAGCGGTACGGTGGACCTCTTCGACTGGAGTACCGAATACACCTACTACGGCATTTCCACCTCCAATGACGGAACCTACACGAATGCTACAACAGCTGTGTTCGTGGACTGGGGAGGCCTGCCGATCGGCAACGATTCTCCGGGCTACTGGCGCACGCCGTCCTGGGCTGAGTTGGATTATCTGCTGTTCTCCCGCAGCGCTTCCACCATCGGAAGTACGGAAAACGCACGCTTTCTCAAAGTATCATCCGTCGTCGGGATGATGGGCCTCATCATCTTCCCGGACCAGTTTACCTGGGACGATACCATGATGGGAACAGCGCCTTCGTGCAACAATTCCGGAGGTGCCGGCAGCAGTACCTTCTCCGCCGCCCAGTGGGCCGCCCTGGAGGCCGCCGGCGCTGTTTTCCTCCCCTGCACGGGCTATCGTACCGGCCCGACTTACGTGGCAACTTCAAATGCCAATTCCCCTTCTCTCGGGTGTTATTGGGTCAGTGATGTAAGCAGGCACCCCAATCTCGGTCCAGGCTTCTTGTGGATGACATTTGGTCCCCGGTATGGTTCGGTTGGAAGGGAGTACAGATACGGCACTATATCCGGTGCGGCGGTCCGCCTCGTCCATGACCTGTAAAGCGGCTGGGATAATTTGCGTATCTTTGCAAGGATGAGACTCATCCGGTTTATAGCGGCGGCTTTGCTCCCGGCCGTGCTTGCCTGGGGGTGCGAGATGCCCGGTCAGGCCGGGGTTGACGGCATCGGCGAGGCAGGGGACAACCTTGCCTGGCAGGAGTTGCTTGTTGAGCGGCTGCCGGACCTGAACATCCCCCGGAACGGACACTTTCTGGCCTGCGTGGGCGGAGAACTGACGGTCATCGGCGGGCATACGACGGGCTTTATTCCTACGGCCACAGCCGAATATTTCCAGGGCGGGAGCTGGCATCTGCTGGACACTTATTTCCCGCACGATTTCGGTTTCGGCCTTGTTCTCCCTTCGGAGCAGGTGCTCGTGGGAGGTGGCTGCGCCGAAGCTTTCGGCTTCGGGCAGACATGGGGTGTGGAGATGTACGACCCTTCCACGCACATCTTCTCTCCGCTCCCCATCCTGGATGTCAAGCGTGGCGCAAATGCCAGTGCCGCCCGCCTCTCGGACGGGCGTATCATCGTCTCCGGCAACTGGTATGCGGAGGATATGATCTCTACCTATTCCCCGGAATCCGGCGGGGAATCCCTGCGCGCGCCTGCGCTTGGACGCTTAAGGCCATTCATCCTGCAGACAGCCCCAGATAACGCCTTGATACTGAGTTCATCCGGAACCCGGGGTGAGAATCTTGCCCCCGTGGCGGACCGCCTGAGGGGAAATTCCCTCGAAGTACCGCTGCTGCAGGAATGGGAGTCGTGGACGTGCTTCTGTCAGACAAGCAATTATTTCATCGGCGACGAGACGGTGGGCGGTTACGCCTGGCTCTTCCCTGCCTTCCGGAAGGCGGACGGACAATTGGGGTTGATCAAGCTTGTGGGCGAGGAGTTCTCCGTACTGGAAACCGAAAAGCCCTTGCCCACGGTAAGTCCGGAAGGAAAGGCGCTGATGCCCGGCGCCATCCTGCTTGCCGACAGGGAGAACAGATGCGCCTGGATTATCCGGGCTGTCGTAGGGACGGGAGAAATCGATTTGGCCAGAGTAGATTACGGCGAGGCGCTCAGCGGAGGGAAGGCTCCTGTAAGCCTTTACAGGGCAGAAGTGCCTGACGGCCGCACTGTCCATTCGATAGGGGCGGTCCCGATGCCCGGAGGCCGTATCGCGTTTGTCGGCGGTCTTGTAGACTCTGACAATTATCATCCTGACGGCATAGCGTTTATCCTTCACACGGAGCCGGTTGAAAGGGCCGCCCTGCCGTGGATCATCTTGGCCGGGCTTCTTCTCGCTGCGATCGTTTTGTTCCTGATACTCAGGCATCGAAAAGACAGGCTTCCCTCCGTTGAGCCTGAAGATCCTTTTTCAGACCTGATGGACCGGATTACCAGGCAGATGGAAGAGGACCGCCTGTTCCTGAAGAAGGGTTTGTCCAAAGAGGATCTCGCCCGGGCCGTCCACTCGAACTCCCGCTACATATCCGATTGCATCAACCGGAAAGCCGGATGCTCGTTCACCGATTACGTGAACGATTACCGCATCCGCTATGCCCGGCAACTGCTGTACGAGAATCCCGACATGCGACTGGCGGACATCAGCGAAGAATCCGGCTTCTCCAGCGAAGTCACCTTCTACCGCAATTTCAAGGCCCGGACCGGACAGACGCCCGGCGAATGGCTGAACGCGCAGAAAGACCGGTATTAATATTCAAGAAAATTAACTATCTTTGCACCGAATTAATTCAGATAGATATGAATCTTAGAGACATCAAGAAAGACATTGAGTACGTGATCGGTGCTTTTATCGATGATTGCTCACTTTTCAGCTCTGTCAACTCCAAAGCTGACGACGAGGCTCTCGGCGGACTGCTTGACGACGCTGTCAACCTCTACAATGACCTCAAGGACAAAGTGAACATGAAAGGAGAGGGCAAGAAAGCCTACTATGCCTCTGTCCGCAAGGAACTCCTCGAGAAAACTGATGAGCTTTACGCCAAACTCAGCGGGATTGTTAAACAGGCGGGTAAGGCTGAATAAGCTCTCGCTAGGATAGATTTATTCGGGAGGGCTCATCGGGTCCTCCCTTTTTATAAAACGAACAATACAATGAAAGTAGCCGTAGTTGGTGTGACCGGCCTGGTAGGAACCAGGATGGTCGAAGTCCTCGAAGAGAGGAATTTTCCTGTTGATGAGTTTATTCCGGTGGCCTCTGGAAGGTCTGCCGGTAAACTGATCTCTTTCAAGGGCAAGGAATATCCCGTCGTCACCGCTGAGGAAGCGGTCGCGATGAGGCCTGATCTTGCCCTGTTCTCAGCAGGGGCTGACATTTCCAAGGAGTGGGCCCCGAAGTTTGCCGCTGTCGGATGCCGTGTCGTTGACAATTCCTCCTGCTGGAGGATGGACCCGACCAAGAAACTGGTCGTCCCTGAGATCAACGCCGATGTCCTTACCGAAGATGACTATATTATCGCCAACCCCAATTGTTCCACGATCCAGATGCTTCTTCCTCTGGCTCCCCTCCACGAGAAGTACACCATCAAGAGGATCGTTGTCTCGACTTATCAGTCCGTCACCGGCTCAGGCACCCCGGCCATTAACCAGATGATGGCTGAGAGGAGTGGGGGCAAATGGGGAGAGTATCCTGCCTTCTACCACTATCCTATTGACCAGAATGTCATTCCCCACATCGACGATTTCCTTGAGAACGGATACACCAAGGAGGAGATGAAGATGGTCAACGAGACTCATAAGATCCTCGGTGACTATTCGATAGGTGTCAGCCCGACCACCGCCAGGGTCCCTGTGCAAGGAGGCCATTCTGAGTCCATCAACCTTGAGTTCGAGAAGGATTTCACCCTTGAGGATGTCAAGGAGATATGGTCAAAGACCGAGGGTGTCACGATCCAGGACGATCCGGACAACTTCGTCTATCCGATGCCGCTTTATTCCCTTGGCAAGAACGATGTCTTCGTGGGAAGGCTCCGCAGGGATCCTTCAGTGAAGTACGGACTGAATTTCTGGTGTGTGAGCGACAATATCCGCAAGGGTGCCGCGACTAACGCGGTCCAGATCGCGGAGGTCCTGCTTCAGAAACGCTGGATTTAGATCCTTCACCTGCTGTCGCAGGTTCAGGATGACATTATTGTCATTCTGAGCGAAGCGAAGAATCTACTCCCCAGCCAGATGCTTTTCCCAGGCCCAGGCGGAAGCGAGAGTGTCCTCTATCTTCCGCTCGGCCTTCCATCCGAGCTCATTGTTGGCAAGCGTGGGATCCGCCCAGATAGCGGTCACGTCACCATCCCTTCTTGGACCTATCTTGTAATTGAGTTTCAATCCATTGGCTTTCTCGAAACCCTTCACCAGCTGCATGACTGACAAAGGGGTTCCAGTGCCGATATTGAAGATCTCGTAGACTTTCTTCATCTGACCTTCCAGCATTCTTCGGACGGCAAAGACATGGGCCTTGGCAAGATCCACGATGTCGATGAAATCCCTCTGGCAGGTGCCGTCAGGAGTAGGATAGTCATCACCGAATACGGACAAGCACTCTCTCTTGCCGATCGCGGTCTGCGTGAGGAAGGGGACAAGGTTGTTGGGCACTCCTCTTGGGAGCTCTCCGATGAGGGCTGACGGATGTGCGCCTATGGGATTGAAATATCTCAATGCGATGCCTTTAAGCCCGGAATATGCCCGGACAGAATCTCTCAGGATGTCCTCGCACATCTGCTTGGTGTTGCCATAGGGGGATGTCGCGGGCTGCCTCGGAGCCTCCTCCGTCACAGGGAGCTTCTTTGGCTCGCCATAGACGGTAGCCGATGAGGAAAAGAGGATATTCCCGCATCCATGCTCCTTGGAACTTGCTATCACGTTGATGAAAGACTCGAGATTGTTCTTGTAGTACTTGAGAGGCTCTTCAACCGACTCGCCCACGGCTTTGAACCCGGCGAAATGGATCACCGCGTCAATCGTGTTTTTAGAGAACAGCTCCTCGGTGGCCTTGGCGTCGCAGAAATCCATCTCGACAAAAGGGATGTCATCCCTGCCGGTAATTTTTTTCACCCCTTCGAAGCAGGTCATGTCGCAGTTGGACATGTTGTCGGCCACGATCACATCGTACCCGGCCTCAATCAGTTCCACGGTCACATGGCTGCCGATGAATCCGGCTCCGCCGGAGACCAATACGCATTTTTTCATATTCGATGATAATAATGGAGCCGTAAAGTTAGCTATTTTTACTAATTTTGTGAATATGAGAGCAATCAAAATGTTTTTCGCGGTTTTGGCGTCGTCGCTTGCCTTGTCTCAGGCCATGGCCCAGAATCCGGCCGTCAACGCCGCTCCTCAGGCGGCTGGAGAGCGGAGTCAAACCAAGGCCCAGCGATATATCGAGTCCGTAGCTTCAAACGACATTTTAAGGCAAGCTTCTTTCGGAGTTTTCGCCATGACGGAGGGAGGAAAGACATTGGCGTCCCTGAATCAGGAGAAACGTCTTGTCCCTGCTTCCACGATGAAACTAATCACGACCGGGGCCGCCATGCACCAGCTTGGTCCCGACTTCAAGTTCACGACCAGGATCGGATATTCCGGAGAGATAAAAGACGGGACCCTGGAAGGAGACCTTTATATCGTCGGAGGGGGAGACCCCACGATAGCTTCGAAAGATTCGATCGCTCTTCGCCGGGATGCGCTCTTCGCGCAGTGGAAAGGCTTTCTCGACAAGGCGGGCATCAAGAAGATAAACGGCCAGGTGATCGGAGACGGCCGCTATTTCGACGGCCCGATCGAGAGGGACACTTGGATGTATCAGGACATCGGAACCGCTTATGGTACAGGAGGTGACGGGCTTTGCTACTACGAGAACGCGATCGACATGAAAGTCACCCATGGCCCGACCGTCGGGTCCCAGGTCAATGTGCTCGTCTCGTACCCCTCACTCCCTTGGATGAAATATAGTTTCCCCTGCAAGACGGGAAGTGCCGGCACCGGCGACCAGCTTTACATGTTCACCTCCGAATTCGCCCCCTACGCTGAAGTCCGGGGCACATTCGCCATCGACAGGCAGCCCAAGACCGAAGAATTCTCCAATAAATTCGGAGCTTACACTTGCGCTTATCATTTCTCTGAATATCTCAGGGCCCACGGAGTTGATATCTCCCGGGGGGTGGCCGACGTGCGGCTCGGGCGTGTACGATCAAATTTGAGCTCCCTTGATCCGGGCCCTTATGCCGCCAAGGTGGACGATCTCAAGATGATCGGCATGTCATATTCCCCGGCTCTTAAAAAGATAGTACGGGAATGCCTCCTTAAGAGCGACAATTTCTACGCCGAGACCCTCTACAGGATCCTCGGTAGAAGACTCCACCATTCCGCCCAACAGGACTCATGCCAGGCGGCACTCACTGATGTGCTGACAAAGCTTGGAGTAAATCCCTCCAGCATTAGGGTAGATGACGGAAGCGGCTTGTCCAGAACCAATTACATATCTCCTGAATATTTCGTCAAGTTCCTTTCCGCCATGATGGATAGTCCGGTGTTCGGGGACTATGTCGAGACTCTTGGTCAGCCCGGGGGGCGGTACTATGAGTCCCGGTTGAAAGGGGAGAGTGACGTTCTTAAGTCGCGGGTCCACCTCAAGAGCGGATCCATGGGTGGAGTGCGCTGCTTCAGCGGTTACATCGAACCTTCCGAAGGGTCCAAGGCGGACGCCATCGTGTTCTCGATAATGACTAATAACTTGACAGTCTCAGCCGGAAGGGTTGATCCGATCATTGACCGGATCATAACCCTGCTCGCCGCCGACAATTGATTATTCCTCAACGATGCAGATTTCTCTAAAGCTGTCCGATTTGTAGAGTAGCTTCCCGTTTTTGTAGATTCTGGTGTCACTCCAATCGGAATGACCATAGACACAGACGTAGGTGTCCCCATTACTGGTCACCCATAAGGAATGCTCTGAGGTGAAAGGGTCCCATGACAGAAACGAGTTCCTGCGTTACGCGTAAGCAACTGAAACTGTTACTGATTCGTCAGACCTCCGCCGACGAGTGGCAGGCCAGCAAGTTCATATGGCTGGACCTACCGCCCAGATAACCGCCCTTGCCAGGTGTCACGCTCCTCAAGGCGCCTATCAAGAAGTTTCAGGATCCCGTCATTGCGGATCAGTCCCCAGGGCGTTTCCCGCACAAAACGGGGAGGCACCTCCCCGGCGACCCGCTCAATGCAAAGGTCCGGGCGCAGGCGCTCAAGAATGTCGATGACAAGGTCCAGATATTCATCAAGTCCGAGGCGTAGAAATTCTCCGGGATTCTCCGCGTATTCCTTTTCCATCCTCGTTCCTTTGACGATCTGCAGCTGATGGAACTTAACGGAGGTTAATGGGAGTGAAGATATGGTTTCGCATTGATTCAGAAGCATTTCCCTGGTTTCTCCGGGAAGTCCGAGAATAAAATGGGCTCCGACATCGATGCCTCTTGACGCCGTCATCTCAACTGCCCTGCGCGCCGTCTCGAAATCATGCCCCCGATTGATCCGCCTAAGAGTCTTATCGTAGCACGACTCGATCCCATATTCCACTACTATGACGGGATTATCGCCGCCTTCTGCCAAGCCGGCGAGGTAGTCGAGCTTCGCCTCATCAACGCAATCCGGGCGGGTGCCTATCACCAAGCCTACGATCGAAGGATGCGATAGCGCCTCCCCATAAAGGGCCTTGAGTTTCTCCAGGGAAGCGTAAGTGTTGGAATATGCCTGGAAATACGCGAGATAGTGAGTCACCTTCGGGTAACGCCCGCGATGGAACTCTATTCCTTCATCAATTTGCTGGACAATGGATTTCCCGGGGGTGCTGTAGCCTGGATGGAACGCGGCGTTGTCGCAATACGAGCAGCCGCCAACCCCTACAGTGCCGTCTCGGTTGGGACAGCTGAAACCGGCGTCAATCACCAGTTTTTGAAGCCGTTCGCCATAGAGGCGGCGGTATCGTCCGGCTGCGGTGTTGTATCTCTTGCCTTCAGGGAAATCGAACATGGCTAATTGCTCCTGGACTGTAAAGATAGTCCAAAAATCGCTATATTAGCGACAAAGTATTGATAAAGCCATGAATATTAGAACCATCTTCAGCACCGCCCTGTTTTTGTCTTTTGCTCTCGGGACAGCTCTCGCGGCTTCCGCCCAACCAACTGGCAACAGCCATTTGAGGTTGACCGACAAGGAATTAGCCTTGGCCCCGGTTAAAGCTGTCGTGGATCTCTCGGTCAACTTCATGAGGGAGAAACCTGAGTATGAGGCCGAACTTGGCGACCAGGCGCTGATGGGGACCGTTGTCGAGATTCTGGAGGAGAAGGACGGCTGGACCAAGATCAAGAGCCCCGAACCTTATACCGCCTGGGTGGACAGCAGGGGACTTGTCAAGATGAGCGATCAGGAAATAGCTGATTATCTGGAGGCTCCGAAATACATTTGCACGGCTTTCAGGTCTTGTGTCTATGAAGAACCGTCACTTAAGTCCGGGATAGTCTCGGAGTTTATCCAGGGCGATATCGTCAGGATCATGTACAAGACCATCACCCATACGAAGGGGAGTTTGAAAGGCTACGATGAAGGGCGGGTGGTGCTCAAGAAGAAGTTCGTCGGGGTGGTTCTGCCTTCCGGCAAGACCGGTTATGTTCCGGCCAAGGATGTGGCGGTTTTTTACAAATGGGCCAAGGACAAGTACGAGGCTCTTGATAAAGAGACGGCGCTAAGAAAAGATCTGGTTGAGACGACTCGAGGGTTTCTCGGCGTCCCTTACATGTGGGGAGGCACCTCGATCAAAAATGTGGATTGCAGCGGGCTGACCAGGAGTGTATTCTTCGCTAATGGGATCCTGCTTCCACGCAACGCCTCCCAGCAGGGACGGATCGGAGAGAACTTGCCGCTTTTCAGCGCGGAAGGAGAGGTGATCTGGAGCGGGCTGCTTCCCGGGGACCTTGTCTTCTGGGGACGCGAGGCCTCGGACGGGAAGCCTGCGAAAGCGACTCATGTCGGAATATACATTGGAGAAGGGCGCTTCATCCATTCCTCATGGGTAGTGAGGATCAGCTCACTGGATCCTTCTTCTGACGAATATTACGACCGCAAACCGCTATGCGCCAGGAGGATAGTAGGCCATGTCGACGCCCCGGACTCCGGCATAATCTCCGTCTTCACCAGCCCAAGCTACTTCCCCAGATAAAGAGATACGTCAAAGCCGGCTGGATAGCCAAAAGGAAATAGTTGTTTATAAGAACGGGGAGAAACTATACACTTTAAATAGTTCGATCGTCTACAGGATGGAGGTCGTAAATGAGCCATTTTTGAACTTTGGCGAAATATTCGTAACTTTGCCTAATTAAACTGATCACAATGGCGAAGTTCGTAAACAGAGAGATTTCCGAGGGCCTCACCTTCGATGACGTGCTGCTCGTGCCGGCACATTCCGATGTATTACCCCGCGATGTTATCGTGACCTCCAACTTCACGACAGACATCAAGCTCCACACCCCGATCGTGTCCGCCGCCATGGACACTGTGACCGAGGCCAGGCTTGCCATAGCTATGGCTCGGGCCGGAGGAATCGGTGTGATCCATAAGAATATGCCCATCGAGAAACAATGCGAGCAGGTCCGCCGTGTCAAGAGGGCAGAGAACGGAATGATCTATGACCCGGTCACAATCCGTCCTGAGGCCACCGTCGGAGAAGCTCTCGCGATGATGAGCAAGCACCACATCGGCGGTATTCCGGTGGTCGACACCAACGGTTTCCTTATCGGGATCGTGACGAACAGGGATCTCCGCTTCCAGGAGGACATGGCTCTCCCGATCAATAATGTCATGACTAGCGAGAACATCGTGACCGCCCCCAAGGGAATCACTCTGGCCGATGCCACCAAGGTCCTCCAGAAGAGCAAGGTCGAGAAACTCCCCGTGATTGACAAGGACGGCAAGCTCGTTGGCCTCATCACCTACAAGGACCTGATGAAGATCAAGGACAACCCTATCGCCTCCAAGGACAGCAAGGGGCGTCTGATGGTCGCCGCCGCGGCCGGAATCAAGTCCGACACCGTGGAGAGGATCGGACTGCTTCTCGATGCCGGAGCCGACGCGGTCGTTCTCGACACCGCCCATGGCCATTCCGAGGGAGTTATCCAGATGGTCAAGAAGGCTTGCGACGCCTTCCCGGATGCCCAGATAGTGGCCGGAAACGTCGCCACCGCTGAAGGCGCCAAGGCTCTTGCGGACGCCGGAGTGAAGGCCGTCAAGGTCGGTATAGGTCCCGGCTCGATCTGCACCACGAGAATAATCGCCGGTATCGGCGTGCCCCAGCTCACGGCCGTCATGGAGGCTTGCGAGGCTCTGAAGGGCACCGGTATTCCTGTGATCGCTGACGGAGGTATCAGATATTCCGGAGATATAGTCAAGGCTCTCGCTGCTGGCGCCGGCACCATCATGGCCGGATCCCTGCTGGCTGGTACCGAGGAGTCCCCGGGAGAGACCATCATCATGAACGGTCGCCGCTTCAAATCCTACAGGGGCATGGGCTCCCTGGAGGCCATGGAGCAGGGCTCGAAGGACAGGTATTTCCAGGACATGGAGGCCGACATCAAGAAGCTTGTTCCCGAGGGAATCGTCGCCCAGGTGCCTTACAAGGGCACTGTCTCCGAGGTCGTCTACCAGCTGGTCGGAGGTCTCAGGGCCGGAATGGGCTACTGCGGCGCCCACACTATTGAGGAGCTCAGGAACGCGAAGTTCGTCCGCATTACCAATGCCGGATTCCTCGAGAGCCATCCCCATGACGTGACGATCACAAAGGAAGCCCCTAACTATTCCAGATAATTGATGTTCAGAAGGTTCCCCATATTAGCCATCATCGTGGTGGCTCTGTTTCCATCTTGCAAGGCCATCCAGTCCTTCATTCATGACGGAGAGGTTATAGCTAAGCTGGGGGACCATGAATTGTATCTGTCCGAACTTGAACAGGTGATCCCCAATGGCATCAGTCCCGAGGACAGCACCGCGTTGGCGAATCTCTACATAAACTCCTGGGCCACGGACAAGGCTTTTCAGGACATCGCTGAGCAGAAGCTGAGCAAGGAAGAGAAGGATGTCTCCAAAGAGCTTGAGGCCTACCGGCAGTCTTTATTGAGGTATCGTTTCGAGCAGAGGTACATTTCCGAAAGGCTTGACACGGCTGTGTCCGCCAAGGATGTGTCGGACTATTTCGAGGCGCACAAGGAGAATTTCAAGCTTGAGCGTCCGATCCTCAAGGCCCGTTTCATGAAGATAGCGGAAGATTCGCCGAATCTGCAGAAAATAAAGAAGTTGATGTCTTCGGATGATGTCGCCGACGTCATGGCTGCCGACAGTGTCGCGTTTAATTCCGCCCAACGCTATGTGGATTTGTCCGACACTTGGATTGACGCCGTGTCCCTTGCGGGGGATTTCGGGGTGGACTATGTCGAGATGCTGTCGAAGAAGAACGGCAAGTTCATAGAGATCAAGGATGGGGCCGGCAGTCTCTGTGTCGCCTTTGTCGCCGACATGGTCAAAGCCGGGGAGATCCCGCCTGTTGAATTCTGCGAGGAAAGGATAAAGGATATTATCGTCAGCGGAAGAAAGCACCAGCTCCTGACAACTTTGGAACAAGACTTGATAGAAGACGCCAAGGCTAAGGAGAAATTTGAAATATATTCTAGGAAATGACAAGGAAAACGATATTCGCCCTGTTGGCCGTTTTTGCCTCGTGCTTCGTGGCAGGTGCCCAGAAATACAAATATATCGACAAGTCAGTCGCCGTGGTTGGCAATGAGGTGGTTCTGATCTCGGACATCGAGGACATGGTGAAGGAGAGGAGGGCACAGGGCCTTTCCTCTGATCATAGTCTCCGATGCGAGGTGCTCGAGAATATCCTTGAGACCAAGCTTTTCCTGATGCAGGCGAGGATTGACTCCTTGTCAGTCAGTACAGACAACGTCGAGGCCATGCTTTCCCAAAGGGTGGACAACTTCCTCACTTTGATGGGTGGCCAGGATAAGCTTGAGGAATATTTCGGCAAGCCCCTCTACCGCTTGCGTCAGGAATGGCGTCAGCAATATGAGGATATCAGCCTTACCCAGGAGGAGCAGGCCAAGATCGTCAGGGAAGTTCCCGACATGACCCCTCTGGATGTCAAGGGCTACATGGACACGGTCGACACCAAGAACCTGCCGATAGTCCCGATCAAGTACCAGCTCAGCCAGATCTGCCTGTATCCGGACAGGGAAGCGGCCGATCTCGCTGTCCGCGAGAAACTTCTGGATCTGCGGGAGAGGATCATCAACGGCGAGAAGTTCGCCACTCTCGCACGTATGTATTCCGAGGATCCTGGCAGCGCCCGCAGGGGTGGAGAGCTTGGAATGGCTTCAAAGTCAATTTATTGGCCTGTGTTCTCGGATGCCGCCATGGCTCTCAAGCCGGGTGTCATCTCCCAGATAGTCGAGACCCCGGACGGTTTCCACATCATCGAGGTCCTTGAAAAAAATGGGGACATGTTCAACGCTCGTCACATATTGCTGAAACCCCAGTACACAAGTGAGGACAGGGAAAAGGCTTTCAAGACACTTGACAGTCTCAAGACCGAGATCCAGAACGGAGCGGTGAGTTTCCAGATGGCGGCCAGCTTCTATTCGCAGGATGCCCCGACCAGGACGAACGGCGGACAGATGTCCGATCCTAACACGGGTTCCTCTTATTTCGAGATTGACCAGCTGAAGCCGGAGGACTATAGGGCGATCAAGGATTTGAAAGAAGGGGAGATTTCCGATCCTGTGGAGTCAACTGACAATGACGGACGCCCCGACGAGGTGAAGGATTTCGTGGTCGGAAAGACCAACTACAAGATAATCAAGGTGGATAAGATCCTGCCGGCTCACACGGCCACCTTTGAGAATGATTTCCCCCTGCTTCAGGACGAGGTCAAGAAAGAGAGGCAGATGAAAGCTATTGATGAGTTCCTTGAGAAGAAGATCGAAGACACCAGGATTGTCATTGATCCAATGTTCAAGGATTGTGAGTTCCGCCGCCAACTCTGGACCTCGAAGATCGCCCAGGAGTAATGTCCTTCCGACGCCTCATACTCTCCTTACTGGCTTTATCGCTTCCGTTGGCTCTTCTGGCCCAGAAAAGTCAGCCGCAGGACAGCCTTGTCCGCCTCTTGAGGTGTGACAAGCTTCAGCAGGAGGACATCGGGGGTCACAGTTTCCGTAAGGCTCTGGGTAGTGTCTGCTTTGAGCATAATTCCACCAAGTTGTTGTGTGACACCTCCTTATGGGATGTTGACCAGAATGTCATACGGGCTCTTGGGCATGTGAAGATCATCCAGAACAGTACGGTCCTGACCAGTGACAAGCTCGATTACTACATCGGCAGCAGCCAGGCGGAGTTCAGGGGGTCCCTGGTCCAGCTTCAAGACAAGGACAAGAACACCTTGCGTACGATGAATCTGGACTACAACACCAAGGACAGTGTGGCTGTATTCCGTAACGGCGGCTCTTTCCGGGACAAGGACGGGCAGATCATCGAGAGCGATGTCGGCCGATATGACTCCAAGACCAAGCTTTTCCGGTTTTTCAAGGACGTCAACATGTACACGGACTCCATCTTTATCAAGACGGATGCCTTGGACTATAATACGGAGACTTCTGTCGCTGTCTTCGGGTCCGGCACTCATGCTTGGCGGGGAGGTGACATGCTTTCGTCCAATGCCGGAGTATATGACCGTAAATCCGAGCTCTTCACCTTCTCCCGGGACGTGCATCTTATGACCAAGGAGCAGGAGGCATGGTCGGATACCCTTGTTTTCGAGAGGCTCTTCAACAATGCCACAATGCTTGGTAAAGTCGAGCTTCTTGACGAGGGCAGGAAATTGACCGCTTTGGGTGGTTACATGCAGTATGTGGATTCTCTCGAGCGGGTTATTATGCGGAGGGATCCTTCCATAATAGCTGTTTTCGAGCAGGACGGTTCCAAGGACACGGTTTATGTGCGGGGGGATGAGCTTAAATATTGGGCTGTTCCTCGATGCGAAGTTCCGGCCGGCGAGCTGAAAAAGTCGGAAAGCCGCCTGAAGGATCTTCAGGTCGACCCGATCTCCGAATATCGCAAGAAAGCTTACGAGGCGGCCAAGGCGGCCGCTGAGGAGGCCCGCAAGAAGATGGAGGAAGAAGACCCGAATCTCGCCGCGAGCAGAAAGAAGGGCGGACCTTCGTTTGACTATTCTTTTCTCTATCAGGAGCCTGACACTTTGAAATCCGACGTGCCGGACTCTCTTTCCGCGACTCCAGCCGCCGGAGATTCGACCAAGATAGGTTTCATTCAGGCTTTGCGGAACGTCAAAGTATTCCGCCGGGACATGCAGGTGGTCTGCGACTCGTTGGAATATAATGACCTTGACTCTCTGGTGCGTTTGTACAGGTCTCCGATAGTCTGGAACGAAATACGCCGGCAGTATTCGGCGGATAGTATAACGGTGGTCCTGAAAGACAAGAAGCTGGATAAGGCCAGCCTGATGTCCAACGCTTTCATCGTGGTCCAAGAGGATTCGATCTGTTTTGACCAGATAAAGGGAACGGAGATGATGGCCTTCTTCGATTCTACCGGCGCACTGCGCCGTTTTGATTCGATGGGTGGAGCCTCTGGCCTTTTCTTCCTGGAGGAGAAAGGCGCTTTCGCGACGGTCAATAAGTTCGAGGCCAAGATGTTGACCGCCACATTCGAGAAAGGGACAATAAATGATCTCCTATATTACGAGGAAGTCAAGAGTAACGCTTATCCGGCGGTCCAGCTGAAAAAAGGCGAGCGGCTCCTCAAGGGTTTCGCCTGGCAGCCGGAAAAACGACCTGCCGGTCCGGAGGACGTGGTCTCTTATACGCCACGGAAGTCGCAGAGAAAGAAGTACTTGAATATTCCCGCACCATCTTTTGTCCAGACTGAAAAATATTTCCCCGGCCATATCGCTAAAATCAACAAGATGCTTGCGGATGCCGATTCTTTGAAACAGGTACGTAGGGCGGAGCAGGAGGCCAGGGAGGCTGAGCTCGCTGCCGCCGCTGATGCTTTGGCTCAAGAAGAGAAACTTGCCGGGGATAATCAAGGTGAAAACGGAAATGGCGATCTCGCTGAAGAGATAACTGAGATTAAAGCGACTTCAGAAGGGCAGGCTTTGCCGGACACACTCGCTGTGCCGGATGCTCTTGCCAAGTCGGCCATGTCAGACTCTCTGGCAGTGTCTGACTCACTGGCTAAGATGGATTCCCTCTCTCTGGCCAAGGCGTTCGCTGATTCTGTCAGAAACGCCCGTATGGACTCTTTGAGAAAGGCTCTGGCGGCGGAGCCGTTTGATGAGGCGAAAGAGAAAAAGAAAGCGGATCGTGAGGCCAAGATGGCTTTGCGCGACAGCTTGCGCCAGCAAAGGACAGCCAAAAAGGAGGCCAAGTGGGCGGCTTTGGATGAAAAGGATGCCCAGAAACAGGCGAAGAAAGATGCCAAAGCGGCCGAGAGGCGCCGCGTCAAGATGGAGAAGATGCTCAAGGCAAAAGAGAAGAGTGATGCCAGGGAGCAACGTCTCATGGATCGTTACAAGGCCCGCTATGAGAAGAAAAAGGCCAGAAAAGATGCCGCCGCTCTGAAAAGGGCCGAATCAAAAAAGAAAAAATAGCTTTCTGAAAGTTGTTTCTTGCGTGATTTAGGGTGTAGGATAACGTTTTTATCAAGGTATTTGCTGATACTTTCGTTATATTTGCCTACTTTACCATTAATAGCGCTAACAACTTGAAACCGATTATCAAAATTATCCCAGCGTTTGTCCTGACCGTCGCTTTGGCGGCTTGCTCCGGCAATGCTTCTGTTGATCCAGTATCTTATGCCGATCCTTTTGTCGGCACGGGCTTCCATGGGCACACTTATCCGGGTGCCACAGTCCCTTACGGTATGGTGCAGTTAAGTCCTGACACCAGGAACAAGACTTGGGACGGCAGTTCGGGCTATCACTACAGCGATCCTTCGATTCTTGGATTCTCACATACCCACTTAAGTGGTACGGGTTGCGCGGACCTGGGCGATTTCCTATTCCTCCCTTTTATCGGTGAGGCTATTCCGGAGAACCTTCCTTTCTCGCATGACAACGAGACCGCTTCTCCCGGCTACTACAAGGTCGTTTTCCCTGAAGCGGGTATCACCGCGGAATTGACCGCTACCACGAGGACGGGAGTTCACAGGTATACTTTCAAGGGTAAAGGGGAGCGCCACATCCTTATTGATGCGGCCTACAATATCGGCGAGGTCCATCCCAACCAGATATTCCTGGAGCCGGTAGGGGATTCCGCTGTCAAAGGCGGCCGTCATGTCAATGGGTGGGCCCCGGACAGGCAGATATACTTCCATGCCATTTTCTCCGAGCCGTTCTCTTCGGCCGGAAAGCAGGATGGAGACCGGATCGTTCTGACTTTCCCGGAGTCTGTTGAGACCGTCACCGTGTCTGTAGGACTCTCGCAAGTCGACGCGGACGGAGCCAAGCGGAACCTGGAAGCTGAAGTCGGTGGAAATAACTTTGATTCAGTACGTTCCGAGGCTGCTAAGGCATGGTCTGATGCTCTCGGTACGATCATGGTCGAGGGAGGGAGCGAGAAGGATCTCTCGAATTTTTATTCCGCTCTTTATCATACCATGGTCGTTCCAAACAGGGGAGATGATGTGGATGGCAGATACCGCGATTTCCTCCAGCAGATCGCGCATGTGCCTGAGGGTGGTGCGTTCTATTCGACACTTTCCCTCTGGGATACCTTCCGGAGTTGGAACCCGCTGATGACCATCATCAATCGGCCTCTTGTCGGCGACATGGTGTTCAGTCTCATGGATATGGCGTCCAAAGGCGGAAGGCTTCCGAAATGGCCCCTGGCAAGTTCTGAGACAGATTGCATGATCGGGTATCATGCCGTGTCAATGCTTGCCGACGCGTGGATCCAGACTCGTTCATTCGATTTTGAGGAACCTTTGAAGGCCATGATCGTCGCCTCGAACACCGACGAGAGTTCCAATGCCTACAACGCTTGCGGGTACGTCCCTGCCAACAGCGAGGGCGGAGCAGTCTCAAAGACTCTGGAGTTTGCCTATGATGACTGGTGCATAGGCAGAATGGCGGAAATGGCAGGTAAAGATGATATCGCGAAGGAATATTATGCGAGATCCAGACGCTATACGGCCATCTTTGACGCTTCTTCCGGTTTCATGAGAGGAAAGAACTCAGGTGGCAACTGGATGCCTTCTTTTAATCCCATCGGTAGCTCAAGGGACTATGTTGAGGGGATTCCATGGCAGTATCGTTTCTTCGCTCCTCATGATTTTCAGGGCCTTACGGCATTGATGGGAGGTAAGGAGGCGATGATCGCCGCCCTTGATTCCCTTTTCACTTACGATGAGAGGGACCCTGCGGTAAAGATCAGTGACATGACCGGTCTGGTTGGTCAGTATGCCCACGGCAACGAGCCCAGCCACAACATGACCTATCTCTACAATTTCCTCGGCCAGCCGTACAAATCGCAGAAACTGGTGCGCCAGATGCTTGAGGAAATGTATTCCCCGACTCCGGAAGGAATCAGCGGCAATGAGGACTGCGGCCAGATGTCCGCATGGTTTGTCTTGTCCGCTCTGGGAATATATCCGATCTGCCCTGGTACCGGGGAATATGTCTTGTCCGCACCTCTGTTCAAGAAGGCTACCATTGATGTCGGATCAGAGAATGATCTTGTCATCACGGCTGATCACCCCGAATATCCCTACATCAAGTCCGTCACTTTGAACGGGGAACCGCTTGACGCCCTGTTTGTCACCTATGACCAGCTGATTGAAGGAGGGGAGCTGGCCTTCACTCTCACCAAGGAGCCCTCCCATGACAGGGACGCTCTGAAAGTTCCTTATTCGCTTACTTCCGGCGACCAGGTCTCCATGCCATATTTCCATGGCGATCCGACTTACTTCGAGGGAGAATTCGAGGTGGCTCTCCATAGCCGGACAGAGGGCGCTTCAATACGCTACACCCTTGATGGAAGTGAACCGGACGAGAACTCCATGTTATATGATAAGCCCTTCAGAATCAGCGAGGAGACAGTCATCTCAGCCAAGGCTTTCAAGGAAGGGGCTAAGCCAAGCGAGCTGATGCGGGTCAAGGCATATCCGGCGGTCAAGATCCCGGCCTCCGCCTCTGACGCTTCCGGCTTGCTGGCCGGCTGCCGTTATACTTATCATCTCGGCCAGTTCTCAAAAACAGCCGATGTGCGAGCGAGCGAGGAGGTGTCTTCCGGGACTATGCCTGTCCCTTCGATCAAGAACGCTCCGGACGAGGATCATTTCGGGTACATATTCACAGGCTTTATCGACATCCCTTCCGACGGAATATGGGATTTCGCTCTTAGCAGCGACGACGGGGCCTTGCTGGAAATTGACGGGCAGGTGGTCGTTGATAATGACGGCTCCCATGCCGCTTACACGGCTACTGGCCGCATCCCTCTGATGAAGGGCTTGCACCCGTTCCGTCTGACTTATCTTGAGGATTATGAGGGACAGTCCCTCTTCTGGGCCTGGAGGCCGCAGGGAGGGGAGAAGTTCGAGAGGATTCCGGCAAATGCCATTTGGTATAAATAGATTCTTCGCTTAGCAAGATAGATTCTTCGCTTCGCTCAGAATGACAATGAGATAATAACAAAGTATTACGATATGCGTAAATTATTGATTATAGCGGCATCACTGACTCTTTGCCTGAGCCTTCAGGCCCAGCGGCCGATTGTTTACCATTCCCATAACGATTACGACAGGACAGCTCCTTTCTGGGAGGCTTACTCCCAGCATTGCATGTCTATCGAGGCTGACGTGTTCCTTCACGACGGGGAAATCCTCGTAGCTCACAACCGTGAAGACGTGAGTCCCGACCGGAATTTGAGGACGATGTACATCGAGCCCATCGTTAAAGTGTTCCGCGCGAACGGGGGAAGGATGTGGGAAGATAGCGATGATCGCCTCCAACTTGTCGTGGACCTCAAGACAGGGGAGTCGCTGCAGGGTGTCGTGGCTCTCGCAGAGGAATATCCGGACGTGTTCACAACTCCTTCCGGAGTCAGAATAGTCATCACCGGAGATGAGCCTTCGCCAGAAGATTTCGGCAAATGGCCTTCATGGCTCTGGTTTGACGGCGATTTCAAGAACGGCAAGCTGGAGTACACACCTGCCCAGCTTGAGCGTATCGCTATGATCAGCACTGACTTCCGTAAGTTCGCCAAGAAGTGGAACGGCAAGGGCCGCATGATCGATCCCGAACTATTCGCGGTCCAGGGCGCCATTGATGCCGCGCATGCGGCCGGAAAGCCGATCCGTTTCTGGGATGCTCCTGAAGGAACGACAGTTTATTTTACTTTCCATAAGATGGGGGTTGACATAATCAACACCGATTATCCCGCCAAATGCGCCCTTTTCTATGACGACTGGGTGAACAAGAATTTCTGGATGGGCAAGCACAAGGTTCAGGCGGGTGTCACCGGGACTCACAAGCTCGACAAGGCTACCCGTGATTTCCAGGGCTTCCAGAATGAGAAGCTCCAGCTTACCAAGAGGATAGAGACCTACACCCCGACATATAAATACGACGGGACTGACAGGAAGATCAAGAATGTCATATTCCTGATTGGTGACGGCATGGGTTTGAACCAGATCTCCGCTGGCGCTTTCGCCAACAACCGTGACCTTTCTCTCCTGAAAATGAAGCGTATAGGCTTCCAGTTCGCTAATCCGGAGAACGATTTCATTCCTGATTCGGCCTCCGGCGGAAGCACACTTGCTACTGGTGAGCCTTCCTGGACCAGGCACATCGCATCCAATTATGACGGTTCTGCCGAAGTGGCTCCCTTGTCTGACTATTTCCACGACATGGGCAAGGCCACAGGTGTCATCACTATGGGAGACATCGCCGACGCTACCCCGGCTGTGTTCTACGGCCACACCTCCGAGCGCGACAGTACTGAACTGATCACAAGTTTCCTCGCCACCACCGCTAAGATTGATCTTCTGGCAGGAAGCGGCAGGGACTATTTCGAGGATCCCCGACAGGACAAGATCGATCTGATGGCAGGCATCAAGGCCAACGGTTTTTCCTACACCTATGACGCCCTCAATACTTCCAAGATCCCCGGGAAGGTCATCGCGATCGACCAGAGGATGAGGGCCTACGCCGAAGAGAGAACTCTTGATCTTCTGGCCGAGATCACTGTCGAGTCGATAAAGAAGCTCCAGAGCATGTCACCGAAGGGGTTCTTCCTGATGGCTGAAGGAGCGAAGATCGACTATGCCGGCCACTCCGACTGCTTCCCTGCCTCTGTCATCGAGCAGCTGGCTTTCGACCGCGCTGTCGCGGCGGCCATGAAATTCGCGGATGAGGACGGGCATACTCTTGTCGTCGTGACCGCGGATCATGAGACGGGAGGCCTTACCATTCTTGACGGTGACCTCAAGACTGGCCATGTCCTCGCTATTTACAACTCCGACGACCATACTCCGGCTGTGATCCCTGTCTTTGCCTATGGACCCGGTTCCCAGCATTTCCAGGGGGCATATCTCAACACTGAGATCGCCCGTACAATCAAAAGAATTGTCAAGAAATGAGACGTATCTTTTTAGCCGCCGTTTTCACGGCTTTAGGTTTGGTCAGCCTTCAGGCCCAAGATCTCAAATCCGGCCCCTATGACCTTCCGTACAAGAACACCTATGTCAAGAATATCTTCGTCTCGGAGAACACTTTCCGGACGATGAAACCCGAGACCAAGGCTCCCAAATCTTTCAAGGAGGCCCAGAAGATCCTTCCGGCTCCGATTTGGGAAGGCCACGAGAAAGAGGTTGAGATGTATTGGCACGCCTGGCAGATCGCTGTCGGTAACATCCGTCAGCCTCAGGAGGGTTCAGGTTTTGTGTCTCCTTATCTGGATGTCGCCTATAACGGGAATATATTCATGTGGGACGATTCCTTCATGATGATGTTCGCCCGCTACGGGTACCGGTTCTTCCCGTTCCAGAGGACTCTTGATAATTTCTATGCCAAGCAGCATCAGGACGGTTTTATCTGCAGGGAGATCCGCGCGGACGGTTCCGACTGTTTCGAGCGTTACGATCCCACTTCGACCGGGCCTAATCTTCTCCCTTGGGCGGAACTTCTTTATTACAAGCAGTTTGGCGATCTTGAGCGTCTCCATAAAGTGTTCCCCGCGCTAGTCGCTTACGCGCAGTGGTGGAAATTGAACAGGACCTGGAAAGACGGGACTTACTGGTCCAGCGGATGGGGGACCGGCATGGACAACATGCCCCGAGTCCCGGAAGGTTACAATCAGATTTATTCCAATGGCCACATGACCTGGCTGGACACCAACCTCCAGCAATACCTTGTCAACGACTGCCTGATGCAGATCGGTTTCTACATCGAGCGCTGGCAGGAGATTGAGGAGATGGAGGATGAGATGAAATTCCTTAAGAAGTGGATTAATGAGAACATGTGGGATGAGAAGACTGGATTCCTGTATGATGTCTATGGAGACGGCAGCCGCAACTCCACTAAGGGAATATCCGCTTTCTGGGCTCTCAAGACTGATGTCCTGGATAAGGATCGCCTTGACCGGCTGGTCGCCCACCTCACTGAAGACGCGGAGTTCGACAGGACTCACCGGGTACCTTCCCTGTCGGCGGATCATCCCAAGTACAATCCCAAAGGCCGTTATTGGCAAGGAGGAATATGGCCTGGCGCCAACTACATGGTGATCAGTGGTCTCTGGGAGAGAGGCTACCGTAAGGAAGCCATGGAGATCGCCAATAACCACTACGGCAATGTTTTCAAAGTATGGCAAGACACTGGCACATTCTGGGAGTATTACGCACCTGAGGAGACAGCTCCAGGGTTCATGGCCAGGAAAGACTTTGTCGGCTGGACCGGCCTTCCGCCGATCGCGGTGTTTATTGAGTACATCCTTGGAATAAAGTCGGATTTCAGCGAGAATAAGGTTGAGTGGGATGTGCACAATTTAGAGGCCCACGGGATCGACCGCTATCCGTTTGGCCCTGAGGGCGTTGTCTCACTAAAGGCCGCGGCTCGCAAATCCCTTTCTGACAAGCCGGTCATTTCTGTGACCACCAATATTCCTTTTGATCTCACCGTTACTTGGGGAGACGGACAGTCCGCTACCGTCCATGTGGAAAAGAGCGGCAAGATAACTCTTTAATAATTAATAATCTATGAGAATAGCTATAGACCTTGGCGGAACTAATGTCCGTGTCGCCACAGTCCTTTCTGGAGGACAGGTGGAGAGGATAATCTCCGAGCCTTGCCGCTCCAAGGAAAGCGAGGAAGAAGTGCTTGAGCACATCTTCAGTATGATTGACGAGTTGATGACCCCTGAAGTGGACGGGATTGGAATCGGAGTTCCTTCCGTTGTTGACACAGATAAGGGGATAGTCTATAATGTTGTCGGCATTCCTTCATGGAAGGAGGTCCATCTTAAAGATCGGCTTGAGGAGCGGTACCATATTCCAGCTTCCGTAGACAACGACTGCAACTGTTTCGCTCTGGGAGTCACCAGTTTCGGTCGTGGAAGCGGCTACAAAGAGGCTTTCTGTGTGACCCTCGGAACCGGGGTAGGAGGCTCGCTCGTAATCGACGGACAGCTTTACCGCGGCCGCAATGCCGGGGCGGGAGAGATCGGTAGCATACCTTATCTCGACAAGGATTATGAATATTACTGCAGCAGCCGATTCTTTGTCGGAAAGGGAACCTCAGGAAAGGAGACCGCGGTGGCCGCGGCCAATGGCGATCCGGAGGCATTGAAGATAATGGATGAGTTCGGTGGCCATGTGGGCAAGCTTGTCCAGATGATCATGTTCGCCTACGATCCAGCGGTCATCATCCTTGGTGGCTCGATCTCCAAAGCATATTCTTTGTTCTGTGATGCTATGTGGAAGGAAATCAAGAATTTCCCTTATCCTAAGAGTGTCGCTAACCTTGAAATATTCCAGTCCGAACAAGTCCATGCCGCTTTCCTTGGCGCCGCCAATCTCTGCGGTCCCATCAAGTAATGTCATTCTGAACGATCAATGTTATTCTGAACGAAGTGAAGAATCTAATTTTCAATAAAATGAAAAAAATACTCCTCCTAGCCCTTCTTCCGCTGCTACTCTTCTCTTGTAAGAATGGCGGCAAGGCTTCTGTTGAACCTCTTCCCGTCATGTCCTTCAATGTCCGTTACGGTACCGCCGAAGACGGAGACCATGTCTGGGAGAATCGTCGTGACGCGGCTTGCGCCATGATTCTGGATCAGCGTCCGGCCGTTTTCGGTGTTCAGGAAGCCCTTGATTTCCAGCTTGATTATTTCGTTGAGCATTGTCCTGGTTACAAGTGTGTCGGAGTGGGCCGCGAGGATGGAATCCACGACGGCGAGCACATGTCCGTGTTCTATGACACCGAGAGGATTGAACTTAAGGAGTGGGGGACATATTGGCTTTCAGAGACCCCGTTCCAGCCGTCATTAGGATGGGACGCCGCTTGCCGCCGCACGGCGACATGGACCTTGCTCTACGATAAGGCCGCCGACCAGCATTTTTACTTTGTCAACACCCATCTTGACCACGTGGGAAAAGAAGCTCGTCGTAAAGGACTTCTCCTTCTTGTCGAGCGGATCGGGATGATGAATCCGGAAGGCTACCCGATGATTCTCACAGGAGACATGAATGTCTATCCTGACGATCCTTGCCTCAATGAGTTACGTACTTTGATGCAGGATGCCCGCCAGACCGCTCCTGTCACGGACAATGATGTGACATGGCACGACTGGGGTAAGGTCTCCGGAACGCCGCCGATCGACTATGTCTTCTATTCAGGATTCGATGGTTGCGACAAGTTCGAGGTCATCCGTCAGGAATATTCCGGTGTCCCTTATGTCTCCGACCATTATCCCGTGAAGGCGACGCTGCGCTATGGTTCGACTCCGCTCACCAACCGTGGTTCGACTTCGCTCAATAATGCTGAATCTCGGTCCCTGAGCGGAGCCGAAGGGCCGAAATATGTCGTAAACGTCGAAGCCCACCGTGGCGGCATGGGACTCTACCCGGAGGAAACCCTCCCGGCTATGCTCAATTCCGTGAAACTGGGCGTCAACACCCTTGAGATGGATCTTTGCGTCACAAAGGACAAGAGAGTTATCCTCTCTCACGACAAGTATTTCCACCCTCGCTATGCCACTCGCCCGGACGGCACCCCTGTTATGAATGGTGACCCGAAGACTTATCTCTATCATCTGCCTTACAGCGAGGTCGCGAAATGGGACGTGGGAATGAAATACAATCCGGGTTGGCCGGAGAAGCATTGTATGCCTGCCTGTAAACCAATTGCTTCTGAGGTGATCAAGGCTGTTGAGGCCTGGACAAAGGAGAATGGCCACTATCCAATGTATTACGACATTGAGATCAAGAGCGATCCTGATTATGATGGAGGCATTGAAGGCGTGGACTGGCCTGAATATCACGAGTTTACGGATCTCTGTATAGCTATGCTTGATTCCTTGAATCTTGGTGACCGCCTTATGATCCAGTGCTTCGACGAGAGGGCTCTCAATTATATTAACGAGAAATATCCCGGTCACACTCTGGCTTTCCTCGTGGAGGGTTGGGAGACTGACTTTGACCAGTACATGGGTCTCCTGAACTTCACTCCCCAGTGGCTGAGCGCCCCTCACGAGAATGTGGACAAGGCTCTCGTGGACAAGGCTCACGCCAAGGGTATGAAGGTCAACACATGGACGGTTGATGATCCTGACGATATGCGCCGCTTGATCTCCTGCGGGGTGGACGCCATCATCTCCAACTACCCTGACCGCCTCCTGAAGGTCGTCAAAGAATACTAGTTGTCATAAGGGATGAACACCTCCATCTTCCCTGGAGCCCGGTTTCCCCAGGCGAAATAAGGGATCATGGAAAGGGAACGCATCCCAGAGTCGCTCGCCTTTATACGTGTCAAAGGATGGCCGAACCAATCCCTTTTGGGGAGATCTTCCAGCTTAAAATCCATTTTCGGAGAAAGCTTGAGATTGTCAGCCCACAGAGGATTGTCTATTTCTTCAGCACAGTAGATTAAGGGACCGCGGCAGACTGCCCGCGTCCCTTCCTTTTTCCCAAATAGGCACTCATCGATGACCTTGACCGGCATGTCTAAGATGAGTTCTATGGAATCATTGTTTTGCCATTTCCCGGAGAGCGCCGCATAACCAGCCTTGGCGGGGGCATTTACCACATTGCCGTTCACAGTCAGGGTGAAGTCCTCGCACCAAGAGGGGATCCTTATACGTATATCAGCGTTGGTGGGTTTTTGAACACCAAGCCGGAGTGACATATAACCGTCCCACGGGTAGCTTGTGACTTGATCTACAATTATTTCCTCTCTGTCAACCGTGATTTTCGCCCTTCCTCCGATGAAAAAGTTGACCCATAGAGTTCCTTTTGTCGTGCCATAAGCGTAGTTCGCCATTGATGGTATGACACGGAACAGGTCAGCTGCGCAAGAAGGAGTTTCTTCCCAGGTTTGTCGGTCCCAATCCCCATTGGATGATGAAGGTAACTCGCTGAAATACAAGTCCCCTTTAAGTGTTATACCAGCGAGCACCTTGTTGTAAAGCAACTGTTCCATCTTGTCCGCATGCGAACCGTCTTTTCGAAGTAGCAATGAATCACCTTCGCGGAATAGTTCTGACACGCGGTCGTTGACTTCACGTCGCTCTATTTCAGGGAGATGGTATTCTGATTTGTTTCTAATGCGGGTAATCCAGCCACTCCGTTTGACCTTCAACACGGGATCATCCTCGAATTGTAATGAATATTCTATCCCTTCAGACACCTTTGCAACCATAGCTGAGTCGAAGTGATCTTCAATCCAATCCACGCAAATCGGGAGGGTGACATCTTTGTGTGTCAGCAAATAAGGTGTCCAGAAGTCATCTTTTATCTTTATATCGGACATATTGACCGGATCCATCCTTTTGGCACTTTCATGACGACTCTCGCCACATGCCAGAAGCATCATGGACGCGATAAGGGCGTAAAGACATTTATTCATTATAACTGCGGATGTATTTTAAATAAAAGGCGAAGCCGTCTACTTGCGGCTTCGCCTTGGATTCATCAGTCACTTCGTTCCTTCAGAATGACAAGGGTACTTACCTTGTCATTCTGAGCGGAGCGAAGAATCTACTTTGACTGGACAGCACCGATGTCAACCTTACCGTTCTTGATGAACGGATTACCGTTGATGTCGGTCTCGATCTTCTCGAGGAAGGCCTTGATGTCAGCGGAATAGTTGGCGCCAAGGTTTGCCGTATCGTGGGAATTGTAAGACAATGTCGCAAGAGTACCGGCACCAGCAGCCTTGCCCTGAGACATGTAGTTCTCACCGAGGAAGTCCGCGAGAGTGTTGTACTTGAATGTGGCGGCCTTGTTCTGGAGATCAGCCTGAGCGACCATCTCGACATCAGGGTTCTTCAGGACCTGGGTGATGTCAAACGCGCTAGGCATCCTGATCTCATTCTCCTTAGACCAGTTTCCTTCATTGTGCATCTCCTCACCCTCGATGATGTTGTTGTGCGCGGTAGGACGGGCACCACCACCATCAATCGGCTTGTTCTGCAAGAACGCGGCCTCTCCTCTCCTGGCGCTCCAAGGGCGAAGGATGAGGTTGTTGGCGAGCACCGCGTTGGTGTTGTTACGGAGATAGAAGTTACCCCACCAGTTACCGTTGTCCTCGTAGTAGTTGAAGTTGTTGACCACGGTGTTGTTGACAAACTGAACGTCAACGCTCTGGTAGAAGTACACGGAACCGGCATAACCGTCGTTCTTGATGGAACGGTTGTTGGCGATGATGTTTCCGTAGAACTTGGCGTGGGTCGGATTGGCGCGGCTCTGGCCGTCCTCGACGCAGACACCGGCGGCATGGCCGTTGGCCACGTTGTTCACGATGACGCAGTCGTAGACGGTGATGTCTGAAGACTGGTCGTCCTCACGGGTGTTGAT
>JAEEGL011179539.1_pt1 | contig 33231 bp, 33 predicted proteins | sample 9134231 | NCBI WGS metagenome assembly JAEEGL01 (sample SAMN16246548, study PRJNA631951) | gut metagenome | biome: gut microbiome; feature: rumen; material: fiber-attached | host: Bos | place: Iran: Karaj | collected 2018-10 | reverse complement strand
GAGAAGCAGAATCAGGAACTGAACAAGCTGGACAAGCTAATCGCGTCCTATGAAAAGAATGAGATCATCTACCTCAGCACCGCAGATTCCCTGACGAAGATCGACGGCAATTCCTCGGAGACTTATGACGCGCTGGTGGACAGGCGAAAGGAAGTCGCAGACGGCATCACGGAGCTGGGTAGCCGGATCACCACATATAATCTGATGATCAACGACCTTCTGAGCTGCACTGCCGCGCTTCGGCCAGATGAGCCGGAGGATGAAATCCCGCAGGAAGAGACGACAGAAGGAGTGGAAGAGGACGAAACAGCAGGAATGCCGGAAAAGCTGTCCCCAGAAGAGATCGCCGCAGTAGAACAAAGACTCAATTCTCAGCGTGCCGTACTGGAAGAAAACATCAATACCCTTGTATCCGACGGGAATGTTGTGATATCTGAATTCCGTGCAATGTTGGAGAGTTTCAATGCTCAGCAGCTTAATGACTTAACAGTGTCGATCTTCGGGCTGACCTATAAAGCTCCGAAACTTCTCTCCGGTGTGTTCATCAAGCTGGTTATCAAGACCACAGGGCCAATCGTCGCGCTCGGATTCATGGTCTGCATGGTTTTGATCGTGATCAGCCGGAAGAAAGAAAAAAGGGAAAACGACCGGTAATCCGGGATACTCGAGAAAAAACGCTCCCCTACAGCCTGACGGCGAGAACGCCGGCAAGTGCGAGGGGAGCTTGCTCATTTATGATGATGAAGGTCAAAGATGAAGCCAGCGATAGACTTTGCAAACAAATCTATAGAGAGAAGGAGAGAAAACACATAGATAATACTTGAAACGCTGCTTTAATGAAAAATACAACGGGCAGCGCTTGAGGCTTCTGATGTATTGGATACAACCCCTGTTCAACGCTTCGTTTTGCCACTCTCCGCCGATAAAGCTTAGTATACTGGATTGATAGAAATGCTCCGACTCTGCTGCGTATCCCCATTCCCTCAGGCGTTGAGCGGTCACGGTCAATGCATGAAACCAATCATGCGCATTTTCTTCTGAATGATTTGTTGTGATACTTCCTTCATGCAGTTCTCTATCGTATAAGGCGGCGGATACATAAACGATCCTCCGCGCTTCGTGGATCAGGACTGGAGTTAGCACAATATCCTCATAAACCATCCCTTTGGGATAGCGGTTTGCCAGAAACAAATCCCGGTGATACAGTTTGTTCCAGGCAGTTATCCCAACACCACCCAACAAAAGGCTGAGTGCCGCCGCCTGTGTTTTAACGCCGTTTTCTATGAAATAGCGCCGCTTTTTCTCTCGTCCGTTGCGGAAAATCTTGTATTGGAACATGACCAGATCCGACTGCCGCTCTTTTGCGACCATCAGCGGTATCTCACAAAACTCCGGTTCCACCCAATCATCGCTGTCCACAAACATGAGATAGTCTGCCCTGGCTCGGTCAATTCCAGAATTCCGAGCTTCAGAGAGCCCAGCGTTTTCCTGGTGAACGACTCGGAGTCTGGCATCTTGGGCTGCATATTCGTCGCAGATGGCTCCGCAACCGTCGGTGGAACCATCGTCGATCAGGATGATCTCAATGTTCTGCAGCGTTTGGTTTATCAGACTGTTGATGCACCGTCGGAGATAAGGTTCTACGTTGTATACCGGAACGATGACGCTGACTTCCGGTTTTGTCGCTGTTCGCTCTGTTTCTGCAAAGGGTGTTGATAAAGAACAATCTATTTCCATTTGTGAGTTTGCCCCTGTACTTCTTCCGTAATAGATAAACCAGCGTAGATTTTCTGCACTTCCTCATTACTTGCAAGATTCCCAATATCATAGCGGAGCCCAGGCATCTCCCAGGCATGTACCGTCGTCACACTGCTGAGCCAGGCAATGAAGCGCCCCGGCGCATCCAAGCCGCAGCCCGCCTCAATGCCCGCATTGACCAAGGGTGCGTCCTCCACTCGATAGTAGTAAAAGGGCGGGATGCACCAATGGCTTTTGGGCTCGGCGGGTTTTTCCTCCATTTCCAGAATCCTGTCCTCACCGTCTATCACCGCAACGCCGGTTTTTCGCAGTTTGTCGATATCAGGCTCCCAGTACCGCATGACGCAGCTCGTCTGCTTCTGCTGCACGTATGCGAGAAACGGACGCAGGGAGAAGTCCAGAAGGTTGTCCCCGGCGATGACCAGCAGGTCCCCCTGCGGCAGCACCGCCTTGATGGCAAACTGGATGTCTCGTACCGCGCCCAGCCGGGTCACGTTGTTCTCGGTACCGTTATCCAGAACCCGAATCGGAAAGGGTGGGCTTTCCGCCCACCGGTGGAAATGCTCAGCGAACCGGTGGTTAGTAATCACAATGAACTCCTCTGCGGCGTTCCCAATGTCCTCAATCAACCAGTCCAGAATGGGCTTGCCTTTTACCTCTAGCAGAGGCTTTGGAAAGTTTTCAGTCAGGGGATAGAGCCGCATGGCATATCCCACTGCCAAAATCAGGCACTTCAGAATAGCACTCCGTCCGCGCTCTCACAAAGGTGAAAGCTGTATTTTCCACGCATTTCCTGGAAAGCAGCCAGTTTTTTGCTCCACTTCATCCGCGATGCAGTCCGCTTTTGCCGGATCGAGCAGTGCCATACAGCAACCCTTAAAACCTGCACCGGAAAACCGGCCGCCGTAGATGCCGGCTGTCTCCCGCTTGATCTCATAAAGCTGGATCTGTTCCGGCGCGCCGGATTCCCAGTTGTGGATGCTGCTCCAGCCGGATTCAAAGCCCAGACGTCCGTATTCCTCAATGTCGCCTCTGCGCCAGGCTTCCGCCCTAGCCTCCACCCATCGAAACTCCGACTACCAGTGCTCACGGCGCTTGGCCCAGGGGATGGGCAGCCGATCCTTGTATTTCTGATAGGTTTCAAGGCTCACATTGCGTGCATTCGCTTCGCTGAACTTGCCATAATCCAGCTCCGCATAGGCCATAAGAGCATAAATCCCCGCCTGCAGCTCATCCACCCGCAAATTGTATTTCGACCCAGCTAGGGCGTGCTCCAGGCCGGAGAAGAAGACTGCAATCTGAAAAGGCTTCATATTGGTTGGCGCAGGGACTAGCTCATAGCTGCCATCGGCGCAGTCCAGATATAAGAGGGCCAGCGTGCCCACGTTGACGCCCACATAATACTTCTCTGCGTCGTAGGCCGTGTCAATCAATTGTGGAAATATACCCTTTTCAAGAATTAATACCACATATTATAGCACGCCAACCGGCAATTACAAATGCTATTCTATTGCTTTGCTTCATGTAATCTGCTATAATTATACTTGCAAAAGGGAAAATGCAGGTGTGCAGTGATTGCACGGGTTAATCATCTGATGAGCCATTTCCTTATCCGATAGACTACCGCTGCGGGAAGGGATACAGATAAGGGCGTCAAGCGTTCCTGTGCAGGAAAAATGCTCAGGATTCTATCCTGTGTGCTGCTGATAGGTTGGCTTGGCTGATTGTCAGGGCGCCAGTAAACAGAGACAGTCCTCAAACACGGAGAACAGCGAGTTTTGAATTCATTCCGGGACTGATAGAAAGAAGAAAAAGAAATGAAGCCTGTCCATGAGGAGCGGCCTCAGCTGTTGGAAAAGCATAGGATTTACCGCTGGCACTGGATCGCAGCCTTTCTGGTCATATACGACCTGGTTGCGGTGAATGTGGCGTTTTTCCTCGCCCTCTGGCTGCGTTTTGATATGCGTTATACCCTGATACCGCATATTTTTCTGAATAGCTTTATCCGGTTCATGCCGATATACAGTGTGATTTGCCTGGCAACCTTCTGGTGCCTGAGGTTATATAAAAGCATATGGAAATATGCCAGCGTACCGGAACTGCGGCAGCTCATCCTAGCCACCGTGATTACAGTAGCCTTGCATGTGGCGGGGATTACGGTCTTTATCCGAAGGATGCCCTTGTCCTATTATGTTTTCGGTACAGTCATGCAGTTCTGCTTGACGGTGGGAATCCGGTTTGTCTACCGCCTTTTCCTACTGCTTAGGAATCAGCGGGACGCGGCGAATAACGCCCAAAGCCGGGTTATGGTCATCGGGGCGGGCTCGGCGGGTCAGTTTATCGTTCACGACTTCGCCCGTTCAAGGCAGCTTAAGGATAAGGTCTGCTGCATCATCGACGACGATCCTAACAAATGGGGCAGGTTTCTGGACGGCGTCCCCATTGTGGGCGGCAGAGACGTGATCCTTGCCAATACCGAAAAGTATCATATCACGAAAATATGTCTGGCCATCCCCAGCGCCAGTGCTCAGACCCGTCGGGATATACTGAATATCTGCAAGGAGACGGGCTGTGAGCTGAAAAACCTACCGGGGATGTATCAGCTCGTCAACGGGGAAGTCCAGGTCTCCGCCATGCGGGACGTGGCCATCGAGGACCTGCTGGGCCGTGAGCCCATACAGGTTGAGATGGAGGAGATCTACCGCGCCCTCAACGGAAAGGTTATCTTGGTCACAGGCGGCGGCGGCTCCATCGGCAGTGAGTTATGTCGGCAGATCGCAGCTCACGGGCCGAAGAAGCTGATAGTTTTCGATATTTATGAGAACAATGCCTATGAGATCGAACAGGAACTGAAGCGGGAACGCCTGAACCTAGATTTCGTGGTGGAGATCGGATCCGTGCGGGACAGTCGGCGTATCGAGCAGGTCTTTGCGAAATACAAACCGGATATCGTGTACCACGCGGCGGCCCACAAGCATGTTCCTCTGATGGAGGGAAGCCCCTGCGAAGCCATAAAGAACAATGTGCTGGGTACATACAAAACGGCTTATGCCGCCATGCTCCACGGCTGCCAGCGTTTCGTTTTGGTCAGCACGGATAAGGCGGTCAATCCCACCAACATCATGGGCGCCTCCAAACGGATGTGCGAAATGATCGTGCAGTCCTTTGACCGAAAGATCAAGGAGCATCGGGAGTTTGAACTGCCCGTGCTTCATGTCCACGGAGAAGACGAGACTCTCCCACAGAAAGAGTTTACCATTCCCGGCCAGGACGGTGCCGGACACCGGTCCGCTCAGACGGAATTCGTGGCTGTGCGTTTCGGAAACGTCTTGGGGAGCAACGGTTCCGTGATTCCCTTGTTTAAGAAGATGATTGCCCGGGGCGGGCCGGTGGAGGTGACCCACAAGGACATCATCCGCTATTTCATGACCATCCCGGAAGCTGTAAGTCTGATACTCCAGGCCGGGACCTATGCCAAAGGGGGCGAGATCTTCGTGCTGGATATGGGTGAGCCCATGAAGATCGACACTCTGGCGCGGAACCTCATCAAGCTTTCCGGCCTCAAGCCGGATGAGGATATCAAGATTGTCTACACCGGCCTGAGACCCGGGGAAAAGCTCTATGAGGAGAAGCTGATGGCGGAGGAGGGGCTGATGACCACACCCAACAAGCTCATCCACATCGGAAAGCCCATCCCCTTCGACGAGGATGCTTTCCTTGCGGGGCTCCGCCCTCTCATGGAGGCAGCCTATGCCAATGACGAAAACATCCGGAATCTGGTGAAAGGTGTCGTTTCTACCTACCATCCCGTGGGAGAGCGGGAATCTGCGCCGGTTTGAGCCCGGGAATAAGCAGGCCCCTTTTATTATGCAGGAAAGCTGGAAAGCAATGAAAGAACAGTTTTTGGAGGATCCGAGATTTGCCGGGATCAAACCCTTTGAGAAAAAGGTTTGGCTGTCATCTCCTACAATGCATGGTGAGGAGCTCGATTATGTTCTGGAGGCGATCGAGACCAACTGGGTCTCCACCGTGGGAAAGAACATCGACGAGCTGGAGAAGCACACCGCGGAATACATGGGTATGCGGTACGCGGTAGCCCTGTCCTGCGGAACCGCTGCTCTCCATCTATGCATAAAGCTGGCGGCACAGAGACTGTATCCCGGGGAACGGGAAGGTAATTTCCTGTTGGGAAAGAGAGTTTTCTGCTCAGACATGACCTTCGACGCGTCGGTGAACCCCGTGGTATATGAGGGAGGCGAACCGGTGTTCATCGATACGGAGCCGGACACCTGGAATATGGATCCCGCAGCCTTGGAAAAGGCATTTGCGATGTACCCAGAGGTGAAGCTGGTGGTTCTGGCCCACCTCTACGGCGTCCCTGCCAAAATGGACGAGATCATGAACGTCTGCCGGAAGCACGGTGCGCTGATGGTAGAGGACGCTGCGGAAGCCATGGGCGCTAGGTATGAAGGCAGCGCGGTTTCCGGGATGTGCGGTAGCTTCGGGGACTATGCCGCCGTCAGCTTCAACGGCAATAAGATCGTCACCGGCTCCGCGGGAGGCATGTTCCTCACGAACGAGCTGTCCGACGCGGAGAAGGTCCGCAAGTGGTCCACCCAGAGCCGGGAGGCCGCGCCCTGGTACCAGCATGAGGAGCTGGGCTACAATTACCGGATGAGCAACATCGTCGCGGGGGTAGCCCGGGGCAATCTTCTTCATATCGACGGGCACATCGCCCAAAAGAAGGCGATCTACGAGAGATACCGAGAGGGCTTGAAGGATCTCCCAGCGACCGTGAATCCATTTGAGGACAAAAGCAGCCCGAATTACTGGCTGTCCTGTCTTTTGATCGATAAAGACGCCATGTGCCCGCAGGTTCGTGGCGAAAAGGATTATCTTTATCGCTCCGAGCCGGGAAAGTCCTGCCCCCAGGAGATCCTAGACGCCCTGGCGGCCTTCAACGCGGAGGGCAGGCCCATCTGGAAGCCCTTGCATATGCAGCCAATCTATCGGTTGAATCCCTTCGTGACGGGGGAGGGCAGCGGCAGAGCGAGGACGAACGCATATATCGCCGGAAGCGAAGAGGACGTCGGCGCGGATATCTTCCGGAGAGGCTGCTGCCTGCCGTCAGACAATAAGATGACAGCGGAAGAACAGGGTGCTGTGATTGAAATGATTCATAGGTGTTTTGAATGATGAGAGAACAATACAAGTTTACCATTACACGGATTGCGGAAGACGGAAAAGAACAGCCTGTCCGGGAAGCGATAAAGGAAGAAGACGTTCCTGCTGAAGAAGAAGTGCCCAAAACGTGGGATCACAAGTTCAGAGACGAGCTGATCCGCCGACGATCCGCTGCGATTGCTGGCGGCGGAGAAAAGCGTATCGAGAGCCAGCACAAAAAGGGAAAACTGACCGCCAGAGAACGAATCGATTATCTTTTCGACAGCGGATCTTTCGTGGAAATCAATACGCTGATCGAATCCCAGAACGTTCGCTTCGGAATGGATAAAAAGAAGATCCCCGGTGATGGCGTGATTATCGGATATGGTACGATTAACGGGCGGGTCGTCTATGCCTCCGCTCAGGATTTTACTGTTATCGGCGGTACTCTGGGAGAATTCCATAGCCAGAAAATATGCCATATTATGGATATGGCGCTCAAAATGAAAGCTCCCTATATCAGCATTAATGACTCTGGCGGAGCAAGAATTGAGGAGGGGATTAGTTCCCTGGATGGGTACAGCGGGATCTTTTACCGGAATACCAAGGCGTCGGGAGTGATTCCGCAGATCTCAGTTATTCTCGGTCCCTGTGCTGGAGGAGCCTGCTACTCTCCGGCCATCACAGACTTCATTTTTATGTCCAGGAAATCGGCGAATATGTTTATCACCGGGCCCGCAGTAGTCAAGACGGTTTTGGGCGAAGAAGTGTCTGCCGATGAACTTGGTGGTGCGGCGATCCATGCCTCGAAGAGCGGAGTTGTGCATTTCGTTTATGAGGACGATTATTCCTGCCTTGACGGTGTGAAACGGCTTCTTTCCTATCTGCCTGAAAACTGTGATGAAAAGCCTCCTGTTGCGATAGGAAAGGCGAGAGACGAGTCCTATAGGCTGGAAAACATTGTTCCGGACGATCAACGAAGGATTTACAGCGTGAAAAACGTCATCGATACCTTCGCGGATGTGGATTCCTTCATGGAGATTCAGTCTGAGTTCGCGAAGAATATCATGGTCGGGTTTGCAAGAATCGACGGGGAGGTTATCGGTATCGTAGCGAATAATCCCAAAGGTGGCTTCTCGGGTTCGCTGGATATCGATTCATCCGAAAAAGCCGCCCGCTTTGTCCGGTTTTGCGATTGCTTCAACATCCCGATCCTTACGCTGGTGGATGTGCCCGGCTTTATGCCCGGGACGGCGCAGGAACATGGGGGCATCATCCGCCGGGGAGCAAAGCTTCTCTATGCTTATGCCGAAGCGACTGTACCGAAGGTCACGCTGATACTGCGAAAGGCTTTCGGAGGGGCATATATCGCCATGAACAGCAAGGGCATGGGCGCGGATATCGTCTTTGCATGGCCGATCGCTCAAACGGCGGTCATGGGCGCGGAAGGCGCTGTGGCGATCATAAACGGCAAGCAGATCGACGCTGCTCCCGACCCGGCGGCTGAAAAAGCAAAGCTGGCGGCAGATTACGAGAAAGAATTCATGACCCCCTATATTGCCGCGGAAAAGGGCTATATTGATGAAGTCATTCTCCCGGAGGAGACGAGAAGAAAGATCAGATCCGCATTTGAAGCTTTGAAACTGAAGGATCGGAATGCAGCGGGCTTCCGAGCTCACGGAAATATCCCGCTGTGAGGGAGAAACGGGAATGAAAAATCTAGTCATTATCGGTGCGGGTGATCTCGGAAAAGAGATCGTTTGGCTTATAGAAGATATCAACAAGCGGATTCCGATCTATCTGATTCTTGGATTTCTTGATGATGATACTGCGAAGGCCGGGACTGAATTCTATGGATACAAAGTGCTTGGCGGAACGGAACAGTTGAAGGAACTCAGCGGGAAAACGCCTCTGAGTGCCGTTATCGCCATTCAGGACGGCACCGTAAGAAAGAAGATCGTGGAAGAGCATCCCGAATTTGACGATTGGGAGACGATCATTCATCCTACGGCGGTCATTGCCGGTTCCAGCACCATCGGCAAGGGAAGCGTCATATTCCCGCAGGTCACTGTATCCGTCGATTCGGCGTTGGGGGATTTCGGACTATATTATATCCACGCTTCGATCTGCAATGACTGCGTGATCGGCAGCTATGTTTCGGTCATGATGGATTCCACAGTCGGGGATCACGTCACGATAAACGAGCTTTGCTGCGTTGAAGCGGGGGCGCAGGTAAAATCCCATACGGAGTTGGGAGAGAGATTGACCATCTCAAGGAATAATGCGATCGTCGGCATGGGGACCCGCATCAAAATCGTTCTGATCGGCGCAGGCGGATTTGGCAGAGAAACAGCGGTCATCATCGAAGACATCAATCGGTTTCACCATCCGGTATATGAGCTTTTGGGATTTCTCGATGACGGGGATCAATTCCATGAGGGCGATCGGATTAACGGATACCCCTGGCTGGGCACTCATGAGTGGGCAATTGACCATAAGGCCGGGATAGAGTATGTCTGCACAGTCGCAGATGTTCATGCCAGAGCCGCGATCCAAAGCAGACTGATGGAGCAAGGTGTAGTTTTCCGAACGATTATCGGATATGGCTCCTATATTGCGGAGACAGCTCAGGTGGGCAGCGGCTGCGTGTTCTATACCGGCGTCATGATTTCTGCTGACGTCAAAATTGGCGACGGCGTTCTGGTCAATACTTATTCGACGATCGGACACAATGTAGATATTGGCGATTATACGACGATCAGCCCCGATGTGGGGATCAGCGGCGGCTGCCGGATCGGCAGAGAAACCACGATCGGCGGTCATTCCTACATAATCCCAGGAAAAAAGATCGGGAATGGCGCAGTGGTTGGAGCAGGCAGTATCGTGGTTTCAAACGTTAAGGATGATACACGTGTCTTTGGGAATCCAGCGAAAAGATTGGATCTTTAAGTAAGGAGAAGTAAAATGGATAGGATAGCAGTTCTGTTCAGCGGACAAGGTGCACAGGCCCCCGGAATGATGAAGGATCTGTTTGAGAAATATGGCGCTGCGCGAAGAGTCTATGAGATCGCCAATGAAACACTTGGGAGAGATATTGCCACTCTGACGTTTGAGGGCGCACAGGAGGATTTGAACCTGACGCACAATACGCAACCCTGTATGCTCGCCGCCGACCTTGCGGCCTATGAGGCCTTGAAAGAAAACGGGATAGCGGCGGAAGCGGCGGCGGGCTTTTCCCTGGGCGAGTACGGAGCTTTGGTGGTGGCAGGCTGCATCTTTATCGAAGACGCCTTCCCAATCGTTCAGAAAAGAGCCGATTATATGCAGGAAGCGGTCCCTGTGGGCGAAGGCGCGATGGCCGCGATCGGGGGGAAAACCCTGGAAGAAGTCCAGAGCATGTGTGACGCGGCGGAAGGTTATGTAGTCCCCGCCAATATCAACTGTCCGGGTCAGATCGTGATTTCGGGCAGGACGGAAGCGGTTCAGGCCGTTGTAGAAAATGCCAGATCTGAAAAGATCAAGGCAATGGTCCTGGCGGTGAGCGCTCCGTTCCACTGCGCCCTTCTCGAGCCGGCAGCCGTTAAGCTGGCGCAGGAATTGGAGAAGATTTCCATCCGGGATTCTGGAATGAAGCTTTATATGAATGTGGACGGGGAATCCGAAAGCATGGCGGGCAATATAAAAAGAAAGATCATCCTTCAGGCAAAATCTCCGGTATATTGGGAAAAAACCCTTCGGAACATGTATGCGGATGGAATCCGGGTGTTTGTGGAATGCGGTCCGGGGAAGACTCTTTCAGGCTTTGTCAAGAAGACGTTCAAAGGTCAGGAGGACGTTGTCAGCCTTAGAGTTTCCGATATAAATACACTGAAGGAGACTGTGGAGTTCTTTAAGGGGGTCAATTGATGGCTGGTATACTGGGAATAGAATACTTTCTTCCGGATGCCATTCTGACCAATGAAGAATTAGTAGCGGAATACAAAACATGGACTTCTGAAAAGATCAGCAAAAAGACCGGGATTGAATCGAGGCATATCGCTGGGAAGGATGAAACTGCAGTAGATCTGGGCTGCTGGGCGGCAAAAAAGCTCATAGAATCCAGAATCGTCGATCAAAACGATATCGATTTCCTTGTATTGATCACGCAGTCGCCGGATTATCTGTTGCCCACCTCGGCCTGTATCCTTCAGAACAGATTGGGATTGAGCAAGAAATGCGGCGCATTGGATATAAACCTGGGATGCTCGGGATTTGTTTACGGCTTATCGGTAGCGAAAGGCCTTGTCGATTCTGGGACAGCCCGAAATGTGCTGCTGGTAACGGCGGAAACCTATTCAAAGCACATTAATCGCTTGGATAAAAGTACGAGAACCATATTCGGAGACGCCGCTGCGGCCACACTGGTCGGCAGAAAGGGCATGCGGATCGGAGCCTTCGATCTGGGGACCGACGGGAGCGGCAGCGACCTGCTGAAGATCCCTTCCGGCGGAGCGAGACTGGCGCGGTCTCCCGAAACTGCGCAGGAACAGATAGAAGCCGGTAATGTGCGCTCCCAGGATGATCTGTTTATGGATGGGACGGGCGTCTTTGAGTTTTCGATTCGGGAAGTCCCTGGTAGCATCGAGAGAATTCTGGAGAAAGAGAAGCTCGGTAAGGAACAGATTGATTTGTTTGTGTTCCATCAGGCGAATCGGTATCTCCTGGATTTCCTTCAGAGATATCTGAGTATTGAAAAAGATAAGTTCTATATGAACATTTCGGATATCGGAAACACAGTCAGCGCGTCCATTCCCATCGCCCTCAAAAGGGCGATGGATGACGGCAGATTAAGCGGTAGACAAACGATCCTGCTTTGCGGCTTCGGGGTAGGGCTCTCATGGGGATCGACAATACTTTTTAAGGAGGACCAATCATGATTCAGTCCCAATTCACCGACATCAAGATCGTCGGGATGTCAACCGCAGTGCCCAAAAACAAGGAAGTGATCAGCGAGGTATTCAATGAACGGTTCGGCCCGGAGGCGGTTGCGAATTTTTCCAAAACGACGGGGGTTTATGAGCGCCGTGTCGCGCTGCCAGAACAGACGGCTTCCGACCTGGCTTTTGTTGCTGCTGAATACTTGATCGGGGAGAAAGGGATCGACAAGCATGAAATCGGCATCTGCATCTTCGTGACGCAGACACCGGACTATAATATCCCCGCTACGGCCTGTGTTCTGCATAAAAGGCTCGGCCTTCAAAAGAATTGCATAGCTTTCGATATCAATTTGGGGTGTTCCGGTTATGTATACGGACTTCAGGTGGTATCCTCCTTGATGGAAACGACAAATTGCAAGCTGGGACTGCTCCTCGTGGGGGATACCTCGAACAAGCGGGGACTCTACGGCACCGGGATCGGGCCCAATGACGCCTCGGCGGTGATGCTTTTCGGCGAAGGCGGATCGGCTACACTTCTGGAAAAGAAGGAAGGTTCTCCGAAGATCACGACTGCCTACAGAACAGACGGAGAAGGGTTTAAGGCGATCATCACGCCTGCGGGCAGAGCAAGAAAACCGGTCGCTTCCTTTGAGCGCGTCAAATGGGCGGACGGCAATGAGCGGTCGGATTATGATCTCTACATGAACGGTGTCGACGTGTTTACCTTTTCAATCAACGAAGTGCCTCAGATGATCAATGAATTTGTGGAAGCGAATCAGATGGATAAGGATTCTTTCGACTGCTTCGCTTTCCATCAGGCGAACGCCTTTATTTTCAAACAGCTGATCAAGCGGGCCAAGCTTCCGAAGGACAAGCTCCATATTACGCTGGACCGGTATGGCAATACATCCGTGACGTCCATCCCGCTGACGGTTTGCGATATGTTTGGCGATGAGAATAACGGCCGGGATCGGGCCATCTTTTCCTGCGGCTTTGGGATTGGCCTTTCCTGGGGTATCGCAACATTCATGATAAACGAGAACGATATCCTGCCGATCATCGAAACGGACGATTATTATAAAGACGGAGGGGTAAGCCGTGATTAATCCCATGGATCTGACCGGCAAGAGATTTGTCGTTACAGGCGCTTCTTCCGGCCTTGGAAGGCAGGTCTGCATCACATTGAGCCGGCTTGGCGCCAACGTTTCGCTTATTGCGAGAACGGAGGAGAAGCTGAAAGGCACCGTCGAGCTGATGGACGCCGGCAACCATGATTATTATCCCTATGACCTGACGCAGGTGGACGGGATCGAAGACCTTGTAAAGACCATGTGCGACAAGAACGGCAAGTATGACGGGATGGTCCATTGTGCGGGGATCGGAACGCTGGTGCCGGTCAGCATGTCGAAATATGCCTTCATGAAAAACATGATGGATTTGAATTTCTTCTCATTTGTCGAGCTGAGTCGCGTTTTGACAAAGAAAAAGAACTCCAACGACGGGGCAAGCTTCGTGGCGGTTTCTTCCGCGGCATCGGAGTTCACCGACAAGTGCAAGATCGGTTACACTTCTTCGAAGGGCGCCTTGGACAGTGCGGTCAAAGCCCTGGCCGTAGAGCTGGGAATGAGCAGACAGATGCGTTTTAATACGGTCAATCCCGGCTGGATCAAGACGGAAATGTATGACGGCTATATCGAGACGGTCGGCCAGGAGCGCATGGATAAGATCGTCAGCGCGCATGTACTCGGCGTTGCGCAGCCGGCGGAGGTTGCCAATGTGATCGCCTTCCTGCTTTCCGATGCTTCATCTAAAATCACCGGACAGAACATTTTCGTGGACAGCGGGTGGACAATCAACTCTTATATCAAATAAGACTCTGTATCGTGAATTATTACTGAATCCAGGATGAACCTGTTTTCAAATACGAAAGAATAAGGAGAAGGACAATGGAAGACGCAAAAAAGCTGGCCCTGCTTGAGGAAGCCTTCGAGATGGAGGAAGGCGTTCTGGCCGCGGACATGGTTTTGGAGGACATCGAGGAATACAACTCCATGGCTAAGTTGGCGCTGATCGTGCTCATGAGCGATGAGTTCAACAAGAAGCTCACCAGCGACCAGATCAAGGCGTTCAAGACGGTACAGGACATCATGGACTTTATGGCCTGATCCCTGTGCAGATTGTGAGCGATCGTGATCCCTATGTTTTTGTAGATAATATCCTGCCTGATGCTTCTCGCTCAAGATATGACCTGGAGCATCGGGCAGGGATTCATCTCCTGAGCGAAGGGATGACATATGCGGGTTACGATCCGAATCGATATATCCTTTGTGAAGATGAGAGAGGAAAGCCGTACTTTCAGGGTATGGACAATACCGGCGTACCTTCCTTCAGCATCTCTCATTCAAAAGGGATCGTCGCGTGCGCCGTATCAAAGCGCAATATCGGCTGTGACATAGAAAAGGCGGGAAAAGTGCCCGCCAATTTATACAAAGAACTCGGGAAGGTCAGAACGATCCGGACCAACAGGATCATCCGGGATCTCGAAAGCATACAGTTTTGGACGGTATATGAAGCTGTTGGAAAGTATCTCGGGACGGGGATCCCCTTAGATGATACGGACGTCGGGGCGCTGGGGCTGATCGCGAATTCCTGGCTGATCGAGGAAAGCTTCGTTTTGAGTATCGTGCGAAAGAGGCCGGAACAAGATGCATAAAAAAGGTTTCTATGAGAAATACATAAAGCGGCCGCAAGATTTTTTGTGCGCAGTCCTTGCCCTTGTCGTTCTGTCTCCGGTGCTGCTCGTCACGGCAGTTTTGGTGCGGATCAAGCATGGCGCTCCGGTCTTTTTCACACAGGACAGACCCGGATTGAATGGCAGGATATTCAAGCTGTATAAGTTCCGGACGATGACAAATCAGAAAGATGCGGACGGAAACCTTCTCCCGGATATAGACCGTTTAACGGGATTCGGCAGGAAACTGAGAAGCACCAGCTTGGACGAATTACCCGAGCTGATCAATATCATCAAGGGCGATATGGCGGTGGTGGGCCCGCGCCCGCTGCTCGTTCAATATCTTGCCCGCTACAATGAGCGCCAGGCAAGGCGGCATGAGGTTCGGCCGGGCTTCACGGGGCTTGCACAGGTAAACGGGCGGAATGCGATCAGCTGGGAAGAAAAATTCGATTGGGATATCCGGTATGTGGATCATATTACGTTCCTCCGGGATTGGAGGATCATTGCCGATACCGTGAAAACCGTCGTGAAGCGGGAGGGCATCCAGGCCGCGGGCGAAGCGACCATAGGTGAGTTTATGGGCACAGAGCTGGATGAGGCGGAGGTCCAAAGCAAGTGATCGGGCGGCCTGAGGCCCGGATCATACAGGACCGGACCATGGCGGCGCTCTCCGCGCCAAAGCCGCAGCAGCCTGGGCAGCATCACTGAGAACATAGGAGTAAGACGGAGATGAGCAAGAGAGCTTTAATGATAAGCTGCTTTGATTGGTATGCGTCCAGACTGAGACCGATCAGAGGAGCGCTGATGGAACGGGGCTATGAAGTCAAAGTCCTGATCGCGGATTTCGACCACCTGAAGAAGCAGAGAATCAGCCCTCACCTGGACGAATGCACCTATGTCTCCGTAAAGCCGTATAAAAGCAATTTGTCCGTTGACCGTCTCATTTCCCATTTTCAGTTTGCCCGGGGAGTGGGAAAAGAACTGAAGCGGTTTCAGCCGGACCTCGTTTATGTCCAAGTTCCGCCTAATTCTGCTGGCAAGACCTGCGCCCGCTTCAAGAAGCGGCGTCCGGATGCGAAAATGATACTGGACATCATCGATCTGTGGCCCGAATCCATGCCTCTTCAAAGGATCAAAAAGACGTTGCCCATGAGGATCTGGGCGTCCTGGAGAACAAAGAGCATCGAAGCGGCGGACTATGTTTTCACGGAATGTGATTTGTACCGGAAAAAACTGAAGGATGTCATGGACCCGAAGAAGACTTCCTCCCTTCATCTTTTCAAGGAACAGGGGATCAAGGAACAGGATGCCGTAGGGATGATCGTTGACGGTCGAAAGGATGACGGTAAGCTTGTGAAGTTCGCTTACCTGGGCAGCATGAATCATATACTGGATATTGACGGGATATGCGGGATCATCCGTTCCTTTATTGAAAAGGGCTGGCGCGCGGAACTGCACGCGATCGGGATCGGAGAGAAAAAAGAAGAATTCGAGAAGAACGTAAGAGAACTCGGATGTCAGACGCGGTTTTACGGCGGGATCTTCGATGAAATGGAGAAGATCAAAATACTTGCCCCCTGCGATTATGCCTTCAATATGATGAAGCAGGAAGTCGAGGTGGGCTTGACGACAAAAAGCATTGATTATTTTTCCTGTGGCCTGCCTGTTATCAATAATATCAAGGGAGATACCTGGGTTTTGGTTGAACGCGAAAGGTGCGGGGTCAATATTCGGGAAGGGGTAGAGCCGGATTGGAGCGGAGTTCTTTCCCATTCCGAAGTATGGGCTTTCTTTAAAAGAGAGTTTTCGATCCGCAGTTTTCTTGATATCGTACAGGCTGCCTTGGATCAGTTGGGTGTTTGACGATGATCGATATTCTTCTTGCGACATATAACGGCGCCCGATTCCTGGGCGAGCAGTTAGACTCCATATTAAACCAGACTTATCAGGATTTTCATGTTTATATTCGGGATGACGGATCGTCAGATCGGACTTTGAACGTGATCGATCAGTACAAACGGTCTAATCCGAAAATCACGCTCATCACAGATGATAAAAAGTGCGGAAGCGCAGTTTCCAACTTCATGGAGCTCACACGCCATGCCACAAGCGATTATATCATGTATTGCGATCAGGATGACTATTGGCTGCCGACGAAGATCGAGCATTCTCTGGAAGCCATGCTTTCGGTGGAAAAGGAGATCGGCAGGGACAAGCCGGTCATCGTTTTTGGATCCTACAAACCGGTTGATTCCGAACTGCGGGAACTGCCCTATGACAGAAGCCAAACACAGGAAGGCGCATACCTTCTCAACTTCTCCAATCTACTGGTCCAGAATTACGTCAATGGATGTCTGATGATGATCAACCGTTCCCTGGCGGACAAAATGGGAGCTTACGATAAGGCTATCTTGATGCATGATTGGTGGGCCACCCTGATTGCCGAGGGCTGCGGCGGCAGGATCAAGCATGTCAATGAAGTGATGATGCTGTACAGACAGCACGGGAGCAACGTAGTCGGCTCCGTAAATGTCAAGAGCTTTCGTTATCGGATGACTAAGTTCCTTGATCCGGAAGTGAAGAAAGCGAGTACGCATTACCGTTCTCAGGCGGCATTACTCATGCGGAGAAACGGCGAGTATCTCACGGACAGACATCGCCGGGAGTTGGACGTTTTTTTGGAACTCTATCAAAAGAAGAAGATTGGCCGCGTTATAACGCTGATCAGGGGAAACTATTTGAAAAGCGATTTCATTCGCAGGATGGGGCAGATCTGGTACATTTAAGGATTGGGAGTAACGTTAATGCTGCGGATAGACTTAACGAAACGGAACATCATGAGGTTCCTGTTTGCCTGTTTTTTGCTGGTCAGCATTTTCTTCCCGGGAGATCCGTACAATATAAAGCTGCTCCTCTTTGCCATCCTGTGCTTTTCCAATGTCAGCCTGCTGCTCAGCTGCATTGTGAAAAAGAGATATATCTATATTTATTTCATGAGCGCAGTTTATTCCGTAATACTAATACTGTGGTCCAGCATAGTCGGCGGACATCTTTCGGAATCCATTTCCGGGGCGTACTGCCCGTTCCTGATGCTTCTTCTGATCCTGGCGGTCGAATTGAAAATCGACTATGAGGCGCAGCTTATCGGAATGCTGGAGATCATGATGGTCTTGACCATACTTATCATCGGGCTGGATCTGATTGGCGTCGTCAATGTTAACGGAAATGGCCTGATTCGGCAGGCGTTTTATAAATTCGATATGGGCCTGATGGGGAAGAGCCCTAATTACGCATCGTTCTATAAGGTCTTTTTTAAAACGTCTCCGCTGCTGATCATGCTCATTCCCTATTCTTTTAAGAAAAAGAAGTATTTTCTAGCTCTGTTGTCTTTCGGCGCGTTGATTATTTCGGGCACTCGCGCCAATATATTCGTCGCTGCTGCGCTGATGTTTTTCAATCTGTTGTCCTTGTGGCGGGAAAAGGAAAAAAACAGAGGGATCGCCGTGCTGGTATCCTTTGTGACCTGCATCGCGTTGGCACTTTTTGTTCCTGTCATGATCCGCACGGCCTCAAGGATGATGCATACCTCCGGGTCGATCGGTTCCGACGTGGTCCGGAGCGGGCAGCTGCAAAGCTTTTTCAAGGTGCTGTCTGACCCGAAGACGCTCCTCCTCGGACAGGGCTTCGGCTCGCAGTTTTACGATCTGGGGAGAATGGCATATTCCGGGGCGTCGGAGATCTCCTATCTGGATCTGCTGCGAAAGATCGGGCTGATATGGTTTATCCCCTTTATGGTATTTGTCCTCAGACCCTTTGCGTGGAAAATCGATATGGGAGTCAAAATCGCATATTTCGGCTATTTGCTGATTTGCCTGACGAATCCTCTCCTGTTTTCATCTACCGCATACGTGCTGTATATTTATATATATTACTTGAAATACCATGAGAAACGGGAGAAGCTCATCTTGGGCAGATGGCTATCGGCGGCAATTACTTATCGGCGGTTTCCGAGCTGGATCATCAGGTGGAATGCTCTGCTTGAGGATGCATGTAGGAGGGGCGGGAGCCGGTCTTTCAGAAAGAGGAGCGGTCGACGCCGCAATAATCTTGTGACGGAGAGATTGGATGCATGAAACGTGTACTTTTCATAGGTATGGCGTTTTACAAATATGAGAAAAGAATAATACAGCTGCTCACCGGTATGGGATATCAGGTCGATTATTATATAGACAGGAAGGATTTTTTTCGGGATCACTGTCATTTTATCCATATCACCCCAGAGGAAAAGGAGAAAATGATAGCCTACTATCAGCGCAAGATCCTGTCAAAGCTCAGAGGGAAAAAATACGATTGCGTTTTTGTGATCGTCGGCAGATATCTGAATGATTTCTTCTTGGATACGCTCAGGAATCAGAATCCGGATGCGGTATTCATTCTTTATCTTTGGGACGATGTCCGGAGAGTCCAGAACTTCCAAAGAGCCAAGAAATACTACGACAGGATATTTTCCTTTGACCCTGTTGACGTTCAGAATGAGGGGTTCACATTTCTTCCGCTGTTCTTCGAAGAAGAGGTAATGAACGGAAAGACCGACGGCTTTAAAAACGACGTTTATTCCGTGATGTATCTGCATACGGATCGGGAGATGATTGCGAAGGCCATCATTGACGGGAACCCAGGCATCAGGAGCGAGATCATTTTTAAGTGTTCTCTTGGGAAGGCTGTCAAAACGAGAGTTTTCAGAAAAGACCAAACGAGAGGGATTACATACCAAAGGAGATCCGTGAGTGAAGCCGGATTGCTGTCGGGCATGCTCTCGGCAAAAGCGATCCTTGACGTACAGTTCCCGTCACAGGTCGGATTGACCATGAGGACATTTGATACGCTGAGTGTCGGGAGAAAGCTCATAACGACCAATGCGTCCATACAGTATTACGATTTCTTCGACGAGCAGAATATCACCCTGCTCAACAGAGAGAAACCGACGGTCTCCAAAGAATTCCTGGATTCTCCGTATAGGCCCGTGGATAAGAGCATCGTGGAGAAGTACTCCCTGGAGAATTGGCTGAAGGTCATTTTTGAGGAGAAACGGCTCTCCTATTTGAGAGAAAACAACCCCTATGGCTTGTGATATCCCGCTTTCCTCCCGGAAGCGACCGAATCCCAGCGGCAGCCCTGCTTCAGAGACTTGCCCAGTTTTCCCAGGGGGTGAAAACCGCCCGAGTGGGACCGACGCTGGAACTGCGCGAATGAGACAGAAGAATAAGCGGAACGGATAAGTGAAATATGGCAAAACTGGGCTTTCATCTGATTGCAAAATATAAAAGCGCCCCGATCACAGTAAGAGCAGCCTTTTGGTTCACGGTCTGCGGTTTTATTTCTCAGGCGGTATCGTTTATTACGACACCGATCTTCACAAGGCTCATGACCTCGGACGAATACGGGGTATGGACCCTGTATACCACCTGGTCCTCTGTCATCATGGTTATCGTTACGCTGAATCTGCAAGGCGGCGGTTTCAACAATGCGATGCTCAAGTATGAGGGGAAGCGCGCTTCATTCCTGTCAAGCATGGTCGGTCTGGCAGCGCTGATGTGTGCGATCTGGGCGGTCATTTTCTATATATTCAGATGGATCCTCGTCAAGGTGACGCGGCTGCCATTCAACTATCTGCTTATCATGCTGGGGCTGATGCTGCTGAATCAGATATCTGCCCTATGGTCCCAAGAGAAAAGATACAGCTACAATTACCGGCCCCTTGTCTTGATCACGGCCATCAGCTCTGTTTTGGTGCCGATTGTGTCAGTGCTGTTTGTCTTGAGATCGGACGATAAGGTGTTTGGCCGGCTGACCGGGAATCTGCTGGTAGCGATGATCTTTAACTGCACCATCGGGGCGATCATCGTTTTCAAGGGCAAAACTGTTTTTAACAAAGAATACTGGAGATTTGTTCTGAAGTTCAATATCCCGCTGGTGCCCCATTATCTCTCGCAGATTGCGCTGGCTTCCTCTGACCGGATCATGATCAGCAATATGTGCGGGGAATCGTACGCCGCTTACTATGGGATCTCGTATAACATTGCGACCGTCATTACTATCCTGCTAAACAGTGTGCTCGCAGCTCTGATCCCGTGGACTTATCAAAAATTAAAGGAGCAGCAGTACCGCGAGATCCCCAAGATCGAAAACGCGTTGGCGCTCATGTTTGCCGCCTTGGCCCTGATACCGATTCTGATCGGCCCCGAGGTCGTAGCGATCATGGCGCCGAAGGAGTATCAGGCAGCCGTATGGGTAATCCCACCGGTATCATCCAGCGTTTATTTTGTGTTCTTGTACGGTATTTATTCCAATATTGAGTTCTATTATGAAGAGAAAAAGCTTGTGGCGGTAGGCTCGATCGCAACGGCGATTTTGAATATCGCGCTGAATTTTGTGTTCATCAGGCGGTTCGGGTTCATTGCGGCGGGTTATACGACCCTGGCTTGCTATATCATATACAGCGTCTGTCACTTTTTATTCACGAAGCGGGTGCTTTCCAAAAGAAACATCCATACCGGGGTATTTGATCACCGGGTGTTGCTTCTGATCGGAATCGGAGTCATCGTTGTCGGCATCGGGAGCAATCTGCTTTACCTGAATCGTCTGGTCAGATATGTTTTTCTGGTGCTGCTGCTGATTGCGGGATTCTTAAAGAGACGGAAGATCATGGATACGCTCAGGACTGTGAGATGAAGGCGCTGTTTCAGGTCCATCCTTTCAGCGGGGACGACGGACGTTTTATCGGAAAACCGAAGGAGATCATATGAAGATCATTACACCGGGACGCGTCATGCGCCTGCTCAGGTCAAGACGCTGGGGAACAATCGGGAAGCGGACCAAAGTCATAAAACCCATGAGACTGATCGGAAAGGACAGGATATTCCTCGGAGATAACGTCACCGTATTAAATGATGCGAGAATGGAAACCGTGGGAAACGGAAGGCTTTCCATAGGCTCCGGGACTTCTATCGAACAGGGATGTCATTTGATTGCAGCGGATCATCTCAATATCGGAAAAGACTGCGTGATCAGTGCATGGGTCTATATTTCGGACTGCAATCACATCTATAATAAAATGACGCCGATCATGATGTCTGGGTTGGAAATCAAGCCGACGACCGTTGGAGATCATGTTTTTATCGGTATAGGTGCAAAAATCATGCCTGGCGTAACGATCGGGGACTATGCCGTCATCGGAGCAAACGCCGTTGTGACCAAGGACGTCCCGCCGCATGAAATCTGGGCTGGAGTTCCCGCAAAACCGATTGGAAACAATGCATGCTGAGGGTTACCGGCAGAGTATCCGGGGAGCCGGGGACTTCCGACCATAACGGCAAAGGAGCCGGTTTTCCGCGGTATCGGGAGAGATGGAAGACGATGCTTGACGGTCAGAACACTGAGATCTGTAAGTATTTGAACAGCGTGAGCTTCAAAGGGACGGAAGTCGATTTGATGGGCAACGCGCTGTCAACGATCATTTTGAACAACGCTCCCGGAGCGTTCAAGCTGCGCAGAGCATTGAAACGATTGGCTGAGTTCACTTTCCATGAGGCGCAGGAAATCGAAACGGTGGGAGACTGCTGGATTCTGGCGTGCTTTACGCCCTCTTATGGCGAAAGGAGCGATTATGTCCAGGATATGCGGCGCGTCCTGGATATGGCGGAGGGCTATATCGCTTCCTTCCCGAAGCCGGGAAAAACCGTAAAGCTCAAAAGGCTGTTTCACTTGACGAAGCTCCTTTCCTGGCTGTACGCCATGAGAGGAATGAAGGCGGACTTCGCGTATAAGCTTTATCTCTGCGCCCATATTTTGAGAGGTTATTATTATAAAACAGAATTGATAAAGGCGCTGAATCAGAGGGGGGCTCACCCGAAACTGCTCCTGACCTTCTGCGATGTCCATGTTTGCGATTACTTTGTCACGGAATACTTCAACAAGAAAAAGGTCCCTACAGCGACCCTCCAGCATGCCGTTTTTAACCATATTACCACAGGCTATGCAAACAGCTTTTCTGCCAGTCGATACTTTCTCGGTATCAGTGGATTCGGGAAAAAGGAGTTCGTCAGATCCGGGGCGGACGGGGACCGGTATCTTGTGCTGGGAAGCATGAAATACATCGGAAAGAAGCTGAACGACGAGCTCATCTTTCCCGGTACGGGTCGTTTCGGGGTCGCGCTCAGCGGCGTGGCCTTTCAGGAGCAAAACAAGCTGCTGATCGATCTGGCGGGAAGGCTTGCCCGGGAGATCGGATATGAAGTCCTCATCCGGCGTCATCCGGCGTTGAAGGCCGAAGAGTATGACAGCCTCATCGACGGCTCTTTGATGAGATTCGACCAGAGCGAGTCTCTGGAAGGCTTTGCGGACCGATGCGATTTCTGCGTGATGGGAAGCACAAATACCTTTGGAGAACTGATCGCAAACGGGCATCTTGCTCTGCGGATGGTTTCAGATACGGATACATTTGACGGCGTCGATTCATTTAAGTTTTCTGATTATGACGGGCTGAAAAGGGAAACCGGAGCGATTCTTGGCGATTTGAACGGAGTGCGGAAAGAATTCGACGCCGTCAGGAATGAGCTCCGGGCTCCGGGGGATATCCGGGAAAACTATAGAAGATTCTTTAAAACAGCTGCGGAGGGGGACGGGCAGTGATGAGGATCTTATTGCGCGCAGTTAAAAAGCTGTACAGGATCGCACGAAACAGCATCTGCGGTCTGAGGTACGGAACATGCCCCGCCTCGAGCTATGTGCGAAGGCCGATTCGGCTGCTGGAGCCAAAAAACGTCTATATCGGGGAGAATGTTTTGATCCTCGACGGCCTCCGGATGGAGGCTGTGACCCGATGGGGCGGGAGCGCATATACGCCCAGGATCGAATTCGGGGACAACGTCGCGGTCGGTCAAAACTGTCACTTCACGGCTGCAAATAAAATACATGTGGGCAGCAAAGTGAGCATCCTTCCTCAGGTGCTGATCACAGATATCGAGCATTGTTACGAAACGGGAAAGAGTCTGCTCGAAACGGGGATTACAGTCGGGGAAGTAGTGATAGAGGATTTCGCGGTGATCGGAATGGGCGCAAGGATTCTCGGCAGCAAGGGCGTTCATATCGGGAAAAACGCCGTCGTCGGAACGAACGCTGTGGTATTGCATGATGTTCCTGACAGAGCCATAGTTGCCGGTGTTCCGGCAAAAATCGTCGGATATGTGAGCGAGTAAAAAGGAAACTGAGCCGGAGCTGTCTGAGGACAGAGATATAAGCGGTGTAAGGAGAACAGAGAATATGAAAGGGATTATACTGGCGGGCGGGGCCGGAACAAGGCTTTATCCGCTCACGATGGTCACGAGCAAGCAATTGCTGCCCGTTTATGACAAGCCGATGGTATACTATCCGTTGTCCACGCTGATGCTGGCGGGGATCAAGGATATCCTGCTGATATCGACGCCGACGGATATCCCACGCTTTCAAGCCCTGTTGGGTGACGGCAGCCAGTTTGGAGTTCAGCTTTCCTATTGTATCCAGCCAAGCCCGGACGGCCTTGCGCAGGCGTTTATTCTGGGAGAAGAGTTCATAGGCGGGGAAGCCTGCGCCATGGTCCTTGGGGACAATATCTTTTACGGAAACGGATTTAAGGGGATCCTGAGATCAGCTGTGGAAGACGCCGAGGCGAATAAGCGGGCAACCGTGTTCGGCTATTATGTCAATGATCCCGAGCGATTCGGCGTGGTCGCGTTCGATGAAACGGGAAAAGCGACCAGCATTGAGGAAAAACCCAAGGATCCGAAATCCAATTACGCTGTGACGGGCCTCTATTTTTATCCCTCCGGTGTTGCTGAGAGGGCGAAAGAGGTCAAGCCTTCTGCACGCGGAGAACTGGAAATAACGACCCTCAATGAGATGTATCTAAAGGATTCCCTGCTGGATGTCCAGCTGCTGGGCCGCGGTTTTGCCTGGCTCGATACGGGAACGATGGACAGCCTTGTGGACGCGGCGAATTTCGTGCAGATGATCTACCAGCGCCAGGGGATCACGATTTCGGCGCTTGAAGAGATTGCATATGTAAATGGCTGGATCGATAAAAGGACGCTTCTGGAATCGGCAAAACGGTACGGCAAATCTCCCTATGGCACCCATCTCCAATCGGTAGCGGAGGGAAAGGTCCGATACTGAGGACGCGGACGTCTCCAATGAAGGGATCATGCCGGATATCGTTTAATGATAGCAGCAATTATTCAGTTGTGATTCGGAGGAAAAGATGAAGAAATACTTGATCACGGGATGCGCGGGCTTTATTGGCTCCAACTTTGTGTACTATATGCTGAAAGAGTACAGGGATATCTTTCTGGTGAATCTGGACAAGCTCACATATGCGGGAAATCTGGAAAACCTGAAGGGCGTGGAGGGCGATCCGCGGCACGTGTTTGTCCAGGGCGATATCTGCGACAAAGAACTGATAAAAGACCTGTTTCGAAAATATGATTTCGATTATGTGATCAATTTCGCCGCGGAATCTCATGTGGACCGTTCGATCGCCAATCCGGAGATCTTTGTCCAGACGAACGTGATGGGAACGGTGAATCTGCTTCAGCGAGCCAAGGAAGCCTGGTACGATGCGGAAAGGAAAACCTGGCAGCAAGGTAAAAAATTCTTGCAGGTCAGTACGGATGAGGTGTACGGTTCGTTGGGAGCCGAGGGCTACTTTATGGAGACGACGCCAATCAATCCTCACAGCCCGTACAGCGCTTCCAAAGCGGCGGCTGATCATTTTGTCATGGCGTTCCATGATACCTATGGGATGCCAGTCAACATAACAAGATGCAGCAATAACTACGGACCCTATCAGTTCCCGGAAAAGCTGATACCGCTCATGATCAACAATGTGAAGCAGCACAAGCAGCTTCCGGTATACGGCGACGGGATGCAGATCCGGGACTGGCTGTATGTGGAAGACCACTGCAAGGCCATCGACATGGTCGCCTCCGATGGCCGGATCGGCGAGATCTACAATGTGGGCGGACACAACGAGAGACCGAATATTTTCATCGTGAAGACCATCATCCAACAGTTGCACGACAGGCTGAAGGACGAGGCCATTCACGAAGGACTGATTAGGCATGTGGAGGACCGGCTGGGACATGACCGCCGCTACGGTATCGATCCGAGCAAGATCAAGGCGGACCTTGGCTGGTACCCGGAGACGCCTTTTGAAGTCGGTATTGTAAAAACCATCGACTGGTATCTGGAAAACGAAAAATGGATGAACAGGGTGACCAGCGGGGCCTATCAGTCCTACTATGCCGAAATGTATAAGAACAGGTGACGATATGAGAGTTTTTGTAACGGGGATCAACGGTCAGCTTGGGCACGATGTCATGAATGAATTGGAAAAACGGGGCTATTCGGGCATAGGCTCTGACATTGCGCCGTCCTATTCGGGCGTTCCGGATGTCTCCGCAGTGACATCCATGCCCTATGTTCAGCTTGATATCACAGATCGGGATGCGGTGAACCGCATCATCCGGGAGATTCATCCGGACGCGATCGTCCACTGCGCAGCCTGGACCGCTGTGGATGCGGCGGAGGAGGATGAGAACAGGCCGAAGGTCCGCTCGATCAACGCGGATGGCACTAAGAATATGGCGGAGGCGTGCAAAGCGGTGGACGCCAAGCTCATGTATCTGTCCACGGACTATGTATTCGACGGTCAGGGGGAGCAGCCCTGGCAGCCTGACGCCAAGAACTTTGCCCCCCTCAATTATTACGGTCAGACGAAGCTGGAGGGTGAACTGGCTGTTTCTTCGATACTGGAGAAATATTTCATAGTCCGCATAGCCTGGGTGTTTGGACTGAACGGACATAATTTCATCAAGACGATGATCAACGTGGGGAAGACGCATGATGAAGTCCGTGTCGTCAAGGATCAGATTGGAACGCCTACCTATACCCTGGACTTAGCCAGACTGCTTGTGGATATGATTGAAACGGAGAAGTATGGCTGCTATCACGCTACGAATGAGGGCGGTTATATTTCTTGGTATGATTTCTGCGTCGAGTTCTATCGTCAATATGGGCTCAAAACGAAGATCGTTCCGGTTTCTACAGCGGAATATGGATTATCAAAAGCGGCAAGACCTTTTAATTCAAGACTGGACAAATCAAAGCTTGTGGAAGCGGGGTTCGAGCCTCTTCCGGATTGGAAGGACGCAATCACAAGATATCTCAGGGAGGCCAAACTGTAATGGGTCAGATCAGCATAGAGAAGAATGTGGCGGGTATTGAGGGACTCTGCATTATTACGCCTGCGGTCCACGGCGACAACAGAGGCTATTTTTATGAATCCTATAACCTGAATGACCTCAAAGAAGCGTCGATCAATACCGTTTTCGTTCAGGATAATCAGAGCATGAGCGTAAAGGGTGTCTTAAGAGGACTTCACTTTCAGAAAGAGTTTCCTCAAACGAAGCTTGTTCGCGTCATAAAAGGAGCGGTATTCGACGTGGCGGTGGATCTCCGGGAAGATTCCGGGACGTATAGCAAATGGTACGGCGTGGAACTGACGGAGGAGAACAAAAAGCAGTTTTTGATCCCACGAGGTTTTGCGCACGGTTTTTTGGTCCTTTCGGATGTCGCGGAATTCTGCTACAAGGTCGACGACTTTTATCATCCGAACGACGAGGGAGGCATGGCCTGGAATGACCCGGATATAGGCATCGTGTGGCCTTCGCTGGAAGGAAGCTATCGAGGATCCGCTTCTGCTGAGGGCTATCGAATCGATGGCGCCCCTCTGAAGCTCTCCAATAAAGATCAGAAATGGCTGGGCATTAAGGATACTTTCAGGTTCAGATCATAAACCGGTTTTGATGAGGTTTTACTTATATGAAGATTTTAGTAACGGGCGCGAACGGGTATTTGGGCCAGGGGATCGTGAAGCGTATATTGGATTCCGGAAATGCGGTAGTTGCGGCGGATTTTTCGGTTGATCGTGTTGATGGCAGAGCGGAAAAAAAGGAATGCGATCTATTCTCCGTCGAGGATCCCTACCGTTATTTCGGACAGCCTGATGTGCTTCTGCATCTTGCGTGGCGAGATGGATTTGTTCATTATTCCGATGCGCATATCAATGATTTGCCAAAGCATTACAAGTTCATCAAAAAAATGGCGGCCAGCCCGGTAAAAACGATCTCCGTCATGGGCTCCATGCATGAGATCGGCTTTTATGAAGGCAGCATCAAGGAAGATACGCCCTGCTGGCCAACCACGCCTTATGGCATCAGCAAGAATGCTCTGAGGGACCTGACCGGATCTTTATGCAGTCAGAACGGAAAAACGTTTCTCTGGCTGCGGGGATTCTATATCGTCGGCAACAGCCAATACGGATCATCCGTCTTTTCCAAGATCACGGCATTTGAGGCAGAGGGAAAAGAAGAGTTTCCTTTTACTCTCGGACAGAATCAATTTGATTTTGTCAATTATGACGACTTTTGCGAAAAGGTCGCGAAGGCCGTGGGACAGGATAAGGTGACCGGGATCGTCAATATCTGCTCCGGCCGCCCGGAAAAGCTGGCTGATCGTGTGGAGCGGTTTATTAAAGAAAACGGCTATAAAATCAAATTGAAGTATGGCGCATTTCCCGATCGCCCCTATGACAGTCAGGCTGTATGGGGCGATGGCAGTAAGATCGAAGAGATCATGAAAGGGTAACGTTCTTGGCAGTTCTCCTTTCATCACACAGGACGCTTAGTGGTCCCGGCCTCCGTAGCAGAGGTAAAGTCGACTTTACTGTAGAACAGGGAATCTCATCGTATCATCATAGTGTGTGGACTAAGCTATCCGTTTTGTTTGCTTCAATGGCTCAGGTTGGCCAAATCAAATACTTGAAAAATCGTATCGATCTCCGGACGATAGTTTTTTTACTGACAGTAATGGTTTTCATTTGTATGCAGAAAGGCAGTATAGTATGAGAATAGTTGCGGTAATCCCTGCAAGGTATTCGTCGACCAGAATGCCCGGCAAACCATTAAAGGATATTTGCGGAAGGCCGATGCTCTGGTGGGTGTATCAGCAAGTCAGCAAAATAGACTTATTTGATGAAGTGGTTTGTGCGATCGATGATGCGAGAATCCAATCCATGTGTGAAAGCTATGGAATAAACTATGTTATGACTAAGTCAGATCATCCGGAGCATATCTCTCGAATCCATGAAGTGTCTACAGAAGTTGAAGCAGACTATTATATATGCGTCAATGGAGATGAACCTCTTATTACAAAAAAGTGTATTTTACCCGTTATACCGAAAGAAATCCATGAAGAACCGTTCTTTGGCGGAGCAATGAGGATTCTCACAGATCCAGCTGAAACGATTGATTTTGCGAAGATTAAGCTTGTTATATCGGAACAAACTGGAAAATGCCTGTATATGTCGAGAACGCCAATCCCTTATCCGAGAGGGACGTTGCTGTTTAAATATAAAAAGTACGTTGGCGTAGAATGCTTTAACAAAGAAGCACTGGATTTTTTCGTTTCAACACCAATGAATGATCTTGAAAGAATCGAAGATATTGACCACTTGAGATTTTTGGCAAACGGAATCAATCTTCACTTTACCATTGTTGATTCGGAATCCATCTCAGTGGACACGCCCAAAGACCTGGAAAAAGTCAGAAGCATCATCGAAGAAAAACTCGAGAGGAAGGAAATAACGTTTTAATGAGCAACATCAGAATACTTGACTGCACGTTGCGGGATGGAGGATATATCAACGATTGGAAATTCGGGAAAAAAACAATTAAGGGTATTATCAATCACTTGGCGGAAGCGAATATCGATATCATTGAGACGGGTTTTATCAGACATGTTGATCATCGTGATGATACCTCTGTGTTTTCGTCAGTGGATCAAATTGCAGAACTGATTGCCCCCAAAAAGGCGAATACTCTTTATGCGGTCATGATTGAACAGCATAATCATGCAGATGATTTGATTTCTGAATATGATGGCAGGTCGGTGGACTTGGTCCGTATAACATTTAGACGCAATGAGTGGGAAGAGGCCAAAGAATCTGTAAAAAGGATCATGGCAAAGGGCTATAAAGTCTGTGTTCAGCCGGTTGGGACGGCGACATATGATGATCAATCCCTCCTGAATCTGATCAAGGATGTTAACCAGCTCAAACCTTACGCCTTCTATCTCGTTGACACACTGGGTATGATGTATATACATGATATGCGAAGATTTTATTATCTAATAGATAATAATTTATCCAACAATATCTGTTTAGGATTTCATTCCCATAATAACCTGCAGATGTCCTTTGCAAATGCCCAGGAAATCATTCAGCTTTCCCATAAAAGGAAACTGATTATTGATTCGTCCTGCTATGGAATGGGAAGGGGAGCCGGTAATCTTACAACGGAACTGATTGCGGATTATATAAATAATAATGTGGATCAAAGGTACTATCTAACGCCGATACTTTGTATTATAGATAAATATTTGAAGTCTGTATTTGCAGAAAAAAGGTGGGGATATGATGTTCCTCTCTTTCTGTCAGCGACGGTGAGATGCCATCCGAATTACGCGATTTATTTAATGAAAAAGGAAACGATTGGCATCGAAAAGATCGAAAAACTATTAAGCCTGATCCCCAATGAGAACAGAAGCGAGTTTAATGAGAATCTGATAGAAAGATTGTATTTACAGTTGCAAGCGTATGAAATAGATGATACATCTGCCTTCATAGAATTAGAATCTATGGTGAAAGACAGGAAAGTCTTGCTCTTGGGATCAGGGTCGTCAATAGAAAAGTATAAGACAATAATCAGCAAAGCAACTGAAGATACAGTTGTAATATCAATCAATTATCTGCCAGAAGACTTCCGGGTTGACGCTGTTTTCGTCTCAAATGAAAAGCGTTTGGAAGCAATCGGACTGGGATCTGCCAAAACGGTACTTGCCACGTCCAACTTGAACAGGATCATACAGAAAGGATTATTCTTTAATTATTCTTCGCTGCTGGGAGAGGGCGATGCTTCGGATAATGCAGGCGCAATGCTTATACGGATACTCTCTAAAGCTGGAGCGAAAAAGCTGTTTCTGGCTGGATTTGATGGATTTGATGTTGATTCAACTGCGAATTTTGTGGTGCCAGAATTCAGAACGACACTGGATTATGATGCAGCAAAGAAGAAAAACGAAGACATCTCTAGACAATTGATGCTGGCGTTAAGAGGGGTTGATTATGGATTGCTCACACCAACTAAATATTCGATTGGTGATATTTGATCTTGACGGGACGATTGCAGATACTTCCGAGGGAATACTGGATTCCCATAGGTATACGTTAGACTCTTTGAACAGACAGAGACCTTCCGAAACAGAATTAAGAGGGCTGATAGGGGGAAATCTGTTAAAAACGTATATTGACGTTTTCGGTTTTCCTGAAAGGGTTGCTAAAACGGCGGTAAAAACTTACCGTAGGAGATATTCCGAAGTCGGTATTCACATGGCAAGTGTTTATCCGGGGTTCATCGATATGTTAAGAGAATTGAAGGCCTTCGGATATAGAATCGGAGTAGCAACTTTGAAAGCCGATGTTTTTGCAAAAGCAATGCTAATCGAGCTTGGGGTTTCAGAGTTCTTTGACGCTGTTTGCGGCGTGGATGAGAATGACGAATTGGATAAAGCGGGGTTGATCCTTCAGTGCTGCCAACTCTGCGGCTGTCACAAAGAGGAGGCCATGCTGGTAGGCGATACCGACAGCGATTATTACGGATCCAGGCAGGCTGGAGTTCGTTTTATTGGAGTGACATACGGTTTTGGATACCGGCCTAATGTGCGGTATTCTTTCAAAACGGTTGGAAGCCCGGAGGAATTGACAGCTGCAATCAAAGAAATATGATTGCGGATGCCGGCAGCTTGAAAGGAGCCGAGTCATCCGGGAAGCTCAGGTCGGATCGCCAGCATGAGGACTACGGTATTCTGTCTTCGGACAGGAGACATAAAGCGACTGTCATTTGAGAGGAGTCAAGGGTTTTGGTTTCAGGAGTTTTGCGTCGCATGGAAAAGCTGTACCAGAAGATCCCGGCCAAGCTGATCGAGTATCTGTATCTGGCAGCTTTCTCGCTGGTGCTCCTCTATGATTACGATTTTTTGACTCAATTTGATCGGCAGCCGTTTCGATTGCTGTACATTATCGGAGCAGGCTTGGGATGTATCGTACTGATCATTCGTTTTCTGAATGTCAGGAATGAAGATCTGCCCAGTATTCTGGCCGCCATTGCCCTGCTCTTCGTGGGGGGAGGGTATTTTCTGTTCAGGCATTCTTTTTATTTCCTGGTCCTGGCGATCCTCATTGTCGGCGCACGGTACGTGAAAGCCAAAAAACTGCTGACGCTGTATGTCGTGGTCGCGGGGACGTTTTTTGCGATTATGGTGACACATTTCCTCCTGACGACCCCATACGACACATGGAAAAACATGACGGGGGTCCATTTCGGAAGTATCAATACCACAGACTGCCAGGGAATGCTGTTTTTCCTGATCGTAGCATATTTGTTTATCAGAGAGGATAAAATATCATACATTGGGCTCCTTCTCCTTGCCGGAGCCGTATTGCTGCTGTGGTATTATACAAAAGCGGAGTTCAATATGTACTGTTCTCTGGCTTGTATCCTGGTGGCAGCGGGTATGAAGCTGGTGCTTTTGAAAGAAAAAGGACATAAAAAAAGCCGCAGAAAAAATCTGCGCCAAGTATACCATGTGATGGCATACTGTTTTCTACTTTGCGCGGCGATTATGATGCTGCTGATTATGCTATACGACACCAATGATGCGAAATGGATCTCGCTGGACAATCATCTGCACCACAGGCTGGCCGTTGCCAGTAAAGTGATGGATCAATATCCCCCCTGCCTTTGGGGAAGAGACTATGACGCCATCGGCTGGGGAATCACGCCGGGAGTTGTAAGGACCAGAGTAGAGGTTCTTGAAAACTATTCGTTTATTGACAGTTCTTATCCCAATGTTTTGGTCATGCATGGATACTTGGTGCTTGCCATGATCCTGGGAGTCATGACATGCGTTTCCTATCGCTATGCGCAGCGGGAAAAACTGTATTATCTGCTGCTGCTTATGCTGCTGGCGGTGGATTTCGCTGCGGAGAACCATATGAAAGAGCTCGCGTGCAATGTTTGGCTGCTTTTGCCTTTTGCAGAGCTGTCAGCTGCGGATGATGTGCACGTACAGCAGAAAAGAGGACCCGGTTCCGCACCCTAGGTCCGAATATGGAGAGAATCGTGCGCCAAGGAACGCCTTCAATGCTGTTTACGCCGTTTAGAAATGGAACATAGACCGCCAGTCATGGGGGAAGTGGACCGCCGTAGGCGGGAATGTCAACCGCCTGCCATGGGAAGATGGTTTGCGCCGACAGGCGGTTGACAAAGTTCAAAGAATGCGAGAGTAATTTGGACTCAGGATTTATCAGGGTTGTAAGTAGCGTCCCAAATTCTGTGTAAACATCAAATAGCGGTGAAAAACAGGGCAAAAGTATATGGTCTGGTGGGCGGCGTATGCCGCCCGCCTTACCAACAGAATAAGCAGGAAACGGAACGCATGTCAAGGGCG
>JAEEGL016785343.1_pt1 | contig 33234 bp, 16 predicted proteins | sample 9134231 | NCBI WGS metagenome assembly JAEEGL01 (sample SAMN16246548, study PRJNA631951) | gut metagenome | biome: gut microbiome; feature: rumen; material: fiber-attached | host: Bos | place: Iran: Karaj | collected 2018-10 | reverse complement strand
TCCATATTCGGCTCCGCCTGTAAAGCTTCCCGTTTCGATAATCAGCTTTGCTCCGGAACCGACATAGAAACACGCGGAGCTATTGCATATCCAAGTTCCTCCATTCTCTCCGGTGAGCGTGAGTTCAGCGCCAGACGATAGAGAGATCTGCCCACTGGACTGAACGGTTACAGACTTCCCGTTTAGATCAAGCTTCAAGGGCTTCTTGAGAGAAATGCTTGTTTCCAGATTTACATTGTCAAGGAGCCGGACCGTATTTCCGCTTCCGGCGGAATTCATCGCGTCCTGAAGGGTTAAATACTCCGCACCGGATTCAACGATCATCGCCACCTTGGGGGAATCAGCATCGTATTTCACCGTATAGAAATCCGTCCCGGTATATCCTGCAAGCGTTACGTCGGCGTCCTCTGCAGGAACGTATCCCGCAGCGCAGTTAGCCTCTATCGCCCTAAGCTGCTCCTCATCGTAAGCTCCGAAGGAGCCGCCCTTAATTAACTGGTAGCTGCTAACGATCTTCACGTCGGGGCTGAAAACTCCTCCAACAATTGAGAACCCGCCATCAGTGCCACTGAAAGAAATCTTGCCTTTTATAAACTCTCCGGCTGTGATAGCTGAAAGATGATCTCTGTCTGAACCCACATGAAGCAAATACGAATCGGCATCTGCCATTTCAAAGCATCCGCCGGTGATTATGATCTTGTTATCTGAGCTATAGGAATAAATCAAATTCCCACCGGAGTAAGTGCTTTGGTAAGCTCCTCCTTTGATATAAAGGGAACTGATATAGCCTACATCAAATACATAGTAGCTATCCGAAGTCCAGAGACCTTCTCCTGCGCTGTCATACAAGGTCAGGCTTGTGCTGCTTAAATAGATACGTTCATGTGCAGTGACAGTTTTGCCATTGAGGTCAAGACTGAGCACTTTATTTCCAATTTCAATATAAGAAGCAGAAGGATCATTTTGTAACTCAACGTCTTTTTGCAGCTCCAGATCGGCTCCGGACCGGGCGGAGATAAGGCCGTCCTCCAGAGTTGCAAACTTTTCGCCGCTCTTTCTGTCTATGACAGCGGGGACTGCCTCGCTGTCCTCAACTATCTTATAGACCTTTCCGCTGTAGTCCGGAACGCTGTAGCCGGGGTCCTCCTCCGGCCTGTATCCAAGCAATACCTTAGAGACGAACTTGCTCTCATTCATCGCAAAGTGTCCGCCCGCTATGCAGCTTGAGCCATCAAATGCCACGTTGCTAAGATAAGTTCCGCCCAAAATATGCAGGTTGCCATAGTAGACTTTGATGGATCCGCTGCGGAATTCGCCTCCGGTTATCTCGGAAATATCATCTGATCTACTTTCTGAATACCAATAAATAATATAAGATTCACCTGAAAAATCGCCGCCGGAAATTATGAGCTTGGATGAGGCGATTCCATTTCGAATGATTGAAGCAGCAGTAAATACACCGCTCTCTATCGAGAGTTCTCCCCCGTATGTATAGAATATACAGAATTGCCTAGAATCAGATGCAAATCTTCCGTTTTTGACAGTAAGCCTGGCTCCGGAAGATACGGAAAAAACTGCTCCTGCTATCCAGTAATCGATTTCCACTCTTCCGTTCCCGGTAATAGTGAGGTCAGAGCCGCTATAGAGTTCAAATCCTCCGCTTTCTATCAAAGACAGCGTCTTCCCGTCCATGTCAAAAGTAAGCTTCTTATTGGACACAGAGATAGTTGAATCAAGCTGCGTATTATTGCAAAGCTTTATCACGTCTCCGCTCGCGGCTTCCTCAAAGGCATCGGAAAGCGACGTGTAATATATGCTGGACGTTGTGTTTACAGCTACGTTCGCTCCATCTTCCGCATATTGTGTCTTTGCTACAGTATATACGATACCGCTATAATACGGGATCATGGCTTCGGGATCATCGGCACCCGCCTCGACGACGTCGTATCCGGTTTTAACGTACTGAATTATATAATCCCGCTCAAGGGCAAAGTAGCCTCCGGAGATAAAGCCTCCGGTAAAGCTTACGTACTGACCGAACTTGCCGCCTTTAATCTCCCAGTCTCTTCCGTCACTGCTTATGAACTCGCAGTTTTCGAAATAGCCTCCGTTTATCGTAATCTCATTCGCAGAGCCCTTGCTAAGCACGGCCGTTTTGCTATCTGCGCTGTAAAGATTATATTCACCGCCGTTTATCTCGATCTTTCCGGCATTATTCGCCACAAACAGCTCGATAGCTCCGCTCTCCAGCTCCCAGGCGCCGCTGTTTACCGTGAGTTCTGCTCCGGCTTCGACTGTTATAAATCCAGCTTCAGACTTTGAATAGGCATCAAATATCCACTTGCCGCCGTTTATTTCAAGCTGCGATCCGCTCTGAAGCCTTATTCTCTGCTCATCGCTCGGAACAGTAATCCTGTATTCCCCTGCGTCGATCCTGATATCACCGCTTATGATCAGTTCGCTAAGCAGCATAGTATTATCAAGAAGCTCTATTACGTCTATCTCCTCCGCAGCGGCAAGCGCCTCTTCAATGGTTTCATAGCGCACGTTTGAGCTGTCGAGGCGCGCAACGTATTTCGGAGGTTCAGGCTCGGTATCGGGATCGGAGATGACCTTATATACCGTCCCATTGTAGTTCGGGATCGCAACCTCAGTCGTAGCCTCGGAGCGGTATCCGGTCTTGAGGAAAGAAGAGAGCTGATCCGGAGTGTGGGCAAAATACCCGCCGGATATATATCCGTTTCCAAAGCTCACGCTGGGTCCGAACTTTCCGCCCTTTATCTCCCAAGACGTTTCTCCGTCACGGCCCGCAATTGCGCAGTTATTGAAATACCCGCCGTTAATTACTGCAAATCTCTCGTTATACTGCGCTGTTTTAATCACACAGCTATCCTGCCCAAGCAAGCTGAAGCTGCCGTCTCTTATCTCCGTTCTTGCTCCGCTGGCTGCGTTTATAATGCAGATAGGCTCAACCTTTATCGTCTGCTTCCAGCTGCCGCCGCTTATTATAAGGCTTGAGCCGGAGCTCTGGAGGATAAACCCGTTTTCAACTGTTGTATACTTTTCAAAGTTCCAGTTTCCGCCGGTAAGAATAAGCTCTGCTCCGCTCTGGAGATTAAAATGCGTATCGGCAGCGCTCACCTTTATGCTGTATTCTCCCCCGTCGAGTGAAACGGTCTTGCCGGAGATGGTAACAGAGGACTCCAAAGCCGTGTCGCTCATCAGCTCAACGGTTTCCCCGGTATCGGCTGCAGTTATCGCCTCGGCAAGGCTATAGAACTCTTCTCCCGTTTCTCTTATCCGGGCAACGACCTGAGCGTCAGGATTCGGCACAACGGTATATACCGTGCCGAGATAGTTCGGGATTGTAACCTCCGGCGCTTCAGCGACCATATATGCTCTGCTGATAAACTGCTCTATATAGTCCTTCTCGAGGGCAAAATATCCCCCTGTTATGCTGAGGCCGGAGAAGCTGACCTCAGGTCCGAATTTGCCGCCGGAAATAATAATATTTCCGTTAGCTCCGGCAAAAGCGCAATGATCGAACAGTCCGCCTGTTATCTCATCCGTCTCACCCTCGAGAGAGGAGATAACAGTCTCAGCATCTCCGTTCTCATCGAAAAAGTTATAACTTCCGCCGTTAATCACGGTCTTCCCGCTCCCGGAGAAGAGGACGATGTCCCCGCTTCCGAGCGCCCATGCAGCATCGTTTACCGTCAGTCTTGAGCTGGAACCGACGCTAAAGAGCGGGAACCCGAGGCTGTAGCTTGAGATGCCCCAGCTCCCTCCGTTAATTGTCAGCGAGGCCCCGTTCTTGAGGCTGATCCTCTGATCTTCACTGCTTATCGCAACGTTATAACCGCCGCAGTTCAGAGTAAGGCTCTTGCCGTCAATTATTATGCTTTCGGAGATCGAAGCGTTTGAGAGAAGCTCCACGGTATCAACGCTGCCGGCATAGGCAAATGCATCTTCAAGGCTTCCGTACTCTGCGCCCGTGCTGCTCACTCTCGCAACTCTTCCGTCCGTCGCCTTGCCCAGAATAGTGAAAACAGCGCCGGAATGTCCGGCTATCGCTGCCTCAGGATCGACAGCCGCATAGTATCCTTCAGCTAAATAATCGGTCTGACCGATATCCCATGCATAGTATCCTCCCCTGACCGAGCCGCTTATGTCGTTTATGCCCATATCATCGAATACTTCAGGGTTGGCAAAAGAGCCGCCGGAAATTATTACAGTACTCGGTGCATACCCATATGAATATGAATACATCCGAGCTTCCGAATTGAAGTAGCCCCCGTTTACTTCGAGACTTGCATCTTCAATAAGAATTATATGTAACTTGGTTGATGAATAGGATGCAGGAGCGCCGGTACCGCTACCGTTATAATACTGTGTTCCGACTTCCTGATAGAATTCTCCCCCGTTAATTCTGACTTTTCCGTGCGTTTGCGCATAAATGAAGTCGTAACCAGACGACTTGCTCTTACCCATACGGAACACGCCGTCGTTTATTACAAGAGAACCGTTCACTATGAAAAAGTCTGAGCTGAGCTCCGGGTTTGTCCATGAGCCGCCTGCGACAGTCAGCTCTGCGCCTGTCTTTATCTTGATAGTTGCTCCATTCACAGCCGTCAATTCGGAGTCTCCGGCATCAACCGTTATCCTCTTGCCGTCGATTTCGGCGCTGTGAAGCACCGCGTCCGCAAGGACTGTGATTGAATCGACCGATTCTGCGGCGTCAATCGCATCCTGGAAGGTGGAATATTGAGCGCCCGTGGAATCAACCTTAAATGGCATTACCGCTGCCTCATCAGGAATGACCGAATAGACCTGTCCGGAGTAGCCGGGAACTGTTTCGCCGAGATCCTCGGCCTTATAGCCCCTCTTTACGTAGTCCGAGAACCTTGAAAGCTCCATCGCAAACTTACCGCCGGAGATAAACGGCTGGCCGAAGCTGCCGGAAAAAGCTGTTTCGTTTCCGAAGGCGCCGCCCTCTATGCTATAACCGTGAGGAAATCTCTCAGAAGAGGAGTAGCCGACCTGACTTATAGCAAAGCTGCCCTTTTTGAAGGTGCCGCCATAGGTATTTATACTTCCGCAACCGTAAGAGTTGAAAAGATATCCGGCTGAATAGAATTCTCCCTCGTTGACGTTCACCACCGGGTTTTCGCCGCTTTGCGTGCTGATAAGGCAGCCGGAGGAGCTGTTCCACGTGCCGCCCTCAACGTTCAGAGTACCGTTATTGACGCGAATAAGACCTGTGCTGCTATCACCACCGCTCTTAATGATCTTTCCGTCGCCTTTGCTGTCAATAACTGTTAATACGGAAGCTGCATCATCAATGTAGATATAGTCCGAGTAAGCAACCGAAGTTATCTCGTGCCCGTTCAGATCGAGAGTTATGCTCTTTCCGGCAGGAACAGAAGCGTACATCAGCTCATAATTCTTTATAAGCTCAACCGTCTGACCGCTCTCCGCTGCCTTGAACGCCTTTCCGAGTGAATAGAAGGTTTCTCCGGTCTCCCTGATCCTTATCGGCGCTTCAGTCTCGGTTTCCTCCTCCGGCTTGACCGAATAGATGTCTCCGGAGAGACCAGCCACGGATGCGTTTTCTATCAGGCAGGATACGTAACCTGGCATTATTGCGCTGGCGTAAGCATCAGGGCTGACTTCAAAGTATCCGCCGGAGATAAATGGCCAAGACTTGCTGCTTCTCTGGAAGCTGACGTCTGAATTGAACGCCGCGCTGCCGCTCACCTCATAGCCGTAAGGCGCGTCAGAAGCAGCATAAACGGTGACGCCCTGGAAGTGACCTCCGGAGATAGCAGCGAACGAATTAGTAGCGACATTAATAATGACTGAATTACCGCCGGTTGCGGAAAAATCGCCGCCGGTAATGCTGATCCTTCCTCCCTGCATCGCCTTTAGCGGTGCATCATCGTAATTAGAACCGTAAGCATTATTATTAACAGTCCAGCTGCCTCCAGAAACGTTGACTGCCGCGCCGTTCTTGGAGACAAATATCTTGTTGTATGCCGCGATCCAGTTGCCTCCGGTAACGTTGATCTCTGCCGATTCTCCGTCGGCTGTGATCGCGTCGAAGTACCGCATAGGCTTAATACTGAAACCATCGAAGTCAAGGGTTATGCTCTTTCCCTTTACCTTAACGCATTCTGTTATCTCTATGTCAGTAAGCGGGACAAGGCTGTCGCCGGTCTTGGCTGCATTTGCAGCGAGACGCAGCGAGGGGAACTCGGCAACGTCGCCGCCGTTTCTGACGATCTTAACAATCATAGGCGCGTCAGGATCGGGAACTACGGTATACACAGTTCCGGTATATCCGGGGATAGAATCCCTGCCTGTAACAACCATGTATCCCTTGGGAACGCGGGAATTATAGTTGCTGCCAGGATTTTCGGTATACGAGCCGCCGCAGCAGAACGGATGAGATTCGCCTCCGGCTGTCTGGTATCCTATTCCGTCAAATTGACCGCCGTAGTAGATCCAGTTGGTACCATGATCGTTTACAACAATTCCACCCTCGAAATATCCGCCGTTAACGATGACGGTTTCAGAGCCGTCCGGCGCTTCAAATGCATTGAAAAGGTTTTCGTCGGGATAATATTCTCCGCTGTTGATCGTTAACGTTCCGTGAGTTTCAAAGAGCTTGCCGCCTACCCACTCTCCGTCCTCCAGCGTAAGTGAGCTTCCGTCAGCCACAACGACGGCATATCCCGAAGCGTTGTTTGTGATCGTGTGTCCGTTTAGATTAAGCGTAACACCATCTACTCCACGGAGCGTTGCGGTTTCTGTATGGTCAAGATCGCTTAAGAGGATAATAACGTCTCCGTCAACTGCTGCATCAAATGCATCCTGGAGCGTGCGGAACTGCCCGCCCTCTCCAACTGTGAGCGCGGAATCATTTATTATCTCTCCATTTATCTCTTCAGGCAGAGGTACTCCGTCGATTATGACGTGGAATTTAATTTTTTTGTCTTCTGCAGACGGCTCATTACCTTCCTGCCAGATCTCAATGTTCTTTACAACGAGATTTCCGGGCTTTAGCGAGTTTTTGAAGACGGTGTTGACTTCGCCGTCAACTGCAATGTACTTGCCGTTTTCGTCCAATTCGACCGCTGTTGTCTGGATGCGGGTAGTCAGAGTTCCGTCGTTGCGATCATAAATTCTGACTATGTAGCCGAATGCGCTCCCATCGTAAACGATGTTCTCGTCACCAGTATTTACTTCGCGGATAACGTAGAGGTCAGTATTTCCGGCATCCTGCTCGGTAAGTGTGATGTCGGGGAAAATTACGGTTCCGTCTGCATTTGCGACAGCAGTTACAACTCGTGTGCCGTCAGCTTTAACAACTTCAAATACGAAATTGTAATCGCGGAGATTTCCTCCCTCCAGCATCTTCCATGCCTTGAGCTTAAGAGTTCCCTCAGCATGATACTCATTTACAAAGGTCGGACGTGCTCCGGCACTTCCGTATGTCTCCGTTTTGTCAAGCGAGCCATGCCCGTTATCCTCAAGGCTTATTGAATACGTATACGTATTCCCGTCGAAAACTCTGTACCCCTCCGGATATTCCGCGGGAATATTCTCTCTTATAATATAAGTATACGTTTTCCCGCTATCGTCCTGAGTATAGTTCAGGCGCGGGAAAGAAAGCTCAGCCGTTGCAGTATGGGTGTTCAAATCCATCGGCGTTGCGGATGTATAAACCGTGCTCAGAACTACGCCCGTCTCACCGTCAATCAGCGAGAAGCTGAACTGATTTGCTCCGATCGAGTGACCCTTCAGCACTTTTGTAAACGAAATGTAGGTGTAAGCTCCCGTTTCATAGCGGTTTACAAAATGCGCTGTTCTGGTTTTTCCGGCTCCGATCACTCCGACCGATCCTATTTGGCTCTTGACGGTGTAGCCGTCTGCCGGAGACTCAATGACTCTGTATTCCGTCTCAGACATTATTCTTGAAATCTCAAGCCGCTGACCGTCAGAAAGCGTGAACACAGAGCCGTTGCCAATGCTTCCTGTCTCGACAGGCGTGCTGCTGCCTTCTTCGTACTTGGCATATGGGTATAGCTCGCCATGCCCCCCGTTCTCGTCGGTCAGGAGCAGTGTAAATCTGAATGTTCCATTCTCATTCTTTGCTTTTTCTGTTGCGTTCTCAACGCTCTTTGTTATAACAAGATCGCCGTACGGATAATAAATATTTGTAATCTTGAGCTTGTTATCCTCGGTGAAACCGTATTCCGTCCTAAACCTGTTTACCGGCTGCTCCTGAACAGAATATACTGCCGGTTCACCGTGGTGGAAGAGTTTTACGCCTTCGCCTGAAAACTCTCCTGCCCAGCCATCGCTTGCATCGACTACAACTCGTTTTCCGGTATATGTCCATATAGGTGAAGTTGCTCCGGTCTCCGGATCCGGCCCGGTCTCTCCTGTCTTCAGATAGAGATCCACAATGATTTGATTCGGAAGAATGCTTGAGTCGTCGCCCGATTCGCTGAGATCCCACTCTTTTACAAACGGCACTGTCGATGTGTATACCCTGTGGGTGTTCTTGAGCTGGAATACTGTTGCATCTTTGGCGGATGCTACTTTTTTTGCAGTATAGGTATACAGCAGTTGTCCGGTCTCATCCTTGATATCCTTTTCAACCAGAGAATATTTAATAGGCACTGAATCAGCATTGAATCTTCTGGCATGCTTATATACTCCGATCCAATTGTTTTCAGCGGTGATCTCGATATCGGCAACATATTCGCCGTCGCCCCAAAGCTCAACCGTAATGCTGTCCGGACGGACTCCGTCGTTATTATCCTGATCGTCCCATTCTTTCTGGATGATTATACTGTACGGGATAATGCCGAGTTTTGTCGGATTAGTTTGAACAGTTGTCTCATTTTCAATACCGCCCGACACCACAGAACTGTATATGACCGCATGGTTATATGCGTGTGCGTTGTTCTCAGGGTTATTGAAGTCTTCCTCGGCAAACAGGTCGCTTCCTATGGGGGCACGCATATGGATGTCGACTACAAGGCTTTTGCCGCTGTAATTATCCTCTTCATTTTCATTTATAACCTGCACGGCTTCAATATAAATCGCTGTTACGTCTGCCGGCTGATGATCATTATCAAATTCGGTTCTCCAATTGTCGTCTCCTTCAAAAGAGTTTTTATCGGGAAACGCGTCCACGGTGTCTGCAAGTCTTGTCTCGCCAAAATAGTAGTATACGACCGGATCGATCCCCAATGCTTTTATCTGGGATAGATCCACGAACTCAAATGTGCCGCGCCAATTTCCGTGTCCATCATCGTTTGCGCTTCCCGGCTCAAGGCCATACTCAAGAGAATCGAATATTTTAATTTCCTTTACATACTCTCCACCTTCACCAGGCGAAACAGCGATTCTATAGGTGTATGCTCCTCCTTCATTCACCGAAATCAACTTGTCAGAAGCGTTATTTTCAAAACCGTAGACCCATTCGACTCCGTCTGTCGAGACCTGTTTTCCGATGTTATATATAGCTCCGAACGTCGCTTTGTTTATGTCGTTTATTGCTCCCGCGTAGATAAAGTTCGGATCATTCGAATCAGGATCCAGATCAGACATCAGACTTCTGTCGTCTGCTATTAGTACAGCTTCCCCGTCACCGGAGTCAACTGTATGAATGAGCTCACTCTTGGTCCTGCAGTTTAAGTATTGATCGTCATATTCATAGTCGGCTTTGTCAGCTTCTCCTGACCAGGCTTCAATATTTCCAAGCCAAGCCTCATCGGATTCAAAAGCTACCGAGTTTGTTAGAGGCGGAATGCCTGACTCAGTTTTTCTGTTTGCATACTCTACATCAGGGTATTTCGAGTAATAAGTAAGGGTATGTACGTTCTTCCATCCGGTTGTCGGGTAATTGGAGTTGTAAACCCTATAGATTTCGTAATCCGCTGAATAATAGCTATTGGCTTTCTGTTTGGCATATGATATATGATCGTCAAAACTGACCTCAACCACGAGCATAATGCGCCCGCTGCTATTGAAGTCTTCGATCGCATATTTTTCGATAACCTTGTCGTTTCCTGATCCGCTATCTACCTCAATTGTTTCTAAATCGGGCTTGACTCCAGGAGGCAGCAGGATATAGAACGTGCCGCCCTTTGGATTGGGCAGGCTTCCGTTACTGATAGAATCTAAATAGTCAGCCCTGTTCTCTTCGAGAACGTTTGACTGCAGCGTCAGAGTAACTCTGTTCTTCAACAGGATGAATGGACCGCCGTTTTTGCTATCATCAAAAGTTGTTCCGCTTTCATCGAACGACTCATAAATATTGTCAAGCGTCACAGCGCTCTTATAATCGCGGCCGTGCAGATATGCTGATCCGGAGTTTTCATCAGTTATCGGTTCTTTATCGGGCTTCTCCGGATCGGAAATAATTGTTTCTGCAATATTCCTTACTTCAAATACTACGGAGTGATTACTGCTTTCTTCAAAAGCATTATTGATAAATTCCACTATACGGTCCGAAGAAATGAGCTTTACGTTCGCATAAAAGCTTATATTTGCTCCGTGCGCTTTTGTTTCGACTAGAGCTTTAACCTGCTGAACGCCCGAAGGAAATGAAATTTTGCTTCCGGAGCTGGTTGCTCCTTCAAATGTTGTAATTACCCCGTTTAATACGGTCGCATATGTGACCCATTCTGCTGAATCGACCAAGGAGCGTCCCATAATTGAAAGCGGAGTAATGGCTGTTAATTCTTCAGCAGACGTTATTCCTTCTACAACGTTAAATTCCGTGCTTAGAGAATAATTGCCGAGATAAATACTATCTATTTCGTAATCCGCACCGGAAAGAATTAGATCGCCGGTCTCAGCTTTTGGATCATGGATTACAACAGACTTGCTGATAACCTCGAATCGAGCCGGTCTTTGTCCGTACTGATCATAGTTATCGTTCATGATCTGGCCGCCGGCCCCGATCTCACCGTCGTAAGTATAATCCAGGAATTTTCCGGTTCCGTAAACGTCATACCATATTTCGGCACTCCCCCCTCTCAGGAGAGCATTTAATACGCTGTCGGTAGTTGAATACTGTGAACTATACTTATAAGTATTATGCAATACTTTAACTTCTGCGTTTATTGTCTGAAGGTGGAATGGCTCAATGCCAAGTATTTCAGTGTGATAAGAGAGTTTGTTGGTGAATATCCACGTATGCTCAGCGCTGTCCCAGTCAGCGCTTCCATCCTCGTTCTTATTGGAATATCCCCATGTAGTCCAATAACTTTGAGTTTGTTCCTCAGGCTCAGTTAAGACGTGCTCAAACTCAAAGTACCCTCCAGGTAGCCCTTCCTCTTTTACGCTGTATACGTAGTCTATTCCTTCATCATTCCATATAAATGTCCACGAGTTCTCTTCGCTTAAGGTAACTGTCTTCCATAAGCGGTTATTTCTATAGATATAAACTTTTAGAGAGCTCGGCGCCAACTCTTCAAGTTTTGCTCTGTTCTCATCAAGGCAGTCTTCTCCATATTCTCTGACCCATACTTTTTTAACGGTATACTCAATGGGAAGTCTGAACTTCGCTTGTCCCGTTACCTCCTTAGAATTTTCTATTGTGTCATCAATGCCCGTCACCTTAACAACTGCGTTATTCTCGACGGTGTACGACACGCCATTCTCAAAGCTTGCCTTGGGATAGGCGACCCAGATTATTGCAGTCTTTGAATATGTGTCTGCTCCAACGTAGAGAGTCGCTTCTATTGTCTTTCCTTCGGCATCCGCTGATTTTACGGTCTGTCCGCCATTGAATTCTGCAATCAGACCTTCTATTCCTAAAATTCTTCCGCCGTATGTTTCATAGTCGAGATCTGAAAGTGAATCCGTCAGCTTCATTTCATAAGGCTGACTGCCTTTTGCAATTGCAGTAACTGTCCAGCGCACATAGGAATACTCAGAAGGATCTGCAGGCAGAAGCTCACTTGGGATATTGCTCGGAACTTCATGATAAACAGAATAATAGTTGTTTGCCCCTAATGCGCTGACTGACAAAGATCTCAATGCAGCATATGTGTCGATAGTAGCATATATCGGGGTAAACTTATATGCCGTAACTGTACGCCCGTCAACTTCCTTTTCCACTGCTTCCATATTGCCCTTGCGGGTAAGCACCGAGGAAGACGTTCCGAGCATAGCCTGTACGTTGTAAACGGTATAGTCTCTGGAATCGGTTCCATCCTGCATCTCGTGAGGAACTATTCCTCTGAAAGCTCCCTGAATAATTGCGGAGGTGTTTCCGGACAGAGTATGGGTATTTGTAATTATTATTGTGTCTTCATGACGTATCCACGCAAAATCATAGCCCGTGTCCGGCGCCTCAGGAACGCTCAGTTGGAGAGTTCCCGGTTCGTTACCATCTCTTGTTTTCCAAAGATAAGCGGGAATAATAATTTTGAGTGCTCCGCGCTGAATGTTCTCTTCGCCGCTCGTTGTTATTTCGATCTGGAATTTTCTATCGATAGTATCGTCATCTTCGCACATCAATTCCAGTTTGATCGGATCAACTTCTTCTCCGAACTGCGTGCGCTCCCAGGAAATCTTAAGCTTGTCGATTGATAAACCGGCGCTCTCCCAGGGGAGATATCCATCTACGGGCTCAATTACCTCTCCCTCGTCCTCAGCTGCTCTGTTAAGGCCGCGCATTCTGAGAATTCTCGTCTGAGTCGGCAGAAGTGCGTCCCGTCTGTTCTCCTCAATTATCTCTATAGTCTCATCACCAAGAGCGTCAAGCTGTAGAAGGGGCTCGTCTTTTGACTCGGGAGCCTCAGATAGATTGTCATATACCTCAGGTCCCTGATGCTTCTCTTCCTCAGAAGTCTCCTCGACAAGCTCTTCCGCCGGCTCATTCAAAGCTCCGGAAAGCATGATAAAGCTGACAGCGTCAGCTTCAAAATTATTGTTCTCTCCGAGCTCTATCTCAATAAGCCCACCGTTTTCCGATACGGTGTAAGCTCTCAAATCGCTCGCTCTTTCTATTAAGCTTCCGCCGAGATATACGGATGCACTCTCGGTAAAGCTTATGCCTCTCTCGCCCGTTACAGTGTCGTAAAGTGCAGCCGCAACAAGCACCTCTCCCTCAGCGCCGTCAAGGAGAGCGCCGAACTCTTCTTTTTCCTCTTCGCTCCAAAGTCTGAGCTCAGTTGAGGCATCCGCATGAACTACTGCCTCGGAAGTTGTCAACCTTAGGAGAATATCATTTGAAATAATGAGCACTGCGTCAAGAGCTTCGGTTTCGGGCTCCGGCTCGTCGCTCTGCTCGTCACCCGGTTCATTGCCCGGCTCATCGCCCGGCTCATCGCCCGGTTCATTGGCCGGCCCGTCACCCTGCTCGTCACTCGGCTCCTCACCGGGTTCGTCGGCAGGATAATCATTCTGTTCCCCGGTTTCAGGTGATACCGCTCCGCTGCTGATATCCTCGTCTGCTAATGCAGCCGGGAACGCACCGGAAAGGCTGCTGAGCGCCATTATTACTGCAAGCGCCAGGGTGAGAATTCTTTTCGTCGTCTTGTTCATCATTTCGATTTCTCCTTCCTTCTTGTGGAACGAAAAACATGCCGTATTTCTCAGGATTTAACACTTCAACTGTGCTGAAAAAATGAGAATATACTTACACGTATACAGTAGATATTTTACCATATCAACCATTCATTTTCAATGAATTATTATTATTTTTTCATTTTTATATATCCATTCTGTTTATTCTGCATTTATATGAATAAGTGTTCAGAAAAAAAAGTCCGCCTGTGATTAATTATCACAGGCGGATGAATATTATTAACTTATCTCTCCGAAATAGCTTCTGGAAAAAAGCTCTCTCACCTTTTCAGGGTCGTCTGTCCTGCCGAGCGACCACATCAGCTTTGTTACAGCGGCCTCAGTCGTCATATCCCGCGACTCTATGGCTCCTGTCTTAAGAACTCTCTGACCAGTCTGGTAGAGCGTGAAGTCCGAGGTCTCGTATAAGCATTGGCTGTTTACCACTACGGTTATTCCTGTCTTTCGCAAAAGCTCAAGCTTTTCAACAAGATTACGCCTTATAAAATGCAGTCCGCCGGCTCCGAACGCCTCGATAACTATTCCCCTGTAGTCCAGATCCATTAGCATATCGAATATTCCGGGGTCAAGTCCCGGAGTCAGCTTAAGAAGAAATACCTTTTTGGATATTTCCTTTCGCAAAATGCAATCCCCGTCGTACTCAGGAATCGCATCGTCGTTTATCTCAAGTCCGCGCCCGGACACTCTTGCGATAAGCGGATGATTAACACTGTCGAAGGCTCCGAAATCCGTCGTATGCGTCTTCACCGCCCTGCAGCCGAGAATGACCTTACGGTCGAAGGCAAGGAATATGCCTCCTCTCCCCGACGCAGCCATACTGAACGCCGTTCTGAGATTGTCAACTCCGTCAGTCAGCGGATGGTCTATAGGAAGCTGAGATCCTGTTAAAACGACCGGTATCCTAATGCCGAGAAGCATAAAAGTCAGCACTGAGGAAGTATATGCCATCGTATCCGTTCCGTGGCTTATAACTATCCCGTCGTAGCTGTCCTTCGCCTTGAAAACCTCCTCGGCGACGAGCTGCCACTCCTCCGGCTGTATATTTGACGAGTCGAGGTTAAGGATGCTCTTTACCGTTACTTCGTACGACGCTTTCAGGCTCTCCGGGAGCAGATCAAGCTTTGGATCAGGCTCAAGGCCCTCGCCCATCAGTCGCGAAGATATTGTTCCTCCCGTCGTCAAAAGAAGAATTTTTTTCATAGCAGGGCTGTCTCGGCGGTGTGATGCTTTTTCCATACGTATCGTCCCGCCGCGCCGATCGCCGCAGCCATAATGAGAATTGCAATCTCAACCGCCCAGACGGGAAGCACGTTTGCGAGCAGAAGCGAAGCGGCGTCAAACGCCGCATGAACGCCGATCGCGACGAAAAGGAGCGCAGGCTTGCCCTCCTTAAAGGAGAACCAAACGAATACCGTGAGCGCAAAGTGGGCGATTATGGCGCTTATTCTCTCAACAACGGCGAGAAGAGCCATAGGCGCCGTTAGCGACTTGATCGACTCCGTCGCGGACGGCAGCTGATCTCCGAGCTGCTCTCCCGCTCCGCCGTTTATCATCGCCGCCATCACTATTATGCTCAGCACTGTGGTAAGCAGAATATAGACCGCCTCAAAGCCTCCGTGACCGGCAGCGTAAGCAAGGGCGTTTTTATCGTTTTCAATATCACGCTTCAGAAACACCATAAACGCGAGGTATCGACCGAGTTCCTCAAATATTCCGGCCATAAGTCCGCCGAAAATAGCGAAAATGAAAATATTCGCCCTTATAGAGGGTACAGCGGTAAGGATAATTGCGTTAAGCGAGCCTTCGAGCATCACGGAAAAAGCAAGCCAGGTAAGTCCTCCGACGAGGAACGGCTTGAGCTTTGTTTTTAGCTTCAGCCTTATGAATACAATTGCCCCCACCAGTATGGCTATGCTGAAAATAATATAAATTGCTATTGCCGCCCCGTTAACCTTTACCATATTATCTCACCTTCCGAAATAATGAATGAAAACGCCCTTTGCCAGATGCGTCTGACAAAGGGTCTTTTATATATTATTCTTCGGGAACTATCCCGCTCATCGAGCCGCCGCTTTTTCCTCCGGCAACGCTCCGGAACCTGACTCTCGCCTGCCTGACCTCACTAAGCGCGTCGTTTATCGCTTCTTCCGTGCGCATAAGCGTGTCGTCTGCGTACTGATTTGCCACGTTGCGGAGCTCTGAGGCGCGAGTCTCGGCAGTCGTGATAATGCCGTTAGCCTTTTCCTTTGCGGCGCGCACTATCTCGGTCTCGTCAACAAGCTGCCTTGCTCTCTCCTCGGCGACCTTACGCATGCTTTCAGCCTCGCGCTTTGCGTTTGCGATAAACTCGGTCCTTGCGGATACCAGCTTCTTCGCGTCGTTTATTTCGGCGGGCATTTTGGCCTTGATCTCGTCGAGGATGTCGAGCACCTTATCGCGCTCAATAACGCAGCGCTCATTTCCGAGAGGCAGACCCCACGCGTCCTGAATCATATTATAAAGTATGTCTATTAGCTCCTGAACACCGTTATCCATTACCTGCTCTGTCCTTTCAACTTCAGTCTTTTCTGAAAACCGTGAGCTTGATTTTTCCGTATTTATATTCCTTAACGGAATAACCATCCCTCTCGGGCTGCGGTATTGCCTTGTTTTTTCGGCTTTCGCATATTATTATACCATTTTCACGCAATATGTCAAATCCTGTCGCAAAATTTAGCGATTTTTCAAGAAGATCGGTATCGTAAGGCGGATCAATGAACACAACGTCGAATTTCTCTCCGCTTCTTAAATACGCGAGCGAGTCGCCTCTCACCACTCTCGCCCTGCTTTCAAGGCCGGTAAGCTTCAGGTTTTCTCTCACAAGCTTCAGCGCCTCTTCGCTTCTGTCAACGAATACGCACTCAGCAGCGCCACGGCTCAGAGCCTCTATCCCAAGCTGACCTGTACCTGCAAAAAGATCGAGCGCTCTCGCGCCCTCGAGCCCGAACTGGATGATATTGAATATCGATTCCTTTACCATATCGGTAGTCGGCCTTATATCCATACCGACCGGCTCGCGAAGCTTCCTGCCCCTTGCCTCTCCTGTTATAACTCTCACTTTTTTTCCTCCTCTCCGTGCAGCTTCGCATAGACCTCGCTCGCAGCGTTTCTGGGTATAACGCGCGAAAGCTCCTCAAGCGAAGCGTTCTCTATATTCTTAAGGCTTTTGAACGCCCTGTAAAGCTCGTTTTTTCTCTTCTCTCCAATACCCGGAATACCGTCGAGAACGCTTTTTTTAGCCGATTTTATATGGCTTTCCCGGTGGAAGGTTATCGCAAAGCGATGAACCTCCTCCTGGATATTTCCTATAAAGCTGAAGACTGAAGGAAGATGCGATATACTTATCTCCTCTCCGTCGGCGGTTATCAAAGCGCGAGTCCGGTGCCTGTCGTCCTTCACCATTCCGAAAACGGGGCAGAATACGCCTGCCTTCTCCATCGCTTCCAGAGCGCAGGCTGTATGACGTGCTCCGCCGTCTATGAGCATAAGGTCCGGAAGCGGAGAGAACTTCTCATCTCCGTTTTTATATCTCTCAAGTCTTCTTCCGACGACCTCCCGCATTGAAGCGTAGTCGTCGGGACTTTCTTTTTCAAGAGTCTTTATCTTGAATTTCCGGTAATCTCTCTTGAGCGGCTTTCCGTCCTTGAAAACCACCATGCTCGCAACTATATCGGATGCGCCGGTATTCGATATGTCAAAAGCTTCCACTCTTGCCGGCGGAGACGGAAGCTTCAAAGCCTCCATAAGCCACTGCGCCGTTTTGGATACGCGCTCCTGTTTAGTCGTCAGTCTCTTCGTCTCCTCTTCTGCGTTTCTTATAGCAGCTTCCGTATAATCTCTCTTCATGCCCCGCTGCGGAACCGTAACGCTGACGGCATGTCCTGAAAGCTCGGAGAGAAATCGTGACAGCTCCTCGGTATCTCCCGTATCCTCCGTCAGTACCACGTTCCTCGGAACAGTATTCTGTGAGAGATAGTATTGTCTTATCAGCAGACTGAGAGCCTCCGAGGTATCCTCAACAGGGTCCTCGAGCAGCTGCGAATCCTTGCCGAGAAGCTGACCCTGGATATAATGGAGCACGTTGAAACAGCTTTTTGTCTCGCCTCTGAAAAAGCCGACGGCGTCGGTATCGGAAGAGCCCTTCAAAAGAACGTGCTGCTTTGTTTCAAGGGACCTTATCGAGTTTATTATGTCCCTTTTCGCCGCAGCCTCTTCAAATTTTAGCTCTGAGGCAAGCTCTTCCATCTCTTCCTTGAGCTGCTCTATAAGCTCGCGGCTCTTGCCCTTCAGTATTAGTCTCGCCTTTTCGATCGCCTCGTCGTACTTCTCCTTTGGAACTTCCGGCAGGCAGTAGCCGTCGCACTGACCCATCTGTAAATTCAGGCAGGGTCTCTCCTTCCCTACGTCCCGCGGAAACTTTCTCGTGCTGTCCGGACGCTTCAGCATTTTCGAGATGGAGTCGACTGCGGAAAAAGTAGCGCCTCTTCCGCCGTAGGGTCCGTAATACTCTGCGCCGTCGTCCGCTCTTCTTGACGCGACGGAGAATCTCGGATAGGGCTTTCCGTAGTCCAGCCTTATAAAGGGATAGCCCTTGTCATCCTTCAGCAGAATATTGTAATGCGGAGAATGGTGCTTTATAAGCGAATTTTCAAGCACGAGGGCCTCAAACTCACTGTCGGCAATTATAACGGAAAAATCCGCTATCTTTGAGATCATAGCCTCCGTCTTGGCATTATGCGCGCCGTGGAAATAGCTTGAAACACGGTTTTTCAAAAGCTTTGCCTTTCCGACGTAGATCACCGTGCCGTCCTTATCGCGCATTATATATACTCCGGGCTTCATAGGCAGGGAAAGAGCTTTCTCCCTTAAGCTTTCATCCGGCATCCTGTACACTCCTGTTTCCGCATATACTGGAAAAAGGGACTTCCGACAAAACGGCAGTCCCTTGTTTATACGATATTATCCTGAATTATTCGCTGAATTCCTTGCTGATAAGCTCGCAAAGAGTCTCAACAGCCTGCTCCTCGTCCGCGCCGTCAGCTACTATGCTCACGGGCGTATCCTTGGTTATGCCAAGGGAAAGAACGCCCAAAAGGCTCTTGGCGTTGACCTTGCGCTCATCCTTCTGGATCCACACGCTGCAGCCGAATTCGTTTGCCTTCTGAGTAAAGAAAGTAGCAGGTCTCGCTCTGAGACCAACCGGATTCATAACAACGACTTCTTTAGAAAACATCGAAGCTCCTCCTTTTCCGCAAGAACATTACATAAATGTTCACATAGAACTTATGGGACAATTATAGCAAAGGAATTTTTATTCTTCAATAAGCTAATATGACTATTTACAAGGGTTTTTCAGTTGTTTTTTATGTCAATTTGACAATAAACGCCAAAAAATCACTTCAGAGTGACCACTGTAACTCCCGTTTCTCCTTCTCCGAATCGTCCGAGCCTGAAGCTTTTGACCTGCGGATTTTTCCTGAGCGCCTTCTGAACGGCGTCGCGCAAAACTCCGGTACCCTTGCCGTGGATTATCCTTACCTCTTCCATATGCCTCATGCTTGCGGTATCTATAAATCTTTCGGCAACGGCTACCGCCTCCTCAGCCATCATTCCGCGAAGATCGACCTCGCTTCTCGCAGACTCGACGCTCATAGGAGCGGAGGCTTTCCCGCTGTGCTGCTTCGGAGTCTTTACCTTTTCCCCCTCGACGACTCTTACCTCGTTCTGCTTTGCGCTCACCTTCATTATACCCGCCTGAAGCTCAAGTGTTCCGTCTTTACTGACTTTTATGACCTCCGCCTTTGCTCCTATGGAGAGGATCTCCACAGTATCTCCCGCAACCGCCGGTCTTGTAGGCTCCGGTCTCTCAGTCTCTTCGCCCGGTCCGAGCTTTGACTCCGCCTCGTTCAGACTCTTTCTCATCTCTGCCTTCGCTTCGTTGAGTCTCTGCCAATCGGTATCCGTGGCGGCGGATCTTCTCAGCCTCTCTATCTCCCGGAAAGCTGCATCGGCCGTGCTGCGCGCGTCCTCAATTATCTTTTCTGCCTCGCGCTTGGCTGTTTTCGTTATCTTCTCTCTTTCCGCCTCGAGCTCACGGCGCAGCTTTTCAGATACCGCGGCGTCTCGGCGCGCTTTTTCCTTCAGCTCGTTCAGCTCGTTTCTGCTGTTTTCCGCTTCTACTCTGGCTTTTTCAAGGTTTTCAAGCGCTTCCTGGAAGTCCTTGTCGCCGGACTCCATTCTCGACTGTGCATCGCGGATGATCTCATCCGGTATTCCGAGCCTGCGGCTTATCGCAAAGGCGTTTGACTTCCCGGGTATTCCGAGCAGAAGCTTGTAAGTCGGCTTCAGCGTTTGTACGTCGAACTCGCATGACGCGTTCATAACTCCCGGCATCGTCATAGCGTATATCTTGAGCTCCGCGTAATGAGTTGTCGCCGCTATATGCGTTCCGAAGCTGCGCGCATATTCGATTATGCTTACGGCGAGCGCCGCGCCCTCTGCCGGGTCTGTGCCTGCTCCGAGCTCGTCGAACAGCACGAGCGTCCTGTCGTCGCACTCCTCAAGGATGGAAACGATATTCGTCATATGGCTCGAAAAAGTCGATAGCGACTGCTCAATGCTCTGCTCGTCTCCTATATCGGCAAGGATCCTGTCAAAAATCGGAACAGCGCTGCCGTCCTTGACCGGAATATGGAGACCGCACTGGGTCATCAGGCACATAAGCCCGATGGTTTTAAGGGATACGGTCTTTCCTCCGGTGTTCGGTCCGGTGATAACGAGGGTATCGTACTCCCCTCCGAGGCTGACGTCTATAGGAACAACCTTTTCCTTATCAATAAGCGGGTGTCTCGCTCTAAGGAGGCTGAGCTCTCCCTTTTCAGAAAGCTCCGGCTCTGAGGCCTCCATTAAATAACTGAGCTTTGCCTTGGCGAATACCAGATCAAGCATCGTTAAAACAGACTGATCTCTCAGTATATCGTCTCCGAAATCCGACGCCTCGGCGCTCATCTCCATAAGGATACGGTCTATTTCGCGCTCCTCCTTGCCGAGAAGCTCCCTTATCTCGTTGTTTGCCTTTACGGCGCTCATCGGCTCGATGAAATGCGTCGCGCCCGAGGAGCTTATGTCGTGCGTCAGTCCCGGAACGGCCGATTTGTGCTCCGCCTTGACCGGAACTACGTATCTCCCGTTCTTGACTGTTATTATCGGCTCCTGCAGCACCTTTTGATACGCGGGCGATGTGATTATTTTTTGAAGCGCCTGGCGCACCTTGTCTCCTGCAACGCGCATCTGCCTGCGTATATCGGCTAATGCCGGACTTGCAGAGTCAGCTATCTCGTCCTCGCCTATTATGGAATTCGTTATCTTCTCCTCAAGGTACTTGTTAGCCCGAAGCTCGGAGAACAAATAGCCTATCGCTCCGCCGCCGCTCTCGTCTCCGGAGGCGTAGTTCAGAATGCCACGCGCCGTTCTCAGCACCGCTGCTATTGCGAGAAGCTCTCTCGTGTTCAGCATGCCGCCCGCTCCCGCTCTCTTTATCGAGCCGGACACGTCGCTCACTCCGGAGAATGACGGGCTTCCGTGAAGCACCATCATTTTCTTAGCCGCTCCGGTCTCAGCGAGCAGCCTGCGCACCTCGTCTATATCCGACTCCGGGCGCAGTGCGGCGGCCGCCTCCTTCGCTCCGTCGGAAACGGCCTCACCTGCAAGCATCTCAAGCACGCGGGGCAGCTCCAGAATAGTTTGTGATTTCCCGTACAGATCCATTTTATCTCCTCGTTTATCGGAAATTCCGCCGGCAGACATTAAGGCCGGCGGAATGCAGCGCGTTTCACTCAGCGCTTCTCTACAGTTTTCGTTGCAACTATGTCGACGCCGGTACCGGCAGCGTTGGGAATTAGAACGTCGCCGGTATGGACTGGAGCTTCCGCTCTTGCAGCGCGGATAGCCTCCATTACTTCAAATATCTTTCCCTTGGGTATATCGCCCTTCGTCTTTACAGAAACGAGCCTCAGTTCCCCGCCTTCGACTTTAACTGAGCTTGTAACCGTGCGAACGGGATTTACGACCTCGTTTTTTCCGTATTCCTCGCCTCTCGGGCAGGTGTTGCCCGTTACGCTAACGCTGTCGCCGTCTATCGTGACGGTGAGCTGACAGCCCATCGGGCAGCGGATGCAGGTAAGTTCTCTTGTTTCCATCTCAATCCTCCGCGCAAATGAGTATTTCCTTAACGCCCGGGCAGGTATCAAAGCTCGACTTGGCAATAACGAGCTCCTCCATCTCGCCCGGCGTCATAATGCGCTTCTTTATCCTGCGGATAAGCTTTCCGTCGTAATAAACCGCAAGGTACTTATCCTTTATTATATCGCCGACTCTGAACCTGACGGTTATCTTATCCTCCATGGTTTCCGGGTCGATGCGCTGCGGCACGGTATAACGGATTCCTCCCGCTGTCTTCAGTTCGGCGTAGCGCTTTGCCGCCTCTGCGCCGTTCTTTATATACTCAGCAGCCATGCTTCCGGCTCTGGCCGCCTCCTGTGATACGAAATCGACAAGGTCGTGTACGTGGAGCACGTTTCCCGCGGCAAATATGCCGGGAATGCTGGTCTCCAGACTGTCGTCAACCTCGGGGCCTCCGGTTATTCGGCTGAGCTTAACTCCCGCCGACTTGGAGAGCTCGTTCTCGGGTAGCAGTCCGCACGAGATGAGAAGCGTGTCGCATGAATAATACTCCTCCGTTCCCGGTATCGGCTTTCTGTCCGGACCCACCTCGGAGATCGTGACTCCCGTCACTCTCTCCTTTCCGTGGATGCAGGTCACGGTATGGCTGAGCTTAAGTGGAATCCCATAGTCGTTCAGGCACTGTACGATATTTCTTTTTAATCCGCCGGAATATGGCATGAGCTCGGCAACGACCTTGACCTTCGCCCCTTCGAGCGTCATTCTTCGCGCCATGATAAGGCCGATATCGCCGGAGCCGAGAATAACGACCTCGCGTCCTACCGAAAAGCCCTCAATATTCATAAGCCTCTGCGCCGTACCCGCGGTATATACTCCGGCAGGACGGAAGCCCGGAAGCCCGAGAGCTCCGCGCGGTCTCTCACGGCAGCCCATACAGAGGATAACCGCTCCCGCCTTAACTGTAACCGCGCCCTCCTCGGAATTTACGTAGGTCACTTCGCGCTCCGGTGAAATGTCCGCGACTATGGTCCTGAGCTTTATAGGTATGCCAAGCTCTCGGACGCGGTCGATAAACCTTTCCGCGTATTCAGGACCGGTGAGCTCCTCCTTGAAGGTGTGAAGTCCGAACCCGTTGTGTATGCACTGGTTGAGTATGCCGCCCGGTCGCTCGTCGCGTTCGAGAATCAGAACGTCTTCGATCCCCGCCTCTCTCGCGCTCACGGCGGCGGCAAGTCCGGCTGGACCTCCGCCGATTATTATAACGTCATGATATTCCATCATTCCGCCTCCTTTACAAGAAGCTCAGAACCCGGTCTGTTCTTTGTGACCTCTTCCGGCGCGATGTTGAGTTCTCTCGCAAGAAGTTCCATTGCTCTCGGCGTGCAGAAGCCCGCCTGGCAGCGCCCCATTCCCTGACGGACACGGCGCTTTATTCCGTCCATGCTCCTTGCGCCCAGAGTGCGGCGGATGGCGTCGAGTATCTCGCCCTCTGAAATGCTCTCGCAGCGGCATACGATAGTTCCGTATTCCGGACGCTCAGCGATGAGCTTAGCTCTCTCCTTAGGACTGAGCTTTGCGACCTGAGGGATTCCCTTTCTGGTCTCGATAAAGCTCTCCTTCTTCTCAGCGCCAAGTCTTTCGGAGATAAGGGAGGCCATATACTCGCCGATGGCGGGAGATGAAGTGAGACCCGGAGACTCTATAGCGGCAGCGTTGAAGAAGAATTCCGCGTCTTCCGCCTCGCCGAGGATGAAATCGTGATGCTCCTCATGGGCTCTGAGTCCGGAGAAGCCGGTTATCGCCTTGTTGTACGGAACGGAAGGTACGGAGAGGAGAGCTCTGCGCTTAATATCCTCTATGCCCTCCGCCGTTGTCTCTGTATCCTCTTTGTCTTCGATATCCTGCGCGTTAGGACCGACAAGAAGGTTGCCGTGCGCCGTCGGAGTTACGAGAACGCCTTTTCCGAGCCTGGTCGGGAGCTGGAATATCGTGTGGCTTACGAGGTCGCCGACCTCTCTGTCCATAAGGACGTATTCACCGCGTCTCGGGATTATGGTAAAGTGCTTTTCGGACACCATATCGTTTATCTTATCGGAATAGACTCCCGCCGCGTTTACTACTGCTCTCGCGGTCAGGTCGCCCTTCTCCGCCCTGACTACATATCCTCCGTCAGTCTTTTCTATGCTCTGCACGGCGTTAAGGAAGGAAAACTCAACTCCGTTATCCGCCGCGTTCTCCGCACAGGCTATAGTTATACCGACGGGGCAGACTATTCCGGCGGAGGGAGACAGCAGCGCGCCTGCGACCTCCTCCGAAAGGGCCGGCTCAAGCTCTCTCGCCTCGTCTCCGGTGAGAATTGACAGATCGTTAACTCCGTTTGCTTCGCCTCTCTTTTTAAGCGCCTCAAGCCCCGGAAGGTCTGATTCCGAAAACGCGAGCACCATCGAACCGTTTTCCCTGTAGGTAAAGTCAAGCGTCTTGGAGAGCTCTCTGATCATTGCGGCGCCTTTTACGTTCATGCGCGCCATCAGAGTTCCCTCCTTGGCGTCGAAGCCGCCGTGGACGATGCCGGAGTTCGCCTTCGAGGTACCCGAGCAGACGTCCTCCTCCTTCTCGAGAACTATCGTTTTGAGCTTATATCGAGCAAGCTCTCTGGCAATCGCGCAGCCGGTTACTCCTGCGCCGATCACCACTACGTCATACTGTGTCATTTTCTTCCTCCTGTGCCCAGAATATTGCGGTTTTTATCGCTTTTTTCCATCCCTTGAGCAGCTTTCTTCTCTGTTCAATAGGAATCGACGGTACAAACTCATGCTCGCAAGCCCAATTTTTCCTTATCTCTTCCCTGTCCTTCCAGTAGCCTACTCTCAGTCCGGCGAGATATGCGGCTCCTAGCGCAGTAGTCTCTATGCAGCGCGGTCTTTCGATATGTACGCCGGAAATATCTGACTGGAACTGCATAAGGAAGTTGTTTGCGCTCGCCCCGCCGTCGACTTTGAGCGTCGAGAGGCTCAGCCTCGATTCCTCCTTCATTGCGGAGAGAAGATCGTTCATCTGATAGGCAAGGCTTTCGACCGTCGCCCTGATAAAATGATCCTTCGATACTCCGCGCGTCAGACCCACTATCGTGCCCCTCGCGTACTGCTCCCAGTAAGGAGCGCCCATACCGGAAAAAGCAGGGACTATATAGACTCCGCCGGAATCGGGAACCGCCTCGCAGTAGGTCTGAGACTGGGGTGAAGAACGTATCATTCGCATCTCATCGCGCAGCCACTGGATCGCAGCGCCGGCGACAAAAACGCTGCCCTCAAGCGCGTAGTTGACTCTGTCCTCCTCTCCGGCGGCTATAGTGGTCAGAAGTCCCTTCTTGGAATGAACGGGCTCGTAACCTGTGTTCATAAGCATGAAGCCTCCGGTCCCGTAGGTGCTCTTTACGTCGCCCGGATTGAAACCGCACTGGCCGAAGAGAGCCGCCTGCTGGTCGCCTGCAGCGCCGCAGATCGGTATCGCGCCGCCGAATCTCTCCGTCTCGCCGAAGTAGCTTGAGGAGGGACGCACCTCCGGAAGCAGTGAGGCTGGAATACCGAAATAGTCGAGTATCTCCTCATCCCAGCAAAGCTTGTGGATATCGAAAAGCATCGTTCTTGACGCATTGGTATAGTCAGTCGCGTGGACCTTTCCCTCCGTCAAATTCCAGATAAGCCATGAATCGACGGTCCCGAAGCGAAGCTCGCCGCGATTTGCCCGCTCCCTTACTCCGGGGACGTTTCTCAGTATCCATGCTATCTTGCTTGCGGAAAAATACGCGTCGGGAACAAGCCCGGTCTTCTCCTGTATATATCCGGAAAGGCCGTCGGACTTCAGCCTGTCGATTATATCCGAGGTCCTGCGGCATTGCCACACTATGGCGTTGTAGACCGGACGCCCGGTTTTTGCGTCCCATATGACCGTCGTCTCGCGCTGATTCGTTATTCCGATAGCGACTATATCCTCCGGTCTTGCGTCGACCTTCTGTAGAGCCTCCATTGTAACGCCCATCTGCGACGACCATATCTCCATCGGGTCGTGCTCCACCCATCCTGGTTTGGGAAAAATCTGACGGAATTCTCTCTGCTGGGAGCTTATTATCTCGCCTCTCTTATTGAATACAATTGCGCGAGAGCTCGTAGTTCCCTGATCCATTGCAATAACGTACTTCCCATTTCCCATAGCGTTACCTCCGGATAATCAGCTTTGTACACATTATACCATTATACGGGATTTTTTCAACCCATTTTTGTCAATGGTATTGTGTTATGGTACAAATGATAGGTGACAAATAAAGGCAGACAGGTTTCGGATCAGCCGAAACGCGATCTACGAGTGGAAAGCGAAATATGACGGGAACTGGAAAAGCTTGCTGGACCGGTCACACCGTCCGCATCACCATCCGGCGGAGCACACGCAGGAAGAATATGACCTGATCCGGCGGTATTGGAAGCGGAACAAGGATGACCGCATGATTCTGTGGATGAAGATTCGGGAGAAGGGATACCAGCGGAGCTACAAGAGCATGTGCCGTGCGCTGAAACGGATGCAGTTGGAAAGCACAGAGAAAACCCGTCATGCATACAAGCCAAAGCCCTATGCAGCAGCGGCATATCCGGGTCAGAAAGTGCAGATAGACGTGAAATACGTGCCAAAGTACTGCGTGGCCGGAGACACCAAATACTACCAGTATACAGCCATTGACGAGTATTCCAGACTGGTTTACCGGGAGATGTACGATGAGCACAGCACATACAGCTCCCAGGACTTCATCCGAAAAGTGATAGCATTCTTTCCGTTCAAGATTGAGCTGGTTCAGACGGACAACGGGACGGAATGGACGAATGCGCTCATCAGCAACGACCCGAAGCCAACGCTGTTTGAAGAAGAACTGATAAAAGCCGGTATCTCATACAAGAGAATACGTGTTGCGACGCCGCGGCACAACGGCAAGGTCGAGCGCCAGCACCGGACAGATGAAAAGCGCTTTTACAATAAGATGAAGATGTACGACCTTGAGGACGGGCGGAAGCAACTCAAGAGATACAACCGTTTTTCAAACGCCATTCCTAAGGTGTGTCTGGGATACAAATCTCCAAACGAAACCCTTGCAGAGTACCAGAAGAAGGCCGCCTGAGCCGCGCCGAATTTGAGAAAGAACTCGTCGCCTACGGCTCCTCCTTCTTTCTCAAATTCAATCCTATAATCCTACGTCTTATTTTTTCGAGAAAAGTGTCACCCATCATTGACGACTCTACACTCCGGATCTGCTTTTGTATCCGTTCTATGCTTCCAATTCAGGTGCGGATATGGTAAAATAAAAAGGAACATCTAAGCATTCGACGCGTTCGGATTGCGAAGAGATTTTTTCGTCAGATGAAGCAAAAAGCACAGGCAATACTTTGTGTATTGCCGAGCATCTTTGCAAAATATGGCGGAAAAAATCGAGCAAGATGAATGCATGAGAATATTTAGAGGTTCCCCCAAATACGCAAGGAGGACGATTGGATGAAACGCTCTGAGATAAACCGCGCGCTGCGCGAAATGGAAGCTATGTGCGAAAGGCACCGCTGCTACCTGCCGCCGTTTTGCTCCATGACACCCGACGACTGGGAGAGGGCGGACGCGTCCTTAGACGAGGTGCGCGACTGCCGCCTCGGCTGGGACATCACGGACTACGGCCTCGGCGACTTTGACAGGGTCGGCTTTTCCCTCATCACGATCCGCAACGGAAACCGCGCGATGAGCGGGAAATACCCCAAGGTCTACGCGGAGAAGCTCCTCTTTTTGAAGGAGGGGCAGTATTCCCCCAACCATTTCCACTGGTACAAGACCGAGGATATTATCAATCGCGGCGGCGGCAACGTACTTATCCGCGTTTACAACAGCCACCCCGATGAGACTATCGACTACGATTCCCCCGTGACCGTACATACGGACGGGCTCAGCCGCACGGTACCCGCCGGAACGCAGATCCGCCTGACGCCGGGGGAGAGCATCTTTATCACACAGCGGCTTTACCACGACTTCACCGTTGAGCCCGGCACGGGCGACGTGCTGTTGGGCGAGGTAAGCCAGTGCAACGACGACGAGCACGACAACCGCTTCGAGCCGCCTGTAGGCCGCTTCCCCACGATCGAGGAGGACGAGCCGCCCTACCGCCTTTTATGCAGCGAATACCCCGCAGCGAAATGAGCGCATCGAGAGAGATGACGGCTATGCTCAGTGAGTTTAAAAATATAATCAACGCCGATCCGAACGCGCCGCTCTGGCTGCCGGATCTCAGCCGCGCATTCTCGCTCTGCGAGAAGCGGCACGAGCTTATCATACGTGATATCGGACACGAAGGAGAGACCTTTGACTATCCCTGTCCGCTGCCCGTATGGCGCGATAAGGAGGAATTCCTGCTCGTGCGGCAGTATCTCTATGCCGGCGTTTTCAATCTGCTCTCAGCGCGCGGCGCCCGGGAGATAGAGCTCTACTACGATCTCGACTGCGCCGAGCTCTCCGCGCTGATCGCTTCGCTTGACGAGGCGTTCGGGCTTCATATACGCCCGCGGGGCGGCTTTGGCAAGGTCATAAATATAGCGGAGAGAATTTCGCGCGCCCACGAGGGCTCAAGCTTTGCCTTTACCTCTAAGCCGATATCGGCATACCGCCCGCTCACCGCCGAAGAAAGCGGCGAAACGCCGGACCTTTCCGCCGCGCTCAGGCGCATCGCGAAAAAGGCGGACGGCCTCTGCCTTGTCGGAATCGACGTCGGCGGCACGGATATCAAGCTCGCCGCCTCAAAGCGCGGCAGGCTCATCTGTTTGAAAGAATACGACTGGAACCCAGCCTCAAGCGACACCGCCGAGGGTATCATCGGGCCGATACTGCTGTTAACGCGGCTGATGCGCGCCTGCGCCGCCTGTGAAAAAGGCGGGGAGGTTCCGAATTATCTTTACGACGCGCTGAGAAAAGACGCCTCGGACGAAGAAATCTCAGAGGCTGTTGAGAGGGCCGACAGCGAGCTCGGCGAGCGCATCGACGTGCTTCACGGAATTGGCCTGAGCTTCCCGGATATCGTGATTGACGACAGGATCGTGGGCGGCGAGACGCCGAAAACCGAAGGAATGCGAAAAAACACGGCTCTTGATTACGAGACGGAATTTAGTAAGCTCCGCGAGCTGCGCGGGACTTTGCTCCGCCTCTGCCGCCCGGGCGGGCGGGTGCGCCTTGCGAACGACGGGAATATCGCGGCCTTCACCGCCGCTATGGAGCTCGCGCAAGGGGACGAGGCCGCAGCCGTTAAGTCCGGCGTCGTCGCGCACACGCTCGGGACAGATCTCGGAAGCGGCTGGCTGAAGCCGGACGGCACGATCCCGCCCATGCCGCTGGAGATGTACGATTTTATCATAGACGTCGGAAGCCGCAACTCCGCCCTCCTGCCGCCGGAGGACCTGCGCAGCACGAGAAACGAAAACTCCGGCCTTGCGGGCGCGCGGCGCTACATGGGGCAGTCCGCCGCCTTCCGAATTGCCGAGGAGCTTGAGCCCGCGCTCTTGGAGGGCTTTACTGCGACGGACGGCGACCTTCTTTTCATTCCCACATCGCCGCGGGATCTGCGCAAGCCCTGCCTTGAGCACCTGATGGATAAGGCGCAGAACGGCGACCCCGCCGCCGAAGAGACCTTTCGCCGGATCGGCGAGCATTTAGCCGTTTTGACGGAGGAGATGGACGGCATATTGAGGCCGGAGAGCCGCGAGCGCTTTCTCTACGGGCGCTTCGTCAAGTCCCGGCGCTGCTTTGAGCTTATCTGCGAGGGCTTTTCCCGCCGCGAAACTGGGATCACTCTGCGCGCCGCTGACGAAAACCTTGCCTGCACGCCGCTTATGCGCCAGCTCGCGGAAAATGAGGGCTTTACCGTCGCTCAGTTCGGGCAGGCCGTAGGCGCGATTTACTTTGCGCTTTTGAATTAATCGGGGAGGGGCAAGCCCCAACGGCTTCCCCTCAAGGGGAAGCTGTCACGAAGTGACTGATGAGGTGTCCGCCGCATTAGCGGCGGTGAGGCTTACCGGAATGTGTATTACGGCGCATACGCGCCTACACCTCATCCGGCGCTGAAGCGCCACCTTCCCCTCAAGGGGAAGGCAAAAGGGTTTGCTATTCGTCTACACAATGCAAATGCCGCCGCTTCAATTTGAAGCGGCGGCAACTTTTCAATTTACGCTTTTTACAGGACGTGGACGGATGCGGGATCGAAGATCAGGCAGCACTCCTCGCCGACCTCGTAGATCCGCTTGTTTTTCGGGTTGTGCTCCTCGAGCTTGACGAGGGTGTCTCCGACCATAACGTGATAGTTCTGGTAGGAGCCCATGAAGCAGGACAGGACGACGCGGCAGGGGAGCCCGCCCTCGTCGCCGAGGGTCGCGGCCTCGGGGCGGAGAACTACGGTGTATTCCTCGCCGGTCTGCATGCCCTCCTTGCCGACTACGCGCAGAGGATGACCCTCAACGTTAAGTATCGCATGGCCCTGCTCCGTGCCGGTCATCGTGCCGCGCAGGAAGTTAGCCTCGCCGATGAAGTCGGCGACGAACTCGTTTACGGGGTGATAGTAGATCTCCTGAGGGGTACCCATCTGCGCCACTACGCCCTTATTCATAATGATGATGTTGTCGGAAAGCGCCATCGCCTCCGACTGGTCGTGCGTTACGTAGATGGCGGTGATGCCGACCTCCTGCTGGATGCGGCGGATCTCGGTGCGCATCGAAACGCGCAGCTTCGCGTCGAGGTTAGAAAGCGGCTCGTCGAACAGAAGCACCGAGGGCTCGATCACAAGAGCGCGCGCCAGGGCGACGCGCTGCTGCTGCCCGCCGGAGAGCTGGTTCGTCATACGCGCCTCCATCCCGGAGAGCTCCACGAGGTCGAGGATCTTCATCACCCGTTCGCGTATCTCGTCCTTCGGCACCTTGCGGAGCTTGAGCCCGTAGGCCACGTTGTCGAAGACGTTATAGTGCGGCAGGAGGGCGTAGCTCTGGAACACCATCGCCGTGTCGCGCTTGTTCGGCGTCAGCTTGTTGATGGGCTCGTCGCCGAGATAGATCTCACCCTCGTCGGGGCTTTCAAAGCCAGCGATCATTCGGAGAGTCGTCGTCTTGCCGCAGCCGGAGGGACCGAGCAGAGTGACGAAGGAGCCGGGCTCGATCGTCAGCGAGGTATCCTTAACGGCATAAAACGGCTTGCCGGTCTTCGGATCCTTATAAATCTTGGATATATTCTCCAGGCGGACGCCCTTTTTGATTTTTTCCATGCTTTAGTCCTCCTTGATCTTACGGCTGGTACCGAAGCGCTTGATAACGAAATTCATAATGAGAACGGCGCTGTAGGTAATTACAATCAGTATCGTCGCAAAGGCGCAGGCCAGGCTGAACGCGCCCTTTTCCGCGAACTCGTTGATCTGAACGGTGATCAGCAGATACGACGGCGTTACGAGCAGGATGATCGCGGATATGGCGGTGATGCTGCGGACGAAGGCCGTTACGAGGCCGGAAAGAAAGGAATCCTTAATAAGCGGCAAGGTGACCGTTCGGAACACCGTGAAGCTGTCCGCCCCCATATCGTAAGCCGATTCCTCAATGGATTTATCTATCTGCCGCAGGGCGGAGATGCCGCTTCGCGTACCCGTAGGCAGCGAGCGGACGACGAAGACGATGATAAGTATAAGTCCCGTTCCGTATATCCCCTGCAGAACGCCCGTGTGGAAGAGGCCGCCGGAGTAGCCGCGGATGTAACCGACGCCGAGAACGGTGCCGGGCACCGCCATCGCCAGCATCGAGACAGCCTCGATAAAGCCCTTGGCCTTGAATTTTCGCTTGACCACGAGATACGAGATGATCATACTCAGAAGCGCCGTGATCGGGGCGGCTATCAGGGACAGCAGGAAGGAATCCTTAAAGGCTTTAAGCCCGTGGTACTTTGTAAACACCTGGGCGAACCACTTGCCCGTGAGCGGGAAGAATTTATAGCCCCATGTCGGGAAGCAGGCGCCGATCGGCACGCAGACGTACATCATGATAACGAAGAGGGCGCCGAGCGAGCAGAGGACGGTGAGCGGTATCTTAACGCTCTTGTCCTCAATAAGCATACGGGCGCGGGAAGCCTTGCCGGTCAGCGTTGCGGCGGTCTTGGCCTCCAGATAATACTTCTGCACGGCGAACATAGCCAGCGTGATGCACAAAAGCACTACAGCCATCGCCGCGGCGCCAGCCTTATCGTAAGCTCCGGTGATCTGCAGGTAGATGGTAGTCGCCAGCGTATCGTAAGACCCGCCGATTATCATCGGGTTTGCGAAGTCCGCGATCGACTCGATGAAGGTGACGAGAAAGGCGTTTCCGAGGCCCGGGAGCAGGAGCGGGAGAGTTACGTTCATGAAGACCCTCCAGCGGCTCGCGCCCATATCGCGGGCGGCCTCCTCAAGCGAGGGGTCGATGTTTTTAAGAAGTCCCCTCAGCATCATATAGCAGACGGGGAAGAAGGTCAGCGTCTGCACGATGACGATGCCCCAGTAGCCGTAGACGTTGTTGTCGTAGATGCCGAGAAGGAAGCGGGTGATGATGCCCGCCTTGCCGAAGAGCATTATCATCGAAAGGCTCAGCACGAAGGGGGGCGAAACTACCGGCAGCATGGAGACGAGCTTAAATAGACCGCCGGCGAACTTATTCATACGGACGTAAACCTCAACGTAGGCAAACAAAAGGCCGAGCAGAGTCGACAGTATGCCGACCACGAGACCCACCTTGAGCGTGTTGAAAATAGCGCGGGTAAAGGTTGGCATCTCGAATATCCGCTTGAAGATGCCGAGCCCGAAGCTCCCGTCGCCCACGAAGCTGTCCACCAGCAATATCGCCAGCGGATAGAGGATAAACAAAGTCAAAAAGGTTATCAGCACGACGATGGTCGTTACCATAATGGGGTCGGCCATCAGCTTTTTTCTGTCCAGCGCCGCGCCTTGACCTCTTGCCATAGGAGCATCTCCTTTCTATAGGAAAATCAGGTCTTAGAAAAAACAAGGATGGCGGGTATACCGCCATCCTTGCGGATGGGATAGATTTTTTACTCGGTCTTGAAGCGGTCGTCACCGCCGTTGAGCGCGGCCATAACGTCTTCAACGTTCTGCTTGGTCTCGGCAGCGGCCTTGGCAAAGTCATAGCCGTCCCAAACGAGGCTGGGATCGAGGCCGAACTTCGCGGCAGCCTCGGGCTGCTTCGCGTTGTCGATCACGAGGAACTGATAGGAGCCGTTCTGAGCGGCAAGCTCAACGCAGTCGGGGGAGAGGGCAAACTCCATGAAGAGGCGAGCGGCATTGGGATGCGCGGCGCCCTTGAAGAT
>JAEEGL013115669.1_pt1 | contig 33234 bp, 28 predicted proteins | sample 9134231 | NCBI WGS metagenome assembly JAEEGL01 (sample SAMN16246548, study PRJNA631951) | gut metagenome | biome: gut microbiome; feature: rumen; material: fiber-attached | host: Bos | place: Iran: Karaj | collected 2018-10 | reverse complement strand
TACAAGAACGTCTATGACGAGGTCATCATGCGGAACTTCAAGCACAGCAGTGCCGATGTGACCGATGAAGGGATGCAGAAGCACTACGAGTCCCTGATGAAACTCAGGCCCAAGGCCATCCGCGGATACGGATCGTCCCTATATATCTTTGCCCGGTACATCGAAAAGATGCATCTTCCCGTGTGTCCGATTACCGTAGTCTTGACAACGGGCGAGGTTCTTGTCCCTGAATATCGGAGGAAGATCGAAAAGGTGTTTCAAGCTCCTGTCTATGATGAATACGGGGCGGGGGACGGTGGTATTCTCTCCCATGAGTGCCCCCAGATAGATGGATTGCATATCGAGGAGAGTATGTGTGTCATCGAGATTACCGACAAGACAGGGAATGTCCTTCCGGATGGCCAAGTCGGCTATGTGACGGCGACAGACCTTGAGAATTACGTCTTCCCTTTCTTACGTTATCACGTGGGGGATATGGCATACATCAAACCCGGTGTCTGTGCTTGTGGTCGGCAGTCACGCCGTTTCGGCGAGATCATGGGCCGCGCCGGCAGGCTGGTCTATAACAAACAGGGAGTCCCTATCTCTCCGACGATGTTGCCGATCATGATGTATCCGGACCTGGATTATCACAAACTGGAGAGCCAGGTCCTGTACAACAAGATCGACAAGTTCCAGATCCGGCAGGACAAGGCGGGGGATATCCAGGTGCTGTTGAAGATGAAGGACAAGGCGGATGAGAATCCTGCCATGTATGACTTTATCGTCACGAACTACCGGAACCATTTCGTGGGTTCGGAAGTGTCTTTGTCCTTCGTGGATGAGATCCCAGTGCTTCCTTCCGGGAAGGGGGATTATTGCGTTTCCGAATTCGAGTATAAAGGATAAGATGAACGCCAAGTATTATCCTCTCATTAAATTGGGGCGCTGGGCATCTTTGATGAAACGGCGGTTCACCCTTCCCGTCAAACTGTTCACCTCCGGCATCCTGCGTGCGGAATCCTATTATCCCGAATTGTCCCAGAAGAGCAAGTTTCGGATGGCTCTGGACCAATTGGGGCATATCTGGAAATACGGCAACCTCGAGCGATACTATTTCCCGTATGGACTGGACATCAAGGGATTCCGCGACAAGAACGACTACTTGGACGATGGCTGGTTCCTTTGGAAATGCGCCATGCTGAACACGGTCCTGACGGATCATGATTATACCTGTATCCTTCGCGACAAAGAACTGTTTGCGACACTTTTGACGGAATGGGATTTTGAGACTCCGCATACCGTGGCCAGTGTCCGGACTCCCGAAGAAGCGGCGACCGTTACTGATATGCTGTTCTCTCGGGGAGGCACTTACTTCTGCAAGCCGTTGGACGGTCAATGCGGAGGTGGGGTATTCCGGCTGGATACGACTGTTGAAATCGATCGCGATTCTGTTCGCGATAAGCTGTCCCAAGGTGTATATCTGGTTCAGACCTGTGTTGTCCAGCATCCGGTGATGGACCGTATTTATGACAAGTCCGTCAACACCTTGCGTGTCCTTACGGTCATGGACAAAGAGACCGGGAAAGCGGTTTCCGTTGCCGGAGAAGTCCGGTTTGGTGCCCATGGTAGTGTAGTGGACAACCTGGCGGCCGGCGGCGTCGCCGTTGGAATCGACTTGAAAACCGGGCAGTTGTCCGAGTTCGGCATCTGCAAGAAAGGTGGTGCCAAACGGACGCCTTGCCATCCGGACAGTCAGGTCCGTTTTGCTGATGTGCAGATTCCGTTTATCCAAGAGGCTGTCCAACAGGCTGAAAAACTTCACGAAAAACTGTCCTCCATCCGTGTGATCGGCTGGGACATCGCCATAACTTCTGATGGCCCAGTGTTCATTGAGGGGAATGACAATCCGGAGATTTCGGGGTTACAGACAGTGAACGGGGGATTGAGGCAAACTATTCAGGGTCTGTTGAAAAACGAGTTTAACAATTGATATGAAAGTTACTGTTATTGGTTGCGGCAATGCCGGATTGATCCACGCGGCCAAATTGATTGAAAAAGGCATCGAGGTCGCTCTTCTGAAAACCTCCAATGCCGCGAACAGCGAATTCTTTGACATTATCAGTCACGAAGAGGGTTATAACGTTAAAGATGAGACCCATGGCGGCAGGCGTTTCTTCGTAAAACCAGCCATGATAACCAGAGATGTTGAAAAGGCCGTTCAGTTTGGCGATGTTATCATGGTGATGACCACAACGTCACAACACGAATTTGTGGCAAAGAAAATTGCTCCTTTTGTTCGGGATGGACAGATTATCACTTTGGTCCCGGGCTATATGGGAAGCCTGATTTTCAAAAAGTATATCCATAAGGATGTCATCTACAGTGAATGGGAGACAACCGCATACAATGGCAGAATCGTAGATTCGATGTATGTCCGGATTACTTTCTACAATCCCCGGAATGCCATCTCGGTTCTTCCAGTTTCAAAGACTGAGGAAGTGTTGGGAATCTTCTCCAATTGCTTTGATAACACAAAATATTCCCGGAAACATATCCTGGAATCTGCGATGCACAATCCCAACATGATAGTACACCCGATCGGCATCCTCTTCTCCGCTTCTCGGATCGAACATAGCCATGGAGAATTCTGGATGTACAAGGAGGCTTTCACGGAATCGGTGATTCGGGTTATCAACGCGTTTGACAAGAGCAAAAACGAGCTCTTGAATGTATTCGGTTGTGACTCCCTGAATTATTTCGAGGCGGCAAAATGGAGGAATGCGACCGACCTGAGCGTGGACGCCATGACCGTGTTCCGGTCTTTTGCGGACTCTTCCAACAAGGGCCCTTCCTTCATCAACCATCGATATTTGAACGAAGATGTTCCCATGGGCCTGGGCCTATTTATCTCGATAGGTAAGATTATCGGAATAGACACCTCCATCCAAGAGTCCATCATGGCATTGGCTTCTGCTCTGCTAGGGAAGAATCTCGCCGCTTCGTCAAGGACGATCCAATACCTGCTGGGGAAATCCGAAGTAAGTGTTGAGGATATTGAAAACGCCATTAATGAATTATAGTTTTATCGTACGGACAAAGAGAAAATGAGATTCCCTTTTATCAATTATCTCAAAAAGAAGAGAATGACCATCAAAATGGTCAGGAAAGTCAGGGCAAATCTCCGGAAGGTGCCTTCCGAACGGAGTCTGACTCAAGCGCAAATCAGGGAAGCCAAGCAATACTTCAAGGAGCGGATCGGAGTAAACATCCCGATAGAGTGGCATCAGTATTATTTCAAAAGGACAGGGGTCTTTTATCCGGAATATATCCCTACTTCCTTGTATCGATTGGAGTTGCTGGGGAGAATGAACCAGATGCAGTCTGAAACTGCCTATCGTGACAAGAACCTTGCGGAAACGATCATTAAGGGTATCCTTCATCCCAAGACCGTCGTGAAAAACATGAACGGCTATTATTTCATGGACGGTGTCGCGGTGGATAAGAATGATGTATTGAAGGCCTGTTCCGACTTGGAAGATGTCATCATCAAACCATCTCTGTTGAGTTATGGTGCCGGATTCAAAAAGTTCTCAGTCAAGGATGGGATAACTTCGGATGGCAATACGCTCGCTCAGTTACTTGATTCGTACAAATCGGATTTCATCATTCAGAAAGCGGTTCATCAGCACGAAGCGTTGAACGCGTTGAATCCTTCCTCTGTCAATACGCTCCGGATTTTTACTTACAGGTCAGGAATGGAGATCCTGGTCCTTTATACAGTCCTTCGAATCGGTAGGCTGGGACGCGCCACGGACAATGAGACTGCTGGCGGAATGAGCGTCCGAATCAATAAGGATGGCACCCTGGCAAAGTATGCATATTCGAAGCCGGGTGACGATATGATTGAGAAAACCGATACCGGCGTTGTCTTGGAGGGTTATGCGATACCGTGTTACGACAAGGCCGTCAATGCGGTGAAGGCGGCTCATCTGCAGCTTCCGTATTTCAATCTGATCGGTTGGGATATATCAATCAATACGGATGGTAATCCGGTATTGATTGAATGGAATACGCAGCCTGACCTGAGCCAGTCCGCAAACGAAGGGCCAGCATTCGGAGAGTATACAGATCGTATTCTCAAAGAGATATGGTGTCGTCCGAATACATTGTATAAATAAGATCGTTCAATCATGTTCAATCTTAATGAGTTCATCTCAGAATGTGTGACATTTCGTCCGCGCAGCCTATTTGAACCAGATATCTTGGCTCATTCGGATGCTTTGACTAAAGAGATTTTTGAAAAGTCGGTCTGCGTCATCGGCGGAGCCGGTAGCATCGGTTCTTCTTTCATCAAGTCCGTATTGAGATTCCGGCCGGGCAAACTGGTTGTCATTGATTTGAATGAAAACGGACTGGTTGAGTTGACGCGCGATATCCGTTCAACGGCCGGATTGTATGTGCCTCAAGATTATCGGACTTATACCCTGGATTTCGACAATCCCATCTTTGCGAGGATTTTCCGGGAGGAAAAGGGTTTTGACATTGTCGCCAATTTCTCCGCCCATAAGCACGTCCGCAGCGAGAAGGATAAGTACTCTGTCCAGGCTTTGATTGAGAACAACGATATCAAAGCAAAGAGGTTGATGGATTTGCTTTGCGAGTTTCCGCCCAAGCATTTTTTCTGCGTCAGTACGGACAAGGCGGCGAATCCGGTGAATATCATGGGTGCCAGCAAGCGGATTATGGAAGATTTGGTCATGGCCTATGGCGACAAGTTCAAAGTCACGACTGCTCGTTTTGCCAATGTCGCTTTCAGCAATGGTTCCTTGCCGGATGGCTGGTTGCATCGCTTGCAGAAGAAGCAGCCGCTTGCCGCTCCGTATGATGTCAAACGCTACTTCGTCTCTCCCGAAGAAAGCGGCCAGATCTGCATGCTTGCCTGTATCCTGGGAAAGAGCGGCGAAACATTCTTTCCTAAACTGGGGGAGGAGCAGATGCTTACCTTCAGTTCCATCTGCGATGATTTCGTGAAATCCGAAGGATACGTGAAGAAAGAGTTTACGGATGATGATTCCGCCAAGTCTTTCGCGCAGCAAATGACCTATGACAGTGCGGAGTATCCGGTCGTTTACTTCAAGAGCGACACCACAGGGGAAAAGGCCTATGAAGAGTTTTATATCCCGGGCGAAAAAATCAATATGGATCGTTTCAACGCCTTGGGAGTCATCGAAGAGACCACACGCCGGCCAATGTGTGAGGTGGATGCCTTCTTTGGCAAATTGAAGACTATGTTTGCATCCGACTTCACGAAAGAGGATGTCGTAAAGGCCATCAAGGAGTTTATTCCGAACTTCGAGCACGAAGAGAAAGGGAAGAATCTGGATCAGAAAATGTAGTAATCAGGTGGCGGCGAGGCTGTCAAATATTGAATTGTGCCGCATCGTTTCGATTGTGTTGGTAATGCTTATCCATACCACATTTCAATCGATTGGGTGGGATTGTTCTTCCCCCGGCATCCTGATGTTGGCAGCATTGTCCGTCGTTGGCGTAAATGTGTTTGTCCTCATTACCGGTTTCTTCGCCGCGGAGCCCAAGAAAGTTTCTCTGGCAAATCTACTGTTCATCTGTTTCTTTTGGATGGTAGTGAGAATCGCCATCAGGTATGCGTTTGGACAGTCCGTTACTTGGCAGAGCCTATTCTTTGTCACAAAGTCGAATTGGTTCATTCCCGCGTATTTCTGTCTGCTGTTTTTTACGCCTGTACTGAATGCATTCTGTAACACGGCAGATAAAAAGGTTTTGTTGGGGGTGGTGTTGGCATTATTCTTCTACGAAGTTTGGTTTGATTTATTACCTCCACATCCGAGTGTATTATTAGGGAGCCAAAAAGGTTATTCTGTCCTTTCGTTCATCGCACTTTATCTTTTAGCCAGATATATCCGTTTATATGGTGTCCCGGATTGGTTACGAGATGGGTGTTTCTCTATTTATCTTATAATCTCGATTATACTGACAGTTGCTGCTCTTTTCTGTATCAAGATTGGCCACCCGATGACGAGGATCATTTATGCTTATTCTAATCCATTGGTCATTCTCTCGTCAGTTTCGTTCTTTTTAATGTTTGAGAGATTGCCCATTAAGGAGAATAAAGTGATAAATCATATCGCCAAATCCTCACTTGCAGTCCTTTTAGCTCATTCGGCAGTCTTTTTTTTATATACGAAGCAGTTCCGCTTTCTCTACAACGAATTCCCTTTGACAAGAATGGTTGCGTACTGGGTATTGGCAATAGTGATTGTCTTTATTGCAAGTGTTGTCATAGATCAGGTGAGGCTGTTGCTATGGAAACCGATTAATAACTTGCTTCTTAGACAAGTAAAGAAAAACATATTGTTTTAGTAATGGCTTACAAAATACCTCTCTTTAACTTGAATTTCGACGACCGCGAAGCGCAGGCCGCCTATGATACCATCATGTCCGGGTGGATTTCCACCGGACCCAAGAATGCCGAACTCGAGGAGATGTTCGCGAAGATGCTAGGCGCGAAATACTCTGTCAGCCTGACCAACTGCACGGATGGACTTCATCTTTGCTGCATGATCTGTGGTTTCGGCCCCGGGGATGAGGTTCTCTGCCCCTCCCTGACCTTTGCCGCATCGGCAAACTGTATCCGCTATACGGGTGCGACTCCGGTCTTTTGCGATATTGTCGGTCCGGAACATATCAATATCGACCCGAAGGACATCGAGAGAAAGATTACTCCGAGGACCAAGGGAATCGTGGTTGTCCACATGGCTGGTTTCCCGGCCAAGATGGACGAGATCATGGCCATTGCCCGAAAGCACAATCTCAAGGTCGTTGAGGATGCCTGCCACGGCCCGCTCTCCGAGTACAAAGGAAAGAAGCTGGGAACGATCGGGGATTGCTCCGCTTTCAGCTTCTTCTCCAACAAGAACATCTCCACAGGTGAAGGTGGTATGTTCGTGACCAATAATGAAGAATATGCCGCCAAAGCTCGTCTTCTTCGCTCTCACGGTATGAGCACGATGTCCTATCAGCGCGCTACGGGCCATGCAACGGAATATGACATCACCGAGTTGGGTTACAACTACCGTATGGATGACATCCGTGCCGCCATTGCCATTGAGCAGCTTAAGAAACTCCCTGAAGATCTTTATAAGCGATTGAAAGTTCGTAAGCAGTACGTGGATAGGCTTAGCAAGGTTGAAGGAATCGTAGTTCCTTTTGCTGACAACAAGGAATTCGTTTCCAACTATATCATGCCTGTGGTTCTGCTTAATAGCACGAAGGAGCGCCGGAACAAGATCCGTGAGTTCATCCACGCAGCCGGCATCCAGACGAGCGTCCACTATCCGGCCATCCACCGTTTCTCTATCTACAAAGATTACGGTGCCGTTTTTCCGCAGACGGAGTATGTGACGGATAATGAGTTTACGCTTCCGATGTACGCGGCGCTCACGCCCGAGCAGGTCGACTTCATTTGTGACACCGTAGAAAAGGCCGTCAATGAAATCCGATAAGAAAGCAGTCCTTGTTTTCGGCTGCGGAGAACTCCAGAAATCCATCATTGGTCGGGCTCATAAGATGGGGCTCCATGTGGTAGGTATAGACCCATGCGAAGATGCCTTTTGCAAGGATGATGTGGATGCGTTTGAGGTCGTTGGAGGTCAAGACTTTGAAGGAACTTGTGCAGTAGTTGAGAAACATGGTATTGATGCCATTGTCACCGCTGCTACGGATAAGCCCTTGGTAATGATGGCCAAGATTGCTGAGAAATACGGTTTTCCGTTCTTCTCGGTTGATACCGCAAAGTGGTCAACCGACAAGTTCCAGATGAAGCAGCGCTTCCTGGAAGGCGGGGTGCCCTGCGCCAAAGGGCGGCTGGTGAAGAATGTCGAGGAAACCGCCGATATGGTCTATCCTGTGATTGTGAAACCTCGGGATAACTCTGGCAGCCGTGGTGTAAAGCTTTGCCGAAGTAAGGAAGAACTAGAAGCATCCATGAGCGAGGCTTTTGAGGTCTCGAGACTTGACACGGTGTTGGTGGAGGAGTTTATTGAGGGTCAAGAGTATAGCATTGAGGGATTGCACCACGATGGGAAGAACGAAGTGATTCAGTTCACAGAGAAGAAGACGACCGAGTTCCCCTACAATGTCGAGCTTGGGCATATCCAGCCTGCCAATATCAGTGAGGATAACAAACAGAAGATTCGTGAGATTGTCGTTAAGATAGGAAAGGCTTTGCAATTTGTGAATTGCCCTTCTCATACTGAATTGAAGATTAATGATCGAGGTATCTTTGTGATTGAAACCAGTCCTCGTTTGGGAGGCGATTATATCACTTCAACGCTTACCCCCCTTTCAACGGGTGTGAATCTCGAAGATGAACTGCTGAGTATTTCGTTAGGGGACGTTGTTAATCCTGTTCCGCAGGCCATTCAGTATTCCGGAGTTAGATTCTTCGCATTTAAAGAAGGTAACGTGATTAAGCATGTTCCTGATTGCAAGTTTGTAAAGGTTTGGCCACATGTTGTTGACTTCACTTTTAACCTTGCTGAAGGGCAAACGGTGAATCGCATTACATCCAGTTTGAATCGTTATGGTCATCTGACTCTGATTGCCGGTAATCGAGAATCTATAGAAGATGCTTTCAAGAAATACGAGAAAGCGATCAAGGAAAGTGTATTGATGGATTGAGTGTAGATATGGATAAAAAGGTTCTGGCTATAATAGGTGCAGGAGAAGGTGCGCTTCCAATTATCTTGAAAGCGAGGGAGATGGGAGTGACAACGATCGCTTACGGAAGAAATGATTCTCTCGCTAAAAGCGAGGTGGATGTCTTTGTGGAAGAAAACAGTTTTGACATTCATTTCATAGCTAATTCATGTCGAGAGCTGAATGTGGATGGTGTAATGCCATCCAGTGAGCTTTCAACCGAGGTGGCTGCTCGAGTGGCACATGAGGCAGGTTTGTTGGGGAATGACGTTGAAAATGGTTTTGGCGGAAAGAACAAGTTCTTTATGCGGACGAAAGTATCTCGTTTAACTTCTGTAAAGCAGCCTCGATTCCAGCTTTATCAAGAAGGACAGGAAGTTACTTTCCCCGTAGTCGTTAAATCTGTTGACGCTTGTGGGAAGAGAGGCGTTAGTATCGCATACAATGATGAAGATTTGATTATAGCTGTACAGGAAGCGAGAACTAATTCTTCTGACGGAACCGCACTAGTTGAGGAATACCTGAAAGGTGGTCAAGAGTATTCGGTAGAATGCCTGTCCTACGGAAAAGGTAATCATCAAGTCGTTCAATATACGGAAAAAGAGTCTTCCGGTCCTCCTCATTTTGTTGAGATTGCCCATCATCAGCCTGCCAACCTTTCTGATGAGGTGAAAAAGAAAGTTGACAGGGCGGCATGGGATATTCTTGAGATTCTCGGCTTGAATTGCGGTATGGCTCATTTGGAAATCAAGATAATTGATGATTATATATACTTCATCGAAGTCGGCGCTCGGGGAGGAGGGGATCACATTTCCGATACTCTGACTCCATTAAGCACCGGTTTCGACTATTATAAGGCTGCGATCGAATGCCATTTGGGAATCTATCGACCAGCTTTGATTACGAATAAGGCGTTTTCCGGTATCTATTTCCATAGTAAACAAAATGAAAGATTAAGGCCGTTGTTCGAGAAAGCCAAGACAGCGGAGTGGTGTGTCAAGAATACCGTTGTTAAAGAAGATTTTGACGATGCAACAGGGAATGTGGGGACATCAAAATCTGGTTGTATTATTTATTGTACGGACCATAGAATTACCATAAAAGACAGCTAGATTATGAAAGAACTAAGAGGTAAACGATTGCTTCTACTAGGCAGCAGTTTATGGAAAGATATGATTAAGGAGTTTGCAGAAGAGAATGGCGTTGATTTGCTCTTCGCTGGTCTCTATCCTTCTCCGCTGGACGATATTGTAAAGGAGTATTATCGAATAGATACGACTGATGCGAAAGTGATGAAGCCTTTCATCAGAGGACTAGGTGTTGATGGAGTCTTTATGGGAGGAAGTGAGTTTATCATTTCTCATTCCTGTGAGTACGTTAATGAACTGGGATTCCCTTGCTATTGTAATAAAAAACAATGGGATGTCTGCCAAAATAAGCGTTCTTTTAAGCAATTGTGTAGAGATTACGGCGTTCCATGTGTTCAAGAGTTCTCACCTGATGATGATCCCGCATCTTTCGACTATCCCATTATAGTTAAACCGACGGATTCTTGCTCTGCAAAAGGTATCACTGTTTGCAATAATGCTGCAGAGTATAACAAAGCAATTAATCATGCTCTTGACTATTCTGCAGAGAAGAAGTTTATAATCGAGAAATTCATTGAGAATAAAGGGACGACGATGAGCGTCAGATACATCGCTATTGATGGCGAGTTATATCTTGAAGCCGTAGGGGACCGTTATGTCCTTGATTCTGATAAAGGTAAAGCTCTGATAACCGCTGCCGCCTTTTATCCATCCAAGTATACTGACCAATATATTGCAACTGTCGACGAAGCGGTGAAGCATATGTTCAAGGCGATTGGCCTGAAGAATTGTGCTCTTTTTATGGAAGCTATTGCTAACAATAGCGGAATATGGTTTTATGAGATGGGTCTGCGTGTGAGTGGTGGTATGACGTATAAAATTACAGAGAAAACCACTGGTATTAATGAGTGGAAGATGCTGATGAATTATGCTACTTGTGGCGTGATGTGCGACTCTGACGACATCTATAAAATAGACCCCAAACTGAATGGGTGGTTCTCAGCTTCTATGACAATACCACTCCGGGTTGGTACCATATCATCAGTTAGCGGGTTGGAAAATTTAAACCAAATTCCTGAGATCGGAGATATCATCGTTTACTGGAAAGAAGGCGATTCAATCCTCGAGAAGCATCTTTCTACCTTGGACCAGCTGTTTTGTAGAATACCCGTGATTGTTAAGGGTAAGGATAAGTTGGCCGAAATAATGAAGATTATTAGGGAAAGCCTTTCAGTGAAAGACACTGAGGGGAAAGAAATGATCATTTGGTCAAAATTTGACAGAATCTATAACGACTATTTAAATAATGCGTAATCGCTTTTTTGTCGCGACTTCGCTGGCTCAAGACCCTCATACCGAAGGAATGCACAATGCCAGCAAGATAGCAGCGCTAGACGGTATAGGAAGTTTTATCCTGCCACCCTCGCTTGATTATCAGGCTTTTTATGATGCCATAGACAAGTATAAACCACGCTACATCGGATTGAGTTACAGGCAGAACGAGGATGTGGCTGTGCATGAGTTGTTTAAGGTTATCAACTTTTTTAGCGAAACGGGACTCGTAAAGAAAGATGATGATGTCAAAATCATATTTGCAGGCTTACCAAAGACAATACAGGTGTTAGAAGGAAAAGTGAACGAATTACCATTACCGGTGTATTTGTGCAAGGCTTCGCCAATTATTCTAGAAAGGGTGACTGAGACCGTAGACTTCTTCGAAATAACTCACAATCGTGAAAAGATTATTGCTCAGGTGCATGAGGAATTGGAGCCCCGTGGCATAGAAATTTTTAACCAGTTGGCGGATGAGGCGATAAGAGGAGATGATTATAAGAATGAACCCCCGCTGGAAGTCCCAAGCATTGCGGCCATGAACGACTACATTGTACGCATAAAAGAGTCTCAGTTTCCGGTTCTTCGTAGTCATTTCGGAATCCCTGATAAGACAATTTTGCCGACCGTTGAGGGAATAAAGGAATTGGCCAATGCTCGTGTTCTTGATGAACTTTCGCTTGGTTCTTCGGACTTATCACAGCGTTATTTTGGGCATCCTGAAATGTTTGACCGAATGAAGAATGATGGAGGTGTTCCATACAAGACATATCAGGATCTTGTAACTCTCTTTCAAGCTTCTAGAAGAGGTAATTACCCAGGAGTGAAACCGTACTGCCATGTTACGGATCTTGTGAACTTCGTACATCAATGTTTGGATGCTGGAATGTTGAGGGGGGTGCATCAAGCAGTGCCACTGTATTGGTTCAATGAACTGGATGGACGTGGTCCTGCGGAGGTTCGCCCAAATATTCGCGAACATTTTGCTGCAGTTCGGGAATTAGCTAAGGAGGGGATTCCAGTTGAAATGAATGACCCTAATCAGTGGTCTTCTCGTTGGGCGCATGATACTATCATTGTAACAAGTTATGCGCTCATTAGTGCTGTTATGACAATGTGTGGGGTTCAGAATATGGTTCTCCAGATGCAGTTCAACAAGCCTAAAGAGACTGGTGACTATGCGGATTTGGCAAAGATGCAGGCTGGACTGGAGATGGCTCGCACCATTTCAATGGGACGCAAGAATCCAGCTCCGATATGGCGGGAGACTCGCACTGGTATTGAGAGCCTTAGTGCGGATATGACCCGTGCAAAATGGCAATTAGCCCGAAGCACCTTCTTGCAAATGTGCTTTGATCCGCATATTATTCACATTGTGAGCTATTGTGAAGCTAATTATGCCGCCCGACCAGCAGATATCATTGACAGTTCGCGGCTTATTCGTCGAGCGGTACGTGTTTTTCGTGAGAACAAAGAAGATGTCTTGAAGGAGGTGGATAGCCCTATTGTGAAGGAACGAAAAGAGTATCTGATTAAGGAGAGCAGTTTTCTGATAAATGAAATAGCGAAACTGCATCCTGCGTTTAAACCTGCCCCTATTACGAATCTCGCGCAATATCTTGGGGATGAGGATGTAATTGCATCTTCAATTGAGAAGAAAATGATGACGGCTCCCGGCATTATTAACGAGAAATATCGCGGTAATTTCCTTACTAAACCACTAAAATATGGAATGATTAACCTTGTGGATGATTATACGAATCCTAGAGTATTGACAGAAAAAGAAAGACTTAATAGTACACTTTATTATGCCTAAGGTTATTATTTTTATCAAGCGTATTTCCAAACGGTTGTGGCTAAGGATGAAATATGGGAAATATGGACATTGGCGCTATGTTATGGCAGAGGATGCTGTGATTCGGAAAATACCAGTAATTGACCAAATTTTTACTCGAAAGGAGCGAAAATCATGTTTTTTAAAAGGGTTTAATTCTGACAAACTGGTTTGGTATGGTTTGGATGGCATAAATAAAGGAGGGTATATTTCTGATTATGATCATTTTACGATTTTTGAGGCGATTGACCGGAAGCAGTACTATGTTGCTGATGACAAGTTAGTATGTGAGCGAATGCTTGCTCCTTTTTGTAGGGTAATACCAACTATTGGCTATATCGTTGATGGGACTTTTTTCCCGATTGGCAATGACAAGGATATTAAGTCTTATGAGGATTTCGTGAATCATATTAATCGAGGAGAGGAGTTTTACATAAAACCCAATTTCGGGGGAAGTGGACGTGGTATAGGGCGACTAACATTTCAGAATGATTCTTACTGGTGGAATGACAAAAAGGTTAGTGATATAAAGGGGTTTATTAAATCCTTTGACAAGGGGAAAGGTTATTTGGTTCAACGTCGGTTCAAACAGACGGGCTTTTCTCATGATGTGAACCCACATTCTGTAAACACAATCCGGTGTGTCACGATGCTTTCTCCAACTACGAAGACACCTTTTATTGCTGGTGCTGCCCATCGTTTTGGACTCTCTGGCTCATATGTGGATAATATAGCAAAAGGAAATGTTTTATGTCCAATTAATATTGATACGGGTAAGATTCTTTTCGGTGTTTTGTCTCCTATAGATGGGAGGCTGCAGAAGGTGGATGTACACCCAGATACGGGCAAACAGCTTAGCGGGATTGTAATTCCTCACTGGAACGAAGTAAAAGAGTTATGTTTACGACTTGCAAAACAACTTCCATTTATGCCGTTATGTGGGTGGGATATTGTTATTTCCGGCGATGACGTCTATATGCAAGAACTAAATTATAATCCTGATATTTATCTTATACAGTTGGATAGACCATTACTTGAAATACCGGAAGTATTCGAGTTTTATTCATATTACAAGAAAAAGATTGGCCATGTCTCGAATTGACAGAATTGTATATCGAATTAAGTTACTGTTGCATTTTCTCCGGCATGTTAATTCATTTGTGTGTCAAAAAAGTTATTATATAGAGTGTCCTAGGAAATCAAAATCGCATATTGTATGGGACTATCTTAAAATGATCGTGAGGTATGGTACAATAGACAAGTTTTATTTTGTATATGGCTTGGATAAAAAAGATGCCGTTTCAAATGATTATATGCCCTATGCGGAGTTTATGAAGTTACGCGAACATATGAATACTATTCGAAATGAGAGCATGACTTCATATAGTTATGTATGTTTATTAAGAGATAAATCTTTGTTTGAATGGATATGTGCAAAATATAATATACCAACTCCTCGAACAATAGGAGTATTATGTGAGGGAATGATATGTCTTGAAAACAATCAGATTGTCAAGTTTTGTGATTTTGTTAGAGATCTTCCACCTAATACTAGTTATTTTATCAAAGATGAGTCTGGCATTTGTGGGCGCGGTGCTTTTTCTATCGATAAGATGAAACTGGGAGTGTATGTGAATAATGCTTTGGTGTCAAATGAAGAATTGCCGTCTTGTTTTCATACTGACAAGAAGATGATTGTTCAAGAACGAGTTATTCAGCATCCTACGATGAGCACGATATACCCTCATTCGTTGAATACAATACGAGTTGTTTCCGTAGTACATAACGATAGTGTTATTATTTTGGGTTCATTGTTGCGGTTAGGTGCAAATGGAAGTATTGTGGACAATTGGGCAAGTGGTGGTGTTGCTGTGGGAATCAATAATGATGGAACACTAATGCAATGGGGCTTTTATAAGCCGGGCTATGGGACTAAAATAGATCGCCATCCAGATACAGGCATTGTGTTTAACGGCTATAAGTTGCCAGGATGGAATGATGTCATTGAATTAGTTAAGTCTTGTCATAAGAAGTTATCAGTTATTTCTACGGTAGGATGGGATGTCGCAATAATAGAAAAAGGCCCGATTATTATCGAAGGCAATGATGATTATGATGGCGCATTGCTTCAAGCGTGTACTGGCGGTAAGAAAAAAGTATTTTTGAAGTATTATTCCTAAATAACTCATATGACTATTGGTATTTATGGGATAAGTTCCCAAAGTGGTAGGGCATTTCTCGCCGACTATCTTAGGAAAGGTTATGAGGTAATAGGTTATACTAGACCGACGGAACATGGAGAGGAGGTGGTGAGTGCCATTAACCATCTAGGGGGATTATACCTTGAACGACCAGAAAACTCTAACAAAGAGCAATCTCGTTTTGTGGAATTAGGACCAAGTACTGTGACGCACAATCTTCAGACCTTGGTTGATAAATCTGACCTTGTAATCATCGCACTTCCCTCCATTTTTCACGAAGAGGCAGTTAGAGAAATGTATGATTTGGGTATATCGAGGCATAGAGTTCCAATCGTATTGTCGCCCTCTCGTTCGGTCGCAACGCCATATATTTGGAGAATTGTTGGTGAAAGGTATCCAATTGTATGTTTCTCCACCTGCCCTTATTCTTGCAAGGCACCTAAACCTGAGATTGCACATATCAAGAGACGTAAGCGAACTTATGTTGCCTCTTTGGAAGGAGAACTGAACATGATTCAAGTTGATATGTTGCGTGAGTTGTTCCCTCAGGCTGCACTGACTACAGTTCCAGCTCTCACTTCGCTGAACAACATTGGGGGAGTATTCCATTGTGCGACGTATATGCTAAATATTGACGAGATAGAGCGACGACAAATCGAAGGGGAAGTCTTTTCGTTCTATATGGAGGGTATAGCTAGACGTCCTGAAGTTGGGAAGGTATTGGAGCAAATTGACCAAGTGAGGTTGGAGATTGCTCAAGCTATCGGAATTCGTACATTTGGACTAAAAGAAAAACCTCGTGAGGATATTTGGCGAAAATTGACTAATGCTCTAAGAGCTCTGGAAGAGGAAAGTTCGGATGATATTGATATCCTTCGTCGTATTCGCAAAGAGTTCACAGAGTTTTTGGACAATTGCGTATTATCAGCGCAACACTGGTTGGATATTACATATGGTGTCGTGCGTAGGGATGGGGAATCCCTCAGCGAAGCTATTGGTCGTACTCCTACATATCAGAAGAATTCCGTACCTCAATTAAGATATGTTACTGAAGATATTCCCACAGGCTTAGTCCCATTTGAAGCATTGGCAAATATGTTGGGGATAGACGCATCTGCTTGTACTCGTATAATTGATATGTACAATGAAAGGTTCAATACCGATGCTCGTGTCGTCGGGAGGAACCTATCAATATTTGGTAGGGAGTATATTCTCAATTATCTTAAAGGAAAGTATTGATGTCAATCACAACTAAACAAGGCGATCAAGGCATAACATCGCTCATTGGTGGACAGCGTGTGTTGAAATGCGATGAAAGGGTCGATGCGTATGGAACCGTAGATGAGTTATCGGCCTTTATGGGAGTTCTCCATGACTCTCTGCCTGAAACCGAGTCAGAAACGAAGAAGGAACTTATGCGAGTCCAAAAGCAACTGTTTGTTGTTGAAGCTGTTCTTGCATGTCCCGAAGAAGGGAAGATTAAGCATTTGGATTCGGATGCTTTGTATTCTTTGGAATCACAAATCAACAAACTGGAGGCGGATCTCCCTCAATTGAGGACATTTGTTATTCCTGGTGGGAATATCTTGGCATCTTACTGTCATGTCTGTCGAGTAGTGTGTCGTCGAGCAGAGCGTATGATTGTCAGAACTGGAAGACGGGGGATAGAATTACAGTACATCAATAGGTTATCGGATTACTTCTTTCTCTTAGGCCGTTATTATTCCAGGTAAGTAAAGTCTTAGGCTAGTGAAGTTTTCTAGAATCTTATGGGGAGAAACAGATGTTTATCTTTAATTAAAAGAAAAATAGTCAATGCGTTCACGTGGATAAATAAAATTCTTTTTTTTGACGAGAATCAAGAAATATATTACGGCGATTCTTTTAGATCTTATTGGGAAGAATATTATGGGAATGACCATCGCTCTTTTCTTTCTGCAATGATAGTAAAACTACAGGCAAAGAGAGCATTTATAGATGACGGCTTTCGTCTGGATGAGTTTTATTTGCTTGGTTTGGAGAATAAGAAAAAGGAAGAAAGGGACCTCTATCTATCAAGAATTCAAAAGGACAAGTTTTTAGTTTCGTACTATGGGACCGAAAGTCGTGAAATACTTGATTTTTTGATGGATAAGTATTTGTTTTATACTTTTCAGAAGGATTTCTTTAAAAGGGATGCCATATACATCAAGAGTCCGAAAGACTTCCGCCCTTTTTTATCCTTTTGTAAGAGACATCATCAAGTTTTCGCGAAACCGGATAAAGGTAGTTGTGGGATTGGTGCCAAATCGTTCACCATTGATGATGATGAACAGGCGGCAACTGTTTTTGAAGAGTTGGTTGGTTCTGGGGAATGGATAATTGAAGAGTTGATTCGTCAAGATCCTGCAATCTCTGCATTTAACTCATCTTCGGTCAATACGGTCCGCTTTCCATCATTTAAGAAGAATGGCCATGTCGAGTGTGTTTTTCCTTGTATGCGGTTTGGAAGAGCGGGGAGCATCATTGATAATTCAACTTTGGGAGGCTTGTCTATCGCGATAGATGGAAAGACGGGTGAATTGTATCCAAAAGCTTATGATGAAAAAGGGGATGTTTATTCAGAACATCCTGATTCAAAAATCTCATTTCGTGGGTTCCATGTTCCTCAGTGGGATAGTTTGATAGAGTTGGTCAAGAAAGCACATTTGGCACTCCCGGATAATCAGGTTTATGTTGCTTTTGATTTGGCTCTTTCAGATAGAGGATGGTGTGTTGTTGAAGGGAATTGGGGTGATTGGTTCTTACAGCAGTATCCTCGTAAAATGGGGTTAAAAAAGGAGTTTGTTTCTTTACTCTTTGGAGATGATAATCAATAGTCAAGTTTATCATAAGGGTCTATTTTCATGACAAATACAAAACGCTGTGAATCTGTTGGTTTTGTTTGTTAGAATTGTATGAAGATGCTCAATCTGATTGTTAGCGCTTTTCTGCTATTCTCATGCTCTTCTTTTGAATTGGAGCTGGATATCTCCTTCGGGCGGGATGCGATGGAATATGCCGATACTACCCAGGAATTCTATTGGGCAAGGTCGGAGGGCGTCAAGAATGTATTGAGGCGAGCAACTCAGATGGCAACGATTCAATGGACACCCATTCATAATGTGCCTTGGAATAGGGGTGAGTTCTTGTCCGGGTCGACGATGGTTGGAATTCCTTATTCATCGACTAAGCAAATCAACAAGTACGTCGGTCTGGATGTATCTTTCCATTCTTTCATGACAGCTGTACATAACCCCAGAAGCGTCTTGTATACGGAGAATTTGGGCAAGGCACCCTATTATGGGACCAATTGTGCGACGTATTATGGAACAGTTTGCAGTACATGTATAGATTATGCTTTGGGGTTAGGTATTCCGCACCCCTCGGACGATTTCCCGAATCTTCCCGATTTTGAAGAGATTTCGCTCAAAGATATCGGCCATTTGGAACCGGGAGATATCTTGTATCGTCCAGGACATGTCTTTATGATTTACAGAGTCGCAAAGAATGTGGGAGGGACGCCGATTACCATCACTTATTTTGAAGCGGGAAGTAAGATTTGTTGTTTGGAGATGATTTCTTATGCATCCTTCAAAAGGAAGGTCATTTCGGAAGATTTACGAGGTTTTCGCTATCGAAAGATAGATGATGTGGCAAAATATGAACCATCAGCGTATGTACCTGTCGGGAATGAATTACCGGTAGACGTTCATTATAATGAGGCGCTTTGTCCTAATCGAGGAGATCGGGCAGTATATCGTATTGATGAGCCTGTGATTATTAATTCTTTTGACAGCACTTATACCAATCTGGTAGTAGTTGGGGAGGATTATTCCTTCACGATTACTAGGGAGGAGGACATGGAATTAAGAAGTCTTCCGGCCGGCACTTATGTGGCATATATGACGAGTGAAGAAAGCCGATCCGACGCTGTCGAGTTCATTGTGGCTGATCCGCAGGTGATGGTCCAAAAGGATGCCCGTTTGCATATTGAGTTTTCCTGTGCTCAAGGGGAACCTCGGTATTGTGTGTTTTGCGATGAGGTTGGGAGTTTCAAAGCCATTTTTGAGTTTACGGAAGAGGAAAGAAGGAACGGTTTCATCGATGTGAATTTCCCAGATATGGACAACTTTTATTGCAAAGTGGTTTTCAAAACACCGTTCGGCACAGTAATCAATAACCCTATTCCAGTATCTAGATAATGATAAACAAAATTGAATCCAGAGTCATTTCTCCCGATCGTTCATTGCTGGCTGCAATGAAACAGATGGATAATGGTGGCTTCAAGACACTTTTTGTGTTTGCGGACAATCGTTTTGAGGGGATCTTGACTATCGGAGATATTCAGCGCGCCATCATCAAGAATGTTTCTTTGTCTGACCGGATTAGTACCATTCTTGACAAGGACAAAGTGTATGGTTTCGTTTCCGAGTCCGAAGATGAAATCCGAAACAAGATGCGGCGGCTCCGGGCGGAAGTGATGCCTATTCTGGATCATGAGCACAAGTTGATTGACGTATGGTTCTGGAGCGATCAATTCAAAAAAAGTGAGGCGTCCATTCGCGATAACATCGATTTGCCGGTCGTTATCATGGCGGGAGGAAAGGGAACCAGGCTGAAGCCATTGACTAATGTCATTCCTAAGCCTTTGGTTCCTATCGGTGAGAAGACCATCTTGGAGGAGATTATGGACCGCTTTGAAACAATTGGTTGTCATGAGTTCTATATGTCGGTCAACTATAAGTCGGACTTGCTGCAGTATTATCTGGATCAACTTGAGCACAAGTACGATATCGACTTTTTTGAGGAGGACAAACCACTTGGCACCATCGGGAGTGTTTCTCTCTTGAAAGGAAAACTGGATACACCTTTTTTCGTTTCCAATTGTGATATCATCATCGATCAGGATTATCGCGACGTTTATGATTACCATAGGGAGAATCACAATGATTTGACATTGGTGACTGCGGTCAAGAGTCTTCGGATTCCTTATGGCGTGATTGAAACGGGAGAGGATGGCTTGATGACAGGTCTGAAAGAGAAGCCGGAGTTGACTTATATGATTAACACGGGTCTTTACCTCTTGAATCCGGAATGCATAGACGAAATCCCGGAAGGAGAAATCTTTCACATAACTCAACTCATTGAAAAGATTAAGGGAAAGGGCGGACGCGTGGGGTGTTTTCCTGTCAGTGAACACGCTTGGAGAGATATGGGAGAATGGCCGGAATACCTGAAAATGATTCATGTCACTGGTTTTTGATGGAAATGGACAATAGAGAGTACTCCATCCTAGTCATTGCTTTCGAGTGTCACTATACGCACGTGGAACGGTTCATCCGGAACCTGAAATGCATAAATCCCCTCGTGAGCATTACGATGTTTGGTGATGAATTGACAATCACGGATGACATAAAAAAGAACGCTGATGAAATAATCTGTAAGAAGCGCTATACGGACGACCATCGGGTCAAGGGAAAAGGGCTGTCAAAACTGTTGAATAAGACCGCCATGTTCAGGCAATTCCGAGATTTGGCGGCGGTACGGAAATATGATATTGTCAACGTGCATTTCCCACACTACTTCATGTGTTTTGTCATGAAGTATTTGCATAGGATGTCGGATCACGTCATCCTAACTCCTTGGGGGTCGGATGTTCTTCGTGTCAAATCCAAGTTCAAGATGCGCTTGCTTAAACGAGTATATCGGCAGGCGGATTTGACTACCGTGGGACCGCGAGGAGCAGTCGGCAAGGTAATCCACAAGGATTTTGGTGTTGACGAAAAACGGATGGTATCCCTGTCTTGGGGATCCGAAACAATTGACTTCATCAATGGTCATTTGGACTGCGTTTCCCGGCAAGATGCCAAAAAGAATCTGGGCCTTGACAACCGATATGTCATCACCTGTGGTTACAATGCTTTTTATGAGCAGCGTCATTTGGAAATGATAGGCGCTTTGGCGGAGATCAAGGACCGGTTGCCAGCCGAGTTGGTTTTGCTCTTTCCGGTAACATACGGGACGAAATCGAAGAAAAAGGAATATATTGAGATGCTGAAGAGGCGATGTTCGAAATTCGGGTTTTCGGCCGTCTTTTATGAGGATTATCTCTCTGTTGAAACGATTTTTTATCTTCGGCGCGCATCGGATATGTTTATCCACGTCCAGACTACGGATGCGGGCAATTCCACGATTATGGAATACTTGATTTGCGGAAGCAAGGTCGTTCATGGTTCATGGATGCATTACAAATGGCTAGACTGCCCGCCTTTGTTTTATTTCCCGGTTGATGATTTGAAGGACTTACCAAACGTGGTTTTGACGGCCTATCAGTCGGAAAGCCGTATCATCCCTGATGAAGTCCTCATCAAGATTAGGAGCAGGGGGTGGAAGCAGAAAATGATGGAATGGAACGATGCTTTCATGTCACTCTTACCTCTATAAGGCATGCCGAATCCACATTACAGCATTTTGATTGTTGGGATTTATTGCCATCCCAGTCACATTATCCGGTTCATCAGGAATCTGAAACTTGCCAATCCATCGGCAAGTATTTCTTTGTTGACGGATAGGGAACCCGCCGTTTACCTGGACGAAATACATGGCTGCCTCGTGGAGTTCATCAAGTGGAGGCGTACGTCGAGACTGAACCGGATTCCTTTTATGAACCGGTTGGTCAATCGAGTCTCATCTTTGCTCCAGATTCGCAAATTGGAGAAGGTCAGGCACTATGACATTATCAATATCCATTATCCTCAACCCTTTCTGACCTATTTGATGGAGCATTTCCGGAGAATGTCGACATCCATTGTCATATCTCCCTGGGGCAGTGATGTGCTCAGATTGAAAGGGAAAAGGAACAGACGGCAGTTAGCCAAGATATGCCGAGGAGCGGATTGGGTGACTGTTGGTCCTAATGGCGACATCGGGAAGACACTAGTGAGTGAAATGAGAATTGATAAGAACAGGCTTCATCCTTTAGCTTGGGGGTCTGAGACCATCGATTATATTAATGACCATATCCAAGAAGTATCTGACAAAGACGCGAAACAGAAATTGGGACTTGAAAACCGGTATGTCATAACCTGTGGATACAATGCCTTCAAGGAACAGCGGCACGCCTTGATTATTGAAGCGATACGTAAGATCAGGTCTCAATTACCTTCCGAGTTGATTCTTTTATTCCCTGTCACATACGGGTTTTCATATGGTACCCAGAAGATGGAATATGTCAATAGCCTGAAAACGCTTTGTCTGGAGTCCGGTTTGGATGCTATCTTCTATGAAGACTATCTGTCTGTCGCCGATTTGTTCATTCTAAGGCGAGCAACTGATATGTTTGTCCATATCCAGACAACGGACGGAGGCAATTCCAGTTTGCAGGAATATGTTTTATGTGGTAAGAAGGTGGTTCATGGATCTTGGCTGCACTATAAGAAGTTGGAGCAGTATAAGCCGTTGTTTTATTATCCCGTTGACGATCTTAGTCATTTGGGCGAAGCCATTCTGCAGGCATTCCGTTCAGAACGCATAGATACGCCGGCCGAAGTACTGGATTATATCCGGAATAGAGGTTGGAAACAGAAAATGTTGCTTTGGAATGATTTCTTTACTTCAATTGTTTGATTAATCATGTCGTTTAAATCTGCACTTAGACCGCTTTCACATGCGATTAAGTTGGCTTCCAGGTATCCCTTGTCCGATCGCGTGAAAGTGATATGTGATTACCTGTCTCTCTATCGTTCCAAAGGGCTCACAAAAGAGGAGTATTATGAATGTGAGTTTGAAAAGCAGGATGCTTCGTTCCGTGATTCGTTCCTTGGTTTGAAAGAGCAGCATTATTATTTGGACTATCTGAATCCCGTCAAGTATTATTCTTTGGCACGGAACAAGTACCTGGCACACAAAGTTTTGGACTGTACAGGTGTGAGAACGTCCTCATTGTACTGCTATTATCAGCCGGAAGCCCGTTATGGCGCCAGTGACGAGTGCGCCAGTTCTCTAGCGGAAGTGCTGCATGTCCTTAAGTCGAAGAATGTGCAGGCCTGTGTCATCAAAACGACAGAGAGTTCTCATGGAGACAATATCCGTGTCGTCAAAAGCATCGATTACCAGGAGCAGGATGCAGCCTTCACATGTTATGATGGGGAAGAGATGATGCTGTCGTCTGTTCTTGGACAGGATGCTTTGATCTTTGAAAGTGTTGTTCGGCAGTCGGGGCAACTTGCTTCGTTCAATGGATCGTCTGTGAATACGGTTCGGTTCATGACAACTCTTTGGCCTGACGGAACGGCAAGGGTCATTGCTACTTTTTTTAAGGTCGGCCGTGCGGGAAAGTGTGTTGACAATGCGGGGAGCGGGGGAAATGTCGATGCGGCCATCGATCCGGAAACAGGAAGGATTTATAATGTCATCCAATTTGATGGATGGAGAAATACGAAAAGAATTGAATACCATCCCGACAGCGGAGCTTTGCTTGAAGGTGTCGTCCTGGAGCATTGGGATGCGATCAAGGCAGAGGTTATTAGATTCCAGCAAGCCTTTCCTTTCTGTAAAGCCGCAGGTTGGGATATTGCCATCACGGATGCCGGCCCAGTAATTATCGAAGTCAACGACTTCTGGGACCGGACCGGACAGTTTTTTATTGGAAAAGGATGGAGAGAAGAGATCCGCGCTTGCTATCTTGCTTGGAAAGAAACCGGGAAGAGCTATTCCACGGGTTCGTGGAGGCTTCCTTTCGCAGATAAGAGGCTTATAGCATTATTCAATGGCCGTTGATGAGTCGTCGGTTGACCATAATCGTTTTCGTTTGCATGTCGCTACTTTCGGCGTGCAAGAAAAGTGTGATTGATCCAGTGGATGATGCTTCGCCTGTCGGGACGGTCTGGAAGTTGAACAAGAATGTTGAAGGTCTCAAAAAACTGGCCATGTCCTGTATGAAAGCGGACAGTGTCGCTTTTTTGAGTATCCATCACAACGGTGATGGCAGTGTCCTGTACGGGTTGAGCATGAAATATGGAAGTGAGATCGAGTTGCTCAGTGAAATCGTTTCCGAGGAGATCAGCGTTCCGGAACTGTCAATGGACAAGGTAGATGGCATTTTCTATTGGATGATTAATGGCAGCTTTCTTACAGATTCAGAAGGGAACCGAGTCTCTGTGACAGATTTGACGATGCCTGTCAGTTTCCTTTGTAAAGACGAGACGATTTGCTGCCAGGTTAAGAATTCAATTGTGGGATCGTATCCATTCACGAAAGCGATTGATTTTGCGAAGGATGTTTCCATTGAATATGCTGTAGATAGACGGGGATTTGACCTTCATCTGTCATCGAGATTCAGTGAAACACTCCCAACTGTTGCTCATTATGAACTGCTGAATGCACCCGTTTTTTATCTAACGTATTATAAAGATATCTTTCTGGATGCGGGAATCGGCCTTGACTCTATGAAATCACTTCCTGCGGCGAAACTTCTTAATTTGACGTTAGAAGGGATTGCATTTCCTTATTCAAATTATAGCGCAAATGATAAATCTCTGCAGGAGGAGATTATTTCTGGTAATTCGAAAGATTCGAACGGACGTCTGTTGTATCCGGACGGCCAACCACGATATAAGTTGCTCTATGTGATTGGGGGGAACTCCAGAATCCATTCGGGGGCATTAGGCGAAGTGGGATTGAAGAATTTGCGTACTTTTGTTGATAAAGGCGGTTGCTATGTAGGGTCTTGTGCCGGGGCGTTTCTTGCTTCCAATGGATATGATGGGCATAAGGATTTTGCGGGCTATTTGTCTATTTGGCCGGGAATGATGAGGCATACAGGATTGAGAGATACCTATACTGGAATGTTCATTGAGAAGGAAGGGCCCTTGTCTCGCTATTACGATTTTGGCGGCGATCATTATGTGGATAGCGTGCGGCATAACTATGGGGGCTATGCCGAAGAATGTCCTGTCGGGACCGAAGTTTTGGCCCGATACGATACCCCCTCGCGGAAAAGTGTCCGGAATACGCCCAGTATTTGGGCATATAAGGCTTCTCAGCAGTCTGGCCGGATTGTATTGACAGGATCTCACCCGGAAATCGTATCGGTCGGAGAGAGACTGGATTTGACTGCGGCCATGCTTTTATATGCGATGGAAGGGAGAGGAACGACTTCTTTGAAAGGCTATTTGAAGAATGGGGAAGAAAGGAAAATGGACAAAACGACTGAAGACCAAGATCCTGCTTTTACGCGGATAGGTGATTTTCAGACGCATCATTTTGCCACTTACATTCCTGTCGGTGCAAAGAATATCAAGGTGATGTTAAATGGCTCAAGTTCGTGCGATTTCGCTTTGCGGATGGATCAAGACGTGAGGTCGCTTGCGAGCAACGCCAAATACCAGTCATCGACTTCCGGCTCCAGGCAGCAACTTTCATTCTCCTCGATTCAGGAGGGCTATTGGTTTATCTCTGCTCAATGCTTATCTTCTGTGACCGTAAATGCGGCGGACTATGGGCAGGAGTATCGTGGCAATCTAGTTGTCTTGAACGGTATCCCATATACGGTCTCGATCAGTTGGGAGTAACGCGATAGGTTTAGTTTTTTTTTGAGTTAACAGTTCAAAATGGGAAAGTTTGCTATTTTTGACAGGTTTGCATACCGGCTATATGGAATAAGAAGGAAAAACCATGCAAATGGCCGTGTGGCAAAGAGAAGTCAGTTGATCGGGCTCTCCAGGGAAGAAAAGGCGGCGTTTAAGTCTGTATGGGGTGATTGTAGTCCCCTTTCACATGAGTTTTATAAGGGCTTCGGATTACCTTTTGATGTTCATTACGTCCCTAACGACTACTATGACTTTGCTGAGCATGTGCTGAATCTGCGGTGGGGAGCAATGTTCCTCCAGCACAAAAGCAATCTGAAATTCATCGTTCCGGCCTCTCATCGGCCTAATACCTTTCTGCATAAAATTGATGGCCGTTATTATTTGGATGACAATACCGAGATTTCATTGGATGAGGCGAAGTGTATTCTGAAAGAAAAGGAATCGTTTATCCGAAAGATTGCCTTGGGCTCCGGTGGCGGTCATGGGGTGATCAGAGTGTCTTGGGATACAGTGACAGATCCGGATGGCCTTTTGGAGAAACTGCTGAAACCGACGGACCTGGTTTTTCAAGATATTATTCAACAAAGCAGCTTTTTAGAGAGCTTCAATCCCGATTCCGTGAACACATTTCGTCTGTTAACCTTGAATATAAACGGGAGATGCACTCTTTTGAGCTCTTTCTTCCGGATGGGAGCAAAAGGTTCTCGTGTTGATAACCTCTGTGCAGGTGGTATTTTGGTGGGAATCAGCCAGGAAGGTGCTCTTTATGACTATGGCGTAACGAAAGATTACTTGAAGTATTCCGAATCGCCTACGGGAAAAGAGTTCCAAGGTGTAATAATTCCCCATTGGAATCGGATTAAGCAAGAAGTTTTGGATCTCCACCGTCAAATACCCTATGCCCACCTCATCGGTTGGGATATCACGATGGATCAGGACAATCAAGTGATTGTCATAGAGATTAATTTGGACGGCGCGGAAATCGAAGCGCATCAAGTTTTCAATGGACCGGTTTTCGGGGATCGATTCGATGAAATCAGGGAATATATAAACGAAAAAAAACCGAAACTCAGACATGCAATGATTACGTTTTAATTGCGGGTTTGTTTGATTTATAATCTTAGTGTTGAAACCGGATATGATTAGAGTTGGCATTATTGGTTCTACAGGATATGTTGGCAACGAATTAGTGAGATTGCTGCTACAACGAAGTGATGTCAAGATTGTGTGGTTTGGTTCGCATAGTTATATTGGCAAGAATTATTCCGACGTATTCGGGAATATCTTTAAGTTAGTAGATGCGGAGTGTTTGGATGACAATTTGGAACAATTGGTAGGGCAAGTGGATGTGGTGTTTACGGCTACCCCACAAGGCCTTTGCTCAACTTTAGTTTCAGAAGAGGTCTTGAATAAAATCAAGGTGATTGACTTGAGCGCGGATTTTCGTTTTAAAGATGTGGCCGTATATGAGAAATGGTATGGCATCGAACACTCTTCACCACAGTTTTTGCAAGAAGCCGTATATGGCCTTTGCGAGATTAACCGGGAGAAGATTAAAAATGCCCGTCTGGTAGCCAATCCCGGTTGTTATCCCACCTGTTCGACTCTCGCAATACAACCTGTCTTGAAAGCTGGCTTAATTGATCCCAAAAGTATTATCATTGATGCCAAGTCGGGAACATCCGGAGCTGGTAGAGGCGCCAAGGTGGGCAACCTTTATTGCGAAGTGAACGAGAGTGTAAAAGCTTACGGCGTAACGACCCACCGCCATACCCCGGAAATAGAAGAGCAGTTGAGTTATATTGCCCACGAAAAGGTACTTATCAACTTCACGCCTCATCTGATTCCGATGAACCGGGGTATTTTAGTGACCGCATATGCGAACCTTTTGCATCCTGTAACGTACGAGGATGTCAGGAGCCTATATGATAATTGCTACGCCAATGACCCATTTGTAAGGGTATTGGAAAAGAACATCTGTCCGGAGACGAGAAATGTGCATGGTAGCAACTATGTGGATGTCAACTTCAGAATCGATGAGCGAACCAACCGCATCGTTATGATGGGTGCCATTGACAATCTGGTAAAAGGTGCCGCTGGGCAGGCGATCCAGAATATGAATCTGATGTTTGGGCTTCCTGAAGAGACAGGCCTTTTGCACGTGCCGATGTTCCCCTGTTAATCGGATAAGCAAAATGGAGTTTCGAACAATGGTTCCCGGAGACTATGACAAAGTTTATGCTCTGTGGAAAAGTATCAAACGATTTGGTATTAGAAGTGTTGATGATTCCAGGGAAGGCATTGAGGCTTTTTTGAGAAGGAATCCTACGACGAGTGTGGTGGCCGTTGAAAATGGTGAGGTTATCGGCTCGATTTTATGTGGTTATGATGGCAGATATGGCTATATGTACCATGTCTGTGTGAAGGAATCTTATCGCAGGCGTGGCATCGGAAAGCAAATGGTTGTCTTTTGTATGAGGGCTTTGCAAGAACTCCATATCAATAAGATTGCGCTGATTGCCTTTACATCTAATGATGCTGGCAATGCTTTTTGGCATAAGATAGGCTGGAAATATCGCCAGGATCTCAACTATTATGACTTTACGCTGAATGAGTCCAATATCATTGCGTTTAACGAATAGAGTGTATGAAACTAATTGAAGGTGGCGTAACCTCGGCCAAAGGTTTTGAAGCAGCAGGAGTAAATGCGGGAATCAAATACAAGGACCGCAATGATATGGCCTTGATTTATAGTGCTACTCCCTGTGTTGCTGCGGGTGTGTTTACAAAAAACGTTGTAAAGGCGGCACCCGTTTTATGGGACAGAAAAATCATTGACACATGCGACATTATGCATGCCGTAATCATTAACGCCGGGATAGCGAATGCCTGTACAGGTAAAGAAGGATTATCTTATTGTGAGCAAACAGCGAAGGCGGCAGCCGAAGTGTTTGGCGTTAGGAAAGAGAATATTGCCGTAGCTTCTACCGGCGTGATTGGCATGCAGCTACCGATAGATAGAATAGTTGGTGGCGTTTATCTGCTGAAGCAGGAAAAAGGAGCAGATTACGAACATGGTCACACCTCCGCCTGTGCTATCATGACAACTGACACAAAACCAAAGGAGGTAGCCATTGAGTTTGAGGTTGGAGGAAAAACCGTCAGGATTGGAGGGATGTGTAAAGGTTCTGGCATGATACATCCCGATATGTGTACTATGCTCTGCTTTATTACCACGGATGTGGCTATCAGCAAAAAACTGTTGGCAGAAGCTTTACAAAAGAATGTCGAAGATACGTTCAATATGATTTCCGTAGATGGAGACACATCGACGAATGACACTGTTCTTTTGATGGCTAATGGAGAGGCAGGCAACCCTGTCATTGACAGTAAGGATGATGATTATAATACGTTTAGCGAAGCGCTACGTCGAGTCATGGAGGAATTGGCAAAAATGATTGCCGGAGATGGAGAGGGTTGCACTTGTCTTTTTGAATGCAAGGTTATTAATGCCAGAACTAAAGAAAATGCAAGGATTCTTGCAAAGAGTGTCATAACTTCCAATCTGACCAAAGCGGCCATTTTTGGGCACGATGCCAATTGGGGCAGGATTTTGTGTGCTTTGGGCTATTCAGGCGTTGATTTTGACCCTGAAAAGGTTGACATTTTCTTTGAGAGTAAGGCGGGCATTTTAAAGATTGTGGGGAATGGGGTCAGTACCTGCTTTAGTGAAGATAAAGCGTCAGAGATCCTATCCCAAGATTATGTGATTGCCCTTTGTGATATGAAGGATGGTTCGGAGAGTGCTGTCGCTTGGGGATGCGACTTGACTTATGATTATGTAAAGATTAACGGAGACTATCGGTCATAATTCAGCAGAAATAATGTACGAAGATTTAATAAAAAAGGCAGAGGTTTTGATTGAGGCTTTGCCTTACATCGAAAGGTTTAACAGAAAAGTTGTTGTTATTAAATATGGCGGAAGCGCCATGGCGAATGAAACCCTTCAAAAGCAGGTAATTCAAGATGCCGTTCTTTTGAAACTGGTCGGGTTTAAACCTATCATTGTGCACGGCGGTGGTAAAGCCATAAGCAGTTGGGTGGAAAAAGCAGGAATGGAACCTCAGTTTGTAAACGGATTGAGGGTGACTGATGAGCCTACGTTGGAGATAGCAGAAATGGTGTTGAACCGTGTCAATAAGACTTTGGTCCGAATGATTTCCGAATTGGGTGTTCGAAGTGTTGGAATCAGTGGCAAAGACGGAGGGCTGCTCCATGTCCACAAGAAATACTCGAATGGTGAAGATATCGGTTTTGTCGGGGAAGTCGATCGGGTGAATCCCAAAGTCATTGAGGATTTGATAGCCAATGACTACCTTCCTGTTATATGTCCTATCGGATTTGATGACAAGTATGATACATACAACATAAATGCTGATGACGCAGCTTGTGCAATAGCGAAAGCCATGAAGGCAGAGAAATTGGCCTTCTTGACGGATGTACCTGGTGTTTACCGTGATCCGAAAGATCCTTCCAGTCTAATCTATGAGTTACCTTATGAAGAATTGGAAGAATTGATGAATAACGGATGTATCGGTGGGGGAATGCTCCCGAAATTGAGAAGCTGCAAAGATGCTATTGAGAACGGTGTATCCCGCGTACATATAATGGATGGCAAGATTCCTCATTGTGTCCTTTTGGAGATTTTCACAAACCGAGGTATTGGGACTGCCATTATGAGCAAGAATAGTGAGCGTTTTTATAAAGAATAGATGGGTTATGACAAACACTGAAAGAATCATTCATGCATCGGATGAGGCCTACTTATCAATCTACCGTCGCTTCCCTGTTGCTTTTGACCATGGTTCAGGAGTGAACTTATATGACGTTGAAGGGAAAAAGTATCTTGATTTTGGGGCCGGTATTGCCGTTATGGCTTTGGGTTATAACCATGAGCGTTACAACAGCGCATTAAAAGCTCAAATTGATAAACTCATCCATACTTCGAACCTTTTCTATCACGATCCAGGGGCCATTGCCGGACAGAAGCTTCGTGATGCATCCGGATTGCAGCATGTGTTTTTCACAAATAGTGGTACTGAGGCCGTTGAGGGTGCATTGAAATTAGCGAAGAAACATGCTAATTCGGCAGGGAAGAAGGATTATAGCATTATTGCGATGGAACATAGTTTCCATGGCCGCTCTTTAGGGTCTTTGAGTGTTACGGGAAAGAAACAGTATAGAGAGTCTTTTGAGCCTTTGATTCCGAATGTGTTTTTCGCGGAGTATAACAACCTGGAGAGTGTTGAATCATTGATGAATGATGACACTGCTGCGGTCATTATGGAAACTATCCAGGGCGAGGGTGGCATTTATCCTCCCGACAGATCTTTTATTGAAGGCGTTAGGATGCTTTGTGACAAGTATAACGCTTTATTAATCTTGGATGAGATTCAATGCGGTATGGGTAGGTCCGGTGAAATGTTTGCGTTTCAGAAGTATAATGTTTTGCCTGATATTCTTTTATGTGCTAAAGCTTTGGGGTGCGGTGTCCCTGTCGGTGCGTTTGTCTGTAACGACAAAGCAGCCTCAATGACATATGGTGACCACGGTACAACTTATGGAGGCAATCCTTTGGTCTGCGCTGCTGTCAGTGAGGTTTTTGATATCTATAAAGACGAAAAGATTGTTGAGCATGTCAAAGAAATCGGTCAATACCTTTGGGATAAGTTGGAGGAGTTGAAAGCGGAATTTAACTGTATCATTGAGCACCGGGGTATTGGCTTAATCCAAGGACTTGAATTCGATTCGGACCCGAAAGGTATTGTGAACAAAGCATTGGAGAAGGGGCTCATTTTGATTGCAGCCGGAAACAATACCATACGTTTCGTCCCTCCTCTTGTCATTGAAAAAGCGGACGTGGACGAGATGATTTACATTTTAACTCAAGTAATCGCCGATTATTGATTTCAACAGCAAGAACTTCGTTTTTCCTTTATTGCAACAAAAACTGTATCTTTGCATTTTAAAGAGAATAAGACGAACCTCCCTAAATAAAGCAAGTATGAAACTAGGATTCATTAAACCCACTTATCCAGGCGAAAAAAGAGTTGCTTTGCTGCCGGAACATATCACTGATTTTTTTGAAAACGAGATCATCATCGAAAAAGGTTTTGGTGATAATTTGGGCATTGACGACAGCGAATATGAAAGCAAAGGTTGTATAATAGCCAGCAGGTCAGAGATCTTTCAAGGCTGTGATTCTGTGTTTTGCTTGAAACTCATCCAGCCGGAAGATTACAACTCTTTACGAAAAGGACAGTTGATAATCGGATGGACCCATCCTACCGGTTCCGGAACTGATTTTTTCAATCATGTTGCAAAGCCCCTAGAACTAAGGGTCATTGATTTGGATAATGTGTATCCTACCGCGTTTTTGAAGGATGAGCGAGTCCCCATCCCTTTTATCCCTAAGAATTTTATCTGGAGGAATAGTTTTTATGCGGGTATCGCTTCCGTTCAACATGCTATTCTGAAATTTGGATTATATCCCGATTCTACAACGAAAGTTGCGATTCTTGCAAACGGTAGTGTTTCCCAAGGCGCTTTTTCCTATATGTCGAAGTTTAATGTGGACCTTCGTATGTTCTATAGGAAAACGATGGGCGAATTCTATTCTACCATTGGTGAATATGATATTATTATAAATGGAATTGAGGTGGATGGCAGTGTTGAACATATCATTACCAAACAGGATCTGCGAAGAGTGAAAAAAGGATGCTTGCTGATCGACTCGGCAGCTGATGCTGGCAATGCCATTGAGGGAACCCATTACACGTCCATTTCGGATCCTATGTATGAAGAAGATGGGCTGTTCTTCTATGAAGTGAACAATGCCCCTTCGCTTTTGTTCAGAAAAGCGAGTTATGAGATTAGCAAGTCTTTCTCCGAATGGGTATACAAAAAAGACATCGCCCGTTTTTGGGAGTTGTATAAATAACGATGGCTAATAATCATCGGACTGTCTCGTCTGTCATCAAGGGCGTATGGATTCGATTCTGGTCGGTCATCGCCCCTTTTACTTTTCCAGCACACGTCACAACGGCCATTCATCGGCTCCGGGGAGTACATGTCGGGAGGGGTTCCAGGATTGCCCGGAGCGTGCTCATCGATGACTCTCGTCCGGATCTCGTTACCATCGGAAAGAATGTCTGGGTGACGGCCGGGTGCCAGTTGCTCTGCCACCAGCGGGATTTGTCGGAGTATAAGGTGGGTGTGCCAGTGATGGACCTACCGCTGAAATATGCCCCCATCGTCATTGAGGACGGGGCCCATATCGGTATCGGCAGCATCATCATGCCGGGCGTTACCATCGGTAAAGGTGCAGTCATCGGGGCGGGATCCGTCGTGACGAAGGATATCCCGCCGTATTGTGTCGCGGTCGGCGTTCC
>JAEEGL012288226.1_pt1 | contig 33234 bp, 26 predicted proteins | sample 9134231 | NCBI WGS metagenome assembly JAEEGL01 (sample SAMN16246548, study PRJNA631951) | gut metagenome | biome: gut microbiome; feature: rumen; material: fiber-attached | host: Bos | place: Iran: Karaj | collected 2018-10 | reverse complement strand
CACATCCGGCAGTGCACGGCTGGCAATGACGCTCATTGCATAGTCGATGTAGAAGGTCTCCATCCGTTCCTTCAGATCGACCTCCTGAATTTTGTCAAAAATTGTATCTTCCATAAACTCTCCAGATAGTCACAGTTGTAAGCCGAAATTAAATGTCCAGATTCTTTACGAACTGTGCGTTTTCTTCGATGAACTCTCTTCTGGGCTCAACCTTGTCACCCATGAGGGTGGTGAAGGTCAGATCCAGTTCGGAAGTCATCTCTTCGTCGTAATTCACGCGAAGGAGGATGCGGCGCTCGGGATCCATGGTGGTCTCCCAAAGCTGCTCGGCGTCCATCTCACCCAAACCTTTGTAACGCTGGATCTTATTGTTCTGGTCACGTCCTACTTCCTGCAGGATCTGCTCCAGTTCTTCATCACTGTAGGCATACCAGACCTTTTTGTTCTTCTCCAGCTTGTACAGAGGGGGCTTAGCCAGGAACACATGTCCCTGCTTGATCAGCTCCGGCATAAAGCGGTAGATGAAGGTCAACAGAAGAGTACTGATATGTGCTCCGTCCACGTCGGCATCCGTCATGAGGATGATCTTGTTGTAACGAAGCTTGCTGATATCGAAGTCCTCGTGGATACCTGTACCGAATGCAGTGATCATTGCCTTGATCTCCGCATTGGCATAAATCTTATCCAGACGGGCCTTTTCCACATTCAGGATCTTACCGCGCAGAGGCAGGATTGCCTGAGTTGCACGGCTTCTTGCGGTTTTAGCGGATCCACCTGCGGAATCTCCCTCTACGATGTAGATCTCGCAATGGGAAGGATCCTTGTCGGAACAGTCTGCCAGCTTTCCGGGAAGAGCCATTCCGTCCAGAGCGGTTTTTCTTCTGGTGAGATCTCTTGCCTTTCTTGCTGCTTCTCTTGCTCTCTGAGCCAGGATGGACTTGTCGCAGATTGCCTTTGCAACGGTAGGATTCTGCTCCAGGTAGATGGTCAGCTTGTCACTGACAATACCGTCAACTGCGCCTCTTGCCTCACTGTTGCCCAGCTTCTGCTTGGTCTGACCCTCAAACTGAGGATCCTCGATCTTCACACTGATGATAGCGGTGAGTCCCTCGCGGATATCTTCTCCGGAAAGGTTAGGCTCACTGTCTTTCAGCATCTTTGCGCTGCGGGCATAATCATTGAAGGTCTTGGTGACCGCATTGCGGAATCCCTGAAGGTGAGTACCACCTTCGGGTGTGTTGATATTGTTTACAAAACTGAAGACGCTCTCGTTGTAGGAATCATTGTGCTGGAATGCAACTTCCACATAGACACCGTTCTTTTCGCCTTCGAAGTAAAGCACATCGGGATAAAGAGCTTCCTTACTCTTGTTCAGGTAAGTGACATACTCCTTGATACCTCCCTCGTAGTAGAATTCCTTTACTTTAGCGGGCTTTTTCACGGGAGCAGCATCCACTTCCTCGGAAACAGTGGCTTCTCCGCGCTCCACTGCATCTGCATTGGCACGCTTCAAGAGCTCGTTGATCTGGTCATTTGGCTCTTCCTTGCCCATGGCAGCTTCCTTTGCTTCCTCCAGCATACTGTCGGTCACAACGGAATGTGCACTGGCTTCGGAACGCTCATCCTTCAGGATGATGCGCAGTCCCTTGGTCAGGAATGCCATCTCGCGAAGTCTTGCCTTGAGGATATCGAAATCGAAGATGGTGGTCTCGGTAAAGATTTCCTTATCCGGCTGGAAGGTAACCTTGGTTCCGGTTTCTTCCACAGGGCAGGTTCCGATCTCTTTCAAGGCGTACATGGAATGTCCGCGCTCATAACGCTGCTTATAGACTTTTCCGTCGGTTTTGATCTCGACTTCCAACCACTCGGAAAGTGCATTTACAACAGATGCACCTACACCGTGCAGACCACCGGATACCTTGTATCCTCCACCGCCGAACTTTCCGCCGGCATGCAGGATGGTAAATACCACCTCAACTGCGGGGATTCCGGCTTTGTGATTGATACCGACGGGAATACCACGGCCATTATCGATGACGGTCACGGAGTTGCCTTCGTTGATGATGACTTCGATCTTGTTACAGAATCCGGCCAATGCCTCATCGACAGAGTTATCGACGATCTCATAGACCAGATGGTGAAGTCCTCTGCTGGCAGTGGTTCCGATGTACATACCGGGACGCTTTCTGACAGCCTCCAGTCCTTCCAGGATCTGGATCTGATCCGCTCCATATTCATGATCTACGGCCGTGCTGTTCAAGCTTTCTTCGCTCATATGAAACCTTTCTTTATCTCGTGAAATCTCACGAATATTACTGACTTAGTCTTACTGTTCCGCAGAAGATACGGGAGTTACCGTCCCATTGTCCACGCGGAATACCTGATTGACGGTAAAACGATTGTTTACAAAATCTTCTACACCGGTACAGGTAATGATGGTCTGGATATCACCGATGCTGCTCAGCAGGAAATTCTGGCGGCTGCTGTCCAGTTCCGAGAGAACATCATCCAAAAGCAGGATGGGATTGTCTCCGGACAGTTTTTTTACCAGATCGATCTCCGACAATTTCAGGGAAAGAGCAGCGGTACGCTGTTGTCCCTGAGATCCGAATTTTCGGATATCCACATCTCCGATGCGGAAACAGAAATCATCTCTGTGAGGACCTGCGGAAGTCATTTTGGATTTCCGGTCTCTCTCCAGATTCTGTGCTAATTTCGCAGCAAATTCATCTTCCTGAACATCCGGCTCATAGAAAATCTCAAGTTTTTCTTTTCCGCCGGAGATTTTCGAATGCTTTTCCCGGATGATCTCAGCAATCTGATTGACGAATTCACGCCGTCTCTCAATGATCTTACAGCCATAACTCACCAGCTGATCATCCCAGATGGTCAGAGTATCTGCCAGGGAAGGATTGAAATAAATATCCTTCAGAAGCTGGTTTCGCTGATTGATGATTTTATTATAATTGCTGAGATTGTAGAGATAGAACTGGTCCAACTGGCACAGCTCCATATCGATAAATCGACGACGATTCGCCGGTCCGTCTTTGATAATGCTCAAATCTTCCGGAGAGAAGAATACAACTCTGCACAAGCCCATGAGTTCCTGTGCTTTCTTGATCTTCTGACCGTCAATTGCAATTCCTTTTGCCTTGGCTTTCCGAAGATGCATATCCACCCGGGTCTCTACCTGTTCTTTCTCCAGATAGGTACGGATGTGTGCTTCTTCCGCGCCAAAACGCACCATATCACTGTCATGGCTTCCTTTGTGTGATTTGGTGGTAGCTGCCACATAAATGGCTTCCAGTATATTGGTCTTACCCTGTGCATTGTCTCCGTAGAGGATATTGGTCCCCGGGTCAAAGTGCAGGGTAAGATTCTCGTAATTTCGATAATCGGTTAATTCAATGGACTTAATAATCATTCTTTTCCGTCTTTTGCACAGATCAGGATTTCTTCGTCGCGATAACGAACTTTGTCACCGGCTACCAGCTTTTTTCCCCTTTGAAATTCCTGTTGTCCATTGACCAGAACTTCACCGTCCTGGATCACAATTTTTGCGTCCACACCGGACGATACTAAGCCAGCCGCCTTCAGCGCCTGGCCCAGTTTGATGTAGTCATCTCTCAATTGAATGGAAATCATAAAATACTCCGATAAATATTAAGGCACGGAACTAAAGTTGACCGGCAATACCACATAAACATAGCTTTCGCTGTTGTTCTTGATAAAGCAGGGAGCCTTGGAATTCACAAAGTAAAGCTCCACATCTTCATCTTCCACAGCGCGAAGCGCATCCAGCATAAACTTGGGATTGAAACCGATCATGATATCTTTTCCGGTCTTCTCGATGGGAAGTTCTTCCTTCATGCTGCCCATAAAGGAATTGATCATGATGGTCACATTGTCATCCGCAACGTTCAGGATGATGGGCTTCTTATCTCCTTCTTTCACAAGAAGGGTACCGCGATCGATACAATCCAGGAAATTCTTGCGGTTTACTTTGACTTTCGTCTCATAATCCTTGATGTTCATCTTTTCCACATCAAAGAATTTTCCTTCGATCAGACGGGATACAACCTTTGTATTTTCAAACTCAAACAGAATATGGTTGGGAGTGAAGGAGATCTCAACATCATCCTCAGCTCCGCCGCTTAAGATCTTGCTGATCTCATTCAGGCTCTTTCCGGGAACAATAACCTTCTTATCCGGATAAACATTTTTCAGCATGATCCGGCGAATGGAAATACGATGTCCGTCCAAAGATGCGAAACGGATGGAATCTCCGAAGATTTCCATGGATTCACCGCGCATGGTCTGCTGTCCGGAAGTATCATCCACATTATCCGCAATAGAGAAGATTGTCTGACGGATCACATCTCTTAATGCCATCTGGCTTAAGATGATGCTGTCATTCTTCTCCAGCTCGGGAAGATAGGAATAATCATCACCGGACTGACCGATGATATTGAATCTTGCAGATCCGCACTGGATCAGAGTCTTATAATTGCTGTCTGTCTCGATGGTGATATCACCTTCGGGAAGTTTACGGATGATATCGGAAAAGATTTTGGAATCAAGAGCAACAATTCCCTTCTCAACAATATCACCTTCAACAATAGTCTCAATACCGAGTTCCATGTCATTACCGGTTAAGGTAATGTTTCCTTTTGTCGTATTGATCAGAATGCATTCCAGGATCGACATGGTACTGCGATTCGGAATGGCCTTTAATACGATCTGAATACCATTCAAAAGATTAGTCCTGTTACAGACAAATTTCATTGTGGATACTCCTTCCTCACGACAAAAATGATTTGCAGCAGCGCCCTATAGAATAAATAAAAAGAAAGATTTCATCTTATCTGTATTAGGGGATGTTGAAACTGTGCAAAACCTTTATTATTATACTATTTTTCAGCAAAAAATGGAATGGATAATGATGTGAATTGTGTTGGATAACAAGTGTAAAATCCTCCACTTATCAACATCTTATTTTTCACCTGCTTTCACGACAAAAAAGTTATAAACAGGTGATACACGAGAATCCTCCGCTTATCAACAGGCTATCCACGGAAGATGTGGTTAACCGGTGATCTTTTTGCGGATGATATCCACCTTTCTGGCAAGTTCATCGTTATTCTTCAGATCCGAAGTGATCTTGTTTACACCGTGGATAATGGTGGTGTGATCCTTCTTGCCAAGTACTTTTGCGATATTCATGTAGGACATGGACATCAGATCATGGCACAGGTACATAACCACCTGTCTGGGCAGTACAAAATCAGAATTTCTCTTCTGGGAAGTGATATCTTCCTGTTTTACATCAAAGCTTTCCGCTACCATCTTAATAATGTAGTCGGAGGTAAGTGCAGAAGCTTTTGCGGGATAGATCATATCCTTCAGGGCTTCTTCAGCCAGTTCCATGGTGGTCTCGGTGTTGCTGAGCTTTGCAAATGCAACGATCTTGTTCAGAGCACCTTCCAGCTCACGGATATTGGTCTTGATATTGGTAGCGATGTATTCGATGATCTCATCGCTGATCATTGCTTCACAGGTTTCTGCATTCTTACGAAGAATGGCCATACGGGTCTCATAATCGGGAGCCTGAACATCCACAGTAAGTCCCCAGGAGAAACGGGAACGGAATCTTTCATCCAGAGTGTGGATCTCCTTCGGAGGCTTATCGGAAGAAAGAACGATCTGCTTTCTTGCTTCATGCAGCGCATTAAAGGTGTGGAAGAACTCTTCCTGAGTACTCTCTTTACCTATAATAAACTGTACATCGTCTACCATGAGGACATCCACGTTCCGATACTTCTCACGAAGCTTGGTCATGGAAGTCGCATTACCACTACGGATGGATTCGATCACTTCATTGGTGAAATCCTCACTGGTAACATAGAGAACCTTGGTATTCGGGTTCTGCTCCAGGATGAAATGTCCGATGGAATGCATTAAGTGAGTCTTACCCAGTCCGGGTCCTCCATAAATATAGAGAGGATTGTAAACTTCACCGGGAGTCTCAGCCACTGCAAGACATGCGGAATAAGCCAGCTTATTGTTGTTACCAACCACAAATGTTTCGAATTTGTACTTGGGATTCAAGCCGGTATTCTCATGAGGATCTTCCAGAACAGGCTTTGCCGGAACAGGTTCCTGCTTCGGAACGGACTGACCTGCTTTACTCTTCAGAATAAAAGCTACTTTATATTCTTTGTTGAACATCTCGGAGATGGTCACCTGAAAGAAATTGGTGTACTTTGCTTCAATATAATTAAGCTGGTGTGTCTGATCAGACTGAATGATGATATAGACGGTATCGTCCTCCGTGTGATCATACTCCAGAGGCTCGATCCAGGTCTTATATGAGATGTTGGAAAGAGCATATTCTCTCTGAATGTTCTGCTTGATCTCTTCCCAACGCTCTGCGATTTCGTTCATATAGCGATACCTTCCCTTCTAACATGCTTTATCATTGTAATATAGGGATTTGTAGAATTCAAATCGAAGTTATACTCAAATCTACTCAAACGTTTTATCCACATCCTGTGGAAAAGTGCTTAATTTAATTAATAAAATTTTAAGAATGTGGAAAACACAAAAATCGGTGGATAACATTTTTAAATGTTTCACGGATAAAAAAACCGTATGTTTCACATCTTCTACCATGTTTTTCCACAGGATATATTCTTTTTTTGAGAAAGTTATTCACATTTTGTGGGTTGAATGTGGATTATTTATTTAAACCACATCCTGTGGAAAAACATGTGGATAAGTCACATAAAAGAAATTTTTCACAAATTTTATACACCAACTTTTCCTTATATATAAAGGGTTTTTCCCTGTTTTCACTTGACATAACGACTATTTTTCTTTAAAATCAGTTTTGCTATTTTCTGACAGGCAAAGAGTGAAATCAGAAAAGGAGGTGTATAGAATTATGAAGATGACATTTCAGCCGAAGAAGCGTTCTCATTCCAAGGTTCATGGTTTTAGAGCAAGAATGTCCACTCCCGGTGGAAGAAAGGTTCTTGCATCCAGACGTGCAAAGGGAAGAAAGAGATTATCCGCTTAAAGTAAAGGTCACAGTAATGTGACCTTTCTCTTTCTGTTTTATTATGAGGAATTATGGAATTTTCGGAAGCACTGAAGAGTAATTTGGATTTTCAAACCGTATACCAGGAAAAGCGTTCCTTTGCCAACAGGTATCTTGTGATGTATGTCAGAAAAAATGGAACGGATCGAAATCGAGTTGGTATCAGTGTCAGTAAGAAAGTTGGTAACAGTGTGATTCGTCACCGGGTTAAGCGATTGATCCGGGAAAGCTATCGATTACAGGAAAAGATGTTCCATAGTGGTTGGGACATCGTAATCGTCGCCAGGCCGAGTGCAGCTGAGATGGATTTTCAGCAGGCCAAAAGTGCACTCATTCATGTCGGAGATCTGCAGCACATTATATATAAGTAGAAATCCGTCATATTTAAAAAAAATGATTAGAAAAAGTATGATTGCAGGAATTCGTTTTTATCAGAGATATCTTTCTCCGATGAAGGGAACGAAGTGTCCATATTTTCCCAGTTGTTCCGAGTATGCTGCGCAAGCGATTATGAAGTACGGTCCTGTGAAGGGCGGTGCTCTTGCTTCATGGAGAATTTTAAGATGCAACCCGTTTTCCCACGGAGGATATGATCCTGTTCCCTGATCTATTCCTGTAAATAGGACTGGAGGTTCCATGTACGGCATTATACTGACCCAGAACCAGACTCCTATTTTCAAGTACATTGTTCTTTTCCTCGGTAAGATCATGGAGATCATTTACAATGTACTGGACAAAATAGGAATCCCCAATATAGGTCTGTCCATCATCCTGTTCACCATTATCGTGAACGTCTGTATGATTCCTTTGACCTATAAGCAGCAGAAGTTTTCCAAGCTGTCCCAGAAGATGAATCCTGAGACCAAGGCAATCCAGAAGAAGTACGCCGGTCGTAAGGATCAGAACTCCCAGATGCAGATGAACGCTGAAATTCAGGCGGTCTATGCAAAGTACGGAGTATCTCCCACCGGCAGCTGTCTGTATCTTTTGATCCAGATGCCCATTCTGTTTGCTTTGTATCGAGTGATCTATCTGATTCCTTCTTATGTTACCAAGATTGGTGACATGTTCCGTACTCTTGCTACTCAGATCATCAAATCCGATGGTGCTGAATGGCTTCGCAGTACAACGGATGGTTCCATCGCTTCCACCGTTGCTGCATACGGTAAGAACATGACCGATGAAAACCTTTCCAACGGTATCATCGATGTTCTGAATCGTCTGTCCAGCTCTGATATGGCTTTGGTTTCCAATCAGTATCAGTTGGGCGGTCTGATGTATGACAACCAGACTACCATTCTTTCCAAGATTGATGAGATCAACAATTTCCTTGGTCTGAACATTGGAAACTCTCCCTGGTACATCATCAAGGAGTCCATGGCAAACGGAAAGTATCTTCTGATCGTACTTGCAGTATTGATTCCTCTGCTTTCCGGTGCAACTCAGTGGCTTTCCCTGAAGCTTTCTCCTCAGACAAATACCGAGACCGGTGATGCTCAGGCAGACAGCATGGCTCAATCCATGAAGACCATGAACTATACCATGCCTCTGATTTCCATCTGGTTCTGCTTTACGCTTCCTACCGGTATGGGAATTTACTGGGTGGCAAATGCCTGTGTTCGTATGATCATCATGGTCATCATGAACAAGCGGATCGACACCATCGATTTCAACGAACTCATCGCAGCCAATGCTGAGAAGAGCAAGAAGAAGATGGAGAAGATGCAGGCTCAGCAGGAAAAGCTTGCAGCTTATGCAAACATGAGCACCAAGAACATTTCCGGTAATGCGCAGTCCACTCTGTCCGGAAAGGCTTCTTACGTGAACAGGTCTTCTTCTTCTGACAATTCCGGAAGCACCGGTTCCAATACGAACGCAGCAGCCGGAAGCATGATGTCGAAGGCAAATATGGTTCGTAACTTTAACGAGAAAAACAACAAGTAAGATTTAGGAGAGAGAACATGGAATATAAGGAGTTTTCCGGAAAGTCCGTTCAGGATGCCATCACTGAGGCATGTCAGTCCCTGGGCGTCACTTCCGATCGTCTTGTTTATGAAGTAGTTGAAGAAGGATCCGCAGGTTTCCTTGGACTGGGTTCCAAGCCCGCAGTTATCAAGGCAGCTGTGAAGCAGGATTCCGTGACCGAAGTTGCCAAGAACTTTCTGGTGGATGTATTCACCGCTATGGATCTGGAAGTTGTGATCGACATCACCTATGATGAGGAAGCAAAGTCCATGGACATTGAGCTTTCCGGTGATGAGATGGGAATCCTCATTGGTAAGAGAGGAGCAACTCTTGATTCTCTTCAGCATCTGGTAAAGCAGGTCATCAACAAGCACAACGAGGATTACATCCGTGTTACTGTTGATACCGAGAATTACCGCGAGAGAAGAAAAGAGACTCTCGAGAATCTTGCGAAGAATGTCGCTTCCAAGGTTAAGAGAACCGGTAAGCCTTATGAGCTGGAAGACATGAATCCCTATGAGCGCCGCATCATTCACTCCGCTCTGCAGGATCACAAGTATGTCACCACCAGAAGCGAAGGAGAAGAGCCTTATCGTCACGTGATCGTGGAGCTGAAGGAAGGTGTACGCGTCAGCAACTATGGCTCCAACTATCGTAACAGAGGTAAGCGTTACTAATCCGAAGCAAGGATTTTCGATATCTGGATGACAGATGTTAGGAGGACCGGATATATGGTAAATCCATATATCCGGTTTTTTGAAAAATGAGATTTGATCAAAAGGACACAATCGCATCGGTAGCCACAGCCATGTCTGAGGCAGGGATCGGTATCATCCGCGTAAGCGGGGATGCCGCTGTTTGCGTTGCAGATAAGATCATTCGAAATAAATCAGGAAGAAGTTTTTTACATTCTGTTCCGAGTCATACCATTCATTATGGATTTGTTGTTGCAATGGATGATTCGGAAGATAACTGGAAAGAACAGATTCTGGATGAAGTACTGGTGTCCGTCATGTTGGCTCCGAAGAGTTACACCGGAGAAGATACGGTGGAAATCAATTGCCATGGCGGAGTACTGGTATTGCAAAAAGTATTGCAGGAAGTGGTAAAAGCCGGAGCGAGATTAGCGCAGCCCGGTGAATTTTCCAAGCGTGCATTTCTGAACGGACGAATGGATCTGTCGGAAGCAGAAGCTGTCATGGATGTCATTTCTTCTCAGAATGACATCGCTCTGAAATCTTCTCTGCATCAATTGACCGGAGCACTTTCCGGGAAGATCAAGGATATGCGGGCTAAGATCATTTATGAGACCGCATTTATTGAATCCGCCATCGATGATCCGGAACATTTTTCCTTGGACGGATATCCGGAACATTTATCTGAAGTGGTAGAAGAGTTACTGAAAGAATGCAATGGATTACTTCGAACTGCGGATTCCGGTAAGTGGATGAAGGAAGGAATCTCCACTGTGATCATGGGAAGACCCAACAGTGGAAAATCTTCCGTGATGAATCTTCTTCTGGGAGAAGAGAGAGCCATCGTCACTGACATTGCAGGTACCACCAGAGATACCTTGGAAGAATACGTGAAGCTTCGAAATGTCGGATTGAAGCTGATCGATACTGCAGGTATCCGACAGGCAAGTGATCTTGTGGAACAGATCGGAGTGGAGCGTGCTTTTGAAGCAGCTTCTAATGCAGATCTGATCCTGTATCTGATCGATGGATCCGCGTCATTGGATGTGGTGGACTGTGAAAACCTGGATAAGATATCTGACAAACGTGTCATTATATTAGTGAACAAAGATGATCTTGCAGAAGGCTTCGGGGACAGTGATCTGATCACACATCTGAATCTCAGCGAGCCGATCCCCATCATTCGTTTTTCTGCTAAGACAGGATCCGGGTTGGATGCATTGTGTGATCAGGTGGAAGAATACTTCTTCGAAGGAAGTCTGCAATCTTCTTCGGAAGTGGTCATCACAAATCTGCGTCACAAAGAAAGTCTACTGGAATGTAAGAATAGTCTGGAACTGGTTCAGCGCAGTATCGAGGATGGAATGGAAGAAGATTTCTTCTCCATCGATCTCATGAACGCGTACACTTCGCTTGGCAATATCATCGGAGAATCCCTGGAGGATGATCTGGTGGAAGAGATCTTTTCAAGATTCTGTATGGGAAAGTAGGTACGGAATGAATTTTGTTGTTGATACAATTGATGTGGCTGTGGTAGGTGCCGGTCATGCTGGATGCGAAGCAGCTTTGGCCTGCAGCAGACTGGGACTGGAGACAGTCCTCTTTACGGTGAGTGTAGATTCCATTGCACTCATGCCCTGCAATCCGAATGTGGGCGGATCTTCCAAGGGACATCTGGTAAGAGAACTGGATGCACTTGGCGGTGAGATGGGAAAGAACATCGACAAGACTTTTATCCAGTCGAAGATGTTGAATGTTTCCAAGGGACCTGCCGTTCATTCTCTTCGCGCTCAGGCCGATAAGCAGGATTATGCTCGAAGCATGAGAAAAGTTTTGGAAGCGCAGGAGCATCTGACAATCAAGCAGGCAGAAGTGTGTGAACTGCTTTGGGAAGACGTAGAAGAAAACGACACTACTGTCAGAAAAGTAACCGGTGTACGTACTCAGACCGGAGCAACCTATCAATGCAGAGCGGTGATCCTCTGTACCGGTACTTATCTGAATGCAAGATGTTTAACGGGTGAGTCCATTACCTATACCGGACCCAACGGATTACAGGCAGCGACTCATCTGTCCGAGTCTCTGGAAAAAGCGGGAATCTCTCTTCGGAGATTCAAGACCGGTACTCCCGCCCGTATGGATGGAAAAAGCATCGACTTCTCCAAGATGGAAGAGCAGCCCGGTGATGAGAGAGTAGTACCCTTCTCTTTCTCAACTGATCCGGAATCTGTTCAGAAGGAGCAAGTCTCCTGCTGGTTGACCTATACCAATGAAAAGACTCATGAGATCATCCGTGCAAATCTGGATCGGTCTCCTATCTATGCCGGTATCATTGAAGGTACCGGACCCAGATATTGTCCTTCCATTGAAGATAAGGTGGTAAAGTTCTCCGAACGGGAACGGCATCAGGTATTCATCGAGCCGGAAGGATTATATACCGATGAGATGTATGTCGATGGAATGTCCAGTTCTCTTCCGGAGGATGTTCAGCTTGCAATGTACCGGACAGTACCCGGACTGGAACATTGCAGGATCGTTCGGAATGCATATGCCATTGAGTATGATTGCATCAATGCAAAGCAGCTTTATCCTTCTCTGGAATTCAAATCTATCAGCGGACTCTTCGCCGGCGGACAGTTCAATGGCAGTTCCGGATATGAAGAAGCTGCAGCCCAGGGTCTCATCGCCGGAATCAATGCAGCCATGAAATTACTGGGGAAGGAACCTTTAATCCTGGATCGGTCCGAATCTTATATCGGAGTGTTGATCGATGATCTGGTGACCAAAGATAATCGGGAGCCTTATCGTATGATGACCTCCCGTGCAGAATATCGATTGCTTCTCCGCCAGGATAATGCAGACCTCCGACTTCGGAAGTACGGATATCGTGTAGGACTTATTTCACGTGAAACGTTTCAGCAAGTCGAAGAGAAGCAGGCATCCATTGATGCAGAGATCGAGCGTCTGAAAACTGTACAGGTAGGTGCGTCCAAAAAAGTACAGGACATTTTGGAGGCACATAATACTGCACCTCTGAAAACCGGAGTATCTCTAGCGGATCTTCTCTGCAGACCGGAACTCCATTATGTGGATCTTGCAGAACTGGATCCGGAGCGCCAGCCTCTTCCTGCAGATGTGATCGAGCAGGTGGAGATTGAGGTGAAGTACAGCGGCTACATTGATCGTCAAAAGAAACAGGTACATCATTTCAAAAAGATGGAGACCAGACCGATTCCTGCTGATTTTGATTTTGACCTGGTACCTTCTTTACGAATTGAAGCAAGACAGAGATTGAAGGAATTCCATCCCATCTCCATCGGACAGGCTTCCCGAATCTCCGGAGTGACTCCTGCAGATGTAAATGTTCTTTTGATCTATTTGGAAACATATGGTGGCAAGCATGAGTAATGATCTGTTTGAACAATTTGTCTCAGACTTGAAACAGTGGAATATCACCCCGACGGATCATCAGTTGGAACAGTTCGCAAGATATTACGATATGATGATCGAGACCAATGAGGTGATGAACCTTACGGCCATCACGGAATTTACCGAAGTGCTCAAAAAGCATTTCCTGGATTCCCTGAGTATTTCACGTGAAACGAATCTTGCAGAAAAAGAATATTCTCTGATCGATATTGGGACCGGTGCAGGATTTCCCGGCATACCTTTGAAGATCATGTTCCCGAATCTGAGAGTAACTCTTCTGGATTCTTTGAATAAGAGAGTGGGATTCCTCACCAGAGTGATCGAAGAACTGGAGCTGGAAGATATTGAAGCGATTCATGGTCGTGCAGAAGATTATGCAAAGGTAAAGACATATCGGGAACAGTATGACTTTGCAGTATCCAGGGCGGTAGCAAATCTTTCTTCTCTTTCTGAACTGTGCATTCCCTTTGTAAAGGTTGGCGGATCTTTTGTACCTTACAAATCAGAGAAGAGCAGTGAAGAGATTCCTGCAGCTGAAAACGCTTTGAAGATTCTCGGAGGTGAGATCAAGAAGGTAGATTCCTTCGAACTTCCTGGCACGGATCTTCATAGGGATCTGATCTACATCGAGAAGACAAAATCCACTCCCGGAAAGTACCCACGGAAGGCCGGAACACCTACAAAGGAACCACTGTAAGTATGGTGATACTTACGGATTGCTACGTTGTGTTGCGACTCTCGCTGTCTACGCTTTGCTTCGGTCGGCGCAGGGCAAGCGTCCCCCGGACGCTTTGCACCCTTCAAACATTCGCAATCCGCTGAAAGGTTGAAAGATCGAACCTTTCGCTACTTGCTCATGTTTGGGCGGGTCATAATGTCAACGCCGATTTCGTGCAAGCACGAACGGCTTATGACAATTTGACCCTGGTTTCACACAATACTATATATAGATCTAAATGTTGTATTGTTTCACGTGAAACATGAGGTGCTTTAAATCAAAAAAGTACCACTAGATAATGTTTCACGTGAAACATGGAATCACTAAATCTTGTGGCCGAAACTGTGAAACATTGTAAATACGGCATCCGTGAAACATTGTGGTTCACATAAACACACCACAAGACCACCACAAAATGTAGTATACCCTTTTTTTTGAAGGTCAGCTCGAAACCGGAAATTGTACGGAATTACGAGGAATTTCCGCAATAAATGTATCAGTATCATCACTTCCCTGTTCCAATATTCTGGAACATCACCGGGTGATCGGAAAGGAATAATCCATTGGATATTGCAGTACTGTCAGACATACATGCAAATTATGAGGCCTTCCGAACCACCTTTGAGGAGTGCACCCGGAGAGGAATCGATACCTTCTATTTTCTCGGAGACTATATCGGAGATCACGCTTATCCGGAACGGACCATGAATCTCATCTACGAGATCCGGGATAACTATCGGACGGAATTCATCCGGGGAAACAAGGAAGACTATTGGCTGAACCGGGCACGGACCGGTCATGGATTTGGGGATCGGGATTGGAAGAAATACGATTCCACTACCGGTATCGCATATTATAACTATGAACGATTGACCAAAAAAGATCTGGAATTCTATGCGGACCTTCCGATTGCAAAGGTAGTAAATCCTAATGGCAAACAGGAGATCCTTTTGATGCATGGTTCCCATCGAAAGAACCGGGATCATTTTTACGACAATCCCATGGTTCATTGGATGCTGGATTTTCAGATCGATCAGAATATCATCCTCTGCGGACATACTCATATCCAGGAGCAGTTCCGTTACAAGAACAAGCTGGTAACCAATGCCGGATCTGTGGGAGTATCTTTCGGAGCAGGAGGGGCAGCACAATTTTCCATCCTTCATTCCGAAGGTTCCACGTGGAACGTGGAGACAGTTACTCTTCCATATAATACGGATGTTGCACTCCGGGCATTGGATGAAGAAAAGCTTCCGGAACTGGCACCGGGATGGACACGAGTGACAAAGCACCTTGCAACAGTCAGTACCGTAATGCATGTCACGGTATTGATCCGCGCGGAGGAAATCGGAAAGGAACGGTACGGTCATTGTGACTGGCCGGACATCCCGGAAGATTGTTGGGCGGCAGCCTGTGATGAGATGGAAAGCGGACAGTTGATCCGGGGATAGTTTATATCCTGTAAACAGATATCGATGGATTACAGATCAGAGAGACTAAGGAGTATCGAACAGGATCGATTTGGCAGATTTGATCATTGCAGAAAAATCTGTGAAAGATTAGGATAGATTATCGTACGGACAATTGCATCAATTTTGATCGCATTTCTTTTATCGGTATTCATTCTGTGATAAAATGAAAAAAGCATCCTGTTTCACGTGGTGAAACCGGATGTGGTTGTATTTACATGAGAGGAAGAGAATTTCATGGCAAAAGTAATCGCAATCGTTAACCAAAAGGGTGGCGTCGGTAAGACAACTACCACCGTCAACCTGGCAGCTTCTCTTGCAGAAGAAGGGAAGAAGAAAGTCCTGGTCATCGACCTGGATCCCCAGGGCAATGCCACCAGTTCCTATGGCATCGACAAGAACGAAGTGGAGAACACCACTTATGAACTGATGCTGGAAGAGTGCACTATCAAAGAGTGCATCATCAAGACCGAGTTCGATCGGGTATCTGTGGTTCCTTCTAATGTGAACCTGTCCGGTATCTCCATCGCACTCAGTCAGAAGAACGGATCCGATAAGTACGTTCTGAAGAATGAACTGGACTTCATCCGTGACGATTACGATTTTATCTTTATCGATTGCCCGCCCAACCTGAATGACCTTTCCATCAATGCCATGACGGCAGCGGACAGTGTTATCATTCCCGTACAGTGTGAGTACCTTGCACTGGAGGGCGTCAGCGACATGATCATGTCCATCAACCTGATCAAGGAGAGACTGAATCCGGAACTTCAGCTGGAGGGTGTGCTCTTTACCATGTATGATGGCAGAACGGTTCTGGCTCAGCAGGTGGTCGACAATGTTCGCAACGCGATGGAGCAGCTGGGACACAATGTCTACAAGACTATTATTCCCCGCAATGTCAGATTGGCAGAGGCTCCCAGTTACGGACAGCCCATTTGTGTTTACGATCCCAAGTCCACCGGTGCCGAGAGCTACCGTGAGCTGGCGAAGGAAATCCTGAAGAAGAAAAAATAAATCTGTTATATATATAATAGAACAGTAAATCACCCGCTGACCACGGGCTACCGGAAGGTAGATTCAGATCTGAAAACGAAAGATTTGTTATCGGTACATTAACAGACAGAGAGGGAAATAAGAAATGGCTTCAAGAGGTTTAGGAAAGGGATTGGATGCGCTGATCCCCAACAACAATGCTTCCAAGGGGAAAAAGGAAGCACCGCAGGCTGCTGCCAGCAAAGAGACTCAGGGCGCAGAACAGATGGTGAAGATCACCCTGGTTGAGCCCAACCGGGAACAGCCCCGTAAGAATTTTGATGAGGATAAGCTGCAGGAACTGGCAGAGTCCGTGAAACAGTTCGGCGTGCTGTCCCCCATTCTGGTACAGGACCGCAAGGACTATTACGAAATCATCGCAGGTGAGCGTCGCTGGAGAGCGGCAAAGCTTGCCGGACTCAAGGAAGTCCCGGTTATCATTCGGAATTACACCGAGCAGGAGATCGTGGAGATCTCCCTCATCGAGAATATTCAGAGAGAAGATCTGAACCCCATCGAAGAAGCGCAGGCATACAAGAGACTGCTGGAGGAGTTCAATCTGAAACAGGACGAAGTGGCAGACCGCGTGTCCAAGTCCCGTTCCGCAGTCACCAACTCCGTGCGTCTCCTCAAGCTTTGCGATCAGGTACAGCAGATGGTCATTGACGACATGATCTCCACCGGACATGCGAGAGCACTTCTTGCAGTGGATGATCCTGCAAAGCAGTACGACCTGGCACAGAAGGTATTCGATGAGAAGCTCAGCGTTCGTGAAGTTGAGAAGCTGGTGAAGAGCCTCGGAAAGCCCGCAAAACCCAAGAAGAATGAGGACGAAACCCTCAAGCTCATCTATGCGGATTTCGAGGAGAAGCTGAAGAAGGCCGTTGGAACCAAGGTCACCATCTCCGGAAAAGGAAACGGTGCCGGCGTGCTCAATCTCGAGTTCTACAGCAGCGATGATCTGGAGCGCATTGCAGATCTGCTGATGAGACAGTGATCGGGAGGGCAAACGCGTGGAAAGTCAAATCTTATCACAGCTTGGCATCAAGGTGGCTGACCCGGGGATCTGGGTTATCCTGACACTTGCGTCATATCTTTTCATTCTGATCCTGGTGATCGTTGCCATCGTACAGGGCAACAAGATCTCTAAACTCCGGAAACGTCTGGAGAGACTCTGCCAGGGTAAGAACGGCGAGAGCCTGGAGAAAGAACTGGGCAAGATCATCAAGGACAACGAGTACCTGATGAATGCCACCAGCGAGCACAAGTCCAATATCAAGAATATCTACAAGCGTCTGGAGAAGACCTATCAGAAGATGGCGCTGATCCGCTACGACGCGTACCACAATATGGGCGGTCAGCTCAGTTTTGTGGTCTGTATGCTGGATGAAAATGACAACGGATTCCTGATCAACTCCGTTCACAATAATGAGGGCTGCTATTCCTTCGCAAAGGAGATCCACCAGGGCAGCTGCGACATCGAACTGGGAACCGAGGAAGCGAAAGCACTGGATCAGGCCAAGAAGGTAAAACTTCCGTTGTAAATAAAGGAGAGAGAAGAAATGATTGACATCAAATTTTTGCGTGAGAATCCGGAAGTCGTAAAGGAAAACATCCGGAAGAAGTTTCAGGACGAGAAGCTTCCTCTGGTGGATGAAGTGATCGAGCTGGACACAGCAGTCCGCAAGGCAAAGCAGGAAGGCGATGACCTCCGTGCAAAGAGAAACAAGATCTCCAAGGAGATCGGTATGCTGATGGGCCAGGGCAAGAAGGAAGAGGCTGAGGCAAAGAAGGCTGAAGTCGCTGCCGGTGCAAAGAGACTGGCTGAGCTGGAAGCTCTGGAAGAAGAGTACCAGGAGAAGGTCACCAAGATCATGATGGTGATCCCCAATATCATCGATCCTTCCGTACCCATCGGTAAGGACGATTCCGAGAATGTAGAGATCCAGAAGTACGGCGAGCCCGCAGTGCCCGCTTTCGAAGTACCTTATCATGCAGATATCCTCGAGAAGATCGGCGGTCTGGACAAGGATTCCGCAGGACGCACCACCGGTAACGGATTCTATTATCTCATCGGCGATGCTGCAAGACTGCATTCCGCAATGCTGTCCTATGCAAGAGATTTCATGATCGACAAGGGATTCACCTACTGCATCCCTCCTTTCATGATCCGTTCCAACGTGGTTACCGGCGTTATGAGCTTCAAGGAAATGGAAGCCATGATGTACAAGATCGAAGGCGAGGACCTGTACCTCATCGGTACCTCCGAGCATTCCATGATCGGCCGTTTCCAGGGACAGATCGTGGAAGAGCCTAAGCTTCCCATCACTATGACCTCTTATTCCCCTTGCTTCCGTAAGGAAGTGGGTTCCCACGGCATCGAGGAGAGAGGCGTATATCGTGTGCACCAGTTCGAAAAACAGGAAATGGTGGTACTTTGCAAGCCGGAAGACTCCATGGAGTGGTATAATAAGATGTGGAGTTACACTGTGGAATTCTTCCGCAGCCTGGATGTTCCGGTCCGCACTCTGGAGTGCTGCTCCGGCGATCTGGCAGACCTGAAGGTAAAGAGCTGTGATGTAGAGGCATGGAGCCCTCGTCAGCAGAAGTACTTCGAGGTCGGAAGCTGCTCCACTCTGGGCGATGCACAGGCAAGAAGACTGAGCATCCGCACCAAGGGCGAGAACGGAACCTATTACGTACATACTCTGAACAATACTGTACTGGCGACTCCCAGAGGACTCATCGCCGTACTGGAGAACAATGTAAACGAAGACGGAAGCATCAATGTGCCCAAGGCACTGCAGCCCTACATGGGTGGCAAGGAGAAGATCCTTCCTGTCTGCTGATCTATAGCGAATCTGACGCAGGAAAGGAGGTGACGGTATGCATAGATATCTGAGAGCCATCGGCTTCAGCAAGCAGACCAGGGGTGAGGTCAAACAGCTGGTGTATGACAGCATTCAGAAAGCGGACTATCGCGGCTATACCATGACGCAGGACGGCGTGATGATCGCGGAGTTCTGCAGGGACTATGCGGACGATATGGGTATCTGCGCTGCCGGCACTTTCGATGAGGAAGAGAATTTCCATCTGGATTTCTACTTCCCCTACCTGCGAAGCAATGTGATCACATCCACCGAAGACGTGGCCGTCGAACGCCACGCCTCGGAGGATTCCTATGCCGGTATCTGCGACGATGCCCGGGTAGGCATCAGCCTGATCTTTTATCTGCAGAACAAGATACCTTACGTCAACGCCCAGACCAGCGGCCGTCTGCCCATTCGGGGGACGACCCTGACTCTTACGGGTCTTTCCGTGCAGGGATCCGTGATCCTGCCCCTGCAGAAGGCCCCCGGAGACGAGGACCGCATGCATCAGAAGACCGTCAATCGCGCAAAGCTTCTGCTGGAGGCGAGGGATGGCAATGAGAACGCCATCGAACTGCTGACCATCCATGACATGGATGTCTACACGGCGATCTCCCGCAGCATCCGGAAGAACGATGTCTACACGCTGGTGGAATCCACCATCATTCCCTACGGAGTGGAGTGCGACCAGTATTCCATTGTGGCAGAGATCGTGGGGATCCGTATGGCTACAAATCATATCACGGAAGAGCAGATGTACATTCTGACGCTGGTCTGCAACGAGTTGACTTTCGATGTGGTCATCAATATAATGGATTTGGTCGGCGAACCCAAGGTGGGACGCCGTTTCAAAGGTGTCGTCTGGCTCCAGGGAAAGATCAATTTCCCCGAAACCTAATACGCCGGACGAAAGAGTTTCTGTAGCTCAGCAGGATAGAGCGTCCGCCTCCTAAGCGGAAGGCCGGCGGTTCGAATCCGCCCAGGAACGTTTCAAGCGGAAAGTCCGGCAGGGTTTTCCGCTTTCTTAGCATCATGGCAGGTCAAGCACCTGCATCGCTCGAAAACGCAGTCGCGTTCGTCACACCAGCATTACAATTACACAGAAATCTTGGGGGAAATGAGATGGATAGATGGGCCAGACATAAGTATCAACCGAATCTGCCGTTGTATCCGAATAAACGGGTCACCGCCTGCGAGGAGCACATTGCTCTCAGCCGGGAAGCGGCAAGAGAGGGTATGGTGCTGCTGAAAAATGAAGGCGGACTGCTTCCTCTTTCCGGAAAAGAGAAGGTGGCGCTTTTCGGCAAGGCCTGCGTGGACTATGTCAAAGGCGGCGGCGGAAGCGGTGATGTCTACACCCCCTTCATCCATAACCTTCGGGACGGATTTACGGAAGCGGGAGTGGAGATTTTCCAGCCCCTTTGGGTCTATTATCAGGACATGATGGATGCCCAGTACCGCAAGGGCGCGCAGAAGGGCATGACCATGGAGCCTCCGGTTCCCGATGATCTCCTTCGGAAAGCAAAGGAATTTGCGGATGTGGCAATCATTTCCATCAGCCGTTTTTCCGGCGAAGGCTGGGATCGCGCCGGCCAGGTCTGCCACAGCGATGATGAATCCAAAAGCGACAACAGCCAGCCCACCGTGGCACAGGAGATCTTCCCGAAGGGAGATTTCTACCTGACGGATGCAGAGCAGCGCATGGTGGATGATGTGCTCGCAAACTTTGACAAGGTCATCGTCCTCCTGAATGTGGGCGGCATCATGGAGACAAAGTGGGTCCGTGACAATGATAAGATCTCCGCGGCCCTGCTGGTATGGCAGTGCGGCATGGAGGGAGGTCCCGCGGCGGTGGATCTGCTCCTTGGAAAAGAGAACCCCAGTGGACACCTTCCGGATACTTTTGCGGAGAACATGGACGATTATCCCTCTACAAAGGATATGACGGAATCCATGGACTATGTGAATTATACCGAGGACATCTATGTCGGATACCGGTATTTTGAGACCATCCCGGGGGCTGCCGAAAAAGTGGTGTACCCCTTTGGCTACGGTCTGTCCTACACCGGCTTTGAAAAGAAATTGCTGGAACTGGGAGAGACGGAAAGTGCTCTGATCTTCCGGGTATCCGTAAAGAATACGGGACGTACCGCCGGAAAAGAGATGGCGGCCATCTATTTCGAAGCACCTCAGGGTGCGCTGGGCAAGCCTGCCCGGGTGCTGGGTGCCTTCGGCAAGACCGGAAAACTTTCTCCCGGGGAAGTGCAGGAACTGGAACTGATCTTGCCGAAGTACGCCATGGCTTCTTATGACGATCTGGGCAAGGTCCGGAAATCTGCATACCTCCTGGAAGCCGGAGAGTACCGCTTCTATCTGGGCGACGATGTGCGCTCCGCGCAGGAAGTGGAAAGCAGCTGGATCCTGGAGGATCTGCAGGTCTGCGAACAGCTATCCGAAAAGGTTGCTCCCAACGCGCTGCCGAAACGAATGCTGGCGGATGGTACTTTCGAGGAGCTGCCGAAGAAGCCTCTTCCGGATATGAACGAATCCATTATCCCGAAGATGAAGGAATCCGAGGATCTCTTCGTGCGGCCGGAGGTCCGTGCGGTTGGGCGGCTGAATGTGGGAAAGCCTTACGGGGATGATAAGAAGAGCCTGAACCTGGTGGCGGAAGGAAAGCTCACCATCGAGGAGTTCATGGCACAGCTCTCGGATGAGGATCTGATCCATCTGCTGGGCGGACAGCCCAACACCGGAGTTGCCAATGTATTCGGGATCGGCAATCTGCCGGAGTACGGAGTTCCTTCCGTCATGACGGCGGACGGCCCTGCGGGCGTGCGTCTTTTCGAAGCATGCGGCGTGGCCACCACGGCATGGCCCTGCGCCACTGCGCTGGCAGCCACCTGGAACACGGAGATCCTTGGCCGTGTGGGTATCGCAGGCGGTGCGGAATTAAAGGAAAATAATCTGGCAGTGTGGTTGACACCTGCTGTGAACATCCACAGAAACCCGCTGTGCGGAAGAAACTTCGAGTACTACTCCGAGGATCCGAGACTGGCGGGCAAGCTGGCGGCCGCCTTTGTGAGAGGCGTGCAGAGCAATCATGTGGGAGTCTCCGCAAAGCATTTCTGCTGCAACAATAAGGAGACCAACCGGACGGATTGCGATTCCCGTGTGTCGGAGAGAGCTCTGCGGGAAATCTACCTGAAGGCATTTGAAATCATCGTCCGGGAGTCCGATCCCTGGACCATCATGTCCTCCTACAATCCCGTAAACGGATACCGGACTTCCGAGAATCACGAGCTTCTGGAGGATATCCTCCGGGGCGAGTGGGGCTTCAAGGGTCTGGTGACCACGGACTGGTGGGGACACGGAGAGCATTACAAGGAAATTCTTGCCGGAAATGACCTGAAGATGGGGACGGGTTTTCCGGAACGGGTGAAAAAAGCGCAGGAACTTGGCGCGCTGACACGCGCAGATCTGGAACGCTGCGCGAAACGAGTGTTGGAACTGATCCTGAAGTTAGATTAACGTGAATCATGGGGGTGATATCATGGGTCGTAAGATCAGAACAACAATGCTGGTGGGGGCTATCGTCAGTTGGTTCCTGATGATGGTATGCCTGGCATCTGATCAGAATCTATGGGCAGATATCCTGTCGCCAATTTGTACCGGGCTGTCCTTAGCGCTGGTATTAAGCTGTGCGCCGAAGAATCACAGGCTGAAATGGTCTATCCTGTTTATCTCACTGGGTATGTTGATCTGGGCTCTGGCGGATGTGTTCTACTTGTTTGGGGTGGACCTGCAGATCAATTCGGAATCCTTCGTGTCGCTGGCGGATGAACTCTATCGCTGCATCAATTATCTGTACGCCATCGGCCTCACCTTGTTTGTGGTGGGCCAGTTCCGGGGCAGGGATAAACAACGGCTGATCTCGGATGCCTTTGTTCTGACGGTGGCGGCCTACGTTATGTGCCATACCGTTTTCGAGATCATGATGGGCACCACCCTGGATCTGGGGACGATGTCCGTCTTCGATATCCTGTATCTCTTCTCCACCATGTATCTGGTGGTGATAATCCTGCTGATCGTGATGACCCGGGGCTTCCATAGGAACAACTTCCTGGGCTACGGGCTCATTTCCTCCTTCCTGATCTACAGTATGGTGGAAATCCGGTATACCTACCTCTACATTGCGGGAAGATGCGCAGATCATCCCCTGCAGGACACACTCTATGTGGCGTGCATTGTTCTCATCGGAGCTGCTTTCTACTATACGTCCATTCAACCTGTTGCTCTTGAGATTGTGGACTATGAGAATCGCGGGAAAGGCGGTAAAGCGGGAATCTTCTTCTCTCTGGGAGTCCTGGTGGGATGTCTGAGCCTGGTTTTCCTGGGCAAAATGCGTCTTTCCATGTTCCTCCTGCTTTTAGTGGCAGGTCTTGCTTATGTGCTCCTCATTCGGGTGCAGGAAGTCAATGAACTGACGCAGGAACTTCTGGAGCAGCGGGAAAAAGAAAAGCAGAAGCTGGAAGAGAAGGTGAACAGCCAGCGGGCGGAGCTGAGCAAAGTCAGTGAACAGCTGGAAAATGCCACCTACATGGATCCCCTCATGGGAATCTACAATCGAAAATTCTGGAATATTTATTCCATGATGCAGGTTCAGGATCATCCGGATGAGATTCTGACCATCTACTCTCTGGATCTGAACTTCTTTAAGACCATCAATGACACCTACGGCCACAGTGCCGGCGACCGGGTGCTGATGGAGACGGGGCAGAAGCTGCACAGCGTCCGGGATGAGCGGACGGAAGTGTTCCGTATGGGTGGCGACCAGTTCCTGGTGGCCAGAGTGGGCAGGCAGAATGAGAAGGAGCCGAAGCTCTTTGCGGAATACCTGTGCGATCTGATGGATCGGGCGGTAGGTGTGGGAGATATTCAGATCCGCACCACCATGAGCATCGGTATCGCGAGTTATCCGGACAATACCACGGATCTGGAGCAGCTTATGAACTATGCGGAGTCGGCCCGATTGTCCGTCAAGCACTCCAGCAACAAATCCGCGTATGCTTTCTACAATGAAGACCTGAGGCCGAGGATCCAGCGGAAGCACGTTCTGGAGCAGATGCTTCAGAACATTGATTTCGATCGGGATCTGGAAATGTACTATCAGCCCCAGATGAATGCCAACACCTGTCAGCTCATCGGTATGGAGGCCCTGGTCCGCTGGCATCATCCCACGGAAGGCTTCATCCCGCCGGGAGAATTTATTCCGGTGGCAGAGGAAATGGGCATCATGACGGCCATGGGCGAATGGATCACCCGAAAGTCCTCGGCGCAGATCGTAGCGTGGAATCAGCAATACAACAAAAATCTGGTGGTGGGTATCAACGTGTCGCCGGTGCAGATGCGGGATGAACGGTTTGTGGACCGGTTCCTTCAGATCATGGAAGATTCCGGGGCCAAGGCAGAGTGGATCGATGTGGAGATCACGGAGGGTATCGCCATGACCGGCAACTCCATGAACGCGAAGATCATTGAGCGGATGAAGTCTGCGAAACTTACCTTCTCCGTGGACGATTTCGGAACCGGATATGCCGCATTCGCCAACATGATCAATTTCAAGTTCGACCGCATCAAGATCGCCAAGGAACTGGTGGACGAGCTGGATGTGAAGCCTAACGGTAAGATCGTGGTGGCGGCCATCACGGGAATGGCCAAGGGCATGAACCTCCGGACCATCGCAGAGGGTGTGGAGACTAAGGCCCAGCTGGATATCCTGCAGGAGCTGGGCTGCGAACAGATTCAGGGCTACTATTTCGGAAAGCCTCTGCCGGCTTCGGAATTTGAGGCCACCTGGCTGAAGGAAGAAAAATAACCCGGGGACCCGGGAGGAAAGAGGAAACCCCAATGGAACGGGTATATTTATATACGCCCAACGCCGAAAAGAAGGGAAAGGTGCAGGAACTCTGCGGCCGGCTGGGCATGGAATGCCGGGAGCTGATGCCGGGAGATCTGAACCGGTACGTGGCGGAGATCGTGGAGGCCGGGACAGCTGTGAAGCGCCCGGTACATCCGGAGAACGCCCCCGCCTTTTACCGGATGCCGGAACTCCAGTTGTTTTTCGGGCTGGCGGACGGGCGTCTGGACGAGTATCTGGAAGAGTACCGCAAAGCGGGAATTGACCCTATCAGCTACAAAGCAGTCATTACTCCTTTTAACAGGAACTGGACACTTTATGAGCTTGCTTTAGAGCTGAAACGGGAGAATGATCAGATGAACAGATAAAAAATCTCAACAATAAAACAGGAAACGCAAGGAAGGAATATCCGAAATTTTGGGATATTCCTTTTTTGATTTCTTCAAAATAGTGTTAAAATAAATCAAGAATATGGATAAGATTTTACTTGATGTATTTTATTTCGCTTGCTACAATGAAAATCACTGAAAAATACTGCATAATCCTGTAAAATGCAGAGTCGGAGGAAACCATGAGCAGAGTTCGCGTTAGTGAGAAGTACCGCAAGACTTATCATATGCCCCCTGTAGTGACCTATGACTGGGTGAAGAAAGACACGATCCAGACACCCCCCATCTGGTGCAGCGTTGACCTTCGGGACGGAAACCAGGCGCTGATCGATCCCATGAGCCTGGAGACCAAAGTCGAATTCTTCAAGCTGTTGGTGGACATCGGCTTCAAGGAGATCGAGGTGGGATTCCCCGCATCCTCCGACACGGAATATGATTTTATCCGCACCCTCATTGACGAGAATCTCATTCCCGACGACGTGACCATTCAGGTGCTGACTCAGGCGAGAGAGCACATTATCCGCAAGACCTTCGAAGCGGTCAAGGGCGCACCCAAGGCAGTGGTGCATCTTTACAATTCCACTTCCGTGGAGCAGCGGGAGCAGGTTTTCAAAAAGAGCAAAGACGAGATCAAGAAGCTGGCCGTGGACGGCGCAAAGCTCTTAAAGCAGCTTGCGGACGAGACGGACGGCAATTTCATGTTTGAATACAGTCCCGAGAGCTTCTCCCAGACGGAGCCCGAGTTTGCACTGGAAGTGTGCAACGCGGTGCTGGATGTCTGGAAGCCCACGGCGGAGAAGAAGGCCATCATCAATCTGCCTTCCACTGTGCAGGTTGCCATGCCCCATGTGTTTGCCTGCCAGATCGAGTACATGAGCAAGAATCTGAAGTACCGCGACAATGTGGTCCTCAGCGTACATCCTCACAATGACCGGGGCACCGGTGTGGGCGATGCGGAACTGGGCGTGCTGGCGGGAGCAGACCGGGTGGAAGGAACCCTCTTCGGCAACGGCGAGCGCACCGGCAACGTGGATCTGGTCACCGTGGCCCTCAACATGATGACCCACGGTGTGGATCCCGGACTGGATTTCTCCAACATCATGGACATCCGGGATGCCTATGAGAACTTTACCAACATGCGGGTACACGAGAGAGTGCCTTACGGCGGAGATCTGGTCTTCACCGCATTCTCCGGATCCCATCAGGATGCTATCAGCAAGGGCATGAACTGGAGAAACGAAGGCAAGACCGGCAAGCGCTGGGATGTGCCTTATCTGCCCATCGATCCTTCAGATGTGGGAAGAAAGTACGAATCCGATGTCATCCGTATCAATTCCACCTCCGGCAAGGGCGGTGTAGCCTTTGTGCTGAAGAACCAGTTCGGCTTCTCGCTGCCGGCTCAGATGAAGGAGGAAGTGGGCTATCTCATCAAGGGGGTCTCCGATCGACGGCATCAGGAGCTCCTGCCCAAGGAAATCTACAGCATTTTCGCAGAGACCTACGTCAATCTCAACACGGTCTTCGGCATTCCGGAGTGCCACTTCAAGCAGGATAACGGCATCGAAGCTACCATGACCATCGAGCAGAACGGCGAGCGCCGCAGCATCGTCTCCCGCGGAAACGGTCGTCTCGATGCAGTCAGCAACGCGTTGAAGACCTACTTCGGCATCGATTATGAGCTGAGCATTTACGAAGAGCACGCTATTTCCAAGACTTCCAGTTCCAGAGCTGCCGCTTATGTGGGCATCATGCATGACGGCAAGATGTACTGGGGCGTGGGCGTGGATGAGGATATCATCCGGGCCTCCGTGTCCGCTCTGGCCAGCAGCGTCAACAAGCTGGCGGGAGATCAGCACATCACCCGGGGCCGGGACGAGCGTATTGTGGAGATCATCAGCTACATCCAGCGGAATTATCAGGATGTCACCCTGGACACTTTGGCTTCGGAGTTCCATCTGTCCAAGCCTTATCTGTCCAAGTATATCCGGGAAAAATCCGGTTCCACCTTCCAGGATGTGGTCCGGGTGGAACGCATGAAGAAGGCCCGCACTCTGCTGAAGGAGACCACTCACAGCGTAGAAAGCATCGCCACGGAAGTGGGTTACGAGAATGTGGAGCATTTCAACCGCCTTTTCAAGAAGAGCTACAACATGACTCCGGTCCAGTATCGGAAGAGCTGATCAGAGAATCCGGCACCCCTGCAAAAAAGCGGGGGTGTTTTCATGTGGCGGGAAAGCCGGGAACTCTTTAAATTTCTGTGAAATGACTTTCTTTTTTGGGGCAAATGCGATAAAATAGGGCATTGCGTGGAGATATCCACGCGCAACAGAAAGGAGACAGGTTTCATGTCCGACAAGAATCAGATTGATGAGACTTCCCCCGTTGTAGAAGAGGAAGCCCCTGTTCAGCGCAAGAAAACGAAATATGATGAGAAAATGGAGAAGAGAGCGGCCGAGAAGAAGAAGGCAGCCAGAGACGAGGTGGTCTTTAATGTCATCGGATCGCTGATCATCGTAGCCCTGGTGGCACTGATCGCATCCTTCCCCATCCGTTCCTATATGGCAGTCAATCAGACGGTCTGTACTGTTGATGGAGAAGAAGTCTCCAAGGTCATGTTTGATTACTACTATAACAATTTCAAGAACACCTATATGAACAACTACGGATCTTACCTGAGTTACTACGGGATTGATTCCACTACCGATCTTTCCACTGTCAGCTACGATGATTATCTGACCTTCCAGGATTACTTCGAAGAGCAGACCATTGAGCAGATCAAGCAGACCATTGCTCTTCGCAAACAGTGGGAGGGTGCGGGCTTTTCCTACGATTCCGATCCCGATTACGAGAATTTCGTGCAGACTGCCGCAGATGCCGCAGCCGCAAACGGAATGACCGTTAAAGAGTACTATCGGCAGTATTTTGGCGATTATGCCAGCGCAGAGCGCCTGGAGAACATCGTCCGGGATCTGGGCTATGCAAACGCATATTTAGAGCAGCTTTCCGAGACAACCTTCGCTCCCACGGATGATGAGATCGACGCTTATTACAGCGAGAACGCTGACAGCTATGATCTGGTGGACTATCGCCTGACCACCGTTTCCGCAGAGCTTCCCACCGCTCCCACCGAGCTGGCTGATGAGGGAGCAACCGTAGGCGAGGACGGCAGCTACACTCCTTCCGATGCAGAGAAGGAAGCCGCTATGAGTATCGCAAAGCTTGAGGCAGATGCAACCGACGCAGCTGCAGGTGAGCTTCACACCGGCGAGTCCGGTTCTTCCGTAAACTACTACATTCGTTCCTGGCTCTTTGATGCAAGCCGTGCAGAGGGCGACACCACTGTGATCGAGAACACCTCTTCCAGCTGCTACTATGTTGTTGAGTTTGTCAGCCGTTATGTTGACACCACTCCCACCGTCGACCTTCGTGCAATCATCAGCACCGAGAACAACGGCGAAGAGATCCTGGCTGCTTACGAAGCAGGCGGAGCTACCGAAGAGAGTTTCATCGAGCAGGTGAAGGAATACTCCAGCGATACTTACAGCAAGGAAGGCCTCTATGAAGGCCAGACCGTCAGCGGTCTGGGCGAGGAGATGGAGAGCTGGCTTACCGCAGCAGAGCGCAAGGCCGGCGATGTGACTTCCATCTGGGATGAGGAGTCCGAGACCACCTATGTTCTTTACTACAAGGGACAGAACAAGGCTTCCTGGTACTTCAACATCAAGTCCACTCTTCAGTCTCAGAACCTCAGCGCATATCTGGAGGAGATCACCACAGGTATGGAGGTATATGATCCCAAGGGCAATCTGAAGTTCATTGCACTGAGAGAGACACAGGCTTTGGACGAGGCAGCAGCTGCCGAGGAGAGCACCGAGACCACGGAAAGCTCCGAAACGACCGAGAGCACCGAGGCACAAGCAGAATAAAAACGGGGGGCTGGCGGATAACGCCGGCCCTTTCTGATTTCCTGAGATATATGGTAAAATAATATGGATCGCAACAGAAGAAAAGCACTGGTACTGGATATTGACGGTACCCTGACCACGACAAAAAAAGAGATCACCGAGCGCACCCGAGCAAAGATCTGGCAGGTGCTGGAGGCCGGACACCGTGTGGTACTGGCTTCCGGACGCCCCACTCCCGGCATGGCGAGATACGCCAGAGAGCTGGAGCTGAAGGAACGGGGCGGTTATCTCCTGAGCTTCAACGGCGCCAGAGTGGTGGATTGCACCAGCGGCGATGTGGTGTTCCAGCTGAAGCTTCCCGCAAACATTCCCGCGGAACTGTATGAAGTCGCCAAAGCAAACGGCATGGGCCTTATCACCTATCAGGACCGGGAGATCATTTCCGCCTTTGAGCCCGATGACTATGTGCGCTGGGAGGCGAAGATCAACAACCTTCCCATCAAGACGGTGGAAGATTTCGCATCCTATGTGGATTTCCCCGTGAACAAGTGCCTCCTTACCGCACCGGATGAGCAGGCGGCCCGCATGGAGAAGATCCTGTCGGAGCGCTACGGAGACACCCTCAGCATTTACCGTTCGGAGCCCTTCTTCCTGGAGGTCATGCCCAAGGGCGTGGACAAAGCAAGCTCTTTAGACAAGATGCTGGATGCTCTGGATGTGGAGCGGGAGAACACCATCTGCTGCGGAGACGGCTTTAACGACATCTCCATGATCCGGTACGCCGGACTGGGAGTCGCCATGGGAAATGCACAGCCGGCTGTCCGGGAAGTGGCGGATTATATCACCGGGACCAACGATGAGGACGGCCTGGTGGAAGTGATGGATAAGTATATCATTGCATGAGTGAGACGAAGAGGATTTCCGTCCCGGAGCGTCCCGCATGGATTTTGCGGACGCTGCAGGAGGCGGGATATGAAGCATATGTGGTGGGAGGCTGCGTGAGAGATTCCATCCTGGGACGGACGCCTCAGGACTGGGATATCACCACGTCCGCCCGGCCGGAGCAGGTGAAGGCGCTTTTCCGCCGCACCGTGGACACAGGTCTTCAGCATGGCACTGTGACGGTGCTCATCAAGGATGAAGGCTTCGAAGTCACCACCTACCGGATCGACGGGGATTATGAGGATGGCCGCCATCCCAAGGCAGTTACCTTCACCCCCAATCTGGAGGAGGATCTGCTGCGCCGGGATTTCACCATCAACGCCATGGCCTACAACGAGACTCGGGGACTGGTGGATCTATACGGCGGCCTGGAGGACATTGAGAGCAAGACCATCCGCTGTGTGGGTACCGCAAAGGAACGTTTCGGGGAAGATGCCCTGCGGATGCTGCGGGCGGTGCGTTTTTCCGCCCAGCTTGGTTACGAGATCGAGCCCGACACTATGGCGGCTATCAAAGAGCTTGCGCCCACCATCGCGAAGATCAGCGAGGAGCGGATCCAGACGGAGCTGGTGAAACTGGTGAGCTCCGACCATCCGGATTATCTCCGGAAGGCCTGGGAGAGCGGACTGACAAAGATCTTCCTGCCGGAATTTGACGAAGCAATGGCCACGGTGCAGAACAATCCCCACCATTGCTACACTGTGGGTGAGCATTTGCTGAGCGCCATGACCAACATCCGTGCAGACAAAGAGCTGCGGCTTACCATGATGCTCCATGATATCGGAAAGCCTCAGACCCGAACCACGGACGAAAAGGGCGTGGATCATTTTCACGGCCATATTGAGGCCAGCGCAGAACTTGCGAAAAAGATCCTGCGGCGCCTGAAATTCGATAACCACACCATTGATGTGGTGTGCCATCTGGTGCGGTACCACGATTACGGCTATCATTTCAGCCCTACGGACGCTCAGATCCGCAAGGCCATCAACAAGATCGGCAAGGATCTCTTTCCACTGTATCTGGAGGTCCGCCGGGCGGACACGCTGGCTCAGAGCGATTATTATCGCAAGGAGAAGCTGGAAAACCTGCAGCTTTGGGAAGACGGCTTCCGCCGTGCGCTGGAGGCCGGAGAATGCGTGACATTGAAGGAACTGGCCGTCACCGGAAAGGATCTCATCGATTCCGGTATGAAGCCGGGACCCCGGTTGGGACAGATCCTGTCCGCTTTGCTGGAGGAAGTGCTGGAGAACCCGGCACGAAATGAGAGGGATACACTGCTCCGCCGCGCGGCAGAGCTGATGAAGGAGTAAAGGCTTGAGGAAAACAGGCAGAATAACTGCATATCTGATCCTGCTGACCGGCATGCTGGCCCTGGGGGGATGCACCAATTCTCTCGCCCAGGATCCGCCCGAAACCACGCAGGTGACCGCTACCGGGCCTGTGAACGAAGGGGGCATCATCCTTTACGGCCCCGGGGATTACGATTCCGTGGACACCCCCATTCTGATGGAGATCAACACGGAAGAGAAGACACTGACCTTTCTGAATACCACCGTCAGCCGTCAGTATACCCTGTCTTATGACGGGATCACCGAGTTTTCCTCCCAATATGGGGACGCTTACTCCGTCAGTCAGTTCAAACCCGGCGACATTGTGGACGTGAAGTTCGTCAAGAGCAAGAAATACCTGACCTCCATGAGCGTCGGCGCCGAGGTCTGGGAGATCGAGGACACGGACCAGTACGAGTTCGACTATGTGAAAAAGAACGTCATCATCGGCCCGGACACCTACAAGATCAGCAACGATGCAGTTTATCTTGCAGACGGAGCTTTCATTCAATACCGGGATCTGAACACCATGGACAACCTGACCTTCCGGGGCGTCGGCACCACGGTTTACAGCGTGGAACTGTCCAAGGGCCATGGATACCTGCGGCTCAAAGGCCATGAATACTTTGTGGGCGGCCTCATCGAGGTGGGCAGCAAGCTGGTCACCCGTGTAACGGAAGATATGCTTATCACCATGCCGGAGGGAACCTATTCCGTCATGATCAGTAACGGCGGTACCACCGTGGACCGCTCGGTGCTCATTCGCCGGGGCGAGGAGACAAAGCTGGACCTCAGCGATGTGGTCATCGAAGCTCCCAAGACCGGAATGGTGCTGTTTTCCCTGTCTCCCTCCAATGCGGAGCTTTACATTGACGGGGAGAAGACGGATGCCAGTCAGGCAGTGGTGCTGACCTACGGCATGCACCAGCTGATCTGCCGTGCGGAAGGCTACAAGTCCGTTACCAAGTACTTCACTGTGGGACAGGATTCCGCGGGACTCAATATCACCCTGGAGGAAGGCGAGGGAGAATCCACATCGGATGACACCACTTCCACCACTTATTACAAAGTGTATATAGACGCACCGGAGGGTGCAGAGGTCTATCTGGACGGTACCTATGTGGGTGTGGCACCCTGCAGTTTCCGGAAGGAAGAGGGATCCCATGTCGTCACATTGTCTAAAACGGGCTATGTCACAAGAAGCTACACCGTGACCGTGGATGGCGAGGACAAAGACGTTTCCTTCTCCTTCGTGGATCTGGTAGAACAGCCCTCTGTGAGCGAGTAACCAAAATCGGTATCCCGGAATACATATTCATATAGTAAAAAAGGCCACAAAAACCTTGAAATATCGCGGTTTTTAGGGCAAAATGCCTTGACAAACCATGGAAAAACCGATATAAGTATGTATAGTGGTTGATGAAAACCGCGTAAACAACAAACTATTTCATATAGGAGGAGTTTCATCAT